>Ga0209573_1005468_pt1 | contig 11430 bp, 6 predicted proteins | sample TNRBio252014_DNA_FD_185870 | JGI IMG/M metagenome (GOLD analysis project Ga0209573, IMG submission 185870) | Wastewater treatment Type I Accumulibacter community from EBPR Bioreactor in Madison, WI, USA - TNR Reactor_6/25/2014_ DNA (SPAdes)... | ecosystem: Engineered > Bioreactor > EBPR >...
CTCGAAGGACGCGCATCGCGAGCAGCCGCTGCTCGGTTTGATGGACATCACGGTCGCGCGCAACGCCTTTGGCCGACAGGTCGATAGTTTCGAGATCGGGCTTGACGTGCCCGCCCTGCGCGCGACGCAGGACGACGCACCCTTGTTCCACGCCGTCTTCATCCGCGCGCCGCTGATCGAGGCCGTTGGGCCGGGTGTCGAGGTGCTGGCCCGGCTGGAGGACGGCCGGATCGTGGCGGCGCGGCAGGGGCACCTGCTGGCGACGTCGTTCCACCCCGAACTGACCGGGGATGTGCGATTTCATCAGTACTTCCTGAGTCTGGCAACGTAGAGGCCGGGTGTAGGAGGGTCCGGTGGGACGGGGCGCAGCCTCGGTCCACGCACCTCTTCACCCGGGACATCATCGACATGGCTGTCACCGAATTCACCGTACACGACGTCATCGCCGGCGACAGGCGCTCTCCGGCGCTTTGGGCGTGGAGCCACGCCCGGCGCAGCCCGTGGGTGCTGACGATGTTCGTCGGCGGCGCGGCGCTCAACGCCGTGCTCGCCGCATCGTTGCCGATGATGATCGGCGCAGCCTACACGGCCGTGGTGACGCCTCGACCCGACCCGACGGCGCTGCTTTGGGTGGGCGTCGTGATCGTGGTCACGCAGTGGGTGCGTTCGCTGTTCATGTTCGGGCGCAACTTCGGCGCCGAGATCATCGGGCAGCGAATCGAGCGCGACTCGCGCAGCGAACTGTACGCCAGCCTGCTCGGCAAGTCGATGACCTTCCACGGCCGGCACTCGGTCGGCGAGGTGATGGCGCGCGCCACCAACGACGTGCGCGAGCTCAACCTGATGTTCAACCCGGGCGTCAACCTCGTGATCGGCTCGACCGCCTTCCTGGTGATGCCGGTGCTTGTGTCGCCGGGCATGCACCCGCAGCTGGTCATCGTGCCGGCGCTCTTCCTGATCGCCTACTTCGTCGCGGTCTGGTTCTATCTGCGCGAGCTCGGCCCGATCACCGACAGCGTCCGCGAGACCTTCGGGCGCATGAACGCGCGGCTCGAGGAAGGGCTCGAGGGCGTCGAGACGGTCAAGGGCTTTGCGCGCGAGGTCGAGGAGGGCGCGGCGTTCTCGGCGCGCGCCGGCGACTATCGCGACGCGTATGTCCGACAGGGGCGGGTCGAGGCGCGCTACATCCCGTTCTTGCTCTTCGGCCTGGTGTTGGCCTTTGGCTTCGCGCACGCGCTCTGGCTGCGCTCGCTGGGCGTGATCGCGGCCGACACCGTGGTGGCCTACAACTACCTGCTGCTGTTGTTCGGCTTCCCGGTCTTCATTTCGCTGATGTCGTTCTCGCAGATCGCGTCGGGCATGGCCAGCGGGCGCCGGATCCTCAGCCTGATCAACACCGAGACCGAACTCGACGAGAACCCGGGCGGCTATGCCGGCCCGATGCGCGGCGAGGTTTGCTTCGAGGACGTGAGCTTCGACTACGGCGCCGGCGTCGGGCTGCTGCGCGATGTGAGCTTCACCGTCGCGCCGGGCGAGACCGTGGCCGTGGTCGGTCAGACCGGCTCGGGCAAGAGCAGCCTGATCAAGTTGATCAACCGCATGTACGACGTCGACAGCGGCGCGGTCAGCATCGACGGCCGTGACGTGCGGGATTGGAACCTCGAAGCGTTGCGGCAGCAGATCTCGATCATCGAGCAAGACATCTTCCTGTTTTCGCGCACGGTCGGCGAGAACATCGCCTTTGGTAAGCCCGGCGCGACTCAGGCCGAGATCGAGGCGGCCGCGCACTCGGCGCAAGCGCATGCCTTCATCACACAGTTCAAGGACGGCTACGCCACGCTGGTCGGCGAGCGCGGCGTGACGCTCTCGGGCGGCCAGCGCCAGCGGTTGGCCCTGGCGCGCGCCTTCCTGACCAACCCGCGCATCCTGGTGCTCGACGACTCGACCAGCGCGATCGATAGCGCCACCGAGGACGAGATCCAGAAGGCCATCTTCCGCGCCGCGGCTGGGCGCACGACCTTCATCATCACCCACCGGCTCTCGCAGATCCGTTGGGCCGACAAGATCCTGGTGCTCCGGCAGGGGCGCGTGGCCGCGCTCGGCACGCACGAGGAGCTGATGAAGTCGAGCGAGCCGTATCGGCGCATATTCGCGCGCTACACATGACAATGAGGCGTTGTGTGAACCGGTGACGGGGTCCGGGCCCGGCCCGGACCCCGTCACCGGTTCACACAACGACAAATCATTATGGGTTTCTTTGGCAGCCTCGGGGCTGAATCGTACGATCGACAGTACAGCGACGCGCAGTTGCTACGGCGGATGGGCGATTACTTCGCGCCGCATCGCAGGGCGATCGTTATCGTCTCGGCGACGCTGCTGGCGACGGCGCTTTTCGATACGGTGCCGTCACTGCTGATCGCCTATGGCGTCGGCCTGGCCGAGGACGGCGCGCCGTTCAACCTGCTGCTGCTGGTCGCCGGCGGGCTGTTGCTCAACAACGTCATCTACTGGCTCACGAACTATGTGCGGCGACGAGTCACGACCCAGCTGATCGGCGACCTGATCCGGGCGCTGCGCGAGGACGCCTTCCGCGCCGCGATCGGCCACGACCTGTCGTTCTACGACAGGATCTCGACCGGCCGGATCGTCAGCCGGATCACGTTCGACACGCAGGAGTTCGCGAACGTGGCGATGCTGGTGGCCGACACGCTCAGCCAGTTGATCTCGGTCGCGATCTTGAGCGTGGCGCTGCTCCGCGCCGACGTCGGGCTGACGCTCATGCTCGCGCTTGCGACGTTGCCCGTGTTTTTCGCGGCCGGCGCGTTCCGGCGGCTGGCCCGACACGTCACGCGCCAGGGCACGCGCGCGATGGCCAACGTCAACGCATCGATCCAGGAGACGGTCTCGGGCATCAGCGTCGCCAAGAACTTCCGTCAGGAGAGCCTGGTCTACGACGAGTTTCGCGAGACCAACGGCGAGTCGTACCGCATCAACCTGCGCCGCGGGCTGGTGCTGGCCTCGGTCTTCCCGGTGCTGCACCTGTTTTCGGGGCTGGCGGCCGGTCTGCTGACCTACTACGGCGGCCTGGCCGTGCTCGGCGGCGCGATCTCGGCCGGGGTGTGGTACCTGTTCATCCAGAGCGTCGAGCGCTTCTTCTTCCCGTTCCTCAACCTGGCCTCGTTCTGGCCGCAGGTGCAGGCCGGGCTCTCGGCCGCCGAGCGCGTCTTTGGCCTGATCGACACCGAGCCCGTGGTGCAGCAGACCGGGTCGACGCGGCCCGAGCGGCTGCGCGGCGCTGTGGCCTTCGATGGCGTCCGCTTCCAGTACTCGGATAAGGAAGTGGTGCTGCCCGACTTCTCGCTCGACATCCGGCCGGGCGAGACGCTGGCGCTGGTCGGGCACACCGGCGCCGGCAAGAGCTCGATCGGGCGTCTGATCGCGCGCTTTTATGAATTCCAGGGCGGCCGGATCCTGATCGACGGCCACGACATCCGCGACCTCGACCTGCACGCCTATCGACGGCATCTTGGGATCGTGTCGCAGGTGCCGTTCCTGTTCGAAGACACGGTGGCCAACAACATCCGCTATGGCAAGCCGGAGCTAAGCGACGCCGAGATCGAGACGCTCTGCCGGAAGGTCGGTCATGGGGATTGGCTCGAGGGGTTGCCCGAGGGCATCCAAACGCATGTCGGGCAGCGGGGCGGCCGGCTGTCGCTCGGTCAGCGCCAGCTGGTGGCCTTGATGCGCGTGCTTGCGCAGCAGCCCGCGATCTTCATCCTCGACGAGGCGACGGCGAGCATCGACCCGTTCACCGAGAGCCAGATCCAGGAGGCGCTCGATCTGATCCTCGAGCACAGCACCGCGATCGTGATCGCGCACCGGCTCTCGACCGTGCGCGCCGCCGACCGGATCATCGTGTTGCAGAAGGGCGCGATCATCGAGGAGGGCAGTCATGACCAGCTGCTCGAACGCGGCGGGCACTACGCCGAGCTGTACAACACCTACTTCCGGCACCAATCGCTCGAGTTCATTGAGAGCGCTGCGGCGTTGAAGGGCAGGCTTAAGGACGGAGGCTGAAAGTCGATCGACCTTCAGCCTCCAACTTTGGTCACGGCGTTGCCGCGTCGACCACGTTGACCACGCCGGTGGCTGAGGCGCTGTCGAGCAGGGCGTTGGCCTGGACGACGTCGGGCGCGATCCCGGCCGAGAGCGCGTCGGCGGCCGCGCCGGCCACGAGCGGCGATGCGAACGACGAGCCGACCCAGTACGCGAAGCCGACGGTGTCGGCCTGTTCCGAGACCAGGCTGACCAGGCCGTAGGGGCAGGGGGCGTCGGCCTTGCACAGGTCGAGGCGCGGCGCACAGGCCGAGCCGCTCGCGTCGGTCGCGGCCCCGCCGTCGGCGCCGGGCGCGCCGGCCTCGCCGGTGTTGGCGTAGCATGAGCGGTCGCGGTCGAGATTGGTCGACTGCACGCCGAGCACGTTGTCGAAGCTGGCCGGCGCGTTCTCGGTCAGGGCCGGGTTGAGATCGGCCGAGTCGTTGCCGGCGGCGGCGACGAGCACGGCGCCGAGGGCGCGGGCCGAGTTGAGCGGTGCTTCGAGCGAGAGCAGCGGCAGACCGTCGAGCAGCTCGGGCGGGGTCTGGCCGCGGGCGATCATCTCGTCGACGAGCTTCTGGTTGAGGTCGAGCAGCTCGGCCGGCAGGGTCGCCGGGTCGCGCTTGAGCCCCAGGCTGAAGTTGTAGACGTAGCCGTTGAGCCGTCCGCCGTTGGTTGTCGCGGCAGCCACCGTGAACTCCGAGATCCCCTTGACGAGCGTAAACAGATCGCCGACGGCGTTGTCGTCGAGCACGCGCACGAGGTGCAGCTCGCTCTCGGGCGCGACCGCGTAGGTCAGGCCAGCCGCGAACAGGCCGTGGTCGCGCATGTAGCCGGTCGCGTCGGCCGGCGCGTCGTTGGCCGGGAGCGGCACCAGGTGGCTGCACAGGTTGACCTGCATCTGGGCGCGGGTCTCGGTTTGCAGACCTTCAGTCGCGTAGGGCGAGGTGTCGAAGATCACGACCCGCGCCCCGGCGCCGTCGGCCGGGGTCTGGCGCTGGTACGGGCCGCTCGTATACACGCCCAGCCCGGCGTCGGCCTGGAGTGGCCACTGCGTCCAGTAGGCGCGCTCGGCCGTGGTCTGATAGCGGGCGAGCTTGTCGGCATCCGACTCGAAGGGGCTGCCGGTGACGCTCCAGGGGCTGCCGGTGACACTCCACGGGCTGCCGGTGACACTCCACGGCGAAGCTTCCACACCCCAGGGGCTGCCGGTGACGCTCCAGGGGCTGCCGATGACCGACGGAAACCCCGTGACGTAGTTAAGGTCGGCAAAAACAGGCTCACTGATCTCGCCCGCGAGGAACAAATCCAAAGAAGCTTGCAGCACGGCCTGCACGGCGGCCACCGGTGGGCGAGGCTGTCCGTTCTCCTGGCCTGTGGAATACAGAGCCAGAGCCAGCTGGCTATAGCGCTGCAAGGCCGGGGCAATGTCAGGTTGTTGCTGGGTCGGGTTGAGGCGTGCCAGCCCGATGAGGCCGGTAGCGGCAAACGGCTGTTCGACGCCCAGGGCCTGCGCCGCCACCCGCTGCACATCGGCGGGTAGGCCAGTGAGGATGACGGCGTCCTGATACCACAGGCCGCTCGGGGCCAGTGTCAGCGCCGGACCGGCGCTCGAACTGATGCCCAATGGTTCGCAGGTGAGGCTCTTCGCCGCCGGGATCTCGATATCATCCAGCGTGACGGGGTTGGGCCAGAACAGGCTTCCGCAGATCAAGGCTACGACGAGCAAGATCAGCAGACAACCGATGGGCCGTGCCGGGGATGGATTAGTGGGCGGATTAGGTGCCATGATGTTTGATTAACGTAACTGCCGTTCCGATTGCCGCCCAGCTTACTTCAGGAAGGCTTCAAAGCCATCGGCCAGGGCGGCGACTCTCGAAGCCCGCAACTATTGATCGACCTCAGCTGCGCCATCACGCGCCACACTCAAGGCTTGGTCGCAGCCGTAGCGTCGACCACGCCCGTGCGCAGGGCGGATTGTGCGATGTAGGCCGTGACCTTGTCGTAGGTCACTCCCCCTTCCAGGGCATCTGCTGCGACGCCGCTGACGAGCGGCGCGGCAAACGACGAGCCGACCCAATAAGCGAAGCCGACTGTATCGCTGCGCTCGGAGACCAGGCTGACCAGGCCGTAATCGCACGGCGTCGCCACGTTGCACAGCTGGAGCTGCGGCTCGCAATCCGGGGCGAGGCCGCCATCACCACCCGGGGCGCCGACCTCGCCCGAGTTGCTGTAGCAGGACTGGCGTTGAGCCATGTTGGTGCTCTGAACACCCAACACAAAGCTAAAAGCCGCCGGGATGTTCTGCGGCGCCGGCGTCGAAAGCCCGGCCGAATCGTTGCCGGCCGAGGCGATCACGACCGCGCCAAGGTTGTATGCGGTGCGGAGCGGGATCTCCAGGGACTGGAGCGGCAATCCATCCACCAGCTCCGGCCGTTCGTCGGCGGGCATGGCGTCCACGATCTTGAGCGTCAGCTCCCGCAGCTCATGAGGTAGCTCGGATCCGATCGGCTTGAGCCCGAGGCTGAAGTTGTAGACCACGCGGCGCAGCGAGCCCGCGTTCTGCGGCAGCGTCGCCTGGGTCATGCCGTCGATCCCGGAAGTTAGCGAATACAGGTCACCGATTGCGTTGTCGTCCAGCACACGCACCAGATGTAACTCGCTCTGCGGCGCTGCGGCGAACGTCAGCCCGGCGCCGAACAGGCCGTGGTCGCGCATGTAGCCGGTTTTATCGGGGCTGGCTTCGATGGTCGGCAACGGAACGAGATGCACACACAGGTTGACCGACAGACGCTGGCGGGTCTCGTTCACAAGGCCGGCTGACGTGTACGGCGCGGTGTCGAACAAGACGACCCGGCTACCGGAGCCATCAGCCGAACTCGGCAGTGTGCGCTGATAGGCTTCATCGTAGATACCCACGCCACCGCCTCGGAAGGCCCACTGACGCCAGAAGGAACCTTCGGCAATGGTTTGAGTTTGCGCGAGCTTCTCCGAATCCGTCCCGTATACCGGGCTCCCTGTAACACTCCAGGGACTTCCTGTGACGCTCCAGGGATTACCTTCAGTGCCCCAGGGACTTCCTGTGACGCTCCATGGATTGCCGGAAATGGACGGATATCCGATGACATAGTTGAGATCCGCAAATACTGGCATCGAGATGGCGCCGGCCTGATACAAAACCAACGACGCCTCAAGAACGGCTTTCAGCGCATCGAGAGCGGGGCGCACGCCGCCACCCGGAAGCGCGCCGGTGGCGTACAGGCTCACGGATTGCTGGCTGTAGCGCAGGAGCTCTCGGATCTTCTCTGGCGTGTCCGCGCCTTGCACGTATTCGCCCAGGTACTGCAGGGGTCGGGTGTGGATCGGCTTCGTCTCGCCCAGCGCTTCGCGGGCGATGCGGGCGACTTCGGTTGGCACGCCGGTCAGGATCAAAACGTCGTTGAAGTATGATCCGCCGGGCGAGAAGGTCAGGCGACGATCGTCGGTCGCGATCCGACTGAAAGGATTGCAGCCGATCTTCAAGCCCTTGGGGATCTCGATGCCGCTCAACGACATGATCGGGTTGAACCCTCGATACAGAGCTGTGAGCCGCAGCTGGCTGCCCGCTGACTGGGCCATGCCGGGCAGGATCCCGCCGAAGAGCAGCGCGGCGGCGACAACTTGGAGCAGAAAGAGGCGGAGTGGTTTCATAGGTCGATATCAGATCACAGCGGCCCCGAGTCTCCGACCAGGAAAAACGGCGCCCAGTAGTAAGGGTGTTCCAGGCCCTCCTGACGCAGCGCACGCTGGGCATCGCGAAGCGCCAGGCCCTTGGGGAGGCCGGCCGAGAGCCCCGCGTAAAAACGCTCCATCAGTTGGGCCGTGGCGGCATCCTGCACCGGCCAGAGGCTGGCTGCGACGCTTTGGGCACCGGCGTACAACAAGGCCCTGAGCAGGCCCAGGATCTCGTCGCCGCCGCCGATGACGCTCCGTCCGGTCTGGCAGGCGCTCAAGGTCACAAGCGAGGCATTCAGCCGCCAGTTGAACAGATCCAGGGTCGTCAGCCAGCCATCGGCCAGCGCCAGCCCCGAAAACAGCGGGTTGTCAGCGCGGAACTCGGCATGGGTCGCCAGATGGAGCGCGCGCAGACCTGGTGATCGCGCGAACAGGGCGGCCGCGGTCGCCTCTTCTTCGATAAGGGCCTCCCCCGCCATCCGGGCCGCGATGGATTGCGCCTCTGCCCGGGCGGCCGGAAGTTGATTGTTGGATGAATAACCCACCGCGAGGAAAGACCCGGGCTTTGCCCGACCGCCGGTCGAATCGAGGCCGGCAGATCCGAGATGACGAAGCAAACCGGCGCTGGGGAGCAACCGCAGCGTGAACAGATCGGCCAGATAATCTGCACCATCAAAGAGCGCGGCAAATGGCAGGTAGTGCAATCTCCCATGTGGCACGATGATCAACTCGGTGCCTGGGGTGAGTTCAGCGCGCACCGGTTTGATGAGTGCATCATACAGCCGTCGCAGCGCAGCCTGGGCATTACGGAGAAGATGCGGCCCAAGCTCTTGTCCGCGGCCCGCGTTGTCCTGACAGGCAGCCAGGTTCAATTGCAACGGCCTGAGCAGGGCGTTGAGTTGCTCGATGGAGAGATCCAGCCGACGCGCCTGCACGGTGTCTCTCCGGCCCACAAAGGCGACAAACTTTCCGTGGACCGCGAAATACTCGAGGAGCGTTGCCTCTTGTGGTAGGAGCGCTGCAATGTCCTCGTTAGGCACCTGCCACAGCTCGGCCTGATGAGCATAGGTAGCATTGCGCATCAAGAGCTGATGCCATAGCGTGGTCAACCGCTTTTCGATTCGGGCCAGATCAACCCTGATCTGATCCGTGAGTGCTGTCGCACCCTCACGCAATAGCGAGGCGTGCTCACCCTGCCAGCGTCGGACCGTTTCGTCTCGGCGTGCTCGGAGCGCAATCAACTCATCGACGATCGGCTGATCCTCGGGTGAATGCGCCTCAAGTCGAACGCTGACTCGTTGATCCAACATATCCAGGAGGGCGCGCGATTTCGCACGTTCGGCGTAGCTCAGGCTGCGACCTGGTTGTCCGCCAGCCAGGCTGGCATCTACGGCATCCTCATAGATCGAGAGCTTGTTTCGCAAGAAAAACGAGCGGTCCTCGATCATCATCTGACTGCGCACTCGCTCGAGTTCGGCCATCGATCGCTCAAAAGCCTCCAGCGCGGCCTCGAGCCGCCCTTCTTTGCGCTCGATCTCGCCAAGGATTTGCAGCGCAGGGTGAATGAGGTCCGACGCGCCCAGCATCTCACCGGTTTTGAGCGCAGCTGACGCCAAAGCGCGCGCATGATCATCCTGGTCCAGACGCAAGGCGGCACGGGCCGCCAACAACTGCGCCAGTGCTCCGCTCTGTCGCTGGCCCAACCGCGAGAACGTGTCTACTGCAAGTTCAGCGAGCGCCAGGCTCTCGGCAGTGGCACCGTGGCGTCCGAGGAGGCTGGCCTGTGCCAGGTCGGCTTGCGCCAGCCACGCGATGCTGTTCTCGGCGCCAAATGCGTTTCGTGCTGCCGAGATGGACTCTTCGGCCTCTGCCGTTCGGCCAAGATCGTCGAGGATCTGGGCCTCGAACAGCCGGGATTGGCCAAGCTCGATGCTTCCGCCCATATGTTCAAAAGACACGCGTCCGCGCCGTGCATGTTCGAGGCCGTCGACCAGTCGGCCTAGTTTCAATAGGCAAGAACTGATCGAAAGCTCGACTGTGGCCGCATCGCGATGTCGCCCGCCCGTCACCAGGATGCCTAGAGTCTTTTCGAAGAGCAACAGGGCGTCGTTGAAGCGCCCCAGGATCGAATACGTGATCGCCAGGCACTCGTAGGCATTGGCGACGTCGACCTCCATGTTCAGTTCAGTTGCAATCGAGAGTGATTCTTCAGCTGCCGCAATCGCATCGTCAAATCGTCCGAGATTGCGCAACACAATACTGCGATTGATCCCCGTCTGCGCGAGCTGCCGACGCAATGTGAGCTTGGCACGGCAGATGCCTATCACCTCGTCGAAGCAGGTCAGGGCGAGCTTGTCTTGTCCGGAGCGTCCGTAGATCAGGCCGATATTGCTCATCAGCCCCGCCAAGAGATCATCGCGATTGGCCTTGCGAAAGATGTCGGCGGCTCTTTCGCCAAGCTCCAGCGCCTGCGGATAAGCTTCCTGCGTCGCGAGTGCAACGACCTGCCCAATCCTTGATCGCGCCGCATCGACGGGTCGATCGAGGCCGAGGTAGATGTCCGCGGCCGTTTCGTAGTCGGGGATGGCGGCCGCGTAGTCTCCGCGGCCGATGCCGATGCCGTTGGCGCGCACCAGCAGGCCGAGCGCCCGAATCGGCGCGACGCCTGTCGCGGCGCCGAGCGCGAGCAGCAGGTCGGCGATGTCGAGGCATTCGCGCAGGTCGTTGCGAAGCGCGTGGTCGGCCACGACCTTGAGTTTTTGGGCGAAGGCCTCGTCGACCGCGCCAACGTGCCGGGAGACGAGCGCGACGCGCGCGGCCTCGTCGCCGGCACGCCAGGCGGCGACCAGATCGATGGGCTCGGGGAGGGGCCCTCCTCGGGTGTGGGGCACCGAGTTGAGCGTGCTCATGGCCTTAAATCCAATACGGTCTGGGCGCTGAAGCCGCCAGACCGTGTCGGGAACGTCCTTTTCGATTGGTTGTGCGCGGCCGCACAAGCGGCAGCGCCGTCGTCTCGCGCGCCCGGGCCGCGTCAGACCGCGAAATCGGGCACGTGGATCTCGATCTCGGGCGCCGTCAGCGCCAGCGTGTACTGGCCGCGGGCGACGTTCTCGAGCGTGAAGTTGCCGACCTCGTCGACCGGCACCACCTTGGCCAGGGCATCACCGAGCCAGAGCTCGACCTCGAGCCCATCGGGCTCGGCGCCGCTGATCAGGCCAAGCACCGTCCGCGCGTTCCCGGCTTCGAGCACATCCAGCGCGATGCTCACCTCGCCGGCGCGATAGAGCCGCGTGCCGTCGTCGTGGCCGCCGCCGCGGATCCCCGCCAGCGCCGGCGCGAAGGCCGGGCCGGCCGCCGGGCCGAGCCCGCGCACCAACTCGGCCACCAGCACCTGCACGCGCTCGAGCGGCGTGAACTCGACATCGCCCTTGAGCGTGTCGAGGTACGCGCGCAGGCCGGCCACGTCGGCCCGGCCTTGCTCCGAGATGCGCAGAAACGTTTCGATCTCGCGTTTGCGCGCCTCGGGCACAAGCCCGAGCACGTATTCACCAAGTTCGAGCGACGTGGGTGTGTCGGCCGGGCGCAAAGCGTTCATGAGCGACCTCTGCTGGGTGTCGAGGG
>Ga0209573_1005469_pt1 | contig 11429 bp, 8 predicted proteins | sample TNRBio252014_DNA_FD_185870 | JGI IMG/M metagenome (GOLD analysis project Ga0209573, IMG submission 185870) | Wastewater treatment Type I Accumulibacter community from EBPR Bioreactor in Madison, WI, USA - TNR Reactor_6/25/2014_ DNA (SPAdes)... | ecosystem: Engineered > Bioreactor > EBPR >...
TGGCTTAACGCCTGCCTGCCTGCCTGCCTGCCTGCCTGCCCTTGGTTTCTTTTTTAATACCCCATTTTTTTAATTTCCCCAATAAATTTGCTTGAACAGCCTTCTGACGGACTAGAGAGCGCCGCTTGCCTCAAGGGTTGGCTTTATTTTTGCCTTCTCTATTACGAGCATTGTTTCCCAGGGGGTCCACAGGTCACCGATCCTGACCCAGAAACCAGTTAATAAATTGAAAATTAAGGTAAATGACATCATGGTTTTTGGAACCTACACCCGATTGCTTCGCAAACAGCGCCACAGTGTGAACCGTCGCTATTCGATCCGGCAGACGGCAGAGCGGATTGGGGTGGAGCCGGCCTATCTCAGCAAGATCGAGCGAGGTGATGCGTTGCCGCCATCGGAAGAGATAATCCGGCGGATGGCGGCGGATTTGGGGGAAGACGCGGATTTGTTGCTGGCGCTGGCGGGCAAGGTGGCCGAAGACGTCCGCGAGGCCATCGTGGAGCGCCCGGTTTTGTTCGCCGAACTGATTCGGGGTTTAAGCGACGCGCCTGATGACAAGTTGGTGGTTTTGGTGCGCAAGGTGCGCAACGGTGAATGGCAAGGGGGAGCGGGGCGGGCCATCGGCGCGAGTTAGCCCGTGCGTTGAAGAGAGCGAATAGCGGGATTTGCTCGGACCGCATTTCCCATGGGCGGGACGCCCGCGCTACGCCGGTCTCGATCACGGGAAGATTTACAGGAAGTATCTTTAATCCAGCCGGATTTGGCTCGTTCGTTCTCGGGGGGGAACCATGGATCCACGTTGTCTCGCGCGAAAATCCGCTGTCGAATGGTGGATCGAGCCGCATGGCGCCATGCGCGTCCCGGGAGTTTTCCTCGCCACCGAGGACCTGATCCGCGTCATGGACGATCAGGTCTACCCGCAGATCGTCCAGGTCGCCACCCTGCCGGGCGTGGTTCAGGCCGTCTATGCGCTGCCGGATGCGCGTCGGGGCTATGGTTCCCCGAGGGGCTCGGTCGCCGCGTTCGATCCGGATCGGGGCGGGGTGATCGTCAGTGGTGGGATCGGCGTCGATATCGCCTGGGGGGCGCGCGTTCTACGCACGGGTCTCAACATCGCTCATGTGCTGCCCTGTCGGGACGCGCTGGCCGACTCGCTTCACATCAGGATCCCCAATGGCAATGGTGTTCGGGTGTTGCGTTTGACTGGCCGCGGCATGGACGCCATGTTGCGGGGCGGCGCGCGCTGGGCAGTGGAAATGGGTTACGGCGTTCCCGCCGACCTGGAGCGGATCGAGGAACAGGGCTGCGTGGCGGGCGCCGATCCCAGCCAGGTGTCCGAGCTGGCCAAGACCCGGCAACTCGAAGAGATGGGCGTCTTGCGTTCCCCCGATCACTATCTGGAGGTGCAACGGGTCGCGCAGGTCTACGATCGCCGGACCGCCGGGGCGCTGGGAATTCAACTCGACGACATCACGGTCACCATCCGCTGTGGCTCCCATGCCCTGGGGCAACAGATTAGCGTCGATCATTACCAGCGGCTGGCGATTGCGGCCAACCGCCACGGCATCGTGCTCCCCGATCGGAATCTGGCCTGCGCGCCGCTGGATTCCGAAGTCGGCCATCGCTATCTGGGCGCGATGCGCGCCGGCGTCAATTGCGCGCTCGCTAACCGCCAGATTCTCACTCATCTGGCCCGGCGGGTCTTCGCCCGGCTATTTTCGGAAGCCCGGCTGGAGGTGTTGTACGACGTGTCCTACAACACCTGCTGGCCGGAAACCCACGAGGTGGAGGGCCAGCCGCGCGCGCTCTACGTCTATCGCAAGGGCGCCAGCCGCGCGCGTGGCCCTGGCCATCCCGACCTGCCGGCGGCGTGGCGGGATATGGGCCAGCCGGGCCTGATCGGCGGCGCGATCAACACGGCTTCCTATATCACGGTCGTGGCCGCATCGAGTCGAGAACGAGCGTTTGGATCCTCCTGCCATGGGGTCGGGCTGGCGCTGAACCCACCGTGGATGGTTCGGCCGCGGCGCGGTCTGGAGAACCTGGACGTGTTGCGGCGGTTGGGGACTCTGATTCGCGGCTCCGCGTTGAACGGGGTGGTGGAGGAAATGCCGGATGCCGATTCGGACTTCGGCGTGGTGGTGGACGCGGCCGAACAGGTGGGTCTGGCGCGACGGGTGGCCCGGCTGGAGCCGCTGATTCACATCAAGGGTTAAGCAGGCCGGTAAAGGCCCGCGACGCGAGGGAACGTCGGTACGGGCGCGCGGGACCGAGAGGCGGCAAGCCGCGCCGCTTTTCTCCCGCGCGCCTCCGGCCGCTCGTCTATACTGAACCGGTTTTCCCAAAGTCTCAGATCAAGGAGAGCCCGGTGATTTACTCCCTCGGCGACCGCAGAGTCGAATTCCATGGCGAAGACTGGTTCATCGCCGACAACGCCACCGTGATCGGCTCGGTGGTGCTCAAGCAAAACGCCAGCCTCTGGTTCAACGTGGTGGCGCGCGGCGACAACGATGTCATCACCATCGGCGAAAATTCCAACATCCAGGACGGTTCGATTCTGCACACCGATCCGGGCATTCTGCTGACCATTGGCCGCGACGTCACCGTCGGTCACCTGGCCATGCTGCACGGCTGCATCGTCGGCGATAACAGCCTGATCGGCATCAAGAGCCTGATCATGAACCGGGCGGTGATCGGCAAGAACTGCCTGATCGGCGCCAACAGTCTGATTCCCGAAGGCAAGATCATTCCGGACGGCTCGCTGGTGATGGGCTCGCCAGGCAAGATCGTCCGCGCATTATCCGAGGAAGAAATCGAACGGATGCGGCAGACCGCCGGCCGCTACGTGGAAAACTTCAAACGCTTCAAGCGCGATCTGCGCCGGCAGGCTTAACGTGGCGGTTACCTTGGAAGACCGCCTGGATCTGGCGATTCAGCAAGTCGGCACGACCATTCTCGGCAAGGAGCGCGCCATTCGTCTGGCCGTGAGCTGCCTGCTGGCGCGCGGCCACCTGCTGATCGAAGACTTGCCGGGCATGGGCAAGACCACCCTCGCGCACGCCCTGGCCCGCTGTCTGGGCTTGCAGTACCAGCGCATCCAGTTCACCAGCGACCTGTTGCCGGCGGACATCCTCGGCGCGGCGATGTACGAGCGCCAGCGCGAAACCTTCGTGTTCCATCCCGGCCCGATCTTCGCCCAACTGATCCTGGCCGACGAGATCAACCGCGCCACCCCCAAGACCCAGAGCGCGTTGCTGGAAGCGATGGAGGAAGGGCAGGTGACCATCGAGGGCGAGACCCGCAAGCTGCCGGAGCCGTTCTTCGTCATCGCCACCCAGAATCCCGCCTATCAGATCGGTACCTTCCCACTGCCGGAGTCGCAACTCGACCGCTTCCTGATGCGGATCGAACTGGGCTATCCCGACGCCCAGGCGGAGCGTTTGCTGCTGGAGGGGGAGGACCGCCGCGATGTGTTGGCGCGATTGCCGGTGTGCCTGACCCCGGATCAGTTGCGCGAGGCGCAGGCGCGGGTGGCCGGCGTGCATGCCGCGCCGCCGCTGCTGGACTACGTGCAGGGTCTGCTGGCGTTCTCGCGCCAGTCCAGCCTGTTCCGCGGCGGGCTGTCGCCGCGCGCTGGCCTGGCCCTGCTGCGGGCGTCCCGGGCTTGGGCGCTGCTCCACCGCCGCGGGCATGTGCTGCCAGAAGACGTGCAGACCGTGTTGCCGGCGGTGGTGGGCCATCGGCTGTATCCCGGCGAGGAGCATCTGGAGCAGGCGTCCGCCGATCTGGTCGGGCGCCTGCGCGCCGCCGTGGCCCTGCCCGTCTGAATCCCGGATCATGGGCGCGTTGTGGCGGCGATTTGAGAGCTGGGTGATGCGTGGCCAGCGACCCGCTCGCGAGCCGGTCCGGTTGACCCGCCGCCGCATCTACATCCTGCCGACCGGGCAGGGCTACGCCTTCGCCACGCTGCTGTTTCTACTGTTTTTGTGGGCCGTCAATTACAGCAACAGCATGGGGTTCGCCTTCACCTTCCTGCTGGCGGCGGTGGCGCTGAACAGCATGTGGCAGGCGCACGACAACTTGTTGGGGCTGATCGTGGATTCCAGCGGCGCCGAGTCGGTGTTCGCCGGCCAGGAGGCGCGCTTCACCTTCCGACTGGAAAATCCCGATCCCAAGCCGCGTTACGGCATCGCCCTGCAAGTCCGCGACCAACCGCCGCGCTACGTGGATGTGCCGGCCAGCGGTGCGGCGGTGGCGACCCTGGCGGTAGCCGCCGAGCGGCGCGGCTGGCTGCATCCCGGGCGAATCCGGGTGTTGACCCGCTATCCGCTGGGGCTGTTGCAAGCGTGGAGCTGGGTGGAATTTGAACGGGCGTGTCTGGTCTATCCGCCACCCCGGGGCCAGCGACCGCTGCCGGCGGCGCTGCCGAACAGCACCGGAACCGGTCTGGGCGAGCAGGGCCTGGGCAGCGAGGACTACGCCGGTTTCCGGCTGTATGCGCCCGGCGACTCGCCGCGCCGGATCGCCTGGAAGGCCGCGACTCGCGGCGGACCGTTGCTGGTCAAGCAGTTCACCGATCAGGCCCGGCCGGAATTGTGGCTGGACTGGCGGTTGCTGGGGATCGACAGCGTCGAGCCCCGGCTGGCCCAGCTCTGTCAATGGGTGCTGAAAGCCGAGAGCGAAGGCCGCCGCTACGGCTTGCTGTTGCCAGGCGCGCGGATTCCGCCCGCCCAGGGCGATGCCCATCGCCGCCGCTGCTTGGAGGCGCTGGCGCTGTTCTGATTCTGGCACTCAGGCGCGTGACGGGAATCATCCGCGTCCACGCCGGCGCGGGGTGGGAAAGATTTGCTCAATCGAAACCGGTGGTTTTTCCGGGAACAGTGCGGCGAATTCATCCAGGCCATCCAGGATGCTGGCCAGTCGTAGCAAGCGGTCCAGAGCGATGTAACCGGTGGTTTCAAATCGCTTGATCGTGCTTTCTGGCACGCCGGACCGGGCGGACAGGCTGCGGCGCGACAGGTTTTCGGCCAGACGGCGGGCCTTGGCGCGGGCGGCGATTCTGTTGCGCACCGCTTCGGGGGTTTGAAAAATAAGAGGTCCCATGTTGTCCATTATAAGCGGGAAAAGCTCTTAGTGGATCACTGATGGTCGGTAATCCAGTAGCGCCGATTTCAGCCGCCCGCCCGTTCCTGGTTCAGCGCCAGCAGCCGGCGCAACACTTCTTCGTCGTTCAGGTCCACGGGCCAGCCGTAGGCAGCGGCCACCGCTGCATCGAGGGCGCGGTGGGCATTGGCCAGCCAGGCGGGGCGCTGGTTATAAAGATGGGTCAGCGTGCGCTTCTTCAAGTCGGCGGCGTGTTCGGGCTTTGGGATGATCCGGTCGGGATAACCGGGTACGACTTCGGGAACCTGATCCACCCATGGTGGGGGATTCAGCCAGTTCTCGCGCAATTCGTTCAGCTTCCGGGCGGTGTCGGCAATGGCCTGGGCGCGGGGATCATCGGCGTAGGCGCTGGCGGGGAGGTTGGGGGTCAGGCCGGTGGGGAAAGGGAAGGTTTCAAAGCAGGTGGTGGGCGTGTAGCGGGGGCGGTCTTCAAGGCTGGTGCCGAGCCGCAAGGCCCACAGTTCATGAAAACGGGAATGCAGGATGCCAAAGGTGGTGTCGTCGGAACGGGCGATGGAGACAAGCTGGCAGTCCGGCAGAATCGTCTGATACATCCAGGCAAACAAGCGATACTTGGCCACGCGGGGCGTCACGATATAGCGCGGTAACAATATCAGCGCAGCGCGCATGGCGGAAAGCGTGCGGGCGTGCAGCCACCACAGCCGCCGTTCCTGTGGGTTGCGAACCTGGTCTCGCGCTGGCTTGACGTTACGTAGCACGTGCAGGAACGGTAGTTCAAAAAATGTCGCTTCCGCTTCGGGCATATCCATACCAAAGTCCACGATCCAGGTATCCGATGGGCGGCGGGTAACATCCAGACCGTTTGCCCATGGCTTCAGCACTTCATGGTTACTACGTCCATCAGGGTTGGGCGATTGTAGCCAAGTGCGAGCCTGTTCGCCGGGAACGTCGAAACGTCCTTTCTTGGATGTACCGATGAACGATACTCCGGCGTTTTCCGGTAACAGTTGGGCCTTGGTCAAATCTACGCTGCTGGCGGCATTAAGCGGCTGTCCAGTCAGATCAGCGTAGATTTGCGCAACCGGTTGGCCGTTCAAAATCCCCCCGGCTTCGCCACCCCCCTTTTCCAAAGGGGGGTTGAACGTTGCAAAACTCCCCCCTTTGAAAAAGGGGGGTTGGGGGGGATTTCCAAACCCCACCAGCGACACCCTAACCGCCGCCCCTTCGTTAATCCATGGCTCATCCGACCAGGCGTGAAAGATCGTGCCGGTCTCGCGGATGCGTTCCAATACCTTGCGATTTTGCCCGCCTCGAATGGAGTTGGTCGCCACCAGCCCGGCCCGTTGCGCCTGCCCGGCTTCAATCTGCGCCCGCGCCTTCTCGAACCAGTAGCACACCAGATCAGCCCCGCCAGGAACCCGTCCCGCATAGGCCCGGCGTAACAATCCTGCATACTGGTCGCCCAGTTCCGCCAACTGCTTTTTGTCTCCCAAAAACGGCGGATTGCCTACGATAGCGTCCGCTGGGGGCCAGGTCGCCTCAGTCCCCTCCGGGGTCAACAGCGCATCCCGACCCTCGATGGTGTTCAGCGGCTTGAGGATGGGCTGGTCGTTGAGGTTGTAGCCATGGCCGAGCATCCATTGAATCTCGCCAATCCACACCGTCAGCCGCGCCAGTTCCGCCGCGTAGGGATTGAGTTCGATCCCCAGGACTGCCTCCGGGCCGACGGCGGGAAAACCGCGTTGCAGGCCCAGCGCCTCGGCTTCCAGCATCACCTGATGCTCGATATCCTTGAGCGTGCGCAGCGCCAGATAAAGAAAGTTGCCGGAGCCGCAGGCCGGGTCGAGCACCCGGAACGTTCGCAACCGTTCCAGAAAGCCGTTCAGCCGATTGATGGCCTGCTGCCGGGCTTTGGGAGTGCCCTTGCCCAGGTCAGCGGCCATCGCGCCCTTCACCGTCGCCCACTCGGCCAACAGCGGATCGCGAATCACCGGCTCGATCAGCCGGCGAATCGAGCCGGCGTCGGTGTAATGCGCGCCCAACTGGCTGCGCTTGTCCGGGTCGAGGCCGCGCTCGAACAGGGTGCCGAAAATCGCCGGTTCGATGGCCGACCAGTCCAGGGTCGCGGCGGAGTGCAGGGTGTCGAGATCGGCTTTTTCCAGCGGCAAACAGGTGGCATCGTCGAACAGCCCGCCGTTGAACCAGGGGATGCGCGCCAGCCCGAACCGTCCACCGTGCTGCATGGCCCGGAACAACTCGCTCGCCAGGATGGGAAACTCCGCCGGCGACTGCCGGGCTTCGGCCAGTAGGTTGCTGAACAACTGGCCGGGCAATAGATCAATGTCCTCGGCGAACAGGCAAAACAGCAGGCGGGTGAGCACATGAGCCACCGCCTGCGGGTCATGGCCGCGCTGGCGCAACCGCTGGGCCAGACTGCCCAGCAGGGTCGCCGCGTCCTCGGTGACCGCCTCGCGGGTGCGGTTGGGCTTGAGCCGATCCGGGTCGGTGAAAGCCCAGCCCAGCCGTTGCCGCTGTTCGGGGTCGCGCAAGTCGTCCAGGGTCAGGCGATGAACCTGGACGACCGTGTTGGTGAAATTGGTATGAATCTCGATGGTGCTGAGGTTGCAGACGATCAGCAGCGGCGGGTTGTTCAGGGCGGGCGCGTATTGCTGCAACTGCCGCAGGGCTGCGCCCAGGTCCTTGTGTTTACCCTTATACTCCCAGGCGAAACAGTCCTTGCGCCAGACATCGGCCCAGCCGTCGCCCCCGCCGGTCTTCTTCACCCCCTTCTCGAAGCAGAACCACTCGCCCTGTGGATCGGCGATGGTCGGGGGCGTGACGCCCAGCAGATCGCAAAGCTGGTTGAAATGGGACTGGGCGGCGGCGCGTTCGGTCAAGGCGCTATCGCGCCAAGTGGCGATGAACGTGTCGAGTTGTGCGGGGGCGGGCTGGTGGCTCAATGGATTACTCCGGGTGGTCGCCATCTTTAACAGGAAATCAGGGTCAAATTCCTTCGAGTATTTCACCACGAGCAGTAGCAGTAGAGTACGCATTGCGTACCCTACCCAGTTGGTGCGATTGTTACCCAGTTTTTTGGAGTCTCCCTCGATGAAGTTCTGGAAGCGCCGGCGTTCCCCTCATGCCCCGCCTTCTCCCAAACGACCCGAAGAACCGTTGACCCGGACGGCGCTGGCCTGGCTGCTGGCCGCGCTGGTGTTGGCGGTCGTCCCCCAGGCCACCGAACTGTCGGTCTGGTTGACGGTGCTGTTCGCTGCGCTGGTGGGCTGGCGCGGGTTCATTTTGTTCCGGGACCGAGCGTTGCCGCCGCGCTGGCTGCTGTTGATCGTGGCGCTGCTGGCCGGGGCCGGGGTGGTGATCGACCACCGGACCTTGTTTGGCCGCGACGCCGGGGTGGCGCTGCTGACCGCGATGACCGCCTGCAAGCTGCTGGAATCCCGCGCGTTGCGCGATGGCGTGGTGCTGGTGTTTCTGGGCTATCTGCTGGTGATGAGCAACCTGCTCTACAGCCAGGACATTCCGCAAGTGGCCTACCTGCTGGCGGCCATCGTCGTCATGCTGACCGCTCAGGTGTTGATCCATCGCCAGCACGCCGGTCTGACCGCGCTGGCTCCGCTGCGGTTGACGGGGCGGATGGTGTTGCTGGCGGTTCCGGTCATGCTGATCCTGTTCGTGCTGTTTCCGCGCATTCCCGGCCCGCTGTGGGGTCTACCCAGGGACGCCTACAAGGGCCGCACCGGACTGTCCGAGCAGATGGCGCCCGGCACCATCAGCGAATTGAGCCAGTCCGGCGAGGTGGCGTTCCGGGTCCGGTTCGCCGACGCCATCCCGCCGCCGAACCAGCGCTACTGGCGCGGGCCGGTGCTGTGGCATTTCGACGGTCGGCGTTGGACCCGCCCCGAGGAGCCGCCGACCAAGACCCCCACGCCCTTTACCCCGGAAGGCGCGGCGGTGGACTATGCGGTCGTGCTGGAACCGAGCAACAGAAGCTGGCTGTTCGCGCTGGACCTGCCGGCCCGCCTGCCGCCGCGCGCCAGGATGACCCCTTCGTTTCAACTGCTGCGCGATCAACCGGTCAACGAGGTGTACCGCTACGAAATGCGGTCGTATCCGGCTTATCGAACCGGGGAACTGACTGGAGCGGAACGCAGCCGTGGTTTGCAACTGCCGTCGCGCGGCAACCCGCGCGCCCGGGCGCTGGTGGCGGACTGGCGGCAGCGCGATTCCCAACCCGAGGCGCTGGTGAGGTCCGCCCTGACCCTGTTTCGGGAGCAGCCGTTCTATTACACCCTGACGCCGCCATTGCTGGGTGGCGAGATCGTGGATGATTTTCTGTTCCGCACCCGGCAGGGTTTTTGCGAACACTACGCCAGCGCCTTCGTGTTCCTGATGCGGGTGGGCGGCGTGCCGGCGCGGGTGGTGACCGGCTATCAGGGTGGGGAAATGAACGTCATGGGCGGCTATCTGATCGTCCGCCAATCCGACGCTCATGCCTGGGCCGAGGTTTGGCTGGAAGGGCGCGGCTGGGTGCGGGTGGACCCGACCGGCGCGGTGGCCCCAAACCGGGTCCAGCAGGGACTTTATGCCGCCTTGTCCGATTCGGGTCTCCTGCCGTTTCTGGCGCGGCGCGGCGGCGACAGCGAATGGCTGCGCCAATTGGCGCTGGGTTGGGATACCTTGAATAATTCCTGGAACGAATGGGTGCTGGCCTATGGTCCCGACCGCCAGAAGGAATTTCTGTCGGGGCTGGGTTTCGGGCCAGCGGACTGGGGTGGGATGACGGTGGCGATGATGGTTGCGCTGAGCGGGTTCGGCGTACTGTATGCCGGCTGGCGCTGGCGGAGTCGGCTGGCCCGCGATCCGGTGGCGCGCGCCTGGCAACGGTTCTGCGCCCGGCTGGCCCGGCGTGGGCTGGCGCGCGGCGCGACCGAAGGACCGCTGGATTTCGCCGGGCGGGTAGCAGTACAACGGCCTGAATTAGCAGAATCGGTTAGAGAGATCGCGCGCCTGTACGCGGCGCTGCGCTACGGCCCGGTCGCTCCGCCCGAACGGGTGCGCCAGTTGCGACATCTGACGCGGCGGTTTCGGGCGTGAGGGACGATGGAAGACTTGCGACGTCTGTTGTTACTGCGCGTGCTGGTGGTGCTGGGGCCGTGCGTCATGCTGCTCTGGCTGCGGTTTGGCCTGACGCCGCCGCAACCGCTGCCGTTCCTGGCGGTGACGCTGTTCCTGGGCTGGGGGGCGCTGGCGTTCGTGGCCGTGCATCCGTTCGCCCGGCGGCGCAAGCCGGTGACCGCCTGGGAGTTGTTCGCGTACCTGCAACTTGATGTGCTGGCGCTGGCGCTGTTGCTGTTTTTCAGCGGCGGGGCCAGCAATCCGTTCGTGTCGCTGCTGCTCCTGCCGCTGATCGTCGCCGCCGCCCTGTTGCCGGCAGGCCAGGTCTGGCTTATGGCAGCGGTCACGGTGGCGCTCTACACCGCCTTGATGTTTCATTACTCGCCCTTGCCCGGCATTCTCACCTGCTACAGTCCCGGCTTTGAGATCCATCTGTGGGGGATGTGGCTGGTGTTCGCCATCAGCGCGCTGCTGATCGCCGGGTTCGTGGCGCGACTGGCGGCGGCCCTGCGCCTCCGGGATCGTCAGGTGGCGCAACTGCGCGAACAGGCGTTGCGCGACGAGCAGATTCTTACCCTGGGGCTGTTCGCGGCGGGCGCGGCGCACGAATTGGGCACGCCGCTGTCCACCATCGCCGTGCTGGCCCGCGAGATGGAACACAGCCACGACGGCGACGCAGAATTTCGCGCCGACCTGAGCGTGCTGCGCCAGCAGGTGGACGCCTGCAAGGCAATCCTCGGCGACCTGCTGCGCAGCGCCAACCTGGCCGCCGACCGGGAAACGACGCAGCCGCTGGATGCGCTGCTGGAACAGATCCGCACCCGCTGGCAACTGCTGCGGCCGGGCGTGCCGCTGGCGGTGCGTTGCGCCGGGTCGTCGCCGCCGCCCACCGTGGCGGCCCCGCAGACGGTTAGTCAGACCCTCCTCAATCTGCTCAACAATGCCGCCGACGCCAGCCCGCACAGCGTGAACCTGGAAGGGCGTTGGGAGGGCGAGCGGGTGGTGATCGAGATTCGGGACCAGGGCGCGGGCTTGACGCCGGAAGCGCTGCGCCGCGCCGGCGAAGCGTTCTTTTCCACCAAGGAGGAGGGCGCGGGCATTGGCCTGCTGCTGGCTAACGCTGCGCTGGAGCGGTTGGGCGGCCGGGTGAGCCTGTGGCGCGATCCCAAGGG
>Ga0209573_1005470_pt1 | contig 11426 bp, 10 predicted proteins | sample TNRBio252014_DNA_FD_185870 | JGI IMG/M metagenome (GOLD analysis project Ga0209573, IMG submission 185870) | Wastewater treatment Type I Accumulibacter community from EBPR Bioreactor in Madison, WI, USA - TNR Reactor_6/25/2014_ DNA (SPAdes)... | ecosystem: Engineered > Bioreactor > EBPR >...
GATTGCGGCATCGCACAAGATCGGTTGGTCCTCGCACTGCAGTTCCAGCGTAGCCGTGGGAATGGCGGAAGACCCGGCCGACGTATGGAAGCTGATCAGCTTCCAGCGATCTTCGCTTTCCGTCATACGGTTTTCGATCAGAGCGACGATGTCCGAGTCGTACACTTCCTTCTTTTTGTCCGCCAGAGCGATGAAGTCATCAAATGCCTGCTGCAGACCTGCGTCATCCAGAGTGAAGCCCAGCTGGACAACTCGATCCCGAAACGCATGCCGTCCGCTGTGTTTGCCCAGCACCAGATTCTGTCCGATGTACCCGACATCGTCAGGCCGCATGATCTCATATGTAGATCGTTCCTGAAGCATGCCGTGCTGGTGGATCCCTGCTTCGTGCGCGAAGGCATTCTGGCCGACAATGGCCTTGTTCCGCTGAACCTTCATCCCGGTAATTCCGGAAACCAGATTGCTGGTCGGCACCAGCTTCTGCGTATTGATCTTTGTGTGGACGCCGTAGTAATCGGCTCGCGTACGAATTGCCATCACGACTTCTTCCAGAGCCGCATTGCCGGCCCGTTCACCGAGCCCGTTGATAGTGCATTCAATCTGCCTTGCACCGGCTTCCATCGCGGCCAGACTGTTGGCAACTGCCAGACCCAGGTCGTCATGGCAATGAGCACTGATGATGGCTTTGGAAATGTTGGGCACGTTCTGCTTCAGATAGGAAATCACCTTGAAGTAGTGATTGGGCGTCGCGTATCCGACGGTGTCGGGAATATTGACCGTTGTCGCTCCGGCCGCGATCGTTTTCTCCACAACTTCGCACAGAAAATCCAGCTCCGTTCGCGCCGCATCTTCCGGGGAAAACTCAATGTCGTCCGTGAATTCCTTCGCCAGGGCAACAGAGCTGATCGCACGTTCGATGATCTGCTGCTTGTCCATCTTCAGCTTGAATTCACGATGAATCGCGCTGGTGGCCAGAAAGACGTGGATTCGACGTTTCTCCGCTGACTCCAGCGCAGCTTTCGCTCGATTGATGTCCTCTTCGCGGCTTCGAGCCAGCGCGCAGATGGTGGTGCGATCACCAAACTTCGATGCGATCTGAGACACGGCTTCAAAGTCGCCCGGCGAAGCGATTGGAAAGCCGGCTTCAATTACGTCGACACCCAGCTCCACAAGCGCTCGGGCAACCTCGAGCTTTTCACGAGTGTTCATGCTGCAGCCCGGCGATTGTTCGCCGTCACGCAGTGTCGTGTCGAAAATCACAATCTGGTCGCCGATCATGAACGTCTCCTCCAGGGGTTGCGAGCCCCTGACCCATGCAAAACGAGAATCTCAATTCGGTCGGTTACGCCGCCCGAAATCAGCCAAACAGCACTCACTCTGAAGAGCAGACGTCCCTCTCAGAGTGACGCCTGCTTTGGTTCAGACCAGAACCCACGAAAACTTAATGGGCAGGGACAACAAAAAAGCCCTGAGGAAGACCCCAGGGCTCGGATAGTTTTTTTGAACTGCAAGCGTACCTGAGGCGGACTTCACAAAGGAAGCAGTAGAAGGCTCAGAGACAGCAGCAGGGTGTTCATCGATTTGGAAACTCTTAACAGACGACTTCTGGTCAAATATCCCGCCAAAGACGTGAGACATGTCGAATAGATCGAGGTTCGCGGGAAACCCTCAAACAAAGGCTATCGAGCGGATTTTCTGACGTCAATGAGGAACCTGGAAAGACTTCTAAATTCCAGATTCGGGCGTCGCCGGTTTTTCCGATTGGCTGAACAGCGGACGTTTCATCTGTTATACGAAGCACGGAACATTTGCCAGACAACACGACGCAGGGTCACGGAAACCCGGCTCACGGCGTGTTTCCTCTTGCCTCGCCATGCGCATGTTTGAGACACTTTCCCGTCATCACGGGGTTCCCGGATCGCAACGACTGAAGGAAACACGGCTCATGGTTTGTCCGAAAGTGTCTGGATTCGCATTGGCGCTGCTGATCGGAACGGCCTTCAGTGGCTCGGCCGACGGACAAGGTCTGATTTTCAACCTCCCACCTGATGGAATGGCTGTCGAATACGAAGGGACGCTGACCCAGGGTGTCTCGGCCGACGATTCTGCCCCGCTGTCCTGGACGTGTGAATTGAGCATCAAGTCGGTGGGACAGGAGAATGCTGACTTTCAGGGCACGATGCAGGCGTGCCGCTGGATTGAAATCAAGACGGTCACCGGCAAGGCCGGCGCAGCCGGAATCGACCCTGGCCCGGTCGGAGCTCGCATCTACAAGGTTCTGATCCCGGAAAGCAAGGTCGTCGACGACTGGAAGGATGCCGAAGGCATTCCGAATGACATGATGCCCATTGTTCGGGGATTCCGCCGTCTGGGGGAAGAAGCCGTAAAACCCATCTCCTCCCCGGCACTTCGCTACTACCCGACCATTTCACTGCTGACGAGTTACAAGGATCCCGAAACCATTGCGACGTCCGAGATTCCTGAAACACTGCTGCAGGGTGAATCCATCACCGCCAGACGCATGAAGGGCAAGCTGGTCATGGAAAGCACCAAGAGCCGTTCAGTCAACGAAGGCGAATACTGGGTCAGCAAGGATGTGCCCTTCGGACTTGCTCGCTGGGTAGTGACCGTCACGACCCTGGAAAAGGACAGCGCGGCGCCGGTCTCCGAGTTCAAACCGATGATCGTGAAAAAGGTCGACATGAAACTGCGTCGAATTCGCGAAAACGCAGAAAGCGAACTCGTCACGGAATGATGACTGCTCGAATCGGCTGATCAACCGGTCCATCGCAACAGACCATCAGTGGACGGCACAGCAGTCGGCCGATTGCATCAGTCACCGCATGCCAGTCAATCTCACCCGCATCAGATGTCGCACACCATGGCGGCGTGACGCAGGGCCATCACGGGATCCTGCCACGTGGGAATGAATTCCTGGGCCACGAATCCCTGATAGCCGGTTTCCACAATGGCGTTCATGATGGCCGGATAATTGATCTCCTGAGACGCATCCAGTTCTTTCCGGCCCGGGTTTCCTGCCGTGTGGTAGTGGCCGATCAGAGGATGGTACGTCCGGATGCGCCGGATGACATCGCCATTCATGATCTGCACATGATAGATGTCAAACAGCAGTTTGAAGTACGGCGACTCCATGCGTTTGACCAGATCAATACATCGTTCAACATCGTCCCCGTAGTATCCGGGATGCCCTTTCATCGGATGACTGTCATCGCGTGAATTCAGGTGCTCAAGAACCAAAGTCACTTTGTGTTCTTCTGCGTACTGAATCACCTGTTTCCAGCAATCCAGACAGTTCTGATCTGATGCCATGTCACTCTGACCGGCAACTTTCATCCCCGTGAATGTGATCACGCTGGGTGCTTCAAACTTTACGGCCGTGTCGATGGCTGTTCGCAGTTTCTGGACGCAGACTTCGTGATTCGCTCGATCCACCGGCCCGGTGGCAAACCCGTGACTGCTGACCAGGGAAATCTTCAGCCCCTTGGCGCGGGCTTCCGGGTAGTACTTCGGATCAATCCCTTCAATGGCTTCGAGGCCGATTGACACACAATGGTCAATCAACTGGCTCGTGGGCATCGGATTGAAACACCAGCCCATCACGGACTGGCGGATGCGTTTCTTCGACACTCGAAAATCCGCTGGTACCGCTGAGAGTGTTTCCTGAGTTGCTGCGAATGCCACCGGACCTGACGCCAGAACGGCTGCAGTGGCCGCAGATGCGGACATCAGTTGTCGTCTTGAGATCGGACTGACTGCCTGTGAGCGGCGTGGACGGGGATCAGACATCAGGAGGCTCCTGCGAATTCAGGACTTGTAGCGGATGGGATCCCGGACTCCGGCTTCCCGAAATCCCTTTCGGCGAAGCTGGCACGAGTCGCATTCGCCGCACGAAATCCCATCGGGAGTGGGATCATAACAACTGTGAGTCAGCGAGTAGTCAACTCCCAGTGCCAGTCCCCGCTGAATGATCTGCGCTTTGGTCAGATGGATCAGCGGCGTATGAACTCGAAATCGCTGACCTTCCACTCCGGCTTTGGTAGCCAGGTTCGCCATCTCTTCGAACGCGCGAATGAACTCGGGGCGACAGTCGGGATATCCGCTGTAGTCCACGGCATTGACGCCAATGAACATGTCGTTCGCGCCCGTGGATTCTGCGAATCCCAGACCGACTGCCAGGAAGATGGTGTTTCTGGCGGGAACATAGGTCACCGGGATCCCGTGCTCCATGTCATGCTCAGTGCGGTTGTGAGGCACGGCAATCTCGTTCGTCAGGGCTGACCCCCGGAAGATGCTGGTATCCATCTTAAACACCAGATGTTCCTGAATCCCCATCGACCGGCAGATGCGTTCCGCGGCTTCCAGTTCAAAGCGATGTCGCTGGCCGTAATCGAAGGAAATTGCCCGGACGTCAAAACCCTCGTGGACGGCAATGGCCAGTGCTGTTGCCGAATCCAGGCCACCGCTGACCAGCACAACCGCTGGCTGCAAACTCATGCTCTGCTCCCAAGAAAAAAGGACGGTGCCCTGTCGAGCACCGTCCGCACTGTATTCAGGATCTGTGCCTGATAGAACTGTGACCGAGTCCGCAGACTCAGGAGCTTACTTCGCCTTCAGCTTGGCAACGTCCACCTTCATGGTTTCGAGTGCATTGTCACCCGCTTTGACCACGACCTTGAACTTCTTTTCCAGGTAGCCCGGACGCTCGTGCCAGATCCGGAATTCATGTTCGCCGACAGGCAGATTTGCAATCGAGAACTTGCCTTCCTTGTCGGTGACGGCGGCATACGGATGATCAACCACCATCCAGTAGGAAATCATCCAGGGATGAAAGTCACACTTCACCTGCATCGGCAGCAACTCCTGAGTCCGGAATTCTGCCTTCTCGCCTTTTCCGACCGGAGTATTTGGAGGAATCAGCACATTGATCGACTGATTCTTCAGAGGGTACGTGTGAGTGTTGTGGGCGACTGCATCACTGGAGATGACTTCCACGGTCTGGCCAGCACGGACAATCATCGCGTGAGGAATGAACATGCAGCCCTTCTGGTCGAATACGACCGATGCCGGCTTGGGATCCTTCAGATCCGGATGGATGCTCTTCGGTTTCTTGGGCATGTAGACAATCACATTGGCCAGGCCCTTGGTCGCATCATCAATGACAAGATCATCTTTGTAGGTGTCGACGGCAGCGCAGACTGCCGCATCTTTTACAGGAGCTCCGGCCTTGTGCAGGAGTTCTGGTTTCGGAATGGTGCCTGTGACAACAACCTGTCCGGTGACTGTGCCCCAGTCCTGGGCCACAGCAGGTGCTGCCGCACACGCACACAGTGCAGCCACGGTAAGGAAACGCTTCATGTTCAGATCCTGTTTCAATGAGCAATCAGGTGGAGGCGGGCCACCCCGGGGCTGCTCTTCCCCGGGGCGGACATGCGAATCACAATCAGACCGGAGACCACAAGAAAGTCTGGGTTCGCCATGACTTACACGCTCGCATGGCTTCTCATGTTATTGCTCAAAACTTGCGAAGTCGAACAGTACGTTCCTAAAGTTGCGGACTCGATTCTGCACTTCCCAGCGTTGAGATCCGTTTGGGCCCTGATTTGAAGCGTCCTGGGCCGCGCCACGCTGCTTTGAGTACCCGATCCTTGAGAACATTTGCCGGACTCAGACCGGAATTCATTGGTTCGTCGCCAACCGCCAGCAAACGAAGCAGAGTCGCTGTGTACTGGAGAATGAGCGTTGTCAGGAAAATCAAAACCACAACTGAGCGAATTCGCCGGTCACGAAATTTGACTCCTTGAGTCCTGCAATTGGCAGTCGTACACTTGTACGAGGGCTGAATTGGACAGCCGCTTTCACAAATCGCGATAAGGTCTCAGGCTCAATGAACGAAATGCTGCAGATTGAGTTAACTGCTCAGGAACGTGATGTCCTGCTCCGGGGCCTGCGTTATGTCCGCAGTTCGCTGATGCTGGAGATGCGAGACCCCACACCCGAAGACAGCTATGAACGATCGCGTCGCCTGGACGCTCTTCAAAACCTGTACCAGCGTCTGGAATCCACAGACCCGGCCGGGATCCAGGTCTGAGATCATTGCACTTTGATGTGATCTGATGACGTTTCGTCGATCGATGGCCTGATCGTCGGCGCAGCGTCATTGAGGTCGCCAAACGTTCCCCGTCGTCTGATCACTTCAAGGTCGGGAAATGTGGGATGGTTTCCAGCCACTGTCCATCATGAAGTCATCGTCGATGGAATTGCTGGAATTGCGTTTGCTGTTGGACGTTGACGCTTTTGGTTTCGTTCCCGCGCTTCTGGATGAAGTCTCCTGAGCCGCAGAGAAATCCTCATCAAAGGGATTGGCAAAAGGATTCGATTCGCCACTGGCGCCGGAAGAGTCCTGCGTGATGGATGCGGCCTGATCCCCGCCAAAATCAAACTCTGGAACGGCCTGCTGGCGTTCCCGGGCCGCTTTTAAGGTTGTGGCTCTTCTCACGAGTGGCTCGGCAGTCTCCTGCTCGGCATTGCCTTCAACGCCGGAGAACTCATTGAACGCGGCATCCAGGTTCCCCGTCGTCTGATGCGATGCAGATCGAACAGACTTCTTTGTTTCATCAGGGATGCTTTTGGATGTCGCAGTTGCTGTATCCGACCAGGTTTCCTGAGTTTCCCGAGCCCATGAAGCGAAATCGTTGAGTGATTCTTCTGACTCGGCCGCATCCGATTCCAACTGCTGTCGAGACTGATTGACGTCAGCCGTTTTCTCCTGCAGGAAACTGCTGAAGCCTTCCAGTTGCGGTGAAGAAAGTGACGGGCTTTGTGGCATCCCGCCTGCAGCACCCGCGGGAGCCGTATTGCTCAGACGACTTCGCAACGCGGCGGTGGCATTGGCGGCTTCCGCTGACGCGGCCTGAGTCTGCATGGATGCACGACGATTGAAATAATCGGAAACGCCGGCGCCGGAATACGATCGAGTCCCGCTGGATTCCTGAGTCCCGGCGGCATCAGCCGTTTCATCCGGATAGGAAGCCGTCGATGTGCGACCGCCGGTCGAGCCTGTCAGACTGGCCGCCCCCAGAGTCGATGCTGAGCGCACAATCGGTCGCGGTCCTTCCAGTTCCGTGTTGGCAACGCCTTCCGAACCAAGTCGGGCACGCCCGGTTCGATCCTGCGCTGGAGTTCCACCAGCCGCGTCGGCAACCGCTTCGGATTCCATGAAGGGATCCTGAATCTCCGAATAGTCTTTGCGTGAGAACCAGCGATTCTTCGCCGAACAACCCGACAGAACCAACAGGCAACCGGCAAGAGTGAAAACGACAGGTTTCGTGATCATCACGAGAGCCTCCGGGAAACGGCCAAAGCCGAAGAATGTGCAGGCACAGCCATGGTGTAAAAACTCACAGGCAGCAGCCACCGGTTCATCGTTCAACTCCCTGAGGAATCTCACGGACTGCGGAACGGCTGCCTTCCACGAGATTGCGGTCCTCTGACTCCGACTGAGACAGAGGATTCGAATTCGTCGCGGCCGCTGTGAATTTTCCAGGATGATACTTCTGATTGAATTCATCAGGATTGAATGGATCGTCTGCATTGGCCCGCCGAGCGGCCTCAAGCAGTGTTTCGTCACTTTCCGCCGTGCTTCGTTCTCTTCCGTGTGGCATTTCTGCAGAACCCTGCGGCGAATGAGAAGCCTCAGCGAACAACGGTCTGTCACTGACTTCGGATTGGTTCCCGGCAGCGTTTGGAGCGATGTCTTCTGAAGCAGCCAGCACCCAGTTTCGGAGGGTGTTGACCTGCGCCGCACCTGCACGACCCCGAAACAGCGGAATGGGCGAATTTCCATGAGCCCCTGCAGTGACCGCCAGAATGGGGCTCTGTGCCGGAGCATTCAGGTCAATCTGGCGAAGGACGGTCGCCAGATTTTGTTCCGCAATCAAAGGGTTCGTGCCGCGATGAGCGCTGACCAGTTGAAACCCGGTCTTGCCAGCCCCGCCATGACACCCGGAGCTGGCACATTTATTCATCAGGAGTGGCTGTACGTGACGGGTAAAATCCTGCGCTACAGATCGCGAGAGACCAGCCAGAGATCGCGTCTCTCCAACAGGCCGAGGTACGTCGGCTGCTCGTGAAAACTCAGTGACTCCAGTGCCTGTCGTGGGCGCATCTGCCGACTGTTCGTTCGCTGTCAGCGCCTGAAGCATGCGTTGTCCATCAGCGCGATTGGGATCGAACTTCAGTGCGTCCAGAACTTCACGCTTCGCCTGCTCGGGCATCCGATTGTTCAGACACCAGCGAGCAATCTCCATGTGAACTTCCGGCGTCAGCTTCGTATGAGCCGATCGCATCAGTTGATAGGCATGGTTCAGGTCGTTGGCGACAAATCGCACTCGCGACGATTCAACGAACAGTCGACCGGCCGCCACGCGCACATCGTAACCATCGGGGCGCGGCACAAAACTGCCCGCCATCACCTGCCCATCCACCAGCACCAGGATTGATGGCTGCCGTGTTTCGGCCTCGGAGTACGTAACCTCATCCGCGTCCTGAGCACCCACAGGTGTCAGAAATGCAACGGCAAGCAACAGTGCTGAAACTCGGCCATCCATGGCAGGCAGACTGCAGTCATCCTGACTGCTGAAACCCTGAAAAATCGGGGACTGGTTCGGGATACAACCTGAAAAGTACGCCCGATGGACTGGCACGGTCAATATGAGGTTGATTCAGGGAACATGACGAATCATCCGGGGCTGAAAGTCACCACCGCGAATCCGCGATAACCTGCCGTTGACGAGTCGATTCGGCGAGTTTTGCTGCCCCATACCCCCTGAATTGCCGAGAGTCCATCGCCAGACAGCACTTCACGCGCTTTCAGATGTCTCATTCTCCTGATCTTCGCGCGAAGGTGTGGGATGGATAGGAATTCTGGTGGCACTCGCCGCGAAATACGGAGGCTGCCGTCATGAGACTGCGTCCCTTGCCCGAACATCATGGATTTGGCAAGCCAAGTGACTTCAAAGCGGTCTTCAGGCTTTCATTCGTCGTGAATTGATGCGAGTGAATGCCCAGCGCCGCGCCCTTGTCGACATAGGCCAGAATGTCATCCGTATAGAAGCATTCGTCCGGAGGACATTCAGACTTTCCCAAGGCTGCCTGGAAAATGCGGTCGTCCGGTTTCATGGCCCCGGTTTCGAACGATGTGACTCGATCATCCAGCAACTGCAGCACCTGGAATTTTTCTTCGATGAACCGCAGGTGCGTCACACTGGTGTTGGAGAGCAGCACCAGGCGAATGCCACTTGCCTTCAGATCATGGAGAATCGGGACGATGCCCTCGTTGAGCGTAAAGATATCGGCGGCGGCTGTACGAAGTTCATTCAGACCAAACAAACGACCGCTGGCTTCGGACAGTTCCGCATGAAACTGCTCTTCAGCCATTTCACCGCGTTCCATGCGCCACTGCCGACCTTCCGCAAACAGAAAATCGCGAGCCTGCTGGTCGTCCCAGCCGCACAGGCGGCCGATATTGCGGCACATCAGGTCATGGGAAAAGTGCACCAGCACATTGCCCATATCAAAAAAACACGTACGAATCGTCACGGCATTCCCTTGCAGATGCGGCGGATGGTTATGACGCCGTCGCCATCTATCGCGACAGCGCTTTTTGAATCGAATTCTCCGGCAGGTTCAGGCCAGTGAGTTGTCGGAACTGCAGGTTCAACTGCTCAGAAAACACCAGCGCGGGATCAATATAGCGAGCCCCGCGGGCAGCCGCTTCTTCAGCGAACGCGGAACCGATCAATCCGACAGACAGGTCCACGACGTTCATTCGTTCTCGAATGATGCCGGGATTGATCTGTCCTTTCGACAGACCACACGGTGCACCGAAATCAGCGATCACCACCGTGTCTGAACGCACATCGTGAACCGCATTCCAGGGAACATGGCGAACACCAGCGGCTTTCGCCATGGAGCTGGCCGAGTTATCCGACATGCCCGAAAGGCTGACAGCGGCCCCCTTTGACGAAAAGTACTTTGCCACCCCTCGCGCCATGGGACTGTGCCCAATGACCGTCACGATTCCGCGACTTGCCCAGTCCGCAGCCCCCGTGACACTCTGTCCTGCTTTGTCGATCGCCTGGAATGTCGTGCAGACTCCCTTCCAGCCGCCAGCCGCTTCCATCACGACATCAATGCGCCCGGATGCTTCGGAGAATTCGTCTTTGGTCTGGACGAGCCCGGACAGATCTCCATCGTATGCGGGATCCACAATCAGGCCGTTGATTTTCATCTTCTCCAGCATCTTTGGGAACTTGTTCATATCGCCGGGTAACAGAGGCAGGCAACGAATGGGCTTCTCCAGCGTCTGAAATGCCGAATTCAGAACTCGACACGCGATGTTTTCAGAATCTCCCTGTCCGACAACACCCAGAAAGCGAGTCTTCGGGCCAATTTCATCCCAGCGGTAGTCTTCCTTCAGATCCCAGACCGTGGGCTGTTTCGGAAACGCTTCCATGCCTCGTTCCAGGGCCGCATAGATCCACGGAGATCCGTACTTTCGCCCCAGCAGAGAAAATGTCAGTCCGGATCGACCAATGCCAATCCCGACGATTGGAACTTCCCGAGGTTGTGTGACAGCGGCCAGCAGTGGCCATGCGGCATCAAGGTCTTCGGTCAGCCAGGTGAACTTCACCACATCGGCTTTGGCCTTCAGGCACTGTTCGAAGATCTCGTCGATTTTGCTCAGCGGTCGGTTCAGGCTCGTATAACTGATGACGCGCTTAGTGCTCCCGAATCGCGGAATGCTCTGCGCGGTTTCGAGGTCGAGTTCCACGTACGCAGGACCGGACACAATGGCTTCACGCAGAAGCTGAATCCGTTCGGCTTCGGTCCCTTTCCAGCTTCCTCCGTCCTTCTCACTGCGGCAGGACACCAGAATCGGCACATTCACCAATCGAACCAGCTCTCCGACATTCGGCTCGTTGATGAAATGATCCAGACACAGTTCAATCAGATCGCAGTGACGCGATGCGTTCAGCAGATCTGCAGGAGCCAGCGTTCGGGATTCAGGAGTCACCGTGATGCAGATCATAGGATCGACGCCTCCGCTTAATCAGTTTGGTCCAGCCCAGCACCGACAGCACGGCCAGCACCGGCATTATCGGGGCTCGCATGCGCGTGTCTGTCCAGTACACCGAATGAATCAGCATGAAGGACAGAACGACCAGCCACAAGTCCAGAGGACCCTGAGTTTGACCAGATTTCAGGCGGAAAAAGTGGGCTCCCGCGAGCAGCAGAATTCCGGCCCCGACGAAGCTGTACCAGCCAGCGATGATGGCTATTCCCACTCGATTCCTTTGAGTCTCGGCCGGAGTCAGCGCCAGAAAACGTCCCAAACGTAACCAGAC
>Ga0209573_1005471_pt1 | contig 11426 bp, 11 predicted proteins | sample TNRBio252014_DNA_FD_185870 | JGI IMG/M metagenome (GOLD analysis project Ga0209573, IMG submission 185870) | Wastewater treatment Type I Accumulibacter community from EBPR Bioreactor in Madison, WI, USA - TNR Reactor_6/25/2014_ DNA (SPAdes)... | ecosystem: Engineered > Bioreactor > EBPR >...
GCAAGCCTTCATGGAATCCGCCCAGCTCCGCCAGTTCTTCGGCGTGGGGCATTACGACACGGCGCGGCTCGTCTCCGACATGCTCGGCGTGCAAACCGTGTTCTATGACGATCCCCTGTATCAAACCCCGCATCAGCATCAGGCCATGGATGCCCTCCTGCACGGCGGAAGAACCACGCAAGCCTTTCTGACGGCGGCGGGGCATATCGCCCAATCCGGCATGAAAAGCGCCGCGCAACGGCCCTTGATGCTCCCGGATGAAGTGTTACGGCTCGGGCCGGATCAACAAGTCTGTTTCGTCTCTGGGAAAACCCCAAGCCTCAAGCCCATTCTTGCCGGGCGGCGGCCTTACTACACCCGCCCGGACCTCGCCGGGGCCTATCTGCCGAACCCCGACCGTCCGCCCTTTGATCGGGTCAAGGTCGCAAGCCGCTTCGGATGGTCATGGACATGGAAAGTCTGGAGCCATGAAGTCCTGCCGCATCTGGCGGGCCTGCCCCAATATCAGCAAGGCATGATGTCCTATGCCGCAAGGTTTCCCCTCCTTGCCGCTGCTCGGGCCTCTGGAAGCCCGCCGAGTGGCCCTTTGGGTAAGATGACGGGGAAACTACTCTCGGGGTATTAAAACCTCTCCTTGGCCTTCCTTAGCCCGCCCTGAGTGGCTTCCTGCTCAAGGGCGGGTTTCCCCTCCTGCAAAACCCTTCTTTTCCTTCCTGCCGCCCTGCGGCTGTTGGAAAGTTCCCCCTGCCTACGCAACGCCTCCCCCTGAAAGCTATGGGGTGGTTGCTGCGCGCTCGATCTCCCGCCCTCCTGCCGAACCGTCTTTTGTCTTTTTGCGGGGCCGATTTTCACGATTGGCGAATTTTCCACCAGTGGCCGCGCCCAACTACAGGGTTTTTTAACTACAGGGTGCTATAGGGAGGGGCCGAAAACGCTTTATAAACTATGGGGTTGCGTTGGTTCTGTGTGAGTGTTTATGCGTGAAAGTGTGAGTGTTTATGCGTGAAAACGTGAAAAATGTGTGAGTGTTTATGCGTGGATAACTTCTCAAACTCCCTCGCCTCTGTGGATAAATCCGGCCTATGATTTGAAGAGCGGAAGGGGCAATAGGAAAGAAAGATCATGGGCGACAAACTCGGCAAGCTCATTGCGGAATCCATGGCGATAGAGGCGGAAGACGCTATGCAGGCCGGGGCGGTTGGCTTCATGGCCCGCGCCCTGACCCAAGCCACCATGCCGCACAAAGCCCCCACGGATAACGAATTTACCCGCCAAAATGGGCGTTTCACCCTCACCATGTGGTCACCCCGACAAGTCGGATTGCCTTACGGGTCGATTCCCCGGCTGCTGGTGTCGTGGGTGACAACAGAAGCCGTCCGCACCAAATCCCCCATTCTCGAACTTGGGCCGTCCCTGTCCGCCTTCATGGCGGAACTGGACCTCGTGCCTACGGGGGGCCGATGGGGAACCATCACCAGACTTCGGGACCAGATGACCCGGCTTTTTGCCTCCTCTGTCACCTGCATCTATGACGACAAGGACAAAACCGGAATCCTCAACGTCCGGGTTGTCGAAACTGCGGATTTGTGGTGGAACCCGAAAGCACCCGAAGAAGCGCCGCTGTGGAAATCAACCATTGAACTGGGTAAGAAATTTTTTGAAGAGGCAATTAACAGCCCTGTCCCGGTAGATATGCGGGCGCTCAAGACGCTCAAGCGCTCGCCCTTGGCCTTGGATATTTATTGCTGGTTGACCTATCGCCTGTCCTATCTGCGCAAGCCTGCGGAAATCCCTTGGCCTGCTCTGCAAATGCAGTTCGGCGCGGATTACGAGCGCGTTATAGATTTCAAGATCAATTTCTTGAAACACCTCCGGGCCGTCAATGTCCTCTACCCTGAAGCCAATGTTGAGGAGGGGGAACGGGGCTTGCTCCTAAAGCCCAGCAAGCCGCATGTGGCGCAACGGCCGCCCGCGCTTCCCCGTCTCAAGAATCCGCCCGCGCCGGAACCGCTCTTGCTCCCTCTGCCGATCCATGAAGGAAACGCCGGGCCGCATCTTCGGACGGCCACCTATGAACACGCGAAAAGGGCCGCGCCGGGGTGGGATGTCTACGAACTGGAACGGCAATGGCGGGAATGGATCGAAAAGAAAGGGCCGCCACAAAAACCGGATGCGGCTTTTGTCGCGTTCTGCCGCAATAAATTTGCCCGCGAAAATCGCTAAAATGTGAAAAACGGCTCGCCCTGGGCGAATAGCCCAAGGCGGAGGGCGCAAAAAGTTATCTCACTTTTCTAATTTTCTTCGATCCGCATTCTGTACATCTCCAACCACAGAACTTAATAGCAGAACCAATCCAGAATATTAACCATATTCCTGATGTTAAGATTGACAAGATTAGGTGCAAAATATGATTTGTTCCTTTTCTAAAGACGAGGACGCGCCTATTGCAGGATTTACAGAAACCACTCTTTTTTTCCTCAGACATTGCGAACCCATATAATTTTCTTTTAAAGGCTTCAACCCTTCCCCTTGGGCGAATATCTTCTTGTATTCATTTTCTGGGTCTTTTCAACAATTTTGATCGGATATGGTTAAACCGCGCAAAACGGTTCCCTTTTGCGCGGTTGTCCACGGCTTTCTAAGCTATTGTTTCGCTTAATGCTGGCAAGCGACAAAAGGGCCGTGCAAAATGCCGGGCATGAAAATAGGCTATGCCCGCGTCTCCACGGATGAACAGAATTTAGACCTGCAACGCTCGGCGCTTGAGGCTGCCGGGTGTGAACGGGTCTTTGAGGATCGGGGGATTTCCGGGGCGGAGTCTGCCCGTCCGGGCCTCGCTGCTGCTCTGGCCGCGCTTGGGCCGGGGGATGTGCTGGCCGTCTGGAAACTGGATCGCCTCGGGCGCTCCCTCGGTCAACTCATCGTCATGATCGACGGCATCGGCAAGGCCGGGGCCGGGTTTCAATCGCTTTCTGAGGCCATAGACACGACAACGGCGGGGGGTCGGCTCATTTTCCACGTCATGGGCGCTCTGGCGGAATTTGAACGCTCCTTGATCGGGGAACGGACAAAGGCGGGGATGCAAGCCGCCAAGCGCCGGGGCAAGGCTGTAGGCCGTCCCCGCAAGCTCACCCCTCATCAGATTATCCGCGCTCGTGCGCTCATCGAAGCCGGGGAAGAAACCCGCTCCGGGGTCGCGGAACTGTTCGGGGTGGACGTGGCAACCATGCGGCGGGCGCTCGGAAAGGGGTAAAAGGCGCGGACTATAGCGCTTAGGAGATATTCAGCAACCTTACATCTCCGATAAATGATTCCAGCGTCTGCAAATGCTGCTGAACGGTGCCTGGATAGGCGTTTCGCAATTGCGCCGGCACAACAAGCTGAACGCCTGCCTCGCTCATTTCCCTGAACTGGCCTTCTGAAACGCCTTCCTGAAGCGTCAACAAATGCTTCCGCTCAATCCTGCTTGCCTCATTCAGGATTTGCCGCCACCTGTCTTTACATGTGGTTTTAACAGCCAACATTCGCAGGCGCTTGGCAGGAAAGGCACTGTCCTGATAAGCGGTCTGACTTGGAAAGAGAAAGTCCGGCCGTTTCCCTGACTCGGATTCCGGCTGGTGCGAGAAATCCTCGCCTTCCCGCAATTGCTCCTCAATAAAGATTTCTCGCGTGTGCAATTCCAAGGAACGGCCGGAACGGGCCTTGCGGCGCTGAAGGATTGTCTGCGCGCGGGCAATAAAATCATCAACTGTCGTAAAGCCATTCTGAATTGCCGGCAACTCGATAGCCCGCTCCACACTGCGGAAAATCTCGAACTCGCACTCCCGGCGCTGCATCAATCGCACATCAGGGGTTTTTCCATGCGATGAGCGAAGCTCAATGGTCTTTCGGATGATCTCGGCCGCGCTTGGAAATCCTGTCAGCCACAGCGGGGGGATTTCGTGCGGCTCAAGCCAACATGAAGAACGCACCGGCGGCGCAAAAAATAATCCGCGCTCGCTCTCGTCAATGCTCCAAATTCTCCACTTGCCAGGCTCAACCGGCCCGATTCTTTCCTCAACAAGATCGGCTTCAACCTCATGGTCACAAACCCATACATGACAAATTGAAGCATCTCCGTTGCTGGCTCGGTGGAATGCAAACACAGCAAGAGAGCCGGTGCTATCAGGATCAAGCAATGGCGAATTGCCACCACCAAAATTTGTTAGGCGTGTCTCATTTCTAGTGCCGCCTCTGAACTTGTTGTTATACCAGACGGCGCGCACCTCCCGAACATCTGTATGAGAATCAATCCTCAATTCAAAGTGCTTGTCGGGGTTTTTTTCTTCCTGCTTGTTCAGGGATGGGAACACATCAAACAAAAAATCCTTCGGTATGTAGGGGCCTGCCTGATGTGCGCCGCTGGCGAGGGTATCGTTTGCGGCCAGCCGCTTTACATACCAGACGACATGGGGCTTGCTGTGCTCGTCCATCCAGTCGCTGAGATCAGCCAGTGCAGCCATGACGGATTCCTTTCAGTTCAATGTTATCTGTGCCACCAGACAGCCATACCGCCGCCGCATCGGCAATTTCTTCTTCTTTCTGCCGGAAACGGCCCTTTGTGGCACATTCCCAAACAGTCAACACTCGCCAGCCTGCCGCCCGCAAGGCACTTGCGACGGCTTCATCACGCTTTCGATTCCCTTCGATCTTTTCACGCCAGAAATCCTGGCGGCTCGCCGGCCATTTGAAGAGGTGGCAATCGTGACCATGCCAGAAACATCCGTGAACCATGATAATGGCCCTCCGCGCCGGAAAAACCATATCGGGCCTGCCTGGCAGGTCGCCTACATGAAGCCGGTAACGGAACCCCCTTCGATGCAGCGCACGGCGTAACATCATTTCCGGGGCTGTATCCTTGCCACGGATGCCGGCCATCATGCGACTTCTTGTTTCCGTTGACACTAAATCAGGCATAAATCGGAAACTCTTTCTGTGTAAATAGCGCTGCGACTTCGCATTCCAGCAACCAAGGCACAATGTGGCGGGCCACGGCTTCCACCACAGGCACAACAACGGCATTGCCAAATTGCTTGTAAGCCTGCGTATCCGATACAGGGATTTTGAAGCTGGATTCTCTCGGCCTGTCAAAACCCATAAGCCGGGCGCATTCGCGCGGTGTCAATCGGCGCGGATTCTTACCGCGTTGATTGATGAGGATTTCGGAACCGTCCTTGTAGTAGCGGGCCGAAAGTGTGCGGGCAACATCTTGAGGGCCGCACAGTCCAAACCCGAACCCGTTTCCTGCGGCGCGATGCTTCTCTGCGTATCCTTGTAGATACTTCCAGAGATGGTCTGTCAATGTGTAGCGGTTGGCAATAGATGCTTTTTTGCCAGTTGTGTAATGCCCTTCCGGTGCCTCCGTTCCATCCTCCGGGTGCAATATGGTTTCCAGCTTTGGTCCTTTCAGCGGGTCTGGCAAAATCAGATTGTCAAATGTGAAATTATTATAATCACGGAACCCGGCAATAAAAATCCTTTCCCTATGCTGCGGGACAAAGGATTTTGCATCAATGACTTTCCAATAAATATTATAGCCGAGTTCATTTTTCAGCGTCTCATGAATCACCCTGAAAGTATTTCCCTTGTCGTGATTTACAAGGTTTTTGACGTTCTCAAGGAGAAAAGCCCGTGGCCTGTGATGAGCAATTATCCGAGCTACGTCAAAGAACAGGGTTCCTTGTGCTTCACAGGCAAAGCCATGTTTTCGGCCAAGCGCGTTTTTCTTTGAAACACCTGCAATTGAGAATGGCTGACATGGGAATCCGGCCAGAAGCATATCATGTTCTGGTATATCTTCAGGAGCTATGGCCGTAATATCACCTGCCATTTTGTGTTCATCTCCATCATGATAATTCGCCAGATATGTTTGTTGTGCGTATATATTCCATTCGCTGGTAAATACACACTTACCGCCGATTGCATCAAAGCCCCGGCGCAATCCTCCGATGCCAGCAAACAGATCGATAAAACGGAATGATCCGGGAAAAACCCGGCACTGTTTCGTTCTTGCTTCCAAAAGCCGGCGCATGGCGTCAATAACTGGCGGTTTCGGAAAAATCGCGCCGCTTTCGTAGCGCGACAGAGTGCGGCGGGAATATCCAAGAATTTCTTCGAGTTCATCAAGAGGAAGCCCAGCCTGCTGCCGTAGCCGTGAAAATTCTGTCTGGTAAATGGCTGTCATGGAGCAGGTTCCTTTCTGGGTATTTTCAGGACACTATGTCCAAATTATTCCCAGAGTACAAGCGCGAAGCTGCATGACGTGGATCTGCGCTAAACATCTCTATCGCCCAAGGGTTCGGCCTCCTCTGCCGTGTTCCTGCCGCTCGCCCGGCTCCGCCCGCTGCTGCGCGACTCGTTCCGGCTGGCCGTATCGGCCCTCCATGACTTTCCGGGTTTCCTCAATCTTCTTTTCGAGTGCGGCGCGCTCGGCCTCATGGCGCATATTCAGGGCGGTTAGTTCCGGCTCGCTGCGGCGGCGCTCGCGGTCAGTCCACCCCTCGACACTCTGCCGGGAACGGTCAAGCCGCTCCTGCATGATCTCCCGGTCCTCCTTGTCCTGTTTCGCCTTCCCGCTCAGGCGATAAACCAGACCGCCCTTTTTCATGCGTTGATCGAGTGCCCGCAACGCCTGTTGCTGTTGCCGGACTTGCTGCGCCTTCGCTGCGTCCTCTCGGGCCTGATGAACTCGTGCGTTCACCGCGTCCTGCTGCGCCTCCTGCTCCCGCTCCTGCCGGGATTCCTGCCGGTACTGCTCGCGCCTCACCCAACGTTCAAAAACCTTCCACCTCCGTTCCTTGCGCTCCTCCTCCCGCGCCTCATAGCGGGCATTCCCGAACACCCATTCCCGATGCTTCTCCTCCACGCGGCGGCGCTTGTGCATCTCAAACTGAACATGCTTGACGGATTTCAGCTTGTCCCGCTTGAGGTCGGCGGTCTGGCGGTCAAACGCCTCGCCCTTAATCGTCTGGCCTTTGGGAAGTCCCTTGTTGAGTTCGCGCAACACGGCAAAGGCTCGCCCGCTCGGCGCAACGGCCATAAGAACCGCCTCTTTCCGGTCGCCCCGCGCCAGTCCCCACCCCTTCGCCTCAAGGGCTGTCTTGAAGCTCCGCCCGCTGTCGCTGCGCGTCCAGCACTCCGCAATCGTGTTGTCTACATAGCGGCCCGGCGCTCGTGCGCCGTCCTGCTCCTTCGCCCTCTGGCGGGCAAGCGCCTTGAACTCCCGCGCCTGACAATACACCTTCCCATGTTCGCGCTCGTAGCCAAGCGCCCATGCCTGTAGCTTCTCCTGATCCTTGTAAACATTGATCGCCTTGCCGGTCTCCGGGTGAATCCGGTTCACGATCACATGTAGATGCGGGTGGGCCGTGTCGGTGTGGGAAATCATCAGGGCTTGGTAGTCCTGCATCTTCAAAACCGCTAACGCCTCGCGTCCGGCCTCGATCATCGCCTCGCGGCTCGGCGTCTCCTCCGGGTGCCAGCCTAGCGAAAACGCATAAACCGGCTTCTCGCATCGCTCGTTCCGCGCTGCCGTGTCGATCATCAACCCGATAGCGGCGCGGTCGTCTTCAATCCCTCCCAGATTTTCCGTATGCACAAACCCCACGCGCTCACGGCTGCGCACCTCCTGCCCTTGCGCCTGCTGCTCGGGCGTCCGCTTGTCGTGCGCGTAATACTTCCATGCGCCGCTAAAACTGCCTCCCTGCCGGCTAGTCCGGGGGACCATGCTGGCGGCCTGCCTCCGTCAAAAGAGCGCGCACGATCTCCAACACCTCGGAAAGCAGCGGCGGAATTTCTCCGCTCGCGTTCAGGCGGCGGGCCATCTGGTTGAGGCTGTTTCCAATCGCCAGCAGGGCGCGCACCTTCTCCGGGTCGTGGCCTTTCTCCCGAACGATTTTCACCGTGCCTTGCGTAGAGCATTTGCGAATGTAAGTGCTGGTCGTCATCCCCAACACGCGGGCATTGCGCAACACAATTTCCCGGTCGTCGTCCGAAAACCGGACGTTCATATTTTTCTTGATCGTCGCTGCTGCTTTTCTGGGCCTGCCCATTCGTTTTGGCCTCGCTCGCAAAAAAACGCCGCCCGCTTTTTTCGTCGCGCTTGGCGCGGCGTGGGGTTCCACAGGGGCGTAGCCCCTTGGCGAGATAACCGTTTTCGCAACGCGAAAACCTATCTCGCTATCCACCTTTACCTACCCGTGCCATTGTACCGTTTCCGCGTGCGCCTCACTCCGATTTTTCCCCGGCTATGCACAACAAATTTTCTCGCCGCTCCCTCTGCGCTTCATCGCTTCATCACAAAATGAATTCGCTACGCTCATGTTATTTTTTTCAAAGGTCTGTCTGCCCCCTCTTCTCTTCCCCTCACTCCCCCCAAGCTCGCCCTTGGCTCTCTCTGATTTCATAATCATTGCGGGCTGCTCTTTTGTAGCTTGTCGTCATGGTGTTTCACTGTTACGGTTTCAGCAACCGCGAAATGAAACAGTCAGATACCCCAAGGAGCAACCCCGTGAAACTGTCACTGAGTCAAACCGCCAAGGAATCAGGAACCAGCAAGCCCACGCTCTCAAGATGGATCGCAAAAGGCAAAGTTTCAGCGGAAAGACAACAGGACGGAAGCTATCTGATTGACGTTTCAGAACTGGATCGCATCAAGGACTTGATGAAACGCGGCAACGGGTCCGGCAACCCCAATATGAAACAGTTGGAAACCCCGTATGAAGACAATGCGTTACAGCGTGAAATTGAACTATTGCGTGAACGTCTCGGCGACAAAGACAGCGTGATTGATGACCTGCGCCGCCGATTGGATGAAGAAACCGAAGAACGGCGGATGACCCAAGCCAAGCTCACCGGCTTGCTCACCGATCAACGCGAGAAAGCCCCAGAAAAACCCGTGGTCGGATTCTGGAAGCGTTGGGTGATGGGTCGAACCGGAAACTAAAGAGCGTCCTTGCTCGGGGCCGGGATGCTATACCCGTGTTCCCTGAAAATGCGCTCGGCTTCGGCTTTAAGCACTCGGTCGGCAAGCCGCCCGATCTGCTCCCCGTCCAAAGCTACGGCGGCGTGGAAAAGCCTCCGCGTCTCCTCGCTCACACCCCGGATGGTCCATACCGTCTTGTTGAAATCGTCCTTCATGGCCTTTCCATAGCCTTGAAGGCGCTAAAAAATCAAGCGGTTTGTTTCAACGGGTATGCACTTTCTCCCTGTAGTTGCTCCGTAGCGGCCAGCAACGCCCGGTCCACAAACTCCCCCACCGTCCAGCCTAATTTCAGCGCCGCGATTCTGGATAGCCTGCGTGTCTCCGGCTGGACCCCTCGAATCGTCCAGATTTTCCCCTCCTTCCCTTTCGGCGTGGCGGTGGCCCTCCTTCGCATGGCCTCAATGCCCCCCTGTACGGCGGCCAGCAACGCCCGGTCCACAAACTCCCCCATCGGGAGGCTCGTCATGAGCGCCGTAATCTTGGATCGCCTGCGCGCCTCCTCGCTCACACCCCGAACCGTCCACACCACCGGCACGCAAGCAACACCCATGATCGGGGTCACATATTGCGAGGGTAATTCTTGGACTAAACCATCTAACTCCTTGATTATATTTACTGCATAGGGTTTCTCTTGCGCATTCATCGGGTGGATACCTCCAGTCAGGATAGATAACGGGTGATCGCCAAAAAGATTACGATGGATACTTGTAATCATTTTTGACTTGGTATTATTATAAATACAAATCCCGCTTCTCACACCCTAGCACACCGGCAAGCCCTCCCTTGCTGCGGTGTCCTCCTGACCCTGCCCAAAAGGTGGAGCCATGTCCTATCAGCCGCCATCCCCCAATCAGTCCAATGGTTTCGTCGTCCTCGTCGCCCTGGTGGGCGGCCTGTACCTGACCGTTCCCCTCTGGGAGTCCGTCAAGCCTCTGGTCGTCCGGTTCCTGCGCGCCTATCAACACACCCTCGGGCCGGAAATGACCGGCTTCCTCGATCTGGTTTCCCCGCTGGCGCTTTACGCTCTGGTGGTCGCCCTCATCATCGGCCTGCTGGAAGGACTCGTGTTCCCGATGATCCGGCAATTCTTCGCGGAATGGAGCTTTGGCCGGATGAAAGATCGCCTTGGAAAACCCTCCGAAGAAATCGGCTTCTTCGGGGTGTTCGGAATTATTCTTCTCATCCTTGGCGTCATTGGCGCTGTGAGTCGGCAGCTATGAACCGGGAGACGCTTTACGGTTCGGCGCAATGGGCCACGGCTGCCGAACTCAAGGCGGCGGGCCTGCACAAACCGCCCGGCCTGCATTTCGGGTTCGGGCCGGACGGCTCCCCGCTGTGGCTGGACGGGGACGCCCCCCTGTTCACGGCGGCGGGGGCCGGGTCGGGCAAGGGAACCACGATCATCATTCCGTCCATCCTCACCTATCCCAAACCGCTGTTCGTCCTCGACCCCAAGGGCGAAAACGCCGCCCTGACGATCCACCATCAAGCCAGGCTCAAAAAGGACGCCTATTGCATCAACCCATGGGGGATTCATCACGCGGCGCCGTGGTTCCTGCCCATGCACAACGTCAACCCCTTGGACGTGCTCGCCCCGGAAAGCCCCTCACTGGTGGCCGATTGCAAACTCATCATGCAAATGATGATTCCCAAAACCAGCAACGGGGATGACTACTGGACCCTCAAGCCCCGCGAACTGGGCTTTGCCGTGCTGCTCTGGCAAGTGCGCAAGGAAGGGCGGATTGACGCGGCGCGGCTCTATGACCTGCTCTCGTCGATCTTCGCCCGGCCTGCCCTGTGGAAACAGATTGTCGAGGACCTGTTAGCCTTCCCCAATGTCGAAATCCGGCGCATTGCCGGAGAAATCGAATACAAGCGCAAGGAAGCGCAAGGCGAATTCTCCGGGATCATGGGCAAACTGTTTGAAGCCCTCTCGTTCATCGCGGACCCGGCCTTGTCCCGCTGCCTGCAAGGGGGGGACTTCTCCCTGTCGGTTCTCACCGACAAAAGACCCGTCACGGTGTACCTCATCGTACCGGGCGAATTCATGCAGCTTTACGCGCCCTTCATGCGGCTCATGATCGGCGTTGCCATGCTCTGCAAGGGGCGCAAACCGCAAAGCCCCCGCGTGGTGTTCCTGCTGGATGAAGCCGCGCAACTCGGCCATTTTGAAATGCTCAAGCTCGCCTTCAGCTACAAGCGCGGCGGCGGGGTGCGAACGTGGGCGTTTTTCCAATCAGTCGGGCAACTGGTGGAGCTGTACGATCAGGCCGGGGCGCAAGCCTTCATGGAATCCGCCCAGCTCCGCCAGTTCTTCGGCGTGGGGCATTACGACACGGCGCGGCTCGTCTCCGACATGCTCGGCGTGCAAACCGTGTTCTATGACGATCCCCTGTATCAAACC
>Ga0209573_1005472_pt1 | contig 11425 bp, 11 predicted proteins | sample TNRBio252014_DNA_FD_185870 | JGI IMG/M metagenome (GOLD analysis project Ga0209573, IMG submission 185870) | Wastewater treatment Type I Accumulibacter community from EBPR Bioreactor in Madison, WI, USA - TNR Reactor_6/25/2014_ DNA (SPAdes)... | ecosystem: Engineered > Bioreactor > EBPR >...
TGCTTTTTATTTCCGCACTAGGTGAAAAATTAATCCCGGTCTCTGGGGATTAACTTTTTCATCGTACAGGCCGCGAAATGCTTTCCAATTTCGGTACATGTACCTGATTTGAACCCGACACTTTTGCAAATGGTACGCGGAATGATTGGTCTGGGCATTCCTGAAATCGAAGCCAAGCGCTACGAAGGCAAGATCAAGGAAGGGAACATTCTGATTTCTGTGCATACAGAAAGCTCTGAACAAATCGCAACGGCCAAGCGAATCTTCAAAAATGCCAAAGCCCATGACATCTGTGACACAGGTGAAGCCGGCGTGCCCCGCAAAGACAAAGCCGATGATCGTGACGACGCGACTCGGACGCATCAACGCCCCGTCGAGGTCAGCCGTACCACGATGAGATAAATACGTGAACGACCCCTTGCGGCCGGGTGTCTGGCCGCAGGGGATCCTCTCGATTTTCTCTTCCCGCCTACCGCTTTCTTGTTTCCCGTTTCGCTCTTATTAATCCTGCTACCGCAGGGATTAAAGTTCAGCTATACTAGCCGAAATTGCTTTCCATTTCGGCATTAGGTGAAAGTTAGTCACATGCTTCTAGGGACTAACTTTCATCGTATTTGATTGAACGGTTCCATTCGAAGCGAGAAATAAATGACACTCCCAGACCCCCAGGGATCGCTTTTATAATTTGATTAATGTTTGGAGCAGGCGAAAGCCTGCTTTTTTGTTGTAAAGAAGGAGTTTCGATATGAAAGAAATTAGCAGTTTTTTCTCTTCCGAGGTTTTTAGGCCAATTGTTACTTTAATTATCCCGGGTACAACAGCTACTGTTTTTTATCTTCTCTCTTTGCAGTGCCTCTTAAAAAAGCATATAGAACCATTGAACAGTTTGGGTACTTATCAAGGCACCATTATTTTATTTTTTGTTTTTGTATCAGCAGGGTTAATTATTGAAAATATAGGGTCTATGATTGAATGCCACATAGATGAAAAACTGGATAAAGAAAGTAATGGAAAGCATGACAGTGATTGGTATGAGTACCTAAGACTAGCTTTTAAATATGAACCTGTTGGTCATAGGTATCTTCGTACAGTGGTTTTTAGATTAAAGTTCGAGTTGGCATTTGGAATAGGCTCTTTGTTTGCCATACCGGGACTTATTTGGTATTTGAACATAAAGTCTGTGGATTGCTGCTATTATTGGCTCGCCATGTTATTTGCAGTTGTAGGATTTTTTTTATTAGTTGAAGCAAAAAGAAGTGCTGTTGTCTTGAGTCGTGTAAGGGCAGAAATCCTTAAAGGAATCACAATGATTGGCGACTGAGTAATGCGTAACTTCTTGACGATGTTGTGTGCGACTTAAGAATAAAAATTAAAAGCTCTATATATAAAATTCTGAAATGTTTTCCAACAATTACTCGTTAGGCCTATAGTTTTATGTGGCTTTTTGCTAAACTACTGCTCCAAAATGCCCTCGATAAGTTTCGTTTTAAAAAAAAATTTTGTAATTAAGGAAATTAAATGAGTAATAGTCGGAAATATTCTCCCAAAGTGATCTCGCTCTTCGCCGGATGTGGCGGTCTTGATCTAGGATTTCATAAACAAGGTTACAAAGTTGTTTGGGCAAATGATTTTAATGAATGGGCGGCAGCGACATATACCCATAATCTTGGAAAAGTAATGCATTGTGGGGACATTGAAAAAATAGATCCAATTAAAAACAAAACAATTCCTTCTTGCGATCTGATTCTTGGTGGGTTTCCATGCCAGGATTTTTCTATGATATGGAAACGACCAGGACTTAATGGAGAACGGGGCAATCTCTATAAAAGCTTTTTGAGATTCGTAGCAGCTAAAAGGCCAAAAGCCTTTATTGCTGAAAATGTCAAAGGGCTGCTCACTGCTAATAATGGACGAGCGATTGAACAAATTGTTACGGACTTTGAGGGTATAAGTCCTGGCTATGTTGTAAAACCTAAACTATATAATTTTGCAGATTACGGTGCACCGCAATTTCGGGAGAGAGTTTTAATCGTCGGTATACGTATTGATACGGGATTTGATTTCAATCATCCAAAGCCAACTCATGGTCCAAAAGCTAAAAAAGCTTATATCACTGCTGGCGATGCCTTAAAGGGAGTTGAAAAAGTTAAATTTAACAACGAGAAAATGAAGGTTGCGGATAAGACAGTTAAAATGCTTCAACTTATTCCCGAAGGGGGCAATTTTACAGATGTTCCGAAAGACAGCCCTTATTATGTAAAAGGAATGATAAGTCATGTTTATCGAAGAATAAATAGGTCCGAACCAGCAAAAACAATTATCGCAGCAGGCGGGGGTGGCACATGGGGTTATCACTACCCCGAACCGCGGCCATTAACTAATCGTGAACGAGCAAGACTTCAATCTTTCCCGGATAACTTCGAATTCTTGGGCTCATTTGCAGAAATCAGAAGGCAAATTGGCAATGCGGTGCCTCCTCAAGGTGTAACTGCACTTGCAAAGGCACTCCTGCCTTTATTTCAAGAAAATTACAAACCTATTGATTTGAATGTTATTTATCAAAAATTTAAAAACATTCCTGTAAAAAAACGTATGGAATATATTCTTGAAGAACGCCGTTTGGCCGAAATGATTTAATGGAACTTCTCTTATCTAATATCCAGCCGGTACTTGGTGCTAAACGAAACGCTTCCTCTTGTTTTGAAGAACTAATGCACGATGCTGACGGCATTAGAATAGCTTGTGGATATATTTCTACCGATGCGTTAGCTGAACTGAAAAAAATTATCGAGGCAAACAAGAAATCTTATTTAGAGCTTTTAATCGGTATGCACGGTTTCGAAGGGTTTACTCAATCGCAATTTCAAGCTGCTAAATACCTCGATGAATACTTGCTAAAAAACAACTTTGGTAAAGTTAAAGTGGTAAATCTTTTTAAATTTCACGGAAAAGTTTATAGCTTTCTTAAAAAACAAATTCCATTTGCGAGCATGTTAGGATCTTCAAATTTAAGCAGCATACTTGACAGTCAAAATCATTACGAAACCGACTTGTATTTTAATGAATCAAACATGGTTATTGAAATCGATGATTTTATTAAAAGGCTTTCGGCAAAAGCGAGCACTCCTCTGGAAGGGTACAATCCCAAGATAGTGGAAGATGCCAATCGGCTTCTTGAAGGTCATGAAGGAGTGGAGCAGTTATCTAGCGATGAAATGTTGGCTGTTTTTAGTCAAGAAAAGCCGTTATCGTTTGAGATACCGATTAAAACTTCGGAAGAAGCGCCACAAAGTAATCTAAATGCGTTCTTTGGCAAAGGTCGTGAAAATCGGAGAGGATTTGTAAAGCCCCGACACTGGTATGAGGTTGAGCTTATTGTCCCTAGTGAAATTACAAGTCTGCCTGGATATCCCAAAGCCGGATATCCTGAGAAAGAAAGCATTATAACCGTTTGCACTGACGATGGATGGAAGTTTAAGTGTAAAATCAGTGGCGATTACAGTAAGAACTTCCGCTCAGCCGACGATCTTAAAATTTTAGGTCGCTGGATTAAAGGTCGCCTTGAAAATAGCGGTTCCCTCAAAGTGGGATCACTTGTGACTAAGGAAACCTTGAGAAGTTACGGACGAGATAGCCTTGACTTATCCGCTACTCATGACCCACTCATATGGCTTTTAGATTTTGGGGTGTAAATGGGAGGAAATCTTGAAAATTATCTCCGTAATATAGAAATTGTATCCCCTGGAATTTCATCCTCGATTCAATCCACTGTTAATACTCTAATACCACAGCACATTAAGACTTTTTCATTTAGCGAACATTTAACAGGTTTGCTTTTAGGTCATGTACAAAGCGGGAAAACCAGTCAAGTGCTCGGAATTATTTCAGCTGCGGCAGATGAAGGTTTTTCCATCTTCATTTTTCTAACCACTGATAATGTCTATCTCCATGAGCAAACTCTTAAACGTGCGTCTCATTCCTTGGAAGGGTTTGTTGTTTGCGGAGAGGATGACGATCTTAAATTTATTGAATCTAAAATACGCAAGCCCGTTTTAATCGTAATCAAAAAAAATTCCCGTGTCCTAAAACGATGGAAAGATAATCTATCGTCTTCGAAATTTTGTGAGGGGAGGCCGATATTTATTATTGATGATGAAGGAGATGCTGCGAGTTTAAACACCAAAGTAAACCAAAGGCAGCAAAGTACGATAAATCGGCATCTTGAGGAAGTAAAAAAACTTGCAAATAGCAGTATGTATATGCAAGTCACAGCAACTCCACAATCCTTATTCCTCCAAGCCGCTTTGACTGGCTGGAAGCCGTCCTTTGTTCATTATTTTCAGCCTGGCCCTGAATATTTAGGCGGTGATTTTTTTTATCGTGATCCACCTTCGCCGTGCATCCGCCTAACTCCGGAAAATGAACTGGATGACCTGCGTGATGAGGAGAAAATCATTGCGGAAGGTCTGCGTCTGTCGCTTTTATCTTTTTTAATCACTGGTGCGCATCTTATTTTGTCTCAAGGAGCAAATGTATGCAACTTTCTGGTCCATCCAAGCGTGCGAATTACAGACCATGCAAGTGTTGCAACTAAACTTGGTGAATATCTTAATGAGCTTCTTCTGGCGGTTTCGGAAAATAAAATGAAAGATTGTTTGAGAGAATCTTGGAAAGATCTTAATAAAACAAAAACTAACCTTACGACTTTTGAAAAAATTCATGATTTTTTGAAGTTGAGCCTTAACGAAGAGGTGGTCAAAATTTTTGTAATGAATTCCATTGGGAGCAGCATAGTAAATTGTTCTCAAGGGATGAATATTATCGTTGGAGGAAATAGTCTTGGTCGGGGAATAACATTTCCCGTATTACAGACTGTTTATTACTGCAGGACCGCTAAAGCTCCTCAAGCCGATACTTTCTGGCAGCATTGTAGGATGTTTGGCTATGATCGAGATCCCAACCTATCGAGAGTCTTTTTGCCAGCATCATTATTTAAGCTTTTTACGGAATTAAATAACGGCAATCGTGCTTTAATAGGCCAAATAACAGGAACAAATGTTGAGAATATAAGCTTGCTTTATCCTCCGGGCATTAAACCCACTCGACGCAATGTTATTGATTCTAAGGTTTTGGATGTCATTGTTGGAGGGGTGAATTATTTTCCAAATTTTCCAAGACGAAAACACGTTGAACAAGTTGATGAGATGTTGGTTCGATATGAAAACGAAGGCATTAATGAAACCACCTTAAATGGAATCATCACTTTGTTAGAGCATTTTGAAAGTGAATTAGAATCTGATTGGTCTAATAAAGTGTTTATAAACTGTCTTAAAGCATTGAAGGCTATTTCTTCAGACAATAAATCAATGCTAATTGTTCGAAGGAATCGCAGCATAGCGAAAGCAACAGGCACGTTATTGTCATCAACCGACAGAGAGCTCGGAGAAACAGTAACGACTCATCCATTGCTTACGTTATATAGAATTAATGGAGAAAAGGAAAAAGGATGGGAAGGATTTCCGCTCTGGATTCCCAATATTAAACTTCCAAATCAAAAGATCTTTTATAAGGTCGAATAGAATAACTATGGATAACTTGACACCAGCCCAACGACGGAAAAACATGAGCAATATTCGTTCCGTTGGAACTGTTCCGGAAAAACTCATAGCTAGGGAACTGAGAAAAAGAAGAATTTATTTTTCAAGAAATGTTAAATCTCTTGTGGGTAAACCTGATTTTGTATTTAGAAAGAAAAAAATAGTTGTTTTTATTGATTCTGATTTTTGGCATGGGCATCCAACGCGGTGTGTCATGCCGAAGTCGAACTGTGATTATTGGAATGAAAAAATTCTCAGAAATAGAAACAGAGACAAAAAAGTAAATCGGCATTTCAAGAAAGACGGTTGGGAGATTGTTAGGATTTGGGAATACGATTTAAAGCGGGATTTTCAGAAATCATTTGAAAAAATAATTAAAATTCTAAAGTTGGAGCAAAAAGAAATTTTATGTCATTAACAAAGCTTTGGGCGTCTGCTCCTGAAGATCTAGAAACAAAGCACATTAAGCAAGTGATTGCGTTTGCTGGCAATGGAAGACTGATCGATCAGAATCCCGCTTCAATGGAGTTTCGCAATTACCTTTCTCTTATACCGGCATCGCTCTTAACGCGATATGCAAATGAGTGTTTGAATTTAAAAGATAAGTTTGAAGAAAGCGGTTTTGCTCTGCAAGACATCATCAATGAAGTGGGTAAGCGTTTAGGCTTCGAGGTGCAAAATGGAAGATATCGTGGTGTTCAGAACCAGCCGGGCGATGATGGACTATGGCTGAGCAAGGATAAATATAGATTGTTAATCGAAGTTAAAACAACGGATGTATACCGTATAGATCTAAATAATATTGCAAGTTACAGGCTGCGGCGCATTAACGATAAGGAGTTTTCCGCAGAACAGTCGTCAGTATTAATTGTTGTCGGAAGAAATGATACAGGAGATTTGGAAGCTCAGATCAGAGGGTCGAAACACGCTTGGGATGTTAGGCTGATTAGTGTTGAAGCATTGCTGAGATTAATGAAAATTAAAGAAGATGTTGAAGATCCTAATATTATTCGTAAGGTTGCCAACATTTTAACGCCAAGAGAATATACGAAGCTTGACTCAATTATCGATCTTGTCTTTTCCACAGCTGAGGATATTAGCGACGAAGTCTTTGAAGAGCCCGAGCACGATTCTAAAAAGCAAAAATTTATTCCAGTTAGCTTTCATGATGCTTGTGTGATTCGCATCAGCCGTTTTTTAAAGAAAAAGATAGTTAAGCAGACTCGTTCCACCTATACAACAGCTGACGGTGCTGCAGGTTTGGTTTGTGCAATTTCACGTCTGCATGATTCATACGGAAAAAACCTCTATTGGTATGCGTTTCACCCGCATCAAAGAGAATTCCTGCTTAAAACAAAAGATTCATACGTCGCGTTTGGATGCGGTTCTGAGAAGAAGATAATTTTAATTCCTTTTAAAGTCTTTTCTCCTTGGTTGGACAAAATGAATACTACCAAAAAGGCTGACAAAACATATTATTGGCATGTTTTTATTTTCGAGAACGAGAATAAATTAGAACTGCATTTAAAAAAAGGTAACGATTATATAGATTTGAATAAGTTTTTGATTTGACCCCTCCTTTTATAATCATTTGAGATAATCCAGATTGCAAATCTAGGAACGCAGATTATGAGTGATTATTTTAAAACGCCAAACGATCTGCGAGATTTTGAAAAATTTCTAGCGCATACTAACCGTTTTCATTTAACACTGCAGTGGAAAAACTTTACGCAAGGCGTGGCAGAATCTGCAGCAAAACGGGAAATAATCTTAAAAAAAGGAAGTGTTTTATTTAGAGCTAGAAATGGATCGGATCTGGGGGAAGGGCACTGGCGGCAGCCCGTCCCAATACCATTTTCTTTAGATAAGATGGGAATGCCGCCTGAAAAAATTACTAAAGATGGACGCGTAAATCCACGAGGGATTCCTTATCTTTACTTGGCGAATAGTCTGGCAACTGTTCTTTCTGAAATTCGGCCTTTTATCGGAGAATTAGCTACTGTTGCGAAGTTTAAAACCAAGGAAAAATTAAAATTAGTTGATACAACCGGGGCCGGTAGACTTGTATCATCAAATAAAAAAAAACAAGATTTTGAAAAATGTATTTGGCGAGATATTAGCTTTTCCTTTTCGAAACCAGCAACAAGAGATAATGAGTATTTTGATTATTTATCGGCTCAATTTTTAGGGGAATTGTTTAAACAAATGAAATTTGATGGGGTTCTCTATAGAAGTTCTCTTCATCCTCAAGGCAAAAACATACTCTTATTTAATCAAAATGGAATTGAACCTATCAAAAGCAGTTTATATAGAATTACTGGACTCAAGTACCAATATAGATCTGCTATATAGCATAGAGGGCTATTAACTCCCCTTATACGTGTCCGTGCCATTTAAAATTATTCAAAAACGAACGGTGCGACCAATGGCTGCGACATATTTTTCAAAGCGACAGCTCCCTAATTCATAATGATCCTTATTGAATGGTACCGGTTACCAAAGAGACAGGTAAACAAAGTAAATGCACCCACATGAAATAATGGAGCCTGATCATGCCTGAAATCTCTCGCCGTCGAAATGGTGAAATAATTAAAGAGGTTCTTGGGGTTTTAAGAAATAACCCGGAAGGTTTGCGTGCAAAAGCTGTGATAGAAAAGGTCGCAGCTGAACTTGAACTAACACCGCATGAAAAAGGTTTTTACCCGGATGGCGCCCAACGTTTTAACAAGATTGTTCGCTTTGCCACAATAGGGGCAGTTAAGGCCGGTTGGATGATTAAGGATAAAGGAATTTGGACAATCACAGAGTTTGGGCGGCAAGCCAACGAACAATTTAGAGATCCAGAAATGCTTTATCGAGAAGCTGATCGTTTGTATCGAGAGTGGGACAAAGATCAGCCTGAGTCTAAGGCAGGCATGATTCTTCCGGATAAATCTGAGAAAATAGTTGAAGCTTCAAACATCTATGAAGAAGCTGAAGAAAATGCTTGGAATGAAATCCAAGAGCACATTCATACTATGAACCCTTATGATTTTCAAAAGCTTGTTGCCGCTCTTTTAAAAGCAATGGGTTATCACATTTCATGGATTGCCCCGCGAGGAAAAGATGATGGCATTGATATTATTGCTTACTCTGATGCCTTGGGGGCAAAAGATCCGCGAATTAAAGTACAAGTGAAGCATCGCAAAGACACAAAGGTTACTTTAGATGAACTAAAATCTTTTCTTGCTGGGGTTGCTTCTCAGGAGGTCGGTATTTATGTCTCTTCTGGCGGTTATACGGCAGATGCCGAATCAAAAGCCCGTTCACAAGAAGTAAAGAAAATTACTCTCGTTAATCTGCAGCGGTTATTCGATTTATGGGTTGAGCATTATAATCAAATCGACGAAATTTCCCGCTATTTACTACCGCTAAAGCCTGTATATTTTTTATCGCCAGAAGGTATTGAGGCCTCATAGAAATGGTACCGTCTACCAAAGGGACAGGAAACTTCGGTTGAGACGATAAAAGTTAGGCCCTGCGTGCACCTGTCACCGAAATGAAAGACCATTTCGGCTTGTCACTTATAGTCTGTAGACTTGTTTGAGATATTCTGGGAATCTATTTGATGTCGTAAAGAATCGGCAATTCTGCCGATGAAAACTTCAGAATGGAGGACCAGAATATGGAAAAATGGAAAGATAAACCGCTCAATCCAGAATCCCTGCCAGTTGTTGTAAAAGCTTGCGAAGAAGCCTTTGTCTATGTTAACGAGCTTCTTATAGATAACGCTGTGGATGTTGTGTCAGGAAAAAAATCGCAAGTAAACTTCATCGCGCCTTGAAGAAAGCGGGCCGACTGCCTTTCTGATTAGTTTCTTTTTTTCTCTGCTTTGCAAAGGGAGTGGTTAATAATTAGACGGCAGTCCCCAAAATCGAAACAATTTCGAAAGTGCCGGGTTGAACACGAATGAAAGATGAAACATTTTACACATTGCATCGTCATTGGATATGGTGTGAGGTGATTAAAGATAACTTAGATAAAGAATTGCGTTTTAAATATCCCGGACTAACAGGAGCTTTTGATGAATTCTATTTACCAAGTCGTCGGGGCGCTTATAAAGCGATATGGTATGGCCTTCTTTATTCTGTTTTAGAAACACTCAAAGAAAGTAACATTGATATTGAACCCATTCAAAGTGACGTCGCTGATATATACCAATCTCTGCGTAATTATCGCAACGCCGTCTTTCATCCACAGCCCAAATATTGGTCAGATAAAATCTGTACGTTCATAAACGATAAGGCTGCGGACGACAAAATCCAAAAAATCCATGAAGGTTTACGAAATTTCTTTTTTGAAGAACTGGTAAAACGCAAGCCACCTTTTACATACAGATACGAGATCATCCCTTAGTAGGGGGCCGTCTACCAAAAGGACACGTAACTTTACCCGTTGTTTCAGATTGATGTCTTCCCTATAATCGTTCAATGTTCGTCCCCCACAATCAGAAAATCATCCATTCGTTCAAGCGGGCAAATGCCCGCTTTTTTTATGCCTCTAGCAGTGGCTAGCCAGAAATTACGTGATTGTCAGGTGCGAGAATACATTGCCCTACAGAGGGAAATAATAGTCCGATGGAAATCTTAACCGCGATTATAGTGGTAATGATTGCCGCCTTTTTTATTAAGTTCGCGGCAACCCGTTATTCTCCTGAGGTGCTCGGAAGCTTTGGTGAGAGTAGAGTTGTCGCTTCGTTGTCGTCACTGGCAAGACGAAATAGCGAGTACAAAATATTCAATAATGTCATTCTTCCGACTCCCGATGGAACAACGCAGGTAGACCACATTGTGATTTCACCCTTTGGCATATTTGTTGTTGAGACTAAAAATCTCAGTGGGTGGATATTCGGGGGTGAGAGACAGAAGAGATGGACACAATCCTTAAGAAGTGGATGGCGAGGCAGCCAAAAATATCAATTCCAGAATCCTCTTCACCAGAACTATAAGCACGTGATGGCCGTGAAGGCATTTCTTGGTGTCAAGCCAAAATGGGTATTTAACGCTGTTGTGTTTGTAGGAAATGCCGTTTTTATGACCGAAATGCCAGTTAACGTATTTGGGGTGCGTGAGCTGGTTCCGTACATTGAATCTCACCGAGATAAAGTTATTGCGGAAGTTAAAGTAGAAGAGCTTTCTCAAAGACTCTCCAACTGCATTGAAGCAATGGCCCATTTTCGCTTTGATGAGGCCTATCATCTCGGGAATCTTGAGCGCAACAAAAAATACCCCACCTGCCCAAGATGTGGAAAGCAAATGGTGTTACGAAATGCCAAGGCGGGGGCTGGCGCAGGTTCCAGTTTCTGGGGGTGTTCGTCTTTTCCTTTGTGTAAGGCAACTAGAAGTATGTAGTAGAATGGATACCGTCTACTATTCCGGTACCATTTCTAAGAGTACCGGGTTCAAGCCGAAACTAAAAAGCATTTCTTCTGGTCGGTGAAACATTAATCCCCAGCGCGATGAACTAATAATTCCTTGAAGCTGGAATTTTTAGTTCACCTTCTGCCGAGATAAAAAGAAATCTCGGCTCGATTTGCCTATCCGCAAAGTATCGTCTACACTCTCTTTATCGAAGTGGACGCACTGAGGTGCAAGCACTCGATGAAGGATGCCCGTCCTCTTAACCCTGCGGCGGATAGCCGAGGTAGAGGTGACTGGAAAAACTGGCATCTGCAGTTTCATACTGATTTCGCCCGCAATCCCGGAAGGGAGCGGGATCTCCAGCCGCAAGGTTTTGAAGGAGGTCAGAAGATGAATTGCGAACATGCACTTTTACTTCATGGTTTTAAA
>Ga0209573_1005474_pt1 | contig 11417 bp, 7 predicted proteins | sample TNRBio252014_DNA_FD_185870 | JGI IMG/M metagenome (GOLD analysis project Ga0209573, IMG submission 185870) | Wastewater treatment Type I Accumulibacter community from EBPR Bioreactor in Madison, WI, USA - TNR Reactor_6/25/2014_ DNA (SPAdes)... | ecosystem: Engineered > Bioreactor > EBPR >...
TGAGTGGCGCTCACTCTGCCCTCTCCCCCAAATCCGTTGGCCGTAGTGATCCGGCATTCCCGCGGGGCAATCGACGACTTTCAGCCCTCAATCACATTCTCACTACGACCGGCGCTCGGCTTAACGGCGCTGTCAGCCACCAGGAATCTGGCGGCTGCGAAGAAGGCCATCGAAAACACGATGTCGCCGGTAATTGTGCCACGTGCAAACGGCAGGCCCAGAGTGTAGCAGTCCACCAGACCAGCCAGTGTTCGGGGATAAAGGTACTGACCATTGTGGGGCATGCACCAGACTCCCAGATTACTGATCAGGAAGAAGACCGCGGCGCTCAGCAGGGCGGATACCAGCGTGGTAGTCATTTGAGACGGCTGCAAACGTCGCCCGAGCAGGAACACGGCCGCGTAGGCCGCGTAGTCGAACGCAATCGATCCGTAAAATCCATGGCCCGTTCGAACCTGCAGCACCACATCCGTCAGCAGACGAACGCCCAGGACAATCGCAATACCGAGTCCAGGCGAACTGACATAACGTCCGCACAGCAGCGCCAACGCACCCATTGCGGAGAAATTCATCATCGGGTGGTCAACCAGTCGCAGCGCTACGGCAATGGCTGCAGCCACAAAGATCACAGGACCTACTTCCTTCCACCGCATGACTGAATTCCTTTATGAGGGGTGAGTTCCCTCGATACAAAAAACTGGCCGGCTCATGATTCCAGGACCGGTCGCGTTATTCACGCTTTGTTTTCAGGCCGCAACTGGTCTCGTATCAATCGAATGCGACGTCAACCTGAGATTCGACAAAGCCGGACGACGCCCGAGTCAGCCGGTCATTTAGAGCGATTCCCAGTCCGTGAGCCGGGAACTGATGCGCGATGATAACGTCCAGATCTGCAGAGTCGAGAGTTCTCATGGCGGCAAACAGACGCGCTGCACAGGTTCGCAGATCTTCGTCCGTGGAAAGTCGCTCGATTTGTGCAAATCCTGTGGAAAATGGCTGTTTCCCCCAGGTCAGAAGCCCTGTTCGCTGTCCCTCTAAGGGAGTTGCCTGCCGGGAGGTCGGAACCAGCAGAAGTCGTGTTCGTGGTGCGTAGTGCCGACTGAGCATTCCTGGGGCCGGTTGCGCAGCATCATCTGCATCCGGGTCAGGGACCGCCTGGTCGACTGGTCCGATCAGTCGACAGATGTCTTCGATCGGAAGCCCACCTGGACGCAAAATCACCGGTACTAACCCCATAAACGACAGCACCGTGGATTCCACTCCCACGGCACAGGGACCGCCATCGACCACGGGGATGGACTGGGCTCCCAAGCCATCGATCACGTGCTGGGCCGTCGTGGGGCTGATGGCGCCAAATTTGTTGGCACTCGGTGCCGCCAGCGGACATCCGGTTTGTCTCAGCAGGTCCAGCGCAACGGGATGAGCCGGGATGCGAATTCCCACCCCAGGCAGCCCGGCGGTCACCAGGTCCGGCACAAGGCGCGTCTTTGGCAGGACCAGAGTCAGCGGGCCGGGCCAGATCTGTTCTGCAAGGTGCAATGCTGCTGCTGGAACGCACTCGACCAGATCAAAAATCGCTGGCAATTCGGCAATGTGAACAATCAGCGGGTCAAATGTCGGACGTTCCTTCACCTCGAAGATTCTGGCAACAGCCCTCGCATTCAGCGCATTGGCTCCCAGGCCGTAAACCGTTTCTGTCGGAAAGGCGACGACTTCGCCGCGTCTCAGCAGCTCGGCTGCCCGCGGCACATCAATACAAAGAGGAGATTCGTTCACGAAATTACCACGATGACTGCCGAACCCGGAGTCCTGTCGGTCCGCCCGCCACAGATCAGCTGAGAATCGAACGTGTGAGGTCCGGGAGACTTCGTTTACTCCGGACGGACGTCACGGAACGACTGCGATCTATTCTGCGGGTTCGGTACGAACTCGTACCTGCAGAGCGCCCAGCATTTTGGTGATCTTCTGTTCTTTGGAATTGATCAGCAGAACATTCTCCAGAACGATCGCGCGGCGTTCATTGCTGGCATGAATAATCAACCGACCAGACCCCAGCAACAGGTATTCGAACAGGTCGTTAATTTCCTTGTCGATCCGCAGGTTGGGAGCGTTGAAGCGTTCCAGATTGCTCAGAAACCCATGGTGGTGCAGCAGTTCGTTGCCCTTCACTTCCCAGTAATCAAAACGCCGACTGATCATCACCCATGCATACAGAAACAGCATGATCATCGTATAGATCATGTAGAAGGACGCGTTTGCGGCGGGCTTGATCGTCAGGATTCCCTGAAGAATCTTCGGAGCCAGTCCGGGATTCATCGAAAACAGAAACCACAGTCCAAGCACGATCGTGGCGATCGCAAAGAACCACGTCAGTGACGTTGTCCGAGGAAAATCAAACGACATCACGACCATGTTCAGCGCGAACACAATCAGGAAGACGCGCGCGCAGATGTGATGATAGGAATGCGAGACCTGCGGCGCGGCGGGCGGTGTGGATTCTCCCATCTGAGCGCCACCGATCTCCGCATGCATGACGACCGGTGCAGAATCACGAGCCCCCATTTTCACTTCGTCCGGCGGAATGTCGCCCTTGGCCCACATCACAATCGCACAGAACAACGATGTCAGAACCGTCGGGTACAGAAAGACAATCTTCGGGTAAGAAACGAGAAAGACTCGTTCGTTCTCTTTGGAATCCACGGCCGGAACCACTGGTGGCGATGACAAACTACCGGAACCTGGGAGAGGAGTATCCGTGCTCATGCAATTCAGCCCTGGATTGTGTCGCTGCGAAAGGAATCGAGATGTGAGACCGCAAACGCTGTACTTCGATGGGAGATCAAACAAATTGGAATTTAGTGGCATAATGACCGGGATTCCAGCCATCACACCGTGAGGACCGAGGGCGACATGGCCGCGGACAGACAAACGTCGCGTGGTGTTTTATGGCAGAGATCCGGCCAAACCACTGCTCTGGTCGCCACTAACGAAGAGCCAGTCGCTTCTTCCATTCGGCCACCTGGCTCAGCACGCAGATTTCCCCGCCCGACCCAAATGTCTGAAGCGCCTTCATGGCGTTGCGAGCCCCCAGAATCTCAAAGACGTCGATATCAATGGCACTGCTGAAGGACTGCAGTTGCTGCAGAGTCAATGACGCAAGGCGATGGTGATGAGTTTCGCAGTAGGAAACCAGTTTACCGACCACTTCGTGCCCCGATCGCATGGGGACACCTTTGCGAATCAGGTATTCCATCAGCGCGGTGGCGTCCAGGAAGCCATCTTCCAGGCGGGACGCGATCTGTTCCCGCTGCAGCTCGGCTCCGTCCACAATGGCCGGAGCGAGTTCAAGACACGCATGGATCGCGTCGTAGGCCATAAACATCGCGAGCTTGTCTTCCTGCAGATCGCGATTGTACGCCATGGGAAGACTCTTGATCAAAATCAGCAGTTGTGGAACAGTGGCCATGATGCGCGCGGTGCGACCACGGATCAGTTCCAGTACGTCCGGATTGCGCTTTTGAGGCATAATCGATGAACCGGTGGTAAACGCATCCGGCAGACGAATAAAACTGAATTCGGTGGTAAACCACAAAATCCATTCCTCGGCCCAGGTGCTCAGATGAGCGGCGATCATTGACAGGCAGAAGACGAACTCCACCAGGTAATCGCGGTCGCTGCTCGCATCCAGACTGTTGGCCGATACCGAATCAAATCCCAGCAGCTTTGAAGTCAACTGGCGGTCGATTGGCAAAGTGGATCCGGCCAGAGCAGCAGCACCCAGCGGATTGATGTTGGTGCGTTTGCGACAGTCGTGAAGCCGTTCAAGATCCCGCTGCAGCTTCTCCACGTAAGCCAGCCAGTAATGTGGCGCCAGCACCGGCTGAGCTCGCTGCAGGTGCGTGTAGCCAGGCAGGACCACATCAGCATCACGATCGCATCGACCCACAAAGGCTTTCTGCAGCTCAATCAGTTGCCGACACAGTTCATCAATGGCATCGCGAGTGTACAGTCGCATGTCGGTCGAAATCTGGTCATTGCGGCTGCGACCCGTATGTACCTTGCGGCCCACGTCTCCGATGCGGGCAATCAGCGCGTTCTCAATGTGCATGTGGATGTCTTCCAGATCAATTCGGAAGACAAACTGTCCGGACGCAATCTCTTCGCCAATCTGGTCCAGGTGCGCACAGATCTGATCTCGTTCATGTTCGGAGATCAGGCCCGAATGCGCCAGCATCGTGGCATGCGCCATCGAATTGCGGATATCCACGGCGTACAGGCGTTTGTCGAAACTGATGGACTCCGTGAATGCTTCAATTCGCGGGTCGGTTGCCTGCTGAAATCGTCCACCCCATGCTTTGGCCACGCTTGAAGATCCTTCGTACTGCCTGAAATTGCTGCCAGCAAAAAAGTAATGACAGGCTGTTCCGCCTGTCATTGCGTGATTTTGAGGCTCGAAGGATAGCGGAAGCCATCCAGAAATTGCAGCGCTGAGGTGAAGTCTATTCTTCGGTCATCTGAACCAGGAACTGTGCGACGCTGGGTTTCATCCCACGGTCAGGCGGATTTCACCAGCCATCCAAATCGGGCTCTGGAAACCCGCGTTGGATCTACTGAGTCAGCATTTTTGGCCGGAATTCGGACGTCAGACTGCTTTCCAGAGACGTTATCAGCCCGAAAAGTCGCTGCGATCACTGTATCTTCCCGGATTTTCTCAAGTGTTCTAACCGGAATAATCGATTCAACGATAAGCAATCGCTGCGTGAGCCAGTCTCGCGCGGTTCAAGAATTCACTCGCCAGCTTTCCCCGCTGCTGGAGGAACATCATGCCCATTCGTCGGACGTTACTTAGTGCCTTCATTCTTGCCACGTTTGGGGCCTCCGTTTACGGACTTCAGACGAGCGACGATTCCTTTATTCAGTGGGACTCGCCATCGACCAAACCGGCGGCAAAGAAGGCAAAACCGTCGGTGACGTACTTTGCCCCTTCGAAACAGACTGCAACTGAGGACTCAGAAACCAGCGGCAGTTCGGTGACTCCTGTCGAAGACGTTCCCGTTCCGATGCGGGAAGTGAAGCCGACAGCAGAAACTCAGTCGGCAAATCGCCCAGTGGCGATCGATGCGACACCTGCAACTGCTGGAGTGTCGTCGAAGTCTTCTGGCAGTCCGGAACGATCGGCCGATAAACCAGTCCAATCGGCAGCCTTCGTGGAAGAGACCGAGGCCAGGCCCGCATCGAAGATTGTTCGAGTCGCCGGACAGGGTGACGACGAGAATCCATTTGAAGAATTTCTGCAGCAGGAGCGGCAGACTAAGACCGTACGGCCCCAGGCGGCAGGTCAGTCCGCTCGAGCTGCCATGCAGGCGTCTGACAGCGAAGAGCAGGCTGAAGTCCTTGTCCCAAGACAACGATCCGCAGCGGCTGCGCGTAGCGGACGTCCGTTGACTGCAGAAGAAGCTGCAACACCGGCTCGTGCAGCCGTCACTCGTACGAAGCCAGTGGCCGCTGCATCAGCAGCCGTGAAACCTGTGTCGTTTGCCACCAGTCATCCGGAAGTGTCTCAGGAAGAAGTTGGTCCTCAGTCGCCTGGAGTCACCGTTCAGTGGGTCCGTCACGGTGACCTGAACGTGGGACAGGAATGTTCGGTGGACCTGGTGGTTTCTAATACCAGCAAATCGGTCGTCCGGAGTGTCATGACGGAAGCCGTGATTCCGGAAGGCGTGGAAATGGCCAGTGCCGCACCGGCCGCGATGGCAGGAGCAGAAACGCCAACCTGGACATTTGGCGAACTGAAGCCTGGCGAAAGCCGAACTGTGGCCCTGAAACTTGTGCCGACGCAGCGAGGCGACATTCGTCTGGATGCGTTTGTTCGGCTCACGGGAGCATCGTCGACATCGTTCTCTGTTCAGGAACCGATGATTGAAGTCGATGTCACCGGACCGGAAATGGCGGAAATCGGCGAACAGGTGGCGTATGTCGTGCGAGTCAACAACCCTGGAACCGGCATTGCGACCAATGTGGTCGTTCAGGCCAGCGTCCCTGAGGGACTTGAACATCGCGACGGAGCACTGCCTTCCATTGAAATCGGAACATTGAGTCCCGGGGAATCGCGGCAGGCCAAGCTGAACCTGACGGCTGTTGCCGGAGGTGATCATCAACTGGCTGTGCGGGCTGTTGCCGAGGGTGGCCTGACGATGGAATCCTTCGCCGCCGTGTCGATCGCTGAACCGGAACTGGCTGTCGCCATCGACGGGCCTACGGAGCAGATGGCAGGTCGCACAGACGAATACTCATTGACAATTTCCAACAACGGAAATGTGCAGTCGTCCAACGTGCGAACCAAGTACCGTCTTCCGGATGGGCTGGAGTTCGTATCCGCAAATCGTGGTGGAAAATACAGCAAGGCCGAGCATTCCATTGAATGGTTCGTAGGAACTCTGCAGCCGGATGAAACCAGCGAGTTCAAACTTACGCTGAAAGCCAATGAAACGGGCGAGATGGTGCACAAGGCCGGCGTCCGGACAGAGCACGGACAGACATGGATCTGCGATCATCTGACAACCGTGGAAGGCACAGCCGTGCTGGATCTGCAGATCGCGGCTGACGATCAGGATGTCCGCGTCGGTGAAGTCGTGACGTGGACCGTGACACTTCGTAACACGGGAGCCCGTGAAGCCACCAACGTCGGCATGTCGTGTGAATTGCCATCCGGGATTCAACTGGTTGAAGCGGATGGGCCGTCAGACAACATCGCGGAAAACGGCATCATGGTCTTCCGATCACTGCCGTCGATAGCCGCCGGAGACGCGGTCGTCTACACGATCGTGGGGAATTGCCTGCGTGAAGGAAATCATCGCCTGCGACTTCGCATCGCCAGCGAATCGATTACAGAACCGCTGATTGGCGAAGAGTTTACGACCGTCTCGGCGGAATAAGCTCAGTTGGATCTTCACGAGTCCGCAAGTCAGCCAAACATTGAAAGAGACGTGCGGATCGCATTCGATTCGGACGTCTCTTTCGCTTTTGAGGCAATTGAATAAGGCGGGTCGTGCACGGGCACTGCCGAGATTCAGCAGCGGCGGACGAGTTACGGAACGGCCACTACCGCTGCGTCGGTAAGTACGGTCACGTCGATCGCAGTCGTAGCCGAAGTCGTGAGACTTCGGACCGAACTCTCACGACTTCGGCTACTTCCAACACTGACTTCTGCGCCGAACCTAAGTAGTATGATAGCAGGCACTTGGTACACCCGTCCGAATGTCGCCGCTGGAATCCGGATCACCATTCAGGTCAGCGAGTGCGAAAAACGCCACTGCACGAGCGGTTTGCCTGCCGAATGCCCTGTGCAAAGATTCTGACTTTCCGGGCGAATCTCCCTGCGTTACACCAACGCAGAATTCTGAAACCTCGTCTGATGCCGGAAAGAGAGTGTCCCATGACAATCGCATTTCGAACTCTTCATTCGTCCTTGGTGGCTTTTAGCCTTGCCATCTCAGTACTGATCCCGGTCGACTCGCAAACTCAGGCGGCCGACGCAAAGCAGATTGAATCCTTTCTGATCGAAGGAAAGCTTGCTGAGGGCGAAAAGGCCCTGACTGCAGAACTAAAAGCAAAGCCCAACGACGGAACAGCACGATTTGGGCTGGGTATCATTCAGTTTCTTCAAGCGGTTGAGAAACTGGGCCAGGATCAACATCGATTTGGCCTGCTGGGGAATCGCCGAGCAGCCCTGCCGTTGATGCGACTGCCGGTGGGTGAGAACGACAACCCTGAGAAGCTGACCTACGAGGCAGCTCGTCAGATTGTCAGCGACTTTCTGGCAGGCCTGGCAGAATCCGAGGCCACCATGGCCCAGGTGAAACCCGGTGATAACAAGCTGCGACTGAAGGTCGGCCAGATCCGTCTGGATCTGGATGGCGATGGCGTGGCGACCGATGAAGAATCCTTCATGAACATCATGGAGTCGGTCCAGCGTGGTGCGGGGCGCCGTCGTAATGACTCCAGCCCGGATACGACTCAATTTGCCATCGCCTTCGATGACGGAGACGTCCTGTGGCTCCGCGGCTACTGTCATGTGATGGGTGCCTTCGGAGAATTCGTTCTGGCTCATGACTGGAAAGACCAGTTTGAACGCACGGCGCATCTGTTCTATCCGAATGTGGAAAGCCCTTATACGTATCTGCAGGCTGAAGGATCGGGGCCCTTCAACGGATTTGATGCACAGAACTTCCTGGACCTGCTGGCGCTGATTCATACGATCAACTACGAATGCACCGAACCGGATCGCATGAAGTCGTCGCTCGCCCATCTGGAATCAGTGATTGCACTCAGCCGCGAATCGTGGAAACTGATCAACGCCGAGACCGACGACGACGCCGAATGGCTTCCCAATACCAAACAGACGGCTGCGGCCGGAGGACTGCAGGTCTCCGCGGAAATGCAGCAGCAATGGAACGCATTTCTGAATGAAGCTGAAAGCATCCTGCAGGGAAAAACTCTGCTTCCGTTCTGGCGAGGTGTCAGTTCCAGCGCGACACTCTTCAGTGGGCAGTTTCCCACCAACCCGAATGTGGGAATCAACCTGCGACGAGTGTTCACCGAACCCGGGAGATTTGATCTGGTCCTCTGGCTGCAGGGGCCCGGACTGCATCCGTATCTGGAATCCGGAAAAGTCACGGATCCGGAAGTTTGGAGGAATATTCAGGCCGGATTCCGTGGTGAGTTCCTGTTCTTCGCGGCGTGGTTCAACTGACAACGGGCTGCAAGGGGGTGAGCCCCCCTTGACCCCGGTGAGCCTGACGGCTCCGTTGACATGGGGCCGCTCACGTTGTTCGCTGAAGGCTATCATGTGCACAGTGCGAGCTTGAAACTGTCGTAGCTGGTCATTCCCGCGCAGGCGGGAATCCAATGCCGCGTTCTGGATTCCTGCCTGCGCGGGAATGACGGAACCTGAAAACCTGTTCAACCAGACCTGAGTGAATAGTCTTTCTTGCTGCAGTGCAGCCCGAGTACGCTGGATGATGGATTCGAGTCGAGTTGAGGCGGCCTATTCAACCGCCGTATTTTCTGAAGCCGCGGCTGTCTGGCAAAAGTGCCTTGCTGAGCATTATCAAAAGATCGCGCACGGACAGGGCCCGGTTCTGAATTGGCAGGAACCCAGTCAGGCCATTGCCGAAGCTGGCCGCTGGCTGTCTGAACCGCTGTGGAGCAACGGCCAGAGCGTCGTGCAGAATCTGGAGGTCGTGCTGGCACAGATCCTGAAGTCCGGCCAGAACCTGCATCATCCGCATTACATCGGGCATCAGGTTCCGGCGTCTGTTCCCATGGGCGGACTGCTGGACGCCATCAGCTCGCTCACCAATCAGGTGATGGCCATCTACGAAATGGGGCCGTGGTCCACAGCCGTCGAACATGCGCTGGTTAATGCGCTGTGTGAAAAAGTTCCGTGGGATCGCGAGTCCAGTTCCGGATTGCTGACTCACGGAGGTTCGCTGGCCAATCTGACCGCTCTGCTGACAGCTCGGAATGTGTCGGTTCCGGAAAGCTGGGAGAATGGCGTTCCTGCCGACACCGTGCTGGTCACTCACCCCGACGCTCATTACTGTGTCACCCGTTCCGCCGGCATTCTGGGACTGGGATCGAAACAAGTGATTCGCGCAGGCGCTAATGAACTGGGACAGATGGACCCGGGTGCACTCGACACACTGCTGACCAGTCTGACAGGTTCCGGGCTGACGGTTATGGCCGTGTCGTCGTGTGCGTGCTCAACGCCCACCGGAACATTCGACTCTCTCAACAAAATCGCCGAAGTCTGCGAACGACACAATACCTGGTTGCATGTGGATGCAGCTCACGGCGGCGGCCTGCTGATGAGTCGAATGCATCGGCATCTGCTGGATGGTCTGCATCGAGCCGACAGTATCGTCTGGGATGCTCACAAAATGCTGTTCGTGCCGGCTCTATGTGCTGCGGTCTTGTACCGCAATCGCGAACACCGCTTTGAAACGTTCTATCAGGATGCGCCGTATCTGTTTGATCCGTCGGCCCCGGGGATGGCCGACATCGACAGCGGGATGCGAACGATCGAATGCACCAAGCGTGGACTGGGGTTTGGTCTCTGGGGCCTGTGGGCCCTGTTCGGTGAGCAACTGTTTGAAGATCTGGTGGATCGAACAATCGCAGGAGCGCGATATTTTTATTCGTTGCTGGCCGAAGCACCGGACTTTGAAACTTTACACGACCCGCAGTGCAACATTGTGGCGTTCCGTTATCTCCCGGAATCGCTGCAGGGACTGCCGGATCATGAAATTGATCGCGCGCAGCGTGAAATCAGGACTCGGCTGATTCGTTCGGGCGAATTCTACATTGTGCAGACCACACTCCAGCATCGGGCGGCGCTGCGAGTCACCGTCATGAATCCGTTGACCACAGAGGACGATTTCCGCGAACTCCTGGACGCGATCCGCAGGACGTATTCAAGAATCATCGCCTGAGCAATTGCTGATTCAGGACGCGGATCTCGATGTTGCACTCGTACCGTGTCCAAGTGCGTGTGTTTTCTGATTCGGTTTCAAATCCTGAAGGATTGGCGTCGGTGGACGCCGTAAGAGTTCCGTAAACTAAAGCGATTCGAGAGACTGCGATCTGCGACGAACATCAGATCAGAGTTTGACTCGATCTCATGTGCGCATGTTTGTGGGTAGCGAACAATGTGAGCGGGAACCTGTCAACGAGCCGTCAGGCTCCTTTGGGATGAAGGCTTTCAACCTTCATTTCGGAACAGAAGATGCGAAGCGGCGTCTGAGAGCTCAGGATCGCGTGAGTGAATTGAGAAATTGTTTGGTCATGGAAAGTGTCGAGAAATGATTCAACTGCAATTGCGCACCGGTGTTGTGTTCGGGCTTCTGCTGATTTCCGGTCGGCTCTGGGCGTCTGAAGGCCCATTTGCGGGTTCACTGCCGGTGCCTGAAAAATATGCGGCCGGGTTCACAGCGATCAACGAGGCGGATTCAGTTGAACTGCTGCGGACGCTGGTCGAAGGCGACATGGCAGGTCGCGGCACTGGTCAGGAAGGATATCTCAAGGCCGCACGCTGGTTTGCTTCTCAACTGGAATCCTGTGGATTTCAGCCAGCAGGAGATAACGGGACGTGGTTTCAGAATGTCCCATTCGTCAAGCACACCACTCTGCCGGATCAGTGTGAGTTCAAAGTTGGCAACGATGTCTGTATCGCTGCCGCGGACCTGGGGATCAGTGATTACTTCGGAAGCTACGAGGGTTCACTGCCGGTCGCCTTTGTCAGAATCACCAAAGAGCGTCCGACAGTCATTGAGGGACAATTCGCCGGCATGCTGCTGGTGATTCAGTCGGCCGGACGATTCAGCGGATCCGACGAGCTGATTCTCAAATCCAAACCG
>Ga0209573_1005475_pt1 | contig 11414 bp, 12 predicted proteins | sample TNRBio252014_DNA_FD_185870 | JGI IMG/M metagenome (GOLD analysis project Ga0209573, IMG submission 185870) | Wastewater treatment Type I Accumulibacter community from EBPR Bioreactor in Madison, WI, USA - TNR Reactor_6/25/2014_ DNA (SPAdes)... | ecosystem: Engineered > Bioreactor > EBPR >...
ACTTTCATTTTCCAAATTTTAAATTTTCCACCGGAAAATTGAATGATAGAAATTATAAAAGGAATCAAAAATAGAATTGAAAGTTCTCTTTTTAAATTGAATGGCTCATTTAGAAAATCTATAAAATTTAATGGTGATTTAACCATAACATAAAGTTGATAGAAAAACCAAAATCCAGCTTCATTATCGTTTTTATAATTTAGAGAGTTTGGTGATAAGGCAAAACAAATAATCCAAAGAATTATTCCAATTATAAAAACTCCAAAATAATTTAACCAATTTGACTTCAATTTGGTGACTAAGTAACCACTATAAAAATATAAAATACAGCTAAAAAGAGTAACCAAAAAGTACGTTACGGTATTTATCGCTAAACTCATAACTACAATAGTAATCATAGATATAAGGAAATGAGCTCCAATAAGTTTAAAAAAAATGTTGTTCATTAATCTTAATTCTATATACAATGGTGGTTAATGGTTTGGCGCTTGCCAAGGTTGCGACAATCAGAATCGATTATTTTCAATCAAAGATAAAATTTCTTGCGAAAGATAAACGTGATTTTACTATAAAATTCGCAATCTTGCCAAACGCATATTTACAGCAGTTTTATTCATATAAATATAGATGAGTAATTTCAAGTTTGTTTTCTGTGTTATATCTTTCTTGCTTTATTAATTCGTTGTTTTGATTATAGTAATTCTTGATTTTCACATCACCTCTAATTCCTGTTTCGTCAGGTTTTGTCATTTCAATTAGAAGATTTTTTTCATCATAAACAAATCTTATTTTGCCAATACTTCTACAAATATCTTTAAAAGTGTATTCGTTTTTCCATAATCTTATATAATCATAATTCCCTTTTTCAAAACATTCTCTAAATTCTTCCCAGATTATTTCATCATCTTCTAATAATTTAATTTTGGTAAGTAAACCATCATAATTATAAAAATATAAATATTTTTTTTGACGATTGAATTCTTTGTTATCAACAATTCTTTCTGTTTTTTGACCTCTTGAGTTATAGATTAATTTCTCCTCTGTTATTATTTTCCACGTAGGTTTTTTTTCAAAATCTTCATCGTCTAGTATGCAATCTTCATGTTTTTTGTTTTCTTTTAATCTAGTTTCAAAGCTTTTAACTATTTTCTTTTTTAAGCAGTTTTCATTATTATAATAAAACTATACTATTTGTTTTTTAATTGAATTTCTATAAGACGTTTCAGTTTTTATTAATAAACTATCTTTATAGTAATTATTTTCAACATAATCTGTTATATGACTTAAACGTGAAAATTTGAAGTCAATTGTTTCTTCATAAATTATTAAATTTTCATTGTTAAATTTTACAATTTTACTAATGTGACCATTTGTACTATCATTTTCAGCAAATTGATAAATCTTATAATTTCTTTTCTGTTGAGAAAATGAAACATAATTTATAAAGCATAATAATAGAATTAATATTGTCTTTTTCATTGCGTTTTTTAAAATTTGCTGGTAACGTTTCTACGGCTTGCTTACAGTGGCGATGAACCAAGACCAAGCCTTCACAAATATAAACAAAACTTTGTATTAAAAAATTTTTCTATTTCAAATAAATCCCGTGCCTCGCCATTTCTTTAAACGGCTGCTGTAAGGAGTTTTTTTTATGCGTTAAGATTTTCTAGCAAACTTTTCAGTTCCATTTGTGTTTTAAATCCTCCATTAATTTCTGGATCTGCAATTCCAAAAATTAAGTCTTTAACTTTTTCGTTTTCAAATTCAATTTTTTCCGCTAATGTTAAACAATCAAAAATATAAGCCAATTCAATATTTGTGAGTTTGCCGTTAATCGTATCTTTCACCAACTTTTCAACATTACGATTATTCAAGCAAACATTTTCCAAATCATCATAATATAATTTAATTGTTGTGCCTTTCTTTTTAAGCAAACTTTCATAAACTGCAACTTCTCCACGAATTCCATTTCTGAATACGTCGATAGTTATAGTTTCGTTTAGATAATCGTTTAGTTCTTTTGAAATCATGGGTTTAGAAATTGCCTATTACGTTTGCAGCTACACGTAGGTAGAGAATTTTAGCACTTCACTTTCATAAAAGCACTGAACCCCCACTTGCGTGTAGGTGCTGTTTTGGGCTGCCTTTTTCATTCTTCGTTCTTATTTTTATAAAATTCAGGGAAACATTGCATTCCAATTGCTCCACCACCATATTCTAAAACTAAGTTGTCTTTATAAAAAATGTAAGTACATCCGTCATTATAATCTTTAATTTTTTTCTCTTCCAAATTCTTGTCGAAAATATTGTAGCTAAATATTCCCATTCCGCTTCTCTGCCAACCTATGACAACTGGGTCTTCACCTGAAATTGATATACAATTTGCTTTATCCAATTTTTCTTTAAGAATTTTTAATTCCTTCGTTGTCCAATTTAGTTCAGTCAATAATGAGTCCACTTGGGGCGACTTTATTTTTAAATTCCAATTGCTTTGGTAAATACTGTCTGCCTTAACGTGGAAAATTCCTAATTCTTTGTCATTGTCAAATTCTATTGACACACTTGCTCCATCTGGAAGTATAGATCTAAAGTAATCTTTCACATCAAAAATTTCTTCTTTCCGTTCTTCGTAATTCTCAACGAGGTCATTTTTGACATAAGATGGCCCTGTAAATATTCCGTCAAAAGCAATATGTAGGAAAAGATAAAATCCACCGAAAATCAATAATATTATTCCGAAAAAAATTATCAGTCCTTTTAGCACTCTATTCATCGTGTTGTGTTTCTAAGGTTGCCCATAACGTTTGCAGATACCCGAAGGGCGGGAACTTTTACCACAAAACTTGATTTGAAAAACTAATGTTTGATTAACCATAAAACTGTCTTTGGAACACGAAACCCCGCTTTTTGGGTAGGTGCTGTTTGTGGCTGGCAAATTATTAAGTAATGTATTCTTTTTTAAATTCTTTAACGCTTTCTGTTATTTCCATTTTTACATCGAAAATTAATTTTCTTGTTTTTAAACTGTCTTCTAAAAATTCATAGTATCTATTATCTACAAAAGAAAACATTAATCCAATTAATTCCGAAACCTTATTTATATCTGAAAAATGAGTCCATTTTATGAGTTGTTTAGAAAGAAAGTCTTTTTCTTTTTCATTTAATTTATTGACGTCATAAAACTTTTCAAATTTCTCTCCAAGGATTTCTAGTAACTCAATTTGATTTTCCTCTGTAAGATTCTGTGAATTTTTTATAAGTTCTGCAAATAAAGAATGAAAGTGTTCTTCAGAAATAACTTCTGGTAGAAATTGAAATTTTGAAGAAATATTATTTTCACTATTCATGTTTTTGCGGTTTTTTGGATTACTTGCCACTAACATTCCTATATACGCAACCTATCCATTTGCAAACGCCTCTATCTCCAATAAACAGGATGAATTGCGTATACACCCACTTTGAGTGAATGGCGCATTTCCCATTAAAAAAGACGTTTGTAGTTTGGTAAACAGAAGGTTCTTTATCATATAGAATTGATCTTTATTTTTTATGACTCAAATATATCAATAATTTCATTACAATTTTTTTAATCTTAAAATTTTTCAATGCATCCATCGGACGCTTGATTGGATCATAACCTTTGGTCGTTATAGGGGTGCATAATCAGAATTCCAAATGGTTGGAACTCGATGTACAACTCATGGAACTCCTTGCCCGACGTATGGAACTCCTTGCCCGACGCATGGAACTCGTTGCCTGACGCATGGAACTCGATACACGAACTATGGAACTCCTTGTCCGAAGTATGGAACTCCTTGCCCGATGTATGGAACCCGCTGCCCGAACTATGGAACCCGCTGCCCGACGCATGGAACTCCTTGCCCGACACATGGAACTCTCAACCTAAATCCCATAAATTCCCACTTAACCATAACGATAGCAGTGAAATCCCAATAACCTGCCTCGCCGGCAAGGCGGGCCCAATAACTCAATAACCCAATAACTCAATAACCCAATACCCCAATAACCTGCCTCGCCGGCAAGGCGGGCCTAATAACCTGCCTCGCCGGCAAGGCGGGCCCAATAACTTTACAAACTTTAAAAACTTTAAAATCAAAATAACCTAACCAACCCAAAACAAGTCCGCAACAATTCCATCAATACTAAAGTAAAATTCAGGATTTACAATGATTTCATTTGAGCTGATGCGCAACAATTGTTTGTTTTCAAGATACTTCAAGACCCCATTTTCAAAATAGTTTTTGAAATCCATTCCAAAATCACTTTCAATTTTGAACAGATTTACACCCCATTTCGTTCTTAAACCGGTCATGATGTATTCATTATATCTATCCGTTTGGGAAAGCTGTTCGCGTTCCAATGCCAATGTTCCTTTTTCAAGTTGCTTGATATATTGCGCATTATTAGAAACATTCCAACTTCTGGTTGTTCCCTGAAATGAATGTGCCGATGGACCAATGCCCAAATAAGGTCGTTCCTGCCAGTAGGATACATTGTGACGAGATTGATAACCGGGAAGTGCATAATTGGACAATTCATAATGCTCATATCCGTTTTGCAACATAAATATTCGCATACTGTGGAATTGTTGATATGCCAATTGCTCATCTACCGGTGTCATTTTCTTTGTTTTAATCAAATGATCTAAAACTGTTTTCGATTCCACTGTCAACGCATAAGATGATAAATGTGGAATTTGCAATTGTCTAAATTTATCCAAATTGTAGTACCATTTGGAATCATTAGATTCAGGCATCCCATAAATCAAATCAATGGTCATATTTTGAAAACCTGCATCTTGAGCTCTTAACACAGCATATGCTGCTTCCTTGGCAGTGTGTACCCGATTCATCATTTGCAATTCGCTATCATGAAACGATTGAATGCCAATACTCAACCTATTGAATGACAAATCTTGGAGTAATTTTATTTTGGCAATATCCAAATCATCCGGATTGGCTTCCACTGTAATTTCAGGGTCATCTCCTAATCTGTAATATTTGTAAATGACTTCAAATAATTCTTGAAAATCTCTTTCTTGTAATAAAGAAGGCGTACCTCCACCAAAATAGATGGTTTCAATACGTTCCGACAATTCATCTTTTCGAAGTGCCAATTCTTTTTTCATAGCTTGAATCATTTCAGGCATTTGACGTCTGGAAACTGAAAAATGAAAATCACAATAATGACATTTTTGTTTACAAAATGGAATATGTAGGTAAAGTCCGGCCACTAAATTGGATTATGATTGCAATAGAAGAACTGTAATTCTTTAAAAAAGGATTATATGTACAAAGATAGGCAATGTATCCTACTAATCAAAGATCAAATATTTATTTGTTGAATAAAAATCCAAAGTCCAGTGATTTCACCTCAAAATTACGATTTCATAAGTTTAAATATATTGAATTTTGAATCGTAGCATTACAGAATTTTTCCTAAATCTTAACGCTCACACCAATACAATCCTCAGCAAATCAATATTGTAATAAAAGTTACCTCCATTTCAAAACTTACCCACTACATTTGTTGAATTCTAATAACATAATTTAAATCTTAATAAAAAAATCAATCCATATGTATGTTTTCGCAGCCACACTACGAATAAAAGAAGGTGAAGAACAAACCTTTATCGAAATGCAAAAATTTGTTGAAAAAACGGAAGCCAAACCTGCCGGATTGGATCATTTCCATATTTTCAGAGACCGTTGGGATAATAACAAGTTTTTTTTAGTGGAATATTGGGCTGATAAATCCAATAGAGATGCTTTAGTCAATAGCTCCGATTATCAAAACTTCTTGGAATACCGTAAACTAGCTGTTGAAAAAGATTGTGAACAACACGAATTTGACGTAATCATATAACATTTGCGATAAAGTCGCTCCCCTAGTGCTAGTAAAAACAAAAACCCGATTTAGAATCGGGTTTTTTATTTTACCTAAAATCCGCAAGGATTTTTGTTAGTGCATATTAATCAGCGACTTATAAGCTATTTAAATGTTGTATTAAATTATCAAAATTTGTGAACCCGCCTTGCCGACGAGGCTGGTTAGTGGCTTTTATATATTCATTGCGGATCTAAGGTTTAACATCAAGAAGTATTTTATCTGGTAAAGAGTATTTCTCTGTATTTACTCAATGGCCATAGCTCGTCATCCACCATCATTTCCAATTTGTCGCAATGCGTTCTGATTGTATCAAAAAACGGTTTGACTTTGTCGCAATACAATTCGGCTCTTTTCTCGATATTTTCCACATTATTGGCTTTCTTACGAGCTTCAATCATGTTGTCCACATTTTTACTGATGGCTCCAATGTGTTCCGATATCTTTTTGATTAATTCCATTTGCTCCTTGGCAATTTCTTTAAAATCATTACCAAAAATATCTTTCAAACCTTTGACATTTTCAGTCAAAATATTTTGATATCGGATAGAGGTTGGGATGATATGATTCAAGGCAATATCCCCCAAAACTCTGGATTCAATCTGTATTTTCTTGATATATTCTTCCACTTGAATTTCATGACGGGCTTTTAATTCAACCGGTGACATGATTTTCATTTCTTCAAATAAAGCTATGGATTCTGGTTTGGTTTTAGCTTCCAATGCTTTAGGGGTCGTTTTATTATTACTCAAACCTCTTTTGGCAGCTTCTTTTTGCCAAGCTTCACTATAACCATCGCCTTCAAATCTAATTTTTTTAGAAACTTTGATGTATTCTCTCAACACATTGAAAATGGCATCATCCTTTTTCATACCTTTCTCAATCATTTCATCTACACTGATTTTGAATTCTTTCAATTGTTTGGCAACAATCATATTGAGAACCGTCATGGGTGTAGCACAATTGGCACTACTTCCTACTGCTCTAAACTCAAACTTATTTCCCGTAAAGGCAAATGGCGAAGTACGATTGCGATCGGTATTATCCAATAAAATTTCAGGGATTTTACCTACTACATTCAATTTCAATTCTGTTTTTTCCTCTGGAGATAATTTTCCTTTGGTCACGTTTTCCAATTCGTCCAATACTTTGGTCAACTGACTGCCGATAAATACGGAAATAATAGCAGGTGGCGCTTCGTTTGCTCCCAATCTATGATCATTCCCCGCCGATGCAATTGCCGAACGCAACAATTCTTCATAATCTTGAACCGCTTTGATGGTATTGATGAAAAACGTTAAAAACTGTAAATTGTTCATTGGGGTTTGCCCAGGACTCAACAGATTTACACCGGTATCAGTAGCCAAACTCCAGTTATTGTGTTTGCCCGATCCATTGATTCCGGCAAATGGTTTTTCATGAAACATCACATAAAAACCGTGACGTTTGCCTACCTTTTGCATGACATCCATCAATAATGCATTGTGATCTACCGCCAAATTGATCTCTTCAAAAATAGGAGCCAATTCAAATTGGTTGGGCGCTACTTCATTGTGACGGGTTTTAACCGGTATTCCCAATTTCAAAGCTTCAATTTCCAATTCGCGCATAAAAGCCATTACTCGATCGGGAATGGAACCAAAATAATGATCATCCAATTGCTGTCCTTTGGCAGGTGCATGCCCCAAAAGGGTTCTTCCTGTCAATTTGATATCGGGTCTGGATTCAGCAAAAGCCGAATCTATTAGAAAATATTCTTGTTCCCATCCTAAAGTGCCAATCACTTTACTCACTTTTTTATCAAAATATTGACAAACCTGAGTAGCTGCTTCATCAACCGCATGTAAGGCTTTCAATAATGGCGTTTTATTATCCAATGCTTCTCCGGTATAAGCTACAAATATGGTAGGAATGCATAGTGTCGTTTCAAAAACAAATGCAGGTGAGGTAGGATCCCAAGCCGTATATCCACGTGCTTCAAAGGTGTTTCTAATACCACCATTGGGGAAACTCGAAGCATCCGGTTCTTGTTGAACCAATTGACCTCCGTCAAATTTCTCCATGGCCTTACCATTTCCATACGTTTCAAAAAAAGCATCGTGCTTTTCTGCTGTGCCTCCGGTTAAAGGTTGAAACCAATGGGTGTAATGGGTTGCTCCTTTGGAAATAGCCCATTCCTTCATAGCACTGGCAACCTGATCGGCTGTTTTTCTGTCGATTTTCTTTCCGTATTGAATGGCATCTTGTACACTTCGATAAGCTTCCTTGGTCATACTCTGCAGCATGGCTTCATCATTAAAAACATTAATTCCGAAAATTTGGGAACGCTTGGTTGTTTTCTCATCCACTTTGAGTGGTGTACGCTCAATAGCTTTTTCAAATGCTTTGAATCGAATGGTTGACATATGGTGGTTTTTAAAGTTAAACTTTGGTTTTAAAATCGCAAAATTATAAAAGATAATGACATAAAAAAATATACCCCCTATTTTTTAGGGGGTATTTCAATTTATATATTATTTTTTTATACAAACCATCACTATTTAATGGGGTTCAATTTATAAATATATTGATTTATCACATTTTCCAATCCATAATACAATGATTCTGCAATTAAGGCATGTCCAATGGAAACTTCATCCAAATAGGGTACATGTTTGGCAAAAAATTCAATATTCTTCAAACTCAAATCGTGCCCGGCATTAACACCCATTTCCAATTCATGAGCCAAGGCCGCACTTTCTGCATAACTGCGCACAATATCAGGATTGGCTAGAGCAAACTGAGTTGCGTATCCTTCCGTGTATAACTCCACTCTATCCGCTCCCACATTGGCTGCTCCTGCTATCATTTCGGGAATCGTATCAATAAATATGGAAGTTCTGATGCCATTTCGCTTAAACTCAGTTATAACCTCAGTTAAAAAACTTTTGTGGGTTAAGGTGTCCCAACCGGCATTGGAAGTGATGGCATTTTCAGCATCGGGTACCAAAGTCACTTGATCGGGCTTGACTTCCAAAACCAAATCAACAAATTTTTGTACGGGATTTCCCTCTATATTGAATTCGGTAGTTATAATCGATTTTAAATCTCTAGCATCTTGATACCTGATATGTCTTTCATCGGGACGCGGATGTATGGTTATGCCTTGTGCTCCAAAAGATTGAATGTCAATCGCATATTGCACTACATTGGGATAATCTGCTCCTCTGGCATTTCTTAAGGTCGCAATTTTATTTATATTTACGCTTAGTTTGGTCATTTTTAGATATTAATAGTTTATAAATTGTCTCTATAAAGTTTGTTACTTCAAACAAATATTTGAAAATGCAAATTTACCATTATTGCTAACTCCACATACTTTATCAATTCTTTTTCTTTATTTTTGTTATATAAATTATGAGTTATGATTTTTAGAACATTCTTAATTACATTGTTTTTTTTAAATTTCGTTCAAGGTCAAACAGTTAATAGTCTTTTCGTTGGAAATTGGCAATTACACAATCAGGGCAACAATTATTCTGAAATGCATTTCACTGATAATCAAGTTTACTTCATTGATGAAATAACTGCTACTAAAAGTTTTTACTATAATTATTATGTAAAAAAAGATACCTTGTATTTAACATTTAATAAGACAGAAATATATCATTTAAAATATTATTTTAGGGATAATACAATGACTCTGATTAAAGATGAGACAACATCTGAATACAAAAAAATAGAAGAACCTATTGTGACTTTTTATGATTTCAATTGCAGTTTAAAAATAACATATGATGAATTTATTACATCTTTTTACGATGGTTTTTATCAAAGAATTGATACATATAGGAATACATATCCAAAAGTTAAATCAAATAATACCCGTATTGAAACGCCGGAAAGCATAGCAGTGTTTGATGAATTTGAAAACCAAATCAAAAATAACCAAAACGTTTTTATCAAAGAAATCAATCGAATTAAAATAAAAGATGGAATAAAAAAAATTAAAAAACCTAGAATTATTGAAGTAATAGATTCAGCCAATCAAAATACGAAGATTATCAAAATTGAATATGATGCCTACACATACAATTATACTTTTTTTGATGGGAATGTTGTTGATGACTTTGTAGTTATTGATTGTAGTTTTGAACCTAGACCATGTAAGGATTTATGCACATTTCAAAGTCAACTTGTTTTGGAATCCCAAAATTTTGAAATAAAACCGTATGATATTAAATTTAAAATCCTAAAAAGACTATAGTGTATTGATACATTTTTTAAAATATGCCAAATTTTCATACATTTGCAAAGTATGAATTTTGAACAATATATCAACAACGATTATAGTCCATTACAGGTTCAAGCTACAGTGTACGATGTGAAAAAGGTCTTTGAAGAATTGCCTTTTACACATTTTCCCGTAGTTGACGATGGAAAGTTATTGGGCATGCTGGCTCAATCAGATATCATGCATTTCCCCAAGGAAGAAAAAGAATTATCCGAAATACTTCATTTTTTTCAACATTATAAAGCGCAGAGTGAAACCAATTGCTTGGATCTCATGAGTCTTTTTGCAAAAAATGACACGGATATTTTGCCCATTGTGGATGAACAAAATTACTATTTGGGATATTTTGAATGGGATGATATCATTCGAATGTTTTATAAAACTCCTTTTCTGGAACCCAATGCCACAACTTTGATCATTGAAAAAGCTACCCAGAGCTTTACCATGAGCGAAATTGTTCAAATCATTGAAACCAACGGCATCAAGTTATTGGGGATGTATCTATCCGATATTAAGGATTTGACTACTCAAATTACTTTGAGAATCGAAACCGAAAACATCAATGAAGTAATACAGAGTTTACGCAGATATGATTATGTAGTTTTAACCCAAAATAAAAATGATCTTTTAATTGAGCAACTCAAAGAACGTTCTCTATATCTGCAAAAATTTTATGATTTATAAATGAACTAAACATTTTATTCAATCGCAATCATTTCAATGAAAGTAGCCATTTACGGTCAAGCCCATCGCACTGAAAGTTTACATTATATTGTAAACTTAATTGGCTTGTTGACGCTTAAAAAATGTGAAGTATCTGTGGTTAAATCGGTGTATAAATTGATTAAAAACGAATTAGATCAAGAATACACAACCTTTAGCAAAGCAGTTTCTATAGAAAAAGATACTGACTTTATGATAAGTGTCGGTGGAGATGGCACCATGTTAAGAGCAGCCGGCATCATTCAAGGATCCAACATACCGGTCATTGGAATAAACACCGGCAGAATGGGTTTTCTAGCCAATGTACACAAGGAAGAAATGGATGAAGCCTTGGATTTATTGAAAGCGAGGAAATTTAGATTGGATAAAAGAAGTTTATTGGAAGTGAGTATTCAAGTGGATGGTAAAAAGAAAAATCTAGGTTATGCCCTCAATGAAATAACGGTCAGTCGTAAGAATTTGACATCCATGATTACGGTTCATACCTATCTCAACGACGAATTCTTAAACA
>Ga0209573_1005476_pt1 | contig 11413 bp, 7 predicted proteins | sample TNRBio252014_DNA_FD_185870 | JGI IMG/M metagenome (GOLD analysis project Ga0209573, IMG submission 185870) | Wastewater treatment Type I Accumulibacter community from EBPR Bioreactor in Madison, WI, USA - TNR Reactor_6/25/2014_ DNA (SPAdes)... | ecosystem: Engineered > Bioreactor > EBPR >...
TGCGTTGTCCATAGTTAAAAATAGAACACTAGTGGGGCAAGTGTTGAGTTCAAAAAAAATATTTGTATTTGTATTGGTAACTATTTCTTTAGTTTCAATATTATTTCTAAGTCACAAAAATGCCTATGCAGCTGGTCCACCAGTGGTGCAAGCCAATGCCGTGTTAACCAAAGTCGCAGATGGTTCTGCTCCATTTTCTCCTGTTGATAATTCTTCTAATAATGGTCTTGTCGCGACACTAGATACTGCTGCATATACGTTTGATGTAAGTTTCAATACATTAGATGCACAACCGCACAGCGTTCAGAATGTAACGATAACTGCTACCTTGTCATCAACGAGTAATGAAGTTAGGTGGATGATCAGTACACTACCCACTGCGTGTACTACAAAGAGTGTATCTCTTGATGGAAAAACACTTTTTTGTGGAGTTTCTGGTACTTATGCAACTGGGACGACGCTTAATATTTCTGCGGGGTGGTTTGCCGAAGCGGGTGTCCCACACGAGACTGATGTAACTGCTTCATTTAGTGTTTCTGCGAATATGGTTCCTGATTCTAGTGATGCTGACGATCCAGCCGTTGCAACTTCAAATAGCGATACGCTTGAAGTTGTTTCTCAAGATTCAGCTTTTGAGGTAAGAAAATACGGCGCGAACCACTTAGCTTCTATAGTGCGTGACAGCGAAGGTAACCCCGAATACATTCAGGTAGATTGGGGTGTTCAAGTTGAACTGCAGAGTCCAACTCCTGGAATTCTAAAAGGTGTGTCGTCTAGTAATCTTGGAACGTTAACTCTCTCTGACCTAATGCAAAACGGGGATCCTTCACAGTCTGCTTTGCAAAGCAAAGGAATTTTCATCGGTTGTCTGGATGTAAATACAACTATAGATCCCTATTATCTTGCATCATCGCGATATAGCGCAATAAATCCAGGCCAGACTGTTGATGATTCAGGAGTATGGAGTTGTTCACAGCCAGGAGGTCAAGGTGGCGAGATTGACATTGAAGTTCAAAATGTTGACTGGTCTCCAGCAAGATTTCCTTCAGGTAAGTCGAGCTCAAGTCCAGATTACTGGTCCTATAACAACGCAAATATTGCGAATGAAATATATAACAATCCAAATGGTCAAAATGATATGGCAGTTGTTGCTACTCAGGTTGTAAGGGTTCATTATCCGTATAGCGATGTCCTGGCTTTTGATCAAACTGCAGGAGATCTTGATAATAGGGCTAACAATATAAGATGGTGTAACGAAATCGGAGAAATAGGAGTTGATGGATCAACACATGATGACGATGTTTCGAATAACGAAGCATGCATCTTTTTTTCGAACACAACGGGCACCACACCTCTTTCTAAGCAATTTATCCGGTACGAAAGCGGAACAAGCCCGTACGGTCCTGAATACGATTTAGGTTTATCACAAGGAGTTTTAGGGTTTGGTTCATCTGATAACTATATTGCTCCTGGCATGAAATTTGGTATACAACTACAAATTACGAATAGCCAATCATCGGTTTTGGGTTACGAAAGCATGACTGCATGTGATGCTATAGAAAATAATAAATATACATTTATAGAACATGGTGCTACTACGATAAACCAGTCACCTATTCAATCTGGAAGTTATGATTATTACAGTTGGGCATCTTGGGGAACTGTTGCGTCAGGATTTCCTGAGATACTAAATGAAGATATAGAAGTTATGTATTCAAGTACTGGATCTACCTTTAATTCGTCTAATGAAATGAGAACAATTAATTGTAGTGACCCAAGTTTGACTTGGGTTGAAGATCCAACCACTTTACCTGATGGAATTGATTCTGCAAATCTAGTACGTGTTCGCATTTTAAACGATAAGAAGATTCCGCCTGGAATGAATATAGCTTTTAGGTTCTCTGTAGAGGGCAACTCCGCTCTTGAAGAGGGAGATAGGTTATTTAACTTTTCACAATATCAAACTCCAACGCTTTCTTCAGGAGCATGGCGTCAGGCTGGCGCTAACTGTATACCTGAAAATGATCAATGGAGTGCAACATCTGGTACATACAGCTGCTCAGCCTTAGCGGATAGGGCGTTCGTGATTGTCGCTAGTCCCTTGACTCAAATTAGTGATCAACCTGGGGTGCCTAGTCAAGATTCGATGAGTACTGTTGCACTAGGTGATACAAGAACTTTTACTTTAAGATCGGGTACAGCTTTTAATGCGGATGTATCTATTTCTGGAGTTAAGGTATACACGGTTCTACCTCCAGGTGTAGATTTCATATCTAGCGCTATACCTCCTACTGAAATTATTTCAGACTGTAAAGCTTATGAGAACTATAACTGTGTATCCGATCCTGACCAAAGAGATAATATTGGCTACCGGACTCTTATTTGGGATAGAGGCGATTTCGATTTTATTTATAACAATGGTGATGGAACCGTAGAACCCCAAAGGACTTTATTTGGTGAGTGGACTTTTCAGGCTAGAGTCGCTTCATTTGTGCCAAACGCAGCACAATTGCAGTTAATCGCATGGACTGATGCGGATAGTGGATTACACGAACTTAGCTATCCTCTTATCGCAAGAACTACTAATACACAAAATAATGATTTAATCTCAGGGCCATTAGATGATGATTGGTTGTCTATAGCTACTGCTCAAGCATTTGCTATTGAAAAATACGTTTCTGAATCTCAAATACCGATAAATGGAACTGCACGTTTTACTCTGGCTTTTGGGAATCTAACAGGTAGCACAAAGACCATGGATGCAATAGACGTTTTGCCCTTTAATGACGATGCTCGCACTCCATCCAGCGTCATCGAAGGAGGCTTTAGACTCAGCGAAATAATCGATGTAGATTCACTATTATCGGAAGTATACATAACTTCAGATGATCCTTCTACAATTAATTCTGATGTTAACGATCCTTCAAATCCAGTTGCAGGGACAGGTAAATGGTCTTGTACCTATAGTGAAGCTGGTTCAGCTGGATGCCCAACCATAGAAGAGATCACGGCAATAAGGCTCGTGTCTATTTCTATGACAGCCGGAGACTATGGGCTAGTTCAACTTAGGTTAGAAACATTTGGAAATAATGGTGAAGAGATCTATACAAATAGATATCAGGCTAGGGCTACTGGTCTAGCACTGCCTGTTCAGTCGTCAGACGTAACAGTTTCTACGCCACAATGTATCAATATAGGAAACTTACTTTTCTTGGATGCAAATAAAAATGGTAAATTTGATGTTGACGAAGAAGGATTCGAAGATATTGATATTTATTTAATGTCTTTAGGTGATGACGGTATTGAATACACCGAGGACGATGAGAGAATAGCAACCACTTCAACAGATGCAAATGGTAGATGGTATTTTAGCTGTGTGGTGCCAGGCGAAAACTACATTGAGGTTGCTCCAGATGCTTTCCAGGACGGAAGTTCGTTAAGTGGCTTTTTGGTTGCGCCGGATGGAGTGGGCAATATTGGTAATAACGATGACGAAACTGACGATCACAATCTATTGTTCATTGATGGAAGGTATGTTTCAGGGGTATTTACATCTGATTACAACGGACCGAATGATGGTGGATTAAGTAATTTTACAATTGACTTAGGCTTAGTTTCCGCACCTGTGTTTCCAAGTGATCCAGATGATCCTAACGAGCCAAATTCTTCGGTTTCAGGAGCGTCAGGCCAACTACCCATTACTGGTGTAGAGAAGGCAATATACTCCAGTGCAATGATACTGATATTTATTGGCCTGGTGCTTCTTAGGAAGAAGCGCAAAAGTATTGTTTAATTTATTAGTAACACAAAGTTTGTTTAGTCGTTAATTACTCGGACAAAGAGTATGCTAATGTCGGCTTTAGCAACCGAGTTCAGAAAATCCTGATGGTGGAATTGGGTAGGTAAATGTGTAATCAACATGGGAAGAGGTATGATTGCCTCCACTCCAAGTTATCTTTAGTGCAACCCATCCTGACGTTGAAGTGAATGGATTCAAATTTAATGTGTAGTTAGGGATTGAATCAGAAGTATTTCCTTCATTATCGAACGTAATTGAACCGCTTTCACCTGTGAGTGAGCCATTCTTTACCCAATACCAAGTAGCAGTTCCAGCTTTATTGGCTGAGACGGAACCGGAGAAAACGTAAGTTTTGGCTACACATTGGTCATAGCTCTCACTTGCCAAGTTTGCAGATGCTGTAGCAGCAAAGGGAAGTGTGGTGGTTGTCGACTCCTCACTTGCTTTAGTTTTAGGGCTTGTAGTCGTGATTTTAGGGGCAGTAGTAGTTGTAGAAGTCGAGTTAGCTGAGCTTGTCGTAGTGATTTTCGTGTCAGTACTTAATGTTGATTCTGTAGGCGACTGCTTTTTAGCTACAGGCTTAGAAGTGTCGCTGGAAGGCCATAAAGACACGACGCATACAGCTGCTATAACAGCTAGAGTCGTCAAAAAGATGATGCTGAACTTTTTATTGTCTACAGAGAAGCGTCCCATGCTTGTTAATCGTCGAAGGTTGTCATCATCTTGAAACTTAAGCCTAAATTCTTGCTCCTAGTAGCTAAAAAGTAATCAGTTTTGGCTGTGGATAAGTTAAAGATATGCTACCGGGCGTCACTATATCTTGTCTTAAAGTGCACTAAACATGTTCATATCCAATTATTCATTAAATTGTATAATCCCAGGAAAAAGCATAGTTTTACTGAACATATGCCGGGCAAATACTGCTAAATGGTACAAAAAAGCAGTCATGTAAGCTTGATTTTATTTTTTGTTCTCCACTAGCTTGCTTACTTGTCCTTTTTGTACAAAGCCCATATGTGGTGAGTTTGGTTTAGGGGAATCAGACCCACATCATGGAGATGAAATGGACACGCCGCCCACTTAATGCGGTGAACATACGACTTCCTCCGCACTCGAGCATTCTTATGTCTGCGCGCGTGCACACAACAGGAGGACCTAGAAAGGAAAGCCATATGTACGTGACAACACGTGGTGTGACTAAAACAAAGATAAGACGGAACTTATCGACCACAGACTCATGGGAACAACCCATGGGACAAACGTCGCAACCCCAACGACGCGAGTCCCTGATCTCTCAATTAGCTCTAAGAGCTAATTCAGCACTGGCATTTGCCCTAATAGTGGCAGTTGTCCTAACAGGCGGGCTTGCAGTCGCCGTAAGAACAAAGGCGAGCGCAGCTTCGCCAACCTACGTTAAGAATTTTGGAAAAGCTCTAGAGCTTGGAAATCCAGAAATTAAGTCAAATGATGCAGTTGTAGCAATTGCATCTCCTAAGAAGGCATCAGGCTATTGGATTGTTACTCAAAATGGACGAGTATTTCCATTTGGTGATGTGACTGATTTTGGATCTAACGAGCCTGGCACTTCAGACTCCATAGTCGATATGGCCGTAACGCCTAGCGGCGATGGCTATTGGCTAATGGGATCCGATGGTGACATCTACACATTTGGTGATGCAACATATTACGGGACACCAAATGACATCGGAATAGAAAACGAAACCTATGTTGCACTCATTCCATCAAAATCCGGAGAAGGATACACTCTAGTTACAGCTAAGGGTACGGTTAATGCCTTTGGCGATGGCGTTGACTTCGGAGGAGTAAAGTACGACTTAGGTGATAACAAGATCGTCGATGCTGCAATGTCGGCAGGAGCCAAGGGTTATTACATGCTTGGTGCCGATGGTGAAATTAAAGCATACGGAGAAGCTAAGCATTTTGGAAATGCTTCAATCGATCGTACAAAAGATATTGCAGTTGCAATATCTGTAACAGATAATGGTTCTGGCTATTGGGTTTTGGCTCAAAGCGCCAACATATCTTCATTCGGCACAGCTGATGAGTTCGTTCCATCTGAGGAAGAGAAACGCAAAGCTATACCGGCTGTTGACCTTGCTGTTTATAACACAGGTGACGGTTATTGGATAGCTAGTGGCAAAACACAAAGCCAAAGTAATAGTGATGGTTCAAGAAAGCGTCGTCCATCAGCACCTGGAGAAGCAGCTCCTCAACATGTTGCTAGTGGCGATGTTTGGGAAGCATTAAGAAACTGTGAAGCAGGAGGTAACTATTCACGTAATAGTGGTAATGGTTATTACGGTGCTTATCAGTTCTCTAAACGAACTTGGGACTCGATGGGTACTGGATATGCGTATGCGCATGAGGCTCCACCAGAAGTCCAAGATGATGCAGCCCGTCGTCTTCAAGCTAGATCAGGTTGGGGTCAATGGCCAGCTTGTTCTAGAAAAATTGGAGTCAGATAGACCATAGACATCCCGAGCGTAGTTGAGGGATCTAAAAAAGTCGGCAGCAATGCTGAAACATAAGTACCGTGTGATGGCCTTCCATTCTTGAGGGTGTGGTTATTACACGGTACTTTTTATATCTTTTATTAATCTAACTACAGTTACGAGCCCACCAAAATCGAGTTCTTTTTCTTTGCCATCTTTTACGAAGCCTAAAGATTCATAGAATCCAACAGATCGATCTGATTCTTTTAATGTCCATACAACTATCTGATCCCAATCAGCAGGATTTAGTTTGGAAACTAAATGATCAAATAGCCTTTTCCCGATACCCAGACTTTGGATACCATTTGCAACGTAACAAGCACCAATCTCGTAACAATTCAATAGCTCTTCATCTTTACAGGGTAGCCCTTTATGTAGCCCACAATACTTGAATCGCTAATTGTTATGTAATGATTAGTGTTTAAATCTGAAAATGATTCTTTTCTTCTCTCAGTATTTTCATTATATGAATTCAAATAGTCATCGCTAACGATTCCTCGGTACGCAGTTTTCCATACGTTAACAATCAAATTCTCGATATAGTAAGCATCATCAATTGTTGCTCGACGAATTTCCATTAAAAAATACTACATGTATTTGGTTTAAATATTGTTAGATTTTAAAAGTTATAAGGGAAAAGCAACTGGCTTTAAGTTTTTGAAATCACTTAATTGTGGGGAAGTCCATCGTATAGCTTTAGCAATATCATCACATGTTTGCATCCACGTTCCTAAATCAAAACCATTAGCAATATGTGCAACTGAAGTGTCTTGACGAATATGAACCAAAGATGGAGTTGTTGTTATTCCTAAGGCTTTACAGATAGAACCATCTTCGTCTAAAAAACATTGGGTTTTTAATTTAGTTTTAGCCATAATTTTGGTTGCAACCTGCTCTCCAGCAGGAACTAAGTATGCGCACCTGACATCACTGTCACCAAATGTCTTAAAAATCTTTTCTGCTAATCCGATAAATGATTCGCTCTCTGCCTTTGGAGGTAATACAACCCATAGTTGTTGAAAAACGGTAGTCCAGTCATCTAAAGATCGTGATTTTCCATCAATTGTGGTCAGAGACAAAGTAGGATTTGGTGCAGATGTCATAAGATACAAGATTAGTAGAACGAAATTACCGATTTCTTGTTAGATAATAAAAAAGGTTGCTGAAAGGATGAGATGGAACATTATGATGTTGCAGTTATAGGCGGAGGCGTACATGGCCTCTTTAGCGCTTATGCTCTTTCTCGTCGAGGCAAGTCTGTTGCTGTATGCGAACAATTTGAATTTGGACACCTCAGAGGATCTTCTCATGGCCCTACACGAATATTTAGACTTTCATACAAAGAGCCCGACTATGTGAAAATGGCGTTAAATTCCAGAGCATTATGGAGACAAGTTGAAGATGATGCCCAGGTTTCCTTGATAGAACCAAATGGTTGCGTTGTTCACGGATCTTCTCAATCTATGGCGAACCGTGTTAAATCTATGGATGAGTGTGGCGTGGTAAGTGAAGTGCTAACACGAGATGAAGCTAAATATCGTTGGCCTAATTTAGAGTTCGATGAGTCAATTGTGTTTCAGCCAGGTGGAGGACGTGTGTATGCGCGTGCAACATTAACTGCTTTGCAGGAGAGGTGTAAAGCGCGTGGTGTTGAACTAAAAGAATTTTTCAAAGTTAACAATATAGAGATTCGTGCACAGCGCAGTATTTTGGAAAGTGACAACGGCTCGATATCAGCCGATGTTATAGTAAGCGCAACAGGATCATGGACAAAAGAATTTCTTGGGAATTTAATTGATCTACCTAAACTAAAAGTATCTCAAGAGCAAACTTTATATTTTGCTTCAAAAGATCCGGGTGCCATATGGCCAAATGTTGTTCATCACAGTGACAACAACTATTACGTCCAAGAAGCTCCTGGAGTCGGTATTTCGATATCTGGTGTACGTATGGGAACGTACATTGATAATAACGAAGTTAGAGATTTTGTTGACGATCCTTTAGTTGCAATAAATCTGTGCAATCATGTTGAAAAATACTTCCCGGGATTAGACCCTCAACCAATATCTAGCGCTACTGCAACAGCCACGTTTACTGAAAGTGGAGACTTTATTTTAGATAGGGTCGGAAATATCGTTGTAGTCGTCGCTTGCGAACAAAAGGGATTTACCTTTTCACCGTTGATAGGAAAAATGGTTGCAGATTTAGCAGATGGTTCACAGTTCCCAAGTTTAAGATTTCGTCTCCCATAAAAGTAAAGGGCCGAGCTTAAAGCCCGGCCCTTGTTTTCCTTATTCCTTGAAGCAAGTGGGAGAAAGGCGCTCTAAGGAATACTTACATCCATATTTTCTATTGCAGCCGAGATTAAATCTATAGGTCGATAGTCTTAAAATTTTTTGACATTTTGCGAATAAGCCTTATTTATAAGATTATTCTGTTGATTCTGCAGTTGAGTCAGGAACTGAATCTTCCGGCTCGCTAGTGCTAGGACTCGACGAGGATGTAGTAGTAGAAGTTTTTTTAGTTGTTGTCTTTGTGACTTGGTTACTGGAATTAGATATTGAAGAACAGCAACCCTTTATCTTTACAGGATCAATTTTGCTTTCATTATTTAAAAAGTGCTTGTCTAAGTCGAAGTAATTAACAATTGAGTTGAAAATATGATCGCTTAATAAGGTCCCGCCTTCATTTGATATATGAACCCCATCACTTGCGCGAACAGATATAGATTTGCCCTCTACTTTTATTGATGAAGAATACGTTCCGTTAGATGACAATAAATTTCTTGTACTGATTGTTTTTAGTTCATTTTCTTTTGCGAAGTCTGAAATTACTTTATTTATCTCGATTAGATTGTTGTTTAGTTTGGTTTCTTTCATTGCAGGCGAAAGTATAAAGTAGAACTTTGTTTCATCTAAGTCGTAATTGCTCACGAGTTTTTCTAAGAGTTCTGTATACTTTTCTTTGAAATTATTTTTGTGAGTTGAAACTATTGAAGCATCATTAGTGCCAATCATAAATATAACCAATTCTGGATTTATTTGAGAAACAACTTTCTCTGATTGTTTAAACCAATCAAAAAAATCTGAATTTACCAAACCGCTTGAAGGTCTGTAATCGTAATAAGGTTTAATAACGCCTGTTTCCCCAAAATTGTTTGAAAGGTCTAATGCGTAAGATCCGGTTAATGAGTCGCCTGCAATATATACGCGAAGAGGATCTTTAGCTGTAGGAGTTCGTATTGACTCGATCTGCTCACCAGCCACTTGAACAGTTGTAGTGGTTGCAGACATTGCCTCGACAGAGGCGAAGCTAGGTCGAGGGCCTGTGCCTAGTTTGATCGTGTCTGTTGCTAAGAGCGCAAGTATCAAACCTATGATGACCGATAGGGCTATCAATACATTACGACGGTATTTTGAATGTTTTAACCTAAGTTCGCGCCTTGCTGAAATGATAGGTTCTGGTAAAACACTTTTCTTTTCCGGCTTTTCTGGGCGTATAAGTTCTTGATGATTGCTATGTATAGACGTGAACAATTTCGACTTTCTTGGGTCTTGCTCAGGTCCATGCCCGTACACATTTGTCATAACATATATATTCTACGACAAAATGCTCAAAAATGCTCTACCGATCTTATCTGATTTGGGTTTTGTAAAGCTCAGCATACAAGCCGCCTTTAGCCATGAGATCCTGGTGATTACCTGTTTCTAGTATGCGGCCTTCTTCGAGCACAACGATCTTGTCTGCATTAATAACAGTCGAAAGCCTATGAGCAATTACCAGAGCTGTTCTCTGCTCTAAAGCGGCATCAAATGCTTTTTGAATAAGAAATTCTGTCTCTGAATCTAAATGAGAAGTTGCCTCATCAAGTATGACAATTGCAGGGTTCTTTAGTAATACTCGAGCAATTGCTAAGCGTTGTTTTTCTCCACCCGAAAGTCGATACCCGCGTTCACCTACAAGCGTTTGATATTTATCAGGAAGTGAATTAATCATTTCATGAATCTGAGCTTTTTTAGCAGCATCGATTACTTCTTCCATTGTTGCATCTGGTTGTGCGTATAAAAGATTTGCTGCAATTGAATCGTGAAATAGGTGAGGATCTTGTGTAACTACGCCAATATGTTTTTTTAGTGAGTCAAAGGTGAGGTCTGAAACATTTTGACCATCTATTTCTACTGTTCCAGTTGTTACATCAAACATTCGCGGAAGAAGCATCGCAGTTGTAGTTTTTCCTGCACCGCTAGGACCTACTAGAGCAAGTGTTTCGCCAGGCTCAACTGTAAAAGAAATATTAGAAAGAATCTCTTGGCCCTCATCAGTTCCTATGATCACATTTTCGTCTTCTAGTGAGCTTAAAGTAACTTTAGAAACAGGTAAGTGCGTGAACGACACATCTTTATAAACAACTCTTCCTTTACAAGTATCGAGTGTTTTAGCGTTTGGTTTTTCTTTGATTGCAGGCTCAAAATCTAGAACTTCAAATACCCTGTCAAAACTAACTAAGGCCGTAAGCACATCAACACGAGCATTTGTTAGCTGCGTAAGAGGTTCATAAACCTGAGTTACATAAAGAACAAACGCTCCAATGGTTCCAGCAGATATTGCTCCGCTTATAGCGAACCTTCCACCAACGTAATAGATAATGGCAGCTCCAATAGCAGATATTAAACCCAAAGCTGCAAGAAGTATTCGTATATACATTGCATTTTGAATTCCTATATCTGCAACACGACGTGCACGTTTTGCAAAGTACTCTTTCTCTTCCTTCGGCCTACCAAATAACTTAACTATCAAAGCGCCAGAAACATTGAAGCGTTCAACGATCGTTGCATTCATAGATGAATTCAAGTTCATCGATTCTCTTGTGGAGTTTTCTAGTTTCGCACCGATCCTGCGTGCAGGAATAACAAAAAGTGGCAGAACTAGCAAAGTTATTATTGTAAGTCGCCACTCTAAAGAAAGCATTACTCCCAATGTCACAACCAAAGTTATGATGTTGCTTATAACTGTTCCTAATGTTGATGTTACTGCTGTTTGAGCGCCAATTACATCGTTATTTAATCTGCTCATTAGAGAACCAGTTTGTGTGCGAGCGAAA
>Ga0209573_1005479_pt1 | contig 11406 bp, 9 predicted proteins | sample TNRBio252014_DNA_FD_185870 | JGI IMG/M metagenome (GOLD analysis project Ga0209573, IMG submission 185870) | Wastewater treatment Type I Accumulibacter community from EBPR Bioreactor in Madison, WI, USA - TNR Reactor_6/25/2014_ DNA (SPAdes)... | ecosystem: Engineered > Bioreactor > EBPR >...
TGGTGCTGCTGCGCGGCAATGGCCGGGTGGCACTCGTCGATGCCGGCACGTTCAGCATGAGGAAGCTGGTCATCGACGGGCTGAAGCGGCATGGCCTGACGCCCAAGGACGTCACCGATCTCGTCCTGACGCACTCGCACTGGGACCATTCGGTCAACTGGCCGCTGTTCCGCCATGCCCGCATCTATCTCGGCGATGTCGAGCTGAAATGGGCGCTGGAGCAGCCGTGGGGCGAGACGCCGGTGCCGGAGCTCTATGTCGAGCGGCTCGCCAAATGGGAGACGTTGCGCACCATCCGCGATGGCGACGAGCTGTTCCCGGGATTGACGGCGCACATCGCGCCGGGCCATACGCCGGGTTGCCTCGTCTATGTGCTCGCCGGCCGCGACAAGGACATCGTGCTGACGGGCGACGCCGCGAAGAACCGGGCCGAGCTGCTGTCGCGCAATACCGACATGACCTACGATCCCGCCATCAGCCGCGCCTCGATCGAGATGATCTGGAGCCACTGGCGGAAGAAGCCGGGCAGCATCCTCATTCCCGGCCATGACCTGCCGATGACGCAGGCCGACGGCCGCATCAGTTATATCGGCAAGCGCGAGGCCGCCATCACCGCCTGGTACGGCGACGACATGGAAACGACGACGCGGTTCGCGCTGACGGTGGCGTGAACAGACCTGGCGGTGGCGTGAAGTGGAACTGGCGGGAGCGAGCGGACAATCACGTCCCCTCTCCCCGCGTGCGGGGAGAGGGTTAGGGTGAGGGGCGGCGGCAAGCACCGAGCAAGAGGCCGCCACTCACCCCGACCCTCTCTCCACGCAAGTAAAGGGCATGGCGAGAGGGAGAAGACGTGCGCTATTCGTTTGCATCCTTGCTGCGCCAGGCCTTCGCCGGTCACGAAGGCTGGCCGCGGCAATGGCGCGATCCCGAACCTAAGAGCGAGTACGACGTCATCATCGTCGGCGCCGGCGGGCACGGCCTCGCCACGGCCTATTATCTCGCGGCCGAGCACGGCATCCGCAATGTCGCCGTGCTTGAGCGGGGCTGGCTCGGCGGCGGCAACACGGGCCGCAACACCACGATCATCCGCTCCAACTACCTCTGCGAGGAATCGGAAGCGCTCTACGAGCACGCCATGAAGCTCTGGGAGGGCCTGTCGCAGACGTTGAACTACAACGTCATGTATTCGCCGCGCGGCGTCATGATGCTGGCGCACAACGAGCACGACGTGCGCATCTTCAAGCGGCACGTGCATGCCAATCGCCTCGCCGGCATCGACAACGAGTGGCTGTCGGCCGAGGAAGCCAAGGCCTTCTGTCCGATCCTCAACATTTCCGGCACCATGCGCTATCCGGTGATCGGCGCAGCCCTGCAGCGGCGCGGCGGCGTGGCGCGGCACGATGCGGTGGCGTGGGGCTATGCGCGGGCGGCCGACGCGCTGGGTGTCGACATCATCCAGAACTGCGAGGTGACGGGGTTCAAGCGCCGGGCATCGGGTGCGATCGAAGCCGTCGAAACGAGCCGGGGCACGATCAAGGCGCGGCGCGTCGGTGTGGTGGCGGCGGGGCACACCTCGGTCGTCATGGCCATGGCCGGTGTCCGGATGCCGCTCGAGAGCTTTCCGTTGCAGGCGCTGGTGTCGGAGCCGGTGAAGCCGGTCATGCCGTGCGTCGTGATGTCGAACACGATCCACGCGTACATGTCGCAATCGGACAAGGGCGAACTCGTCATCGGCGCTGGCACCGACGCCTATGTCTCGTACTCGCAGCGCGGCGCCTTGCATGTCTCGACGCACACGCTCGAGGCCATTGCCGAGCTGTTTCCGGTAACGCGCCGCTTGAAGATGCTCCGAAGCTGGGGCGGCATCGTCGACGTGACGCCCGACCGTTCGCCGATCATCGGCACGACGCCGGTGCCGGGGCTCTATGTCAACTGCGGCTGGGGCACGGGCGGTTTCAAGGCGACGCCCGGATCGGGTCATGTCTTCGCGGCGACCATCGCGCGCGAGGCGCCCGATCCGGTCTCGGCGCCGTTCACGCTCGAGCGCTTCACCACGGGTCGCCTGATCGACGAGGCGGCCGCGGCGGCGGTTTCGCATTGATCCGGGAGGAGGAGCCGATGGCGAGAGGCAGCAAGGTGTTCCGGGCCGAGGATGTGCCGGAGAGCAACGCGACCGGTTATCCCGAGCCGTTGCGCGCGCTCAACATGCAGCGCTATGCGCGACGGCTCGGCGAGTTCGGCGGCCTGAAGAACTTCGGCATCAACCTCGTGCGCATCGTTCCTGGAGGGCAATCGTCGTGCCGCCATGCCCATGCAAGCCAGGACGAAATCGTGTGGATCGTCGAAGGACCGATTACGCTCGAGACCGATGCCGGCCGCGAGGTGCTCGAGACCGGTACCTGGGTGACGTTTCCGAAAGGTACGGGCGATGCGCATCGGTTCGTCAACACGACGGACAAGGACGTGACGTTCCTGGTCGTCGGCGACAAGGCGCGGGACAAGGTGACGTATCCTGACGTCGATCTCTACGGCGAGCACGGCGATGACGGCGTGTTCCGCTACTTCCACAAGGACGGCACGGCGTACTGAGACGCGGCGCGTGGCGGAACGGGAACAATTGACGAGGACGACACTTCAATGCTGCTGATCGAGTGCCCGTGTTGCCAGGAGGCACGACCGGAGATCGAGTTCCGCTATGGCGGCGAGGCGCACATCGCGCGCGCCGCCGAGCCGTCGCGCGTCGATGATGCGGGCTGGGCCGACTATCTCTATCTCCGCACCAACCCGAAGGGCTGGCACATCGAACGCTGGTGCCACGCAGCAGGCTGCGGCCGTTATTTCAATGCCGTGCGCCACACGGTGAGCGATCGCATCGTCGCGACCTACAAGTCGGGTGCGCCGAAGCCTGACATCGCGGCACTGACGGGAGGCGACGCGGCGTGACGGCATCGGCATCTTCGCGCGGCGCGGGTCGCCATCGCACGGCTGGTGGTGGCCGCATCGATCGTACGCGGCGCATCCGCTTCTCGTTCGACGGCACCGTGTTCGAGGGACATCCGGGCGATACGCTGGCGTCGGCGCTGATCGCCAACGGCGTGCATCTCGTCGGCCGCTCGTTCAAGTATCATCGCCCGCGCGGCATCCTTGCGGCCGGCAGCGAGGAGCCGAATGCGCTGGTGACGGTGCGGCGGGATGCAGCGCGAGTGACGCCCAATCTGCGCGCGACGACGGTCGAGCTTTACGACGGCCTCGAGGCGACGAGCCAGAACCGGTGGCCGTCGCTCGGCTTCGATGTCAGGGCGATCAACGACCGGCTGGCGCCGCTGTTCCCCGCGGGCTTCTACTACAAGACCTTCATGGGGCCGCGTTTTCTGCCCAACGATTGGGCGTGGAAGCGGCTGTTCGAGCCGGTTATCCGTCGCGCCGCCGGTCTCGGAGAGGCGCCCGTCTCCGGCGATCCCGACGGCTACGCCAGCCGCTACGCGCATTGCGACGTGCTGGTGATCGGTGCGGGTCCGGCGGGTCTCGCCGCGGCGTCGGCCGCCGCCGATGTCGGCGCCAGCGTCATCCTGTGCGATGAGCAGAGCGAGGCGGGCGGCTCGCTGCTGTCCGAGACGCGCGCGACCATCGATGGCCATGCCGCCGCCGACTGGATCGTGGAACGCCGAGGCTCGCTCGCGAGATCGGGGCGCGTGCGCCTGTTGACGCGGACGACGGCGTTCGGCGTCTATCCGGATAACCTGATTGGCCTTGCCGAGCGGCTGTCGGATCATCTCGCCAAACCCGATCCCGATCTGGCGCGCGAGCGGCTGTGGCAGGTGCGGGCGCGACAGGTCGTGCTGGCGACAGGGGCCATCGAGCGGCCGCTGGTATTCCCCGGCAATGACCGGCCGGGTGTCATGCTGGCGTCCGCCGGCCTCACCTACGCCGAGCGCTACGGCGTGCGCGCGGGCGGACGTGTCGTGGTGGCAACGACGTCGGACACGGGTTACGGCGCAGCGCTGGCATTAAAGCGGGCCGGAGCGGAGATCGTTCGCATTCTCGATCGACGGCCAGACGGTGGCGGCGCGCTTGCCGACGAGGTGAAATCGGCAGGGATGGCGATCGAGACGAGCGCCGGGATCGGCGGAACGAGCGGCAGCCATCGCGTGTCGCACATCGAGACGATGCGGTTCGATGCCGGCGGCACGGCTCAACGCGGCAACCGGCTCGAGTGCGATCTCGTGCTTATGAGCGGCGGCTTCGTGCCGACCGTACATCTCTTTTCGCAGGCGCAGGGCAAGCTCGCATGGGATGCGGCGCGCGGTATCTTCCTGCCGAAGACGGAGGTGCGTGGTCTGACACTTGCGGGCGCCGCGCGTGGCGTGTCCGATCTTGCCGGCGTACTCGCCGACGGCTTCGAGCAGGGTGCGGCGGCGGCGCGTTCAACCGGCCACGGCGCGGCAACGGGGAGGACGGTCGAAGTCGCACATGCGCCAGCGCTGCGGCCGGCGTCAGTGCCGGACGATCGCTGGATCGGCAAGCCGTTTGCTGGCCGCGCCTTCATCGATTTCCAGAACGACGTCACCGTCAAGGACGTGCGACTGGCGGCGCGCGAAGGCTTCCGTTCGATCGAGCACATCAAGCGCTACACCACGACGGGCATGGCGACCGACCAGGGCAAGACGTCGAACCTCAACGCGCTGTCGGTGGCGGCGGATGCGCTGGGCTCGGAGCCCGACACGGTGGGTCACACCACATTCCGTGCGCCGTTCACGCCCGTGACATTCGGCACGCTGGCGGGGCATGCGCGCGGCGTGCTGTTCGATCCGATCCGCCGCACGTCGATCGATGCCTGGGCACGCCAGCGCGGCTTCGTGTTCGAGGATGTCGGACAATGGCAGCGCGCCCGGTACTGGCCGCGCACGGTCGCGGGACGCCTCGAAACCATGGACGAGGCCGTTTCCCGCGAATGCCGGACGGTGCGTACGTCGGCCGGCGTGTTCGATGCAACCACGCTCGGCAAGATCGAGGTTGTCGGACCCGACGCGGCGGTGTTCCTCGATCGCATGTACGTCAATGCGCTCAAGGGCCTCGCTGTTGGCCGTTGCCGCTATGCCATCCTGCTCAACGAGGCGGGATTCGTGATCGACGACGGCATCGTCGCGCGCCTGGCGCCGGACCGCTTCCACGTCACGACCACGACGGGCGGCGCGGCGCGCGTGCTGGCGATGATGGAGGACTATCTCCAGACGGAGTTCACCGATCTCACGTGCTGGCTGACATCGGTGACCGAGCAGTGGGGCGTCGTCGCCGTGCAGGGCCCGAAGGCGCGCGAGGCGATCCGGCCACTGGTCGCCGGTGTCGATCTGGCGAGTGCGAGCTTGCCGCACATGGGCGTCGCTGAAGGCACCATTCTCGGTGTGCCCATGCGCCTGTTCCGCGTCAGCTTCACGGGCGAGCTCGGCTACGAGATCAACGTGCCCGCACGCTTCGCGCTCGGCGTCTGGGAGGCGGTGTACGAGGCGGTCGCGGCGATGGGCGGCACGGCCTATGGCACCGAGGCGATGCACGTGCTGCGCGCCGAAAAGGGCTTCATCATCGTCGGGCAGGAGAGCGATGGCACGGTGACGCCCGGCGATCTGGGATTGCCGACCTCGAAGGCCAAGCCGGACTACGTCGGCAAGCGGTCGCTGGCCCGGCCGGACATGCTGAAATCCGATCGGCCAGAGCTTGTCGGTCTCGAGAGTGGCGATGGTCGCACACGTCTCGAGGAGGGCGCGCAGATCACGGCCGAGGCCGCGCCGAGCCCTGGCACGCGGGCGCTCGGGCATGTCACGTCGGCCTACATGAGCCCGACGCTCGGGCGGCCGATCGCGCTGGCGCTCGTCGCCGGAGGCCGTGCCCGCAAGGGAGAGACGGTCTACGTGCCGATGCCCGGTGGCGCCGTCGCCGTCCGCATCGTCGAGCCCGTGTTCTACGATCCAAAGGGAGAGCGGCTCGATGGCTGATGTGCGCAGCACGGCGCAGACCGGATTCGAGGGGCTGGTGCTGCCGGCGGACCCGAAGATTGCGATCGTCACGACGATTGGCGCGACAGGGCGCGTCTCGCTGCGTGTGCGCGAGGCTGATGCCGAGACTGTCGGGCGCGCGATGTCTGTCGACCTCTCCGGCCGCATCAACACGGCCGCCACGTCGGGTTCGCTCAATGCACTTCGTCTCGGTCCCGACGAGTGGCTGCTGCTGGCGGACGGCGAGAGGCTTCAGGAGATCGTGTCAGCGGAACTCGCTGCGAAGGCCTATGCCGCCGTCGATGTCAGCGACCGCTTCGTCGGCGTCGAGATCGAGGGACCGGCAGTCGAGGACGTGCTCGCGGCCGGTTGCCCATTGCCGATGGGCCTCGCCGCCTTCCCCGTCGGACGCGCCACGCGCACGCTCTACGCCAAGGCCGAGGTCGTGCTGTGGCGGCGCGCCGGGGACCGCTTCCGGATTGAGGTTGGCCGCAGCTTCGCGCCATATCTCGTCGGGTTGCTCGCGACGGTGATCCGTGACGAGGCGGCGATTGGGCGGCAGGCGACGGCACGATGAGCCGCCGCCACCGCCACACAGGCGATTACTCGCCGCTGTAGGAGCCTTTCGTCGAGCCCTTTGGCCCTCCCTTCTTCTTGTCCTTGCCCTTCGTTTCGGTTTGATCGTAGGTGCCACTGGTCGCGATCTGTGCGCCCGTCTGAGCGCTCGCGGCGTTCAACGCGACATGGGCAAGCGTCAGGCCAAGGCCTGCGGCGGCGAGGATGATGAGCTTCGACATGGCAGCGTTCCCTTTTGTTGGTGACGCTCCACCGTGGAGCCCTCATTCCGGGAACTGCAATTCAATGTGGCGTGTGCCGCCGGTGATCTCGCGTGATTTCCCGTGATAGGCCGGCTTCGCCGATGACGCCCGCCAGGCGCTCCCGGCTATTAGGTTCACAATGTCAAAAAGCGCCGACCGCTCGCGCGATCGACGCTCAATCTAAGGTCTGGCGGGCGTGCGGGGATAACTTCGCCCCGCGATCCCCGCGGCATCGTTAAGGCCGCGGCACCTACTCCGCCGCTTCCACGATCACGGGCCTTTCGAACGAGGGCAGCGGCGCGTTGCCGTCGTAGCGCGCGATGGAGACGAGGCAGGTGTGCGCCGCGCAGCCGCCGGAGAACGCCGACGCCGGCACGTCGAGCGTCAGCGTGTTGGGATTGCCGGCGATGTCGAGCGGGCCCTCGGCCGACCAGATCGGCTGATACCAGGCCCCCGTCGGCAGCACGGCGACGCCTTCGCGCACATCGTCGGTGACGCGCACGCCGGCGAGACAGCGGCCGCGGGCATTGGAGACGAGTGCGGTGTCGCCCGTCTTGAGGCCGAGGCGCTTGGCGTCCACGGGGTTGATCAGCATCGCCTCGCGGCCCGCGAGCTTCTCGGCTTGCGCCACGCGGCCGTTGTCGAGCTGGCTGTGCAGGCGCCCGTTCGGCTGCGCGCTGATGAGGTGGAACGGATGCCGCTTGCTGGCGGTGGCGCCGAGCCACTCCGGCGGCTCGATCCAGGTCGGATGCGGCGGGCAATCCGGATAGGCACACGCGGCGAGCGTCTTCGAGTAGAGCACGATGCGTCCGCTTTCGGTGTTGAGCGGATTGGCTTCAGGGTCGCGGCGCTGCGCGGCGAGGAACGGCTCGCTCGGCAGTTGCGGCACCACCGCTTCCCCCGCGTCCCAGAACTGATCGAAGTCGATCATCGTGCCGCCGCGCTCGAGGACGCCGTTGCGGGTCATGTCGTAGATGTGGCGCACCCAGCCCATCTCGTCGCGGCCTTCCGTGTAGGCCTGCTCGACGCCGAGACGTTGCGCCAGGCCACACATGATCGCGAAGTCCGAGCGCGCGTCGGCATAAGGCGCGACCACCTGCTTCATGGCGAAGAGCGCGTCGGCGCGGCGGCCGCCCGAGATGTCGTTGCGCTCGAGCGTGGTCGTCGCCGGCAGCACGATGTCGGCGCGCTTGGCCGACGCCGTCCAGTTGATGTCCTGCACGATGATGGTTTCGGGCGCGGCCCACGCGCCCGACAAGCGGCCGAGATCCTGGTGGTGATGGAACGGATTGCCGCCCGCCCAATAGACGAGGCGGATGTCGGGATAGGTGTGCGACTTGCCCTCGTAGGTGAAAGGCTTGCCGGGATTGAGCAGCATGTCGGCGATGCGCGCCACGGGAATGAACGAGCTGTTCGGCTTCTTGCCGTGCGACAGCGAGCCGATCGGTGCCAGCGGATAGGAGAGGCCTTCGCCGCCGACCGAGCCATAGCCGTAGGCGACGCCACCGCCGGGCAGACCGATCTGGCCGGCGACGGCGGCGAGTGCGAGGCCCGCCCACCACGGCTGCTCGCCGTGCACCGCGCGCTGCAGGGCATAGCTGATGGAGATGAAGGTCCGCTTCAGCGTCATCTCGCGGCTCAGCGCGCGGATGGCGGCGGCATCGAGACCCGTGATGGCGGCGGCCCATTCGGCCGTCTTGGGCGTACCGTCACTATCGCCGCGCAAATAGGCGAGGAACTCAGTCGAGCCCGATGTGCTGCGGGCGAGGAACTCGCCGTCCTCGCGGCCGGCGGCGACGATCTCGCCGGCGAGACCGATGAGGAGCGCGGTGTCGGTGTTCGGCCGGATCGGCCACCATTCCGCGCCGATCTCGCTCGGCATGTCGTCGCGCCGTGGCGAGACGTGGACGATGCGGGCGCCGCGTGCCTTCAGCCGCTCGAGATGCTGCAGGTGGCTGTGCTTGGCCATGCCGCCGGTTTCGGTCTGGCCGGTGCGCGGCGAGAGCGCGCCGCAGACGAGCAGGAGTTCGGAGTTCTCGGCCATCATCTCGATGCGATTGGGCTGGGCATAGCCGTCCTTGCCGAGCACGTGTCGCGCGATCACCGCGCCGGCGCCGACGCTGTAGGTGTCGACGTGACCGGTGTAGCCACCGACGCAATTCAACAGCCGCTTGATGACACTCTGGGCATGATGCAGGCGGCCGGCACTGGTCCATCCGTACGAGCCCGCGAAGATCGAATCATTGCCGTGAGCCTTGCGGACGCGGTCGATCTCTCCGGCCGCGAGATCGAGCGCCAAATCCCACGATACCGGCACCATGCGCTCGCTGCCGCGCTGCGTCCGGTCGCTCTGCTCGCGGTTCCTGAGCCAGCCTTCGCGAATATAAGGCCGGTCGATTCGCACCTTCGGGTCCATCAGGTCGGGGATGGCGTCGAGCATGTGGCTCGGCGCGGGGTCGCCTGGATGCGGCTCGACGCCGACGATGCGACCGTCCTCAACCAGCGCGGTGAAGGCGCCCCAGTGACAGCAGTGCGGAATGCGAGCGATCATTCGAGTGGCCTCGATAGGGGACGAAGGGAGGTCGGTCGGCGAAAGGGGCGGATCCGCGCCGGGTCGTGGCCCCGGACGGATCCGGTGCGGTCGGCTACTTCACGCTCGAGAACGCCGTCGGGGCCAGGATCTGGCTGTCGACGTTGGACACGATCGGGCCGCCGTTCTCCGCCTTCTCGCTCGCCGCGCGCTTCTCGATCCACTCAGGATCGGCCATGAACTTGGCCCACTTCTGCTCGCGGTCGGCCAGGCTTTCCCACACGAGAAAGTACGTAAGTTGATGATTTGATTGACCAATCACGGTCGTCCAGAACCCGGCCTGGCGGATGCCGTGGCGCTCCCAGATCTTCAGCGTCGTATTCTGGAAGCGGTTCAGCAGCGCCGGCAGGCGGCCCGGACAGCAATCGTAGATGCGAAGCTCGTAGAGCATGGGGGATCCTCCAAGGGTTGGGCCGCGCGATCTAAGCAGGATTGCCGTGGTCCGGCAACGGAGCGTTGGCTGGGCGCCGAGGCGAACGACCGGGCATGGAAGACACGGGCCGATCCCACGGCTTTTCCTAGATTTCCTCGGTGATTTCCTGGGCGACAGCCCGGATCGGTTGCGGTATACGGCGCTTCCATGCACGTCATTACCACAACCGATTCACTTGCGAACCTTTGCGACCGTCTTGCAGCCCACGATTTCGTGGCCGTGGACACCGAGTTCATGCGCGAGCAGACGTTCTGGCCGAAGCTCTGCCTCGTGCAGATGGCCGGACCTGCCGACGAGGCCATCGTCGATCCGCTGGCGCCCGGCATCGATCTGGCACCTTTCTTCAAGCTGATGGCCGACAGCGCCGTCGTGAAGGTGTTCCATGCCGCCCGGCAGGACATAGAGATCGTCCACTACAAGGCGGGCATCGTCCCGGTGCCGGTGTTCGATACGCAGGTCGCGGCGACCGTTTGCGACTACGGCGACTCCATCAGCTACGTGAACCTCGTCAAGCGCATCACCGGGGCCAATCTCGACAAGTCCTCCCGCTTCACCGATTGGTCGCGCCGGCCGCTGTCGAGCAGCCAGCTCACGTACGCGCTGAGCGACGTGACGCATCTCCGGGACGTCTATCGCCGGCTTGCTGCCGATCTCGAGCGTACGGGCCGCGCCAGTTGGCTCACCGAGGAAATGGCGCCGCTGATCGATCCGAAGACCTACGAGGTCGATCCCGAGTCGGCGTGGCGGCGCTTGAAGCTCAAGGTGAAGAACCGCCGCGCGCTCGCCGTGCTGATCGAGCTGGCGGCGTGGCGCGAGCGCATGGCCATCAACCAGGACGTGCCGCGCAATCGAATTCTGCGCGACGAGGCGCTGTACGACATCGCCAACCAGCAGCCGACGGATGCCGACCGGCTTGGTCAGCTGCGCACACTCAGCGATGGCTTCTCGCGCTCGTCACGGGCACGCGACATCATCGAGGCGGTGCGGCGCGGGCTGGAGCGCGACCCGAAGACGTTGCCGCCGCTGCAGCATGGTGGCGGCGCGACACAGGACGTCGGCGCGGTGACGGATCTGCTACGCGTCCTGCTCAAGGCGGCCGCGGCAAAGCACGGCGTCGCGCCCCGCATCATCGCCGATGCCGAGGATATCGAGCGCATCGCCGTCGAGGCCGATCCGGACGTGATGGCGATGAAAGGCTGGCGGCGCGATATTTTCGGCGAGGATGCGTTGCGCCTGAAGCGTGGCGAGCTGGCGTTGGTGCTGACCGATGGCAGCGTCAAGGTGGTACCGCTGCACGAGGCTGCGGACGCCGGCAAGGTCGGCTGAGCCCGCTTTGCGGGGAGATCGTGGCGGTCAAGCCGTCGCCGCCCGCAACCAGCGAAAATTCTCCGGCCACCGACGCGACGGAAGCGCAGGGGCGGCGGCGTTTACGGCGCGACATTGCAGCGAGATACGTCATAACTGCCATGGTGGCTGTCGACCGTTCGCTGCGTCGAGAAAGCCAGAGCACATGCTGAAGCCAGTCTTGTCCGTTGTTGCCGCCGCCTTGCTCGCCGCCGGCGTGGCGGTGGCGCA
>Ga0209573_1005480_pt1 | contig 11403 bp, 12 predicted proteins | sample TNRBio252014_DNA_FD_185870 | JGI IMG/M metagenome (GOLD analysis project Ga0209573, IMG submission 185870) | Wastewater treatment Type I Accumulibacter community from EBPR Bioreactor in Madison, WI, USA - TNR Reactor_6/25/2014_ DNA (SPAdes)... | ecosystem: Engineered > Bioreactor > EBPR >...
CGCCGGCGAATACACCATAGGGGCTCTGAGCTAAACGCTCTTATCAAAAGCCGAATGTAAGTGTGCAATCGAACCTTGTGTTTCTATACATCAGTGCTTGCAAAACGGGCGGCGTCCATGTAAGCGCTTCCATAAAATACTATAAAGATCAAATTGAAGTGGCCTCTTCGAAAGTGAGAGGCAAGATGAAGCAAACGCTCTAGAGTGACGAGCAAATTGTTAGGATTCTGCACGAGACGGACACCGAGACCGTAACTGAGGTGGCCAAGTGCAATAGTGTGAATGAAGCGACCATATATATTTGAAACATCCAAAGTTGATCATCGCTATCGATCACCCCATAATCCATTCAAAGTGACGATGCAGAAGCAAACAAACAGCTTGGATGCATCAAGATCTTGGAAAAAACTGCGCTGATTATCGTATCCTGAGTGTTTCTTCATTGCTTTAAGAGAATCTTGCCCCAGTCGCACAAGCATGTTGTCACTCAAAAATATAAACCTAATATTCTAAGAAAATCAAGGGAATTCAGGCCTCATACAGAAAAAAAGAGAATCGGGCAATTCGAACAACACTCCATTCGCCGGAATTGAGCTGAAAAATGCCGAACGAGTATTCGCCTTCCACAGAATCACCAGCTGCCATCATAATCAACACCGCCCCGTTTCCTTCGACAATAGTTTGCAGCAAGAAACGCACATTTAGCTTCCGCAATTTCTTGCTGCATTCAGACACAAGGAATGAGCGCTTTAAGCACTCACTGCCTATGTTAAGCCTTCTTTCCTCTCCAAGTTGATGCGCTGAGCAAACCCAATCCGGCCAGCAGCATGGCGTAGGTTTCGGGTTCCGGAACAGCCAGCATGATTAAGCGATCATCGCCGCTGGTTGGATGTTGCACATTCAAATAGGCGATATTGGGATTGAATTTATCGAAATAAAGGCCGGTCGGTTCGGCGCCTAAAGTCGATAACGATGCCCAGCGGCCAACCGATTCAGCGATACCATCGTGATTGGCATCGGTAGCAAACCAGATATCGGCGGAACCGCCCGGTTGATCTTCGACAATATAAATATTGCCTTCTGCATCGATTGCCAGGTTATCGGGATTGCGGAAAACGCTACCCACACTCGAGCCGGTTGCTTGATCCAGTGTTGAAGTGCTTACAAACAGATTGGCGGTATTGCTGGCCAAGTTGAAAGAATACACTTCATCGGTGGTCGTAGTCGCCACGTAGAGGATCTGATCGCCGTTCGCTAATGTTTTGATTTCAAGATCTTCCGGACGCTGATAATTGGTGCCAAGCACGGCATCGGCGGTCAGGCGGCCATCGATGCTGCCATCCACGTTGAGTACCGATACGCCCGGTATGGCGCCGCCATTGACATCAGTAATCGGTTCCCAAGTAATAGCGCCGGTTGCATTGGAATTGCTGCCACCATCTACCAGCATCACAAAGGTTTGCCCTGCGGCAAAGTAATCGTCACCGTTGGACGCATTGGGGTTGGCTGATACAAATTTATAAATGCTACCGCCATTAAACTCATCAATAAAGTACATCGCGTTGTTTTTATCAAACGCTAAGCCTTCGTGTGATACGCGTGGCAACAGGCTGCGATGGATAAAGTTGGAATCACCGGCGCCGGTCGCAGTTACCGAGTTGGTCAATTCAAACAGCCGTCCTTTGGTACTGCCCGCGCCCCAGGATTCTTCCGCGGTCAGGTAACTTCCCCAAGGGGTCCAACGCGAGGCATCGCCTGAGACAAAACTCTGTGTACCGGATGCAACCAGCGTTACGGTGCGGGTATTGTAATCAGGATTCCACAAATCAACCCGTTGCACACCCGCAGTGCCAGTTTCAAACGGCATGAACAGGTAGCGACCCGCGTCAACACCGGTTTCATTGGCGGTAATCATATCCCAGTTCCCGCTATTGTCTTGACCCTGTGCAAGCTGGTTGGCACGATTGGCAATTGAAATTTGTGTCCAGGATGCATTTCCAAGCTCTAAGGGGCTGGATTCCGGTAAAGATCCGCCGGGCACGCTGCTGGGCAACGGGGTAAAAGTATCAAAACCGGTGCTGGCCGCCATTGACTGTGTTGCTGCAACCATGCTGACGATCGCACCTGTTACTAATGTATTCAGTATTTTCTTCTGGAACATCATGTTCTCCCGAAAAGTAATCAAAAAATTCTTGTGGATAAGAAGTGATGTACAGGCAATCCGGCTGTCTGCGTTATCCGAACGGATAGATTTGTCATGCAGATCCTGGATTTTCCGGTGACCGGCTCACGCCGGAGATGGCTTTACAGTACGGAAGGCAGTATAGGCAGCCGGTATGACGCGGTTATTGCAGCGGTGTTACGTAACAAAATGTGCAACGGCCAGTTGCTTTTTGTCATTCCGTTGAATTATTTCAAGGCTGGATTTTGTCCGAATATTTGACTTTATTGCGTTCGGCTATCAGCGTTTTAACAGGTAGTGATAAAATGCGATAATTGATTCTCAAAATTTCAAAGGATTGGTATCACCATGTTTTCGCAAAAACACACGATAGAAAATGTAGACCCGGATTTATGGCAAGCAATTAAAGGCGAAATGCAACGCCAGGAAGAATATATCGAGCTAATCGCTTCCGAGAATTACGCGAGTCCTGCCGTGATGCAAGCGCAGGGATCCGTGCTCACTAATAAATACGCGGAAGGCTATCCCACCAAACGTTATTACGGTGGCTGTATGTACGCCGATCAAGTGGAACAGCTGGCGATTGATCGCCTGAAGGCTTTGTTTGGCGCCGAATACGTCAATGTACAGCCGCATTCCGGCTCGCAGGCCAATGCCGCAGTCTACCTCTCGGTGTTAAAACCGGGCGACACGTTGCTAGGAATGTCCTTAGCCCATGGCGGCCATTTGACACATGGATCGAGCGTCAGCATGAGCGGAAAAATCTTCAACTCCATTTCCTATGGACTGCATCCCGAAACAGAGTTGCTCGACTACGACGAAGTGGAACGTTTAGCGCATGAACACAAACCTAAAATGATTGTGGCCGGGGCTTCATCGTATGCTCGCGTCATCGACTGGAAACGTTTCCGCAAGATTGCCGATGCTGTCGGCGCTTATCTGTTTGTCGATATGGCGCATTATGCGGGATTGGTCGCGGCTGGTTTTTATCCCAATCCGGTCGGCATTGCCGACTTCGTGACCAGCACCACGCACAAAACGCTGCGCGGACCACGGGGTGGCATCATCATGGCCAAGCCGGAGCATGAGAAAGCATTGAATTCAGCCATTTTCCCGCAAACCCAGGGCGGTCCGCTGATGCATGTGATCGCAGCCAAGGCGGTTGCTTTTAAAGAAGCCGCCAGCAAAGAGTTTAAGGATTATCAGGAACAAGTGATCGAGAATGCGCGCGTTATGGCGAAAGTGCTGACCAGCCGCGGATTACGGATTGTTTCCGGTCAGACGGACTGCCATATGTTTCTCGTTGATTTACGCGCGATGAATTTGACCGGTAAACAAGCCGAGGAATCGCTTGAACACGCGCACATCACCGTCAACAAAAACGCCATTCCCAACGATCCGCAAAAACCATTTGTTACCAGCGGTATCCGTATCGGCTCACCGGCAATCACTACCCGGGGCTTCAGAGAATTCGAGGCTGAACAACTGGCGAATCTGATCGCGGATGTTTTAGCAGCACCTGAAGATGCTGCAGTTATTTCCAGGGTGGCCACGGAAGCCAAAAAACTGTGCGCGAAATTTCCGGTTTATGGATAATTTTCTCGCCGAAACTGCAATCCGGACAGGTGGTTGTTAATCCATTATGAAATGCCCCTTTTGCAATGCGGATGATACCAACGTGATTGATTCACGGGTGAGCGAGGATGGTCACAAAATCCGCCGCCGCCGCCGCTGCCCTGCTTGCGACAAACGCTTCACAACTTACGAAACCATCGAATTACGGTTGCCGCAAGTTGTGAAGCACGACGGCAGCCGCGCGGAATTCGACCGTAACAAATTACTGACGGGTTTTCAGCGGGCTTTGCATAAGCGGCCGGTTCCCACCAGCTATGTCGATGAAGCGATCGACCGCATCGTTCAAAAACTGCTGGCAATGGGCGAACGCGAAGTTTCGTCGCGCAGTATCGGTGAAAGCGTGATGGAAGAACTCTATAAGCTGGATAAGGTCGCCTATATCCGTTTTGCCTCCGTTTACAAGAGCTTCCAGGACGTTGACGATTTCCGCGACGCGATCAAAGAAGCGCAAAAGCAATACCCTTCGATGCCGTCGAAGAAAGTATCTTGATTCCGCAAGGTATCTCATAGTGCTTATTATTCACACGCACTTACGGGTCGTAGTTCAACCATAACTTCCTAGGGAAGCGCTGATTAATTCAACGAACGTGATGAAGGGCGAGGCGCACGGAACGCAACAACCGAGACCTATCAATCTGATAGGCGAGGGAGTGAGTACCGCGCAACGAAGCAATTCGCTCGTGCAGTCAATTAATCAGCGCTTCCCTGGGAAATGCTGATTAATTCGGGGAACAAGATGAGATGCAAGGCGGATGGAGCGCAGAAAATGAAGCATATCATAGTGATAGGCGAATTTCCGGGCGCCGCCCAACGCAGCAGATTGTTTGTTTAGCCAATTATTCAGCGCTTCCTTAGATGTTTTCTTCCGCCGATCACGCTTTCATGTCACAAGCCCTGCGTTTAGCGGAAAAAGGGCTTTACAGCACGGCGCCCAATCCACGTGTCGGTTGCATCATTGCCCGCGACGAACAAATCGTCGGCTGCGGCTGGCACGAGAAAGCCGGGCTACCGCACGCCGAAGTCAACGCATTGATAAATGCCGGAGCAGCGTCACGAGGCGCGACCGCCTACGTGACTCTGGAACCCTGCAGTCATTTCGGGCGCACGCCGCCATGCGTCAATGCGTTGATCGATGCGGGCATTGCGCAGGTCATTATGGCCATGCAAGATCCTAATCCTCTGGTATCCGGGCGAGGCCTCGCGCTGCTGGAACACGTCGGCATCAAGGTAAAATCAGGCTTAATGCAAACAGAAGCTCAGGCGCTGAACGTGGGTTTCATTTCGCGCATGACGCATCAGAAACCCTGGGTCAGAATTAAAACAGCCGCCAGCCTGGACGGCAAAACAGCATTGAACAACGGCGTCAGCCAGTGGATTACCGGTGAAGCCGCGCGATGCGACGGGCATCGGTGGCGCGCACGATCCTGTGCAATCTTGACAGGTATCGGCACCATTCTATCGGATGATCCGCAGCTTTCCGTCCGGCATATCGAAACACCCCGTCAGCCTAAAAGAATCATTGTCGACAGCCGCTTGGCGATACCGTTGGAAGCAAAAGCGCTGCAAGGCGGAATTGAAACTTTTGTTTTCGCAGCATGCGGTAACGATCAAAACAAAATCGCCGCTCTGGAAAACATGGGAATCCGCGTATTTATCTTGCCGGACAGCGCGGGATCGGTGGATCTGAATAAAATGATGACCCTGCTTGCCGGATTGGAAATCAATGAAGTGCTGGTGGAAGCCGGGAGCGGTCTCAACGGCGCTTTGATTGAAGCCGGATTGGCAGATGAAATCATTATTTACCTCGCACCCCATCTGCTGGGCGATGCCGCGCAGAGCATGATCAGGTTACCCGAACTGACGCGCCTGGATCAGAAGAAATCACTAAAAATTAACGATCTCCGATTAATCGGTGAAGATATCCGGATAATTGCATCAATATTGCCCACTTGATCGCTCATTATTCTTTGAGCGGCCGTTTGGCGAGTTTACGCTGTAACGTCCGGCGATGCATATTCAATATCCGCGCAGTCACTGAAATATTGTTGTCATTCTCGGTAAGAATCCGTTGAATATATTCCCATTCCAATCTTCCGACCGATAGCGGATTGGCGCTGATCGGTATACTGGATTCACCGGTGATCCGTTCAAAAGCAGCCATGATTTGATCCGCATCGACCGGTTTCGCCAGATAATGGGTGGCGCCCAATTTAATCGCTTCAACCGCCGTGGCGATGCTGGCATAACCCGTGAGCATCACAATGCGGGTCCCCGGATCCAGCGCCCGCAGTTCTTCCACCAGCACCAACCCGGATTCACTGGACAGTTTCAAGTCAACGATGGCGTACTCCGGGGTCGACTGCTCGGCCCAATTCAGCGCATCTTCAATGGTATGCGCGCAAGTGACATCAAAGCCTCTTTTTTTCATCGCTTTGGTTAATACTTCACAGAATACGGTATCGTCATCAACGATCAGCAAACTGGGTTTTTCGTTACTGTCGGCGGCCAGCAGATCATTCATGGCTGCGCCCCCCCTATCAACGGCAATACGACTTGCGTACAAGCACCGCCATCTTCCAGATTAAACAGCCTGACACTGCCGCCGTACCGTTCAATATTGGCATTGGCAAGGAACAATCCTATTCCAAAACCTTGTCCGGGTGCTTTACTGGAAAAGAACGCTTCGCCGGCGCGCTGCAAGGCTTCGGGTGACAATCCCTTGCCATCGTCGATGATGTCAAGATTCAACGCCGAATGATCCCAATGACTGTTGATCGTGACGCATTCCGAAGATGCGTCGGCTGCATTATTCAGTAAATTCAGTAAGGATTGGCTGAGTAATTGACTGTCCATTATTTTCGGTACGGGCTGCACACCGTTTGCCTGATAGGTAAACTTTACGGAAGGCCGGATCAGTTTCCATTTATCAAGCACTTGCCGTAAAAATTCATCAACCGGCAATTCACTGCCTTGCTCGGTTCTGCTTTGTCCTGCTTTAGCCAGCAACTGGGTTAGTGTTTGTTTACAGTGCGTAATTTGATCCCGAAGAATATGAATATTGTTTTGGAACTCAGCATCATCTCGATATTCTTGTTGCAATTCACCGGTAATGACAGCCATCGTTGACAGTGGGGTGCCCAGTTCATGCGCTGCACCGGCTGCCAATGTGCCAAGCGCGATGATTTGTTCATTGCGCAAAGCATGCTCACGCGCTTTGGCAAGATCTTGATCCCGTTCCCGGATAGAAGCGCTCATTCTCACGACAAACCAGGCAATGATCACGGTACTCAAGACGAAAGCCAGCCACATCCCTGAGACATGCAACGCAAACTCAATCAAATGCTTGTTGTGGTCATGCGGCAGCGGCACATAGTTAACTAGCAACAAGGTATAGCAAGCGATCGTAATAATCGCCATGCTCCAAGTATAGCGCCATGGCAGCGTCGCGGCCGCGATGGTAAGGGGCAACAAGAACAAAGAGATAAACGGATTGGTCGAGCCACCGCTAAAATACAGTAAAGCGCTTAACGCCAAAACATCAATCAGCAATTGCGCAAAAAATTCCAGGTGCGATACCGGCCACTTCCGGCGTAACCGAATCCACGTCAACAAATTCAGCAAAGCCAGCAAAGCCACGACAAAAATCATTTCAGTCCAAGGTATTTCAATATCAATCGTCCAAAAGACGATCGCAAATGTGAGGCATTGAGCAATGATGGCGATATTGCGAAGCAGAAATAAACGTTTCAGGTTCTTACTGAGCGGCGATTGACTGAGATCACTAAACATTCGATGGCAATTACAACGAAATTTTTCTTTTGATTAACTGTGGAACATTAACGTAAATTCTATGTTTTGGCTATGCGACAAATTGTCTCAGGCAATGATTTAAGGCAACACTGAACTATCCGGGGGCAACATGAGATACAAGGCAGATAGCTTATCTTGCGCATAGTGTTGCGTTAACTTGAGTACGTTTTAGAAAATGTTATAATCGCAGGATAATTTGATTAATCGCATCGCGTGAATCAAATTAAATTCACACATCCTGTTATGTTATGCAGATCAGATTTAATCTAAAAGATGGCAAAACACGGATGGAGGCTCAATCCTATAGGAGAAATTTATGTCAGTAACAATGCGGCAAATGCTGGAAGCAGGGGTTCACTTCGGCCATCAAACACGCTTCTGGAACCCCAAGATGGCACCGTATATTTTCGGTCACCGTAACAAAATTCATATTATCAATCTTGAAAAAACCTTGGTGATGTATGAAGAGGCGATGAAATACATCCGCCAATTAGCAGCTAACAGAGGCGTCATCTTATTTGTCGGCACCAAGCGGCAGGCCCGCGATATCGTACGTGAAGAAGCTGCACGCTGTGGTTCTCCGTACGTAGACCAGCGTTGGTTAGGCGGAATGCTGACGAACTTTAAAACGATCAAACAATCCATCAAACGCCTTCAAGACATGGAAACGATGGTTAACGATGGAACATTGGATAAACTCGTAAAAAAAGAAGCGCTGGATCTGCAGAGGGAATTGGATAAACTTAACAGCAGCCTGGGCGGCATTAAAGAAATGAAAGGTCTGCCAGACGCGCTCTTCGTAATCGATGTTGGGTATCAAAAAGGAGCAATCACTGAAGCCAGTAAGCTCGGTATTCCAGTCATCGGGGTTGTCGATACCAACCATAACCCGGATGGATTGCAATACATAATCCCGGGAAATGATGATTCAAGCAGAGCAATACGCTTGTATGCGCGAGGTGCTGCCGATGCCATTCTGGAAGGCCGTAATCAATCTCTCCAAGAAATTGTTGAAATGAGTAATGAAGGGGGGGAATAAGAGTCTTTCCTTCCATTCTTAATGATTGCCGGCAATTAGATCGAAAATTTCCAATATCTTCCGTTGGCCTTAACGGAATTTCCGGGGGTTGACCGGCAACAGAGAATATTCTGAGTTAATTCAGCTAAAAATCACATTGCTATCTTGAAAGATTATGTTCAGCAGCAATTATTCATAAACTTTTATTGTATTTGGAGCAAATATGGCGGAAATTACCGCAAGCATGGTTAAAGAACTTCGCGAGATGACAGGGCTTGGCATGATGGAATGCAAAAAAGCCTTGACTGAAACGAACGGCGATATGAAAGCAGCGGAAGATCTGCTGCGGATTAAAAGTGGCGCCAAAGCAAGCAAGGCAGCTGGCAGAATTGCCGCCGAAGGCGTGATCGGCGCGTATGTTTCTGCGGATAATCAATGCGGTGCATTGGTCGAGGTAAATTGCGAAACCGACTTCGTTGCAAGAAATGAAGACATCATCAATTTCGCCAAGACTCTGGCGGAATTGGTCGCCACAAAAAATCTAACCGATATTGCCGCGCTCAGCGATGCTCCGCTTCAAAGTGGCGAAACCGTTGAAGAAGCCCGCAAGGCTTTAATCATGAAGCTGGGGGAAAATATCAGCATCCGGCGCAGTGGGCGGCACACAACCCAAGGCCGGCTGGCCTATTATCTGCACGGTACCAAGATTGGTGTGATGGTTGATTACACGGGCGGCGATGACAGCTTAGGAAAGGATATCGCGATGCATATCGCTGCAAGCAAGCCGATTTGCGTATCAAAAGAACAAGTGCCGGCAGCGGTATTGGAACACGAGCGTCAGATTTTTACCGCGCAAGCTGCAGAAAGCGGAAAACCTGCCAATATCGTTGAAAAAATGGTCGATGGACGCATCACGAAATATCTTGCAGAGATTACGCTGCTGGGTCAACCGTTCGTTAAAGATCCGGAACAGACTGTAGAAAAATTGCTGGCAAAAAAATCCGCCGCAGTGAATGGTTTTACGATGTTTGTTGTCGGTGAAGGAATAGAAAAGAAAGTTGAAAACTTTGCTGAAGAAGTAAAAGCGCAGATGGGGCAAGCGAATTAATTAAAGCTCTTTTCTCACTTACCTGATTGATAATTGATGACTGCTGCAGTTTATAAACGTATTTTATTGAAATTGTCTGGCGAAGCCCTGATGGGTGAAGACAGCTATGGAATCAACCACACGGTCATGGGTAGAATCGTTGCTGAAATTAACGAAATCAGCAAGTTAGGTGTTGAAATCGCTATCGTCGTGGGCGGCGGGAATATTTTTCGCGGCATGAAATCCGCCAATGATGGACTCGAACGAGTGACCGCGGACTATATGGGCATGTTGGCTACTGTCATGAATGCGCTGGCGTTGCAGGATGCAATGAAACTGGCGGGATTGGTTCCGCGTATTCAGTCTGCATTACGCATTGAACAAGTGGTAGAACCCTATATTCGTGGTCGCGCAATACGTTACTTGAAAGACGGTAAAATCGTAATTTTTGCTGCCGGAACAGGCAATCCATTCTTTACAACCGATACAGCAGCGGCGTTGCGCGGCATGGAGATGAATGTCGATATCATGTTAAAAGCAACAAAAGTTGATGGCGTCTACACCAGCGACCCGAAAAAAGATCCGACTGCCACGCGCTTCGAAAAATTATCATTTAATGAAGCCATTTCAAAAAATCTGCAAGTAATGGATGCAACGGCATTGACATTATGCCGGGATCAGAAATTACCGCTCAGTGTATTTAGCATTTTTAAGACCGGTGCTCTTAGACGTATAATAACAGGGGAGAATGAAGGGACTTTGGTAACGGTTTGACTTTGAATAACCGGGAATGCTTGTGAAGAGCTGTAATAGGGATAGACATTATGATTACCGATGTAAAAAAATCTGCTGAACAGAAAATGCAAAAAAGCCTGGAAGCATTGAAGGTGGATTTGAGCAAAGTTAGAAGTGGCAGAGCACATACAGGCTTGCTGGATCATGTTACCGTCGATTATTATGGCGCACAGACTCCGGTTAACCAAGTCGCCAATATCAATCTCATTGATGCTCGTACCATTGGCGTCATCCCCTGGGAGAAAAAAATGGCGAATGCAATCGAAAAAGCCATTCGTGACTCAGACTTAGGCTTAAACCCAATGACGGTAGGTGACATCATTCGCGTTCCCATGCCGCCGCTCACGGAAGAACGCCGCCGCGATTTGATAAAAGTCGTTAAGCATGAAGCTGAGACAGTGCGTGTTGCAATGCGTAATATCCGGCGTGACGCTAACGCGCATTTGAAAGAGCTGCTGAAATCAAAAGAAATCTCTGAAGACGATGAACGCCGCGGTCAGGATGAAATACAAAAACTGACCGACCGGTTCATATCCGAGATCGACAAGGTTTTGCAAGTCAAGGAAGCCGAACTGATGGCTGTCTGATATGCTTGAAGGCCCGAGTTCAACGCCCCCCTCTCCTGAAGTAAACTCAGTACCAACGCATATTGCAATTATCATGGATGGTAATGGCCGATGGGCGCAAAACCGGTACATGCCAAGAATTGCCGGACACAAACAGGGAGTAGAGACTGTCCGTGGCGTCATCAAAGCATGTATGGAACGCGGTGTTTCGTTCCTCACCCTATTTGCCTTTAGCAGCGAAAATTGGCGCCGTCCGTCTGATGAAGTCGCTTCTCTGATGCAGCTTTTCCTGGGCGCGTTGGAGCAAGAA
>Ga0209573_1005481_pt1 | contig 11402 bp, 10 predicted proteins | sample TNRBio252014_DNA_FD_185870 | JGI IMG/M metagenome (GOLD analysis project Ga0209573, IMG submission 185870) | Wastewater treatment Type I Accumulibacter community from EBPR Bioreactor in Madison, WI, USA - TNR Reactor_6/25/2014_ DNA (SPAdes)... | ecosystem: Engineered > Bioreactor > EBPR >...
CCCGCAGGGCGACAAGACCTACGTCGCCGCCGCGTTCCCCAGCGCCTGCGGCAAGACCAACCTGGCGATGATCCTGCCGCCGGACGGCTTCGAGGGCTGGAAGGCCACGACCATCGGCGACGACATCGCCTGGATCAAGCCGGCCCCCGACGGCAGCCTGCGGGCGATCAACCCGGAGTCGGGCTTCTTCGGCGTAGCCCCGGGCACGTCGTACGACAGCAACCCGATGGCGATGGACTCGATCAAGGGCAACGCGATCTTTACCAACGTCGCCTTGACCGACGACGGCGACGTCTGGTGGGAGGGCATGGGCCCGGCGCCGGCGCACGCCATCGACTGGAAGGGCAACGACTGGACGCCGGAGTCCGGGACGCCTGCGGCGCACCCGAACGCGCGCTTCACCGCGCCGGCGGCGCAGTGCCCGACCATCGACCCGGCGTGGGAAGATCCGCAGGGCGTCGCCATCGACGCGTTCATCTTCGGCGGCCGGCTGTCGAAGACCTTCCCGCTGGTCTACGAGGCGCGCGACTGGAAGCACGGGGTGTTCATGGCCGCGACCATGGGCTCCGAGGCGACCGCCGCCGCCATCGGCCAGGCCGCGATCCGGCGCGACCCGTTCGCGATGCTGCCGTTCATCGGCTACAACATGGCCGACTACTGGACCCACTGGCTGAGCATGGAAGGCAAGGGCTACAAGCTGCCCAAGATCTTCCGGGTCAACTGGTTTCGCAAGGACGAGAACGGCAAGTTCATCTGGCCCGGCTTCGGCCAGAACATGCGCGTGCTGAAGTGGATCGTGGACCGGGTGCAGGGCCACGCCGAGGCGGTGGAAAGCCCGATGGGGCTGAGCCCGCGCTACGAGGACATCACCTGGGCGGGGCTGGACTTCAGCCGCGACAGGTACCACGGCATCATGGACATCGCCCGCCAGGGCGTGATGGCCGAGGCGGCCGAGATCCGGCAGTTCTTCGATACCTTCGGCGACCGCCTTCCGGAGGAACTCGAGCGCCAGCGCAAGGCTCTCGAGGAGAAGGCCGGCAGCGCGCCGGAAGTCTGGAAGATGGCCGGCTAAAGACGCACCCTCGGAAAGCCGGCTCTACGCCGGCTCGACCGACCCGAGCGACCGAGCCCCGCCGCACCCCGGCGGGGCTCTTTCTTTCTCGCCGCCGCCGGCCGGGAGAGCGCCCTTCGGACGGAGCCGCGACGGAACTCTCGCCCGGCCGCCCGCGTTATTCCCGCACAAAGCTTGGGGAGATACGCAGATGGTCACCACGGTCGGAACCGAGAGCGACCTCGTCGGCATGCTCAACAACCTGATCCAGCTCGACTACGACGCCATCGACGCCTACGACACGGCGATCGACCGGCTGGACAGCGGCGATTACAGGGCGAAGCTCAGGGAGTTCCGCGAGGACCACGCCCGCCACACCCGCGATCTGGGCGACGCGGTCGCCGAACTGGGTGGCAAGCCGGCGAAGCAGGGCGGCGCCAAGAGCATGATGACCCGCGGCAAGGTGATGATGGCCGACCTGTTGGGCGACACCGCCATCCTGCAGGCGATGAAGTCGAACGAGGACGACACCAACACCGCCTACGAACGGGCGGAGCAGGCCGCCGATGGCACGCCGGCCGCGACAGCGGTGCGTGCCGGGCTGAAGGACGAGCGCCACCACCGCGCCTGGATCGAGCAGACGCTGTCGGCGCGCTGACGGCGGCGGCGGGGGCTTGTAGCCGGGTCGGGCCGTACCGCCTGCAGCCCTCGCCCCAGCAAGCCCCACGCCGGGCAGGTCTTCGGCAACCGGCAGCCACGCGCACCCGTTACCAGGAAGTGCCTTCGCCGGCCGTTGAAGAAGCAGGGCGACGCAAACGTCCCTTCGGGACAGCGCCGTTGCTTCCCCCCTTGCTTGGCGGCGCACGTCCCGGGTGCGGCGGCACCGTTGCCGGCTTCCTCCCCGCGAGCGGTGCGGCCCAACCCTGCTTCGTGGCGGCGCGGGTACGGGTGGTCTCGGCGCCAAAGTCGGGCCGTGCAGCTGGGATGCCGCCCGCGGAGGTCGGCCTGGGGAAGACGGCGCCGCCGGGGCCGGAGAGCTCGCGGCGCCATCTAGAGAAATCACCTGGACCCACTCCTGCGGCCAAGGGTGGTTTTGTGTCGGGCTGCCGCACCTGCCTCCAAAACGTCGTCATCGCGGGCGGCGGAGCGCCGTGACGATCAAGTATCCGGGCGTAACTTCAGTAGGACGCGTCTGCTTCCTCGCAATGCCGAGCTCTAATTCCGATTCGAGGCGATGACAGGCTGCTCTAATCGAGTGCGAATCGCCTTTCGATGCCATCAAATCATAGAAGTGTTGTCAAGGCCGTGACGGCCGTCACCGCGCGCAGCCGCGCCTCGCGCTAGTCTCTGGGGAAGAAGTTCTCATGGGCGGGCACTTCACCCTTCACGAAAACGGGCCCGACACGGCGTACGGATATGACGAGAAAGAAGACGATACAGTACGGCCGCTTCACGCTGGAGTGCCGCGTGTTGAACGGAAAGCGTCATGCAACCGCGTTCCTCAACGGCCGACAGATCCTGGAGAGCGAGGCTAAGAACACGAACCAGGCTTTGGCCGGCGCCAAGGCCGCCCTCGACATCAGGGAACGGACCTGGAGCAACGAGCGGCGGGAACCCCACATTGGCACGGTCGAGGATTACATCGACGCGTTCAGCGCGCTCCCCTTAGCCGAACATGAACGGCTCATGCTCCACGCCCATGCCAATTCAGACGAGCGGGGGATGACCGCGGGGGAACTTGCTCACGCGGCCGGGTACAAAGGCTACCAGGCGGCAAACAGCCTGTACGGCGCCCTTGGCAAAAAGGTGGCGCAGTTGGCGGGCTTACCATTCAAGAAAGCCCTCGCCACCGACGGGTTCGTCTACACCTTCGCTCTGGCCTCCGGGGAACAGGGAAAAGGCGAGCACTGGAGATGGAAGATGCACCCTGAGGTTTTCGAGGCGCTGCGCTCGCTCAACATGGTTTAGGGGCTGTCGCTCTGGCTGTTCCGTTCCGCGCCGTGCCGGCGGCAACGTCAATCCTCCCGGTCCTTGGTCGCGCGAGCGGCGATCGCAACTGGGCGGATCATCGGCAAAAGAGGTTGCGCCGCGTTGCGCGGGTCTGCGAGAGCCCCGAGGAGCTGCGAGAGGCCCCGAGAGCACACTCGGGCTGGCCGCCGCCCTCTGCATCAGGGCCCGACGGGGACCGCCCGGGTTCCCTCGCCGCCGCCATCAGCGCATGGCGAACATCTCCTGGTGGAAGCGCGCCTCCACCGGGAAGCCTTCAGCCGCGAAGTCCTGCCTGAGCGCCGCGCCGAAGCCGCCGGGGCCGCAGAACCAGAGGCTGGCGTCGCGCCAGCCCGGGACCAGCTCGCGGATGCGGTCGCCGGTGAGCCGGCCGTCGCGGGCGTCGAGGAGCAGATGCAGGCGGATGCCGGCCGCCTCGGCGTCGGCGGTGAGCTTGCCGATGGCCTGGGCGTCGTACTCGGCGGTGGTATGGAACAGGTCGACCTCCTGGCGCGGCCCCGCCCCCGGCCCCGCGGCCTGCGCCGTCGCCCGCGCCTGCGCCAGGTGCTTCATCCGGGCGACGAAGGGCGTGATGCCGATGCCGCCGCCGACCCAGATCTGCCGCGAGCGGTCGTCGTCGAAGGTGAAGCAGCCGTAGGGCCCCTCGACCGTGACCTCCTGGCCGACCTTCAGCGTCTGCGCCAGCCTGCGGGTGTAGTCGCCGAGCTCCTTGGCGATGAAGGTGATCCGCCGGTCGGTCTCGCTCCAGGCCGAGGCGATGGTGAAGGGGTGCGGACCCTCGGCCGCGTCGGCGGTGGCGAAGGCGAACTGGCCGGCCTTGTGGCCCGGCCAACCGCGCGGCAGGTCGATCGCCGCTTCGATCACGTGCACGCCCGGATACTGGTAGAGCGCCGCGACCCGGCCGGTCACCCGGCGGGCGGCGCCGACGCGGCGCAACAGCACGACGGCCGCGCCGTAGGTGCCATAGGCGAGCAGCACGGCCATGACCAGGCCCAGCGGCGAGGCCCAGGCACCGAAGCGCATCAACACGACGGTGTGGAAGACCAGCACCAGGTAGACCGCGGCGAGCCAACGGTGGGTCTTGTAGAACAGCCGGTAGGGAAACCTCTGGATGAGCGCCAGCGCGATCAGCAGCACCGCAGCGTAGAACGCCCACTCGCCCAGGCTCTCCGCCGGCTCGCGCAGGCTGCGCAGGGTCTCGGCCACGACGGTGTCCGGGCCGCCGCGTGGCCCGCGCATCGGCCGCTCCAGCCAGCCCAGGTCCACCGCCCACTTCGGCCCCTGCGCCCACAGCCAGTGGACGATCGCGAGCACGAGGCCGCCGATCCCCAGCCACTTGTGCAGCCGGTACATCTTGTCGAGCCCGCCCAGCCATCGTTCCGGCGAACGCGGCCTGAGCGCCAGGATCATGGCGAGGCTCATGCAGCCCATGGCCAGGACCCCGGTCGCCTGGACCATGGAGCCGCGTACGGGGAAGAACCCCTGCGCGCGGAACACCTGCGGGTCGGAGGCGAGCCACAGCGCCGCCAGCAGCGCCAGCCCGCCCCAGAAGGTCAGCTTGATGGTCCGCATGCCGGTGTTCCCCCGCTTCCGCCGCCGTCCGGTGCTTCGAGCATAGCGCGCCCTGCCGGCCGGTGTTTCACCTATGTCAGGACGGGCTCTGCGCCGGGTTTGCTGGCGTTGCCGGAGGGTTCCATTGCGCTTGCCGCCGCGGCCGGCCTAAAAGCACCGGCAACGAGACATAAGCGGGGAGACGAAGATGAGCGCCGACGGCTGGATCGCGCTTGCCGTGCTGGCCGCGGCGGTCGTCGCCTTCGCCACCGACCGCTTTCGCGCCGACGCCGTCGCCCTTGCCGTGCTGCTCGCCCTCGCCGTCTCCGGCGTGGTCACGGCCAACGAGGCCATCGCCGGCTTCGCCGACCCCTCCGTCTTGATGATCGGCGGCCTGTTCATCGTCGGCGAGGCGCTCGTGACCACCGGCGTCGCCACCGGTCTCGGCACCTGGCTCGCCAGCGTCGGCAGGGGCAGCGAGACCCGGCTCATCGTGCTGCTGATGGTCGTCGTCGGCGCCGTCGGTGCGTTCATGAGCTCGACCGGCATCGTCGCCATGTTCATCCCGGTGGTTCTCGGCCTCGTCGCCAAGACCGGCATCAGCCGGTCGATGCTGATGATGCCGCTCTCCGTCGCGGCGCTGATCAGCGGGCTGATGACGCTGATCGCGACCGCGCCGAACCTCGTGGTCAGCGCCGCCCTGACCGGCCGCGGGCTCGAGCCCTTGGGCTTCTTCGAGCTGACCCCGATCGGGGTCGCCGTCCTGATCGTCGCCGTCGTCTACATGACCACCATCGGCCGAAAACTTCTCGACCGCCCGGAGCCCCGCCCGGAACTGGCGGAGGTTTCCGCCGACGAGCTGCTGGCGAAATACCAGCTCACCGGCCGCTTCCGCGTGCTGCGCATCCATGCCGGTTCCGCCCTCGCGGGGCGCACTGTTGCGGAGAGCGGCATCCGCTCGCGCTACGGCGTCACCCTGATCGCCTCCATCCGCCCCCGCGGCGACGGCTTCGTCGTTCGCCCGGCGCTGTCCGAGACGGCCATGCGCCCGGGCGACCTGATCATCGTCGTCGGCGAGACGGACGCGGTGGAAACGTTCGTGGCGGCGGAGAGCCTGTATGACACGCCCGTCGGCGAGCGGCTGCGCCTGGCCGCCCGCCAGGAGCTCGGTATCGCCGAGGTGATGCTGGCGCCGGACGCGCCCCTGATCGGCAAGACCCTGCGCCAGGCCGGATTTCGCAAGCGCCGCGGCCTCGCCGTGGTCGGCATCCGTCACGCCGGCGAGGTGATCGAAGGCAACCTGATCGACACCCCGCTCCGCTTCGGCGACCTGATCCTGGTGGTCGGCGACTGGGGCCGGATCGCCGGGCTGCAGGAGCACCCGGGGGAGTTCGTCGTCATGCGCCTGCCCCAGGAGGTGAAGTTCGTGGCCCCGGCGCGGGCCAGGGCGCCGGTGGCCGTCGCCATCCTCGTCGCCATGGCGGCGGTCATGACCTTCGGGCTGCTGCCGAACGTCATCGCCGTGCTCGCGGCGGCGCTCGCGGTGCTGGCCACCGGCTGCGTCCCGGCGAAGGGCGTCTATCGCAGCATCGGCTGGTCGACCCTGGTCCTGATCGCCGGCATGCTGCCGATGGCGACCGCGCTGGAGAAAACCGGGGTGACCGAGATGATGGCCTCGGGGCTGACCAGCGTGCTGGCCGGAACCGGCCCCTACGGGATGCTGAGCGTCCTGTTCCTGATCACCGCGGCCTTCGGCCTGTTCGTCTCCAACACCGCCACCGCCGTGCTCATCGCCCCGGTCGCGATCAGCGCGGCGCAGACGCTGGGCGTCTCCACCCACGCCTTCGCCGTTACCGTCGCCGTCGCCTGCTCCTGCGCCTTCGCGACGCCGGTGTCCTCGCCGGTGAACACGCTGGTGCTGGAGCCCGGCCGCTACGCCTTCAACGACTTCGTCAAGGTCGGCGTCCCGCTACTCCTCCTGAGCCTTGTCGTAACCGTCGTCATGGTGGCGGCGCTCTATCCGCTGACGCCGAACGGCGGATGATCGAGAGGGAGAAGCAGACGGCGGCGCGGATGCGGCACGCCCGGCCGTGGGGGCCGGCGGCGTCCCGCCCCGCTTGGCCGCTCGAGCGCGTCGAAATGATGGACCTACAGCCGTGCCAACGTCTCCTCGATCCACTGGCGGTGGCGGCGCTCGTCGGCGAGGCCGCGCTCCAGCACCGGCACTGCGGCCGCGTCGGCGTCCTTGTGCCTGAGCGCCCGCTCGTAGGCGGTGTTGGTGTCGTCCTCGTTGGACTTCATCGCCTTCAGGATCGCCTTGTCGCCAAACAGCGCGCCCATCGCGACCTTGCCCTGGGTCAGCATGCTCTTCAGCCCGGCGCCGGCCGTAGGCGCCCCGCCCAACCGGGCGAGCAGGTCCCGCAGCTCGGTGACGTGCCGGTCATGGTCCGCCTTGAACGCCTGCAACTTTTCCCTCAAGCCTAAGTCGTCGATGCGCGAGATCGCGGCCTCGTAAGCGGCGATGGCGTCCTGGTCGAGCGCCATCAGGTCGCCGAGGGTGTTGATGAAGCCGCGCTCGGTCCCTACCAACGTCGCCACGGAAGCCTCCTTAGCCAAAGAAGCGGCAGCACCGCGCTCACTTGTCTTTCTGCCGGCGAGCCTCTTCCGCCGCCCGGACGTCCTGATCGACGTCCTCGGGCTCGCCTTCGGCCTGGTCCATCTGCAGCGGCGCGGCGGGAGCGTCGCTCAGACCCCGCCCCTCTTCGAGATCCGCCCGCTCGCCTTCGGGTTTATCCGTCTGTTGCGGAAGCGGCGCGTCTTTGCGGTCCGTCATGTCGTCTCCTCCTCGGCTGGGTGAAAAGCGGCCGGAGTTGCGGCACATCCCGCTGGCCCAAAACCGCCTTCTGTACCTTCCGTCACCGGTGATGAGAGAACGGCAGGAGGGCACCGGCGGTTCCATGGGTCGTTCGGCCGCCGCGACCGCCGGCGTGTCGTAGGAGGGGGTGCGCCGGGTCCTGCCGCGGCTAGAATGCGAGCGCCATGTCCGTCGTCACCGCGCTGCTCGCCTGCGGCTTCGCCCTGATCCACGTCTTCATCGGCAAGCTGCGCTTCCTCGACGTGGTGCCGCGGAGCCGTTGGCTGTCCGCCGCCGGCGGCGTGGCCGTCGCCTACGTTTTCCTGCACATCCTGCCGGAACTCGCCACCCATGAGCAGATCTTCGCCGAAGGCCTGGGTGCCTCGGCGGCGACCGCCGAGGCGCTGGTCTACCTGACCGCGCTGGCCGGGCTCTCCGCCTTCTACGGGCTGGAGCGGGCCGCCACCGTGCTGCGGGTCAGGCGGGCGGGCGGGCGCTCAGGGGAAGACGGCGTCGAGACCCGGATCTTCTGGCTGCACATCGGCTCGTTCGGCCTCTACAACCTGTTGATCGGCTACCTCCTGGTCCACCGCGAGGAGGCGGGCCCGTGGTCGCTGGCCGTCTACTTCGTCGCCATGGGGCTGCATTTCGTGACCAGCGACTTCGGCCTGAGGATCGACCACGCCCACCGCTACGACGCCACCGTACGCTGGATCCTGGTGACGGCGGTGCTCGCCGGCTGGGCGCTGGGGTTGGCTACGACCATCCCGCAGGTGGCGGTAGGCTTCGCCTTCGCCTTCCTCGCCGGCGCGGTGGTCCTGAACGTGCTGAAGGAAGAACTGCCGGAACAGCGCCAAAGCCGCTTCTGGCCGTTCCTCCTCGGCGCCGCCGGCTATGCGGCGATCATGCTCGCGGCGGCATGATCCCATGCCGCGCCGGCGGTGCGACCCCTTCGGTCGCTCCCGCCCGGCGCGCAACCCGTGCTACGGCTTGAGGTACATCCCGCGAACCTCGGCGAGGCTCTCGCTGATGCGCTTGTTGATGACCTCGGTCGCGTCGCGATTGGCCTGAACGACCATCTCGGCCAGCTCCTTCATGTTGGCCAGCGCCCGCTCGAAGGCCGCCTTGGCGATCTCCTGCTGCTTCGCCATCATCTCTTCCGGCTTCTTCTGCGCCGCCACCTCGCGCGACATCGCCGCCGCGTCTTCCATGGCCTGCTTGAAGATCTCGGCCTGGCGCGCCATCACCGCCTGCATGCCCTCGTAGGCACGACGGTTCGCCTCGGTCAGCGCCTCGATGTTGCGGCTGTAGCCCTGCATCATCGCGTTGACGTCGAGGCCGGGCATTTGAACGCCCGCCATCATCTTGGAAAAGTCCATCGGCATGAACGGGTTGTTCGGTTGATTGGCCATCTCGGAACCCTCTCCTCCCGGGCGTTGAAAGGGCGATAGTAGACCCGCAACGCGACCGCAACAACGAAAGCCTCGCCGTGACTACGCCGTGGCCCGCGCGGAGCGCCGATGCGCCGGCGGGTGTTCGGCTATGCCTGGTAGTCGAGGCCGAGGTCGCGGTAGAAGGCCGGGTCTTCGCTCCAGCGCCCCTGGACCCGGACGAACAGGAACAGGTGGACGCGGCAGCCCAGCAACCGCTCGAGCTCGGCGCGGGCGGCGGCGCCGATGCGGCCCAGCCGGCTGCCCTTGGCGCCGATGACGATGCCCTTCTGCCCGTCGCGCTGGACGTTGATGACCTGGCGAATCTCGACGCTGCCGTCGGCGCGCTCGTTCCAGCTCTCGGTCTCGACCGAGACGGCGTAGGGCAGCTCCTGGCCCAGCGCCATGAACAGCTGCTCGCGGGTGATCTCGGTGGCGAACACCCGCTCCGAGAGGTCCGACACCTGGTCTTCCGGAAACAGCCACGGCCCTTCGGGAAGGCGGCGCGCCACGCCATCGACCAGGTCGGCGGTGCCGTCCCTGGTCAGCGCCGAAATCATGAACACGTCGCTGAAGGCGCCGGTCCGGTTCAGGGCGTCGGCCACGCGGAGAAGCTCGGGCTTGGCGACGAGGTCGATCTTGTTCAGTGCCAGGATCGCCGGGCGCCGCGCGGCCTTCAGCCGCTCGACGATCCGCATCGGCTCGCCCTCGATCTTCCGCCCGGCGTCGACGACCAGCACCACCTCGTCGGCGTCGCTGGCGCCGCTCCAGGCGGCGGCGACCATCGCCCGCTCGAGCCGCTTCTTCGGCTGGAAGATGCCCGGGGTATCGACGAGGATGACCTGGGTGTCGCCGCGTGCGGTGATGCCGAGCACGCGAAAGCGCGTCGTCTGCTGCTTGGGCGTGACGATGCTGACCTTGGCGCCGACGATGGCGTTGACCAGGGTGGACTTCCCGGCGTTCGGCGCGCCGATGACGGCGACGAAGCCACAGCGCCCGAACCTCGGCCGCGGCCCGGAGGCGCGCTCGGGATCACCCTCCATCTCAGGTCCCACCGGTACCCTCCTGGTGCAGGTTGGCCAAAAGCCGCTCCGCCGCCGCCTGCTCGGCGGTCCGCTTGGACGAGCCGCTTGCGGCCACCGCGCCGACGCCCGGCAGCGACACCTCGATGGAGAACTCGGGTGCGTGCGGCGGCCCCCGGCGCTCGACCTCGCGGTAGACCGGCAGGCCGATGCCGCGCGCCTGCGCCCACTCCTGCAGCTCGGTCTTCGGATCCTTCGGCGGCGTCAGCGCGCCGCTGATCAGCTCCGACCAGTTTTTCTCGATGAAGTCGGCGGCGGCGCCCAGCCCGGCGTCCAGGTAGAGCGCGCCGATGATCGCCTCCAGGGTGTCGGCGAGGATGCCGGGACTGCTGGTGCCGCCGGCCTCGCGCTCGCTGCGCGAGGCGACGATGGATGGGCTGAGCTGCAGGCGGACGGCCACCCGGCTCAGCGTCGGCCGGCTGACCAGGGCGGCGTGACGCTGCGCCAGGCCACCCTCGCTGTCTTCAGGAAACTGCCGGTAGAGGAGGTCGGCGATGACGAGCCCGAGGACCCGGTCGCCCAGGAACTCGAGCCGCTCGTTGGACACGGTCAACGCCGGATCGGCGCCGCGCGCACTCGCGTGGGTGAGCGCCAGGGCGAGCAGCGACGGATCGGCGAACCGGTAGCCCAGGCTCGCCTCCACCACCGTCGCCTCGCCATCGCTTCGCCGCTCGGCCTTCATGGGATGCCCGAGAACAGCCGGCTGAAGCGAACCGTCCGGAACCACTCCCAGACCCGGAACGGGCTGCCGTCGATGGAGAAGAAGATGAACTCGGCGCGGCCGACCAGGTTCTCCAGCGGCACGTAGCCCACCTCGCCGAGGAAGCGGCTGTCGCGCGAGCTGTCGCGGTTGTCGCCCATGGCGAAGAAATGCCCCGGCGGGACCTTGTAGACCCCGGTGTTGTCGTAGGGGCCAACGTCGGTCATCTCGATGATGGAATGGCTGACGCCGTTGGGCAGGGTTTCACGGTAAAGCTGGACGCTGCGGCCGGCGCCATTGCCGCCGGGCACGGTATACTGGCCGACCGGGACGCGTTCGACCGCCTTGCCGTTGATGTGGACGACGCCGCCCTTGAGCTGGATCTCGTCGCCGGGCAGGCCGATGATGCGCTTGATGTAGTCGGTCTTGTTGTCCGACGGCAGCTTGAAGACGGCGACGTCGCCCCGCTCGGGCTCCGCCCCGAAGATGCGCCCGGAGATGACCGGCAGGCCGAACGGCAGCGAGTAGCGGCTGTAGCCGTACGTGTACTTCGAGACGAACAGGTAGTCGCCGACGAGCAGGGTCGGGATCATCGACCCTGACGGGATGTTGAACGGCTCGAAGGCGAAGGTGCGGATGACGACGGCGATCAGGACCGCGTAGAACACGGTCTTCAACAGCTCGACGAAACCGCCGGTCTTGCCGCGGTCGGCGGCGGATGTGGAAT
>Ga0209573_1005482_pt1 | contig 11401 bp, 5 predicted proteins | sample TNRBio252014_DNA_FD_185870 | JGI IMG/M metagenome (GOLD analysis project Ga0209573, IMG submission 185870) | Wastewater treatment Type I Accumulibacter community from EBPR Bioreactor in Madison, WI, USA - TNR Reactor_6/25/2014_ DNA (SPAdes)... | ecosystem: Engineered > Bioreactor > EBPR >...
TTTTCATCGCCACGCCGAACCACTGGCATGCGCTGGCGGCGATCTGGGCGATGCAGGCGGGCAAGGACGTGTATGTCGAGAAGCCGGTGAGCCAGAATGTCGATGAAGGCCGCCGCATCGTGCAGGTGGCGCGGAAGCTCGGGCGCATCGCGCAGACGGGCACGCAGAACCGCTCGCGCGGCGCTTTGGCCGAGGCGGTGAAGTTCATGCGCGAGGGCAAACTGGGCGAGGTGAAGCTCGCGAAGAGCATCATCTACAGCGGACGCGGAAGCATCGGCGGCCCGGCGGAATGCGTGATGCCGCCGCGTTGCGATTACGACCTCTGGGCCGGCCCCGCGCCGATGACGAAGCTCACGCGTCCGAAGTTCCACTATGACTGGCACTGGTTCTGGGACACCGGCAACGGCGAGATCGGCAACAACAACGTCCACTCGCTCGACATCTGCCGCTGGGGTCTCGGCGTGACCGGTCTGGGCCGCAGCGTCATGAGCTACGGCGGTCGTCTCGGCTACACCGACGTGGCCGAGACGCCGAACACGCAGGTCGGCATCTTCGACTTCGGCGACAAGACCATCGTTTCCGAAACGCGCGGCCTGAAGACCGTGCCGTTTCATCCCACGCTCAAATCCATGTGGTTCTTCTACGGCAGCGAAGGCATCATCGCCGACACCAGCCTCTTTGATCCGAAAGGCAATCTCGTCCGCGCCTTCGAAGGCAAATCCGAGAACCACTTCGCCAACTTCCTCCGCGCTGTGCGCAGTCGCAAGCACACCGACCTCACCGCCGACATTGAGGAAGGCCACCAAAGCACCGCTCTCTGCCACATCGCGAACATTTCGTATCGCCTCGGCCAGACCGCCTTCGCGGGTGAAATCTCGAAGCGTTTGAGCGCCATCCAAGCCCACGAAGACGTGCAGGACACGCTGGAGCGCACGAAGCACTACCTCACCGAGGCTGGGGTCGATCTCGGGAAGACAAAACTCATTCTTGGTCAGTATCTCCGTGTGGATGGCGACAAGGAGAGCTTCCTCGACAATGCTGCCGCGAATGCGCTGCTGACCCGCGAATATCGTGCGCCGTTCGTGGTGCCAAAGCTGAGTGAGATTTGAAACCATGAAAGCCTTCCTCTGCGTTCTCCTGATCTCTGCGGTGCAAATTCTGCCTGCCGCCGAGCCGGTCGAGTTCACCGTGAAACTCGAAACGGTGATGAAACACGATGACGGCCAGTTCCTCTGGTTCCATCCACGCGCCGCCGCCATGCCCGGCGGCGTGATGATGACGATCCAGAAGCATCTGAAAGTCTCCGACTACTACTCCGGCCTGCATCTCATGACGCGCCAGGGCGTGGACGGAGCCTGGACTGGTCCGCTGCTGACACCGGAGCTGGACTGGCAGAAACAACCGGATGGCGTGACGCTCAGCGTGGCCGATGTGACGCCCGGCTGGCATGAAAAGACCGAAAAGCTCATCGCCATCGGCGCGCGCGTCCGCTACAGCCCTCAAGGCAAACAACTCGAGGACGTGAAGCGCGCACACCAGACGGTGTATGCGGTTTACGATCCCAAGACCTCGAAGTGGACGCCATGGCGGATTCTGGAGCTGCCAGCGGACGAGGAGTTCAACTTCGCCCGCAACGCCTGCGCACAATGGCTCGTGAAGCCCGACGGCACCTTGCTCGTGCCGCTCTACATCGGCAAAAGCGCGAAGGATCGCTTCAGCACCACCGTGGCCGAGTGTCTTTTCGACGGCGACAAGCTCACGTTTGTCAAAAATGGCAGCGTGCTGCGGCTGGATGTCGCCCGTGGTCTTTATGAACCCTCGCTGGCCGTTTTTGGCGGACGCTACTACCTCACGCTGCGCAATGACGTTCGTGGCTATGTCAGTGTGAGTGACGACGGACTGCAATTTGCCGAACCAAAGCCCTGGACCTTCGACGACGGCGCTGAACTCGGCAGCTACAACACGCAGCAGCATTGGCTGACGCACAGCGACGGCCTGTTTCTCGTTTACACGCGTCGCGGAGCCAACAACGACCACATCGTCCGCCATCGTGCGCCGCTCTTCATGGCGCGGGTGGACACCAACAAGCTGCACCTCATTCGCAGCAGTGAAAAAGTCGTCGTGCCCGAGCGTGGCGCGGAGATGGGCAACTTTGGCGCGAACGTCATCAACGCGAACGAGTCCTGGGTCACTGTCTCCGAAGGCATGTTCATGAAGGACTCCGCCAAACGCGGCGCCGAGGGTGCGACCTTCGTGGCCCGCATCCTGTGGTCCAAACCCAACCGCCTCCTGGATCCGATAGCGAAATGATCCAGGGCGATTGCTCTTATGCGTGCCATCCAGACCGCCCTCCTCTGCCTGTCCGCCGCTAGTGTCATGGCTGGCGAGATTTTCATCGAGGCGGAGAACTTCACGTCAGCCGATGGTTGGGCAAAGGTCGATGGACCTGCGGCGAAGCAGGCGTCAGGCCTCGTGGTTCTTGGCGGCGCGGGAGGAAAAGCCGACGCAGTGGCCACGGCGACCGTGAGCATCAAGGACGCGGGCCGCCACCACATCTGGGTGCGCCATTCGACCCATCCAGAGTACAGAGGGCCGTTTCACGTCACCGTGCAGAGCGGGGATCGCGTGCTCGGAGAGGCGTTGTTTGACTCGGAAGTCGAAGGGCGCGGCGTTCGTTACGAACAGGTTTGGAAGTCATTCGAAGCCATCCTGCCCGAGGGAGCGATCACGCTTCGGCTGGGCAAGCATGAGAACCAGAACTGCTCCGCCGTCACCCGGATGGTGGACTGCCTGCTGCTGACGATGGATGACAAGCAGGTGCCGAATCATCTAAACTATGGAGCGCAGACCTTCGTGCGTGTGAAACTCGGCGAGGGCTACGAAAAGCCCGCCTACATTCACATCTTCGCCGACCACTACCACGCGGACTGGTATGCCCACTGGTCGCTGGGCAAGGCAGGGGCGGTGGAAGCGATCCAGGTGAAGAAAACCGACATGCTCACGGCCGGCGAGAGCACGCCATGGTGCAATCTCACCCCCACGATCTACCAGGACAGCGGCGCGATGCTGAACATCACCGCAAGGCACGGCTACACCGACTACGCGGAGCGTTTGCGCGCCACCATCGAGTTCGCCACCGCGCCGGAGGACCAGGCGGTTGTCCGTCGGTTCGAGATCGACAACAAACCCGGATCCATCGCCATCTACGCGCCGCCGAACCTGCTCACGCCGGAGAATGTGGCGCTGCTCAAAACCGACCGGGAGATCGCGGAAGCCACGGGGAGGCTGGCGGATGCCCACCCCTGGCCCACGCATGGCAAAAAACCTGCGAAGTTCCCCTTTTTCGTCAGCGCGATGGTGGACAACGATTTCACGCCGCGTGACGAACGCGTCCGGGCGCGCGAGCAAAAGACGCTGGACTACTTTGGCTTCACCAGCAGTCACCTGCGGCACATCGGCGGCGCGTGGCTGATGAAGAACCAGTCGTATTGCAGCCCCGACCTCGAAAAGATGCGCGCGAATCTTCAGCGTGATGCCGGGCTGTTTCGCCAGAAGGGCGGGAACGTCCGTGACATTGTTTTTTGCGAGCTGACAGACGAACCCACCGGCCAGCCGCTCGATTTCGCCGCCCAGGAGCCTTCGTATGCGGAGCCGTTTCGCGCGTGGCTGAAGAAACTCGGCAAAACGCCGGCAGACCTGCTCGTGAAGGACTGGGATGAGGTGAGAATCGTCACCAGCGGACAGCGCAAGGAACACCCCGCCCTCTACCTTTACTCGCATCGCTTCCGCACACGTGCGCTGGGCGATTTCATGGCCGCGCAGCGGAAGCTGGCCGAGGAAGCCTACGGCAGCACGTTTCCCGTGCTGGCAAACTTTAGCGATGGCGCGGTCTATGGCGCGAACTTCTGCATCCAGGGCGTGGATTATTTCGAATTGCTCGACTCGCCCGATCAAAACGCGATCTGGGGCGAGGACTGGTCGAACGGCGCGTCATCCTACCAGTGCGCGTCATTCAACGTCGATCTCATGCGCGGCGCGGCGCGTGAGCGCGGACAGGTGATCGCGCACCACCTGGTGGCACACGCGGGCCGCAAGAGCTGGGACATCAAGCTCAAAGCCACGAGCGAGGCCGCGCGTGGCGTGAAAATCTTCAACAACTTCAGCTACGGCCCCACCTGGGCCACACACGAGGGCGGACCGTATTGGCGCAGTCATGTGTGGCAGGGAAAACCGGACACATGGACCGCCAACGCGTCAATCACCCGCGAAATCGGCGCGGTGGAGGACTTCCTCGTCCAAGCGATGCCTTCAGTCGCAAAAGTGGCGCTGCTTTACAGCTCGTCGAGCGATGCGTGGACGGTGGACGAAACCTTTGCGCACGGCTTTGACCGCATGCACACCTGGATGGCGCTCACACACGCGCAAATGCCGGTGGATGTCGTCGCGGAGCGTCAGGTGGAGCGCGGCCTGCTCGATGGCTATCAAGTTTGCTATCTTTCCGGGCCCAACCTCACGCGTGCGGCGGCGGAGAAGCTCAGAGATTGGGTGAAAGCGGGCGGCACGCTATGGCTGGCGGCCAACGCGGCCTCGCGTGATGAGTTCAACCGGCCCATGGATGTGCTGGACGGCATCCTCCCTGCCACACGCGGCGAGGCGCAGTCATTGCAGCCCTTTCAGGCGTCCGGTCGCTACCTGAACACACTCGCGGTGAAGGACACGGTGCATTGGAGCGGCGACAAGGCGTCGGTTCTCTCTGTGAAGCAATCGCTGATCCCCCGTGAAAAGGCCGAGGTGCTGGCGACTTTTGATGACGGCAGTGCCGCGATGGTCCGGGCTCCAAGCGGCCAAGGCAAGGTGTTCTGCAGCGGTTTTCTGCCTGCGTTGAGCTACATCAAAACCGCGCTGGATCAGCGCGCCGCCCTGCAAAAGAAAGTGGACGAAAAGGCGGCTCTCAGTGCTGAAGAAACGCACGCGGTAGCCTTGCTTGATCGCAGCTACAACCCCTGGCAGTTCCCCGTCGGCCTGCGCGAGCTGATCCTCGCTCCAACTCGTGAGGCAAAGCTCACCAAGCCGATCACATGCAGTCACGCGCTGGTCGATGCCGTTCACATGCCCCATGAGAAAGGCATTCTGATCCCGCTGGCCAACTACACACTCAAACCGATTCCCCAGCTCACGCTGCGCGTGAATGCGCCCCAAGCCATCGCGAGCGCCGAATCGGCCGTGCGTGGAAAAATCGGATTCAAAACACTCTCGACAGGCGAAGTGGAAGTTTCTTTGCCGCTGGAAGAAAACGATTTACTGGTGCTGCGGTTTGAGTGAGCGGCTGAACTCTTTTCCCGTAGGCGCTCGGTCGAAGGCGGCGGGTTGATCGTCGAGTTTGAGGAAGCTCATGCTGTCATGGCCATTGACTCGGCTTCGCCTCGCCGTGCGGGCATTCTGGGGCTGGCTGTCTCGCTCAATCCTGCCTTGCGGCCAGCGCCTGCAACTGCGGCACGTTGAAGTGCTCCAGCAGGCCGAAACAGAACATCTCCGGCTTGTCGCTGACGGTCCAGTTGTTGCGCAGGATGCCGTGGAGGTCTTCGATGTGCTGGCCGGGCTTCAATTCGCCGACGTGCTTGGGCTCCAGCGCTTTCGCAACGAGCGCGACGAGGCTGCTGCGCGGGCCGATGGTCTGCACGGCGGCTGATGATTTGAACTGCTCCAAAGCCCAGCGCGAAACGGCGGTGACCTGCGCGGCTTCGATGCCGAGCGCACGCTGACCGAGCGTGGCGACGAGCAGAGCGTGGAGGTAGGTGCGTCCGCCCATGCCGGCCTCGCCATAGAACGTGGGATCGACGGCGAGCACGCGGTGGCCGGATGCAAGCAAGGATTCGATGTCTTTAGCTGCTGTTTTGCGGCCTGTGTCAGCGATGAGGAGGGTGGTGGTGCTCGCAGTGCCGCGTGTGAGTTCAGTGGCGGGCACGGTCCAGTCACCGCCCATGCGCAGCTTCCAAAAAGTGGCCTGGATGCCACCGCGTGTTTCTTCGCCAGTCTTCGTGGCGGCAGCGGTGCAGGGCTGGTAGTTCACGAGATCGCGCAGTTTCTCCCGCGTGGCCTGAGCCGGATCACGCGGCAGGTTTTGGCTCGCGGCCATGGCGAGCTGGTGGAAGTCGAGATTGCCGGCGGGCAGCGGCACATCGAGTTCCGCCTGTTTCTTCACTTCGTTTTCACAGGAGATCTCCGTGGCGGTGAACGTGGAGTCACCGGCGAAGAAGATGTCGCCGACCATGCCATAGAATGCCTGGCGGTTGTCGATCTCAAAGTTGTGCGTGCCGGGATCGGTGTTGATGTGCGAACGCAGACGCTCGGGCTGGTTGTAGAGCTTGAAGATGGGCTCGGCGGCATCGAGCAGCGACGGCAGGGCGTGATCGGCGGCGAAGCAGCAGTTGTCTTTGGCGTTGTAAGTCAGCAGCGCCGAGCGTCCGCCCATCATGGCGGTGAGATGCGTGTAATCGGCGACGGTGGCGAGATCATTCGGCGTCTGTTCGGAGTCGCCTAGGTCGGAACCAAACTCGGCGCGCGTGGAGAAGGCGGAGTAACCGGCCACGGGGTTGCAAAGCGTCACGCGCGTGTCGAGCGAGCTGATGGTGATCGTCTGCCAGCCGCCGCCGGAGAGTCCGCTGACGGCGACGCGTGAGGCGTCCGCATTCGGCAGCGCGAGCAGGATGTCGAGTCCGCGCGACATCGAGAGATAAAACGGCGCGAGGCCGCTGACACCGCAGAGATCGAGCTGGTTCATGCGGGAATGAACAAAGCCATCGCTGCGAAGCTGCCCCATGCCGAGCCATTCGACATTCAGGCTGGCGATGCCGCGCTTGGCGAGGTTGATGCAGCGAATCTGCTTGTAAGGCGCGGCCTTGCCGACGGCATCGTGCCCGTTCACGGCGAGATGCACGGGCATCTTCGCGGCGGGCTTGTCAGGCTGATAGAGCAGCGCGGGAATCCACAGTCCTGGCAGCGCCTCATAGCGCAGCTTCTTGATGTGATAGCCGGGGCCGCCCTCGATGGTGTCGAGCCATTCGACTTTCGTTTTCGCATCACGCCATTGTTTGGCGAGAGCACCACGGAAGACGATCTTGTCGAGCACATCGCGGCGAGTTTGATCGGCAAAGGCCTGCCACTCGGTCAGCGACTTCACCTTCGGCATGCGCGTCACTTTGGGATCACAGAAGAGCAGTGACTCGCGGACCGGAAGATCGGCGGGGAGAATCGCGTGCTGTAGCAGCAGTTCGAGGTCGGACGGTGCGGGCTTCTGCGCAAGCAACGGAAGGCTCAGCGCGGCCAAGATGAGTGTGAAGGTTGGTTTCATCGGGCATTCACTACGTTCGTTGAAAGTGGCTTTGGTCGTTGGATGCGAATGTCGGGAATGTGGGAGGAGATAACCTGCCAGCTTGGCGACGTATGAATTGCCCGTGCACTTCGGCCCCTTCGCCGATGAACACCACAAGCTGCGGAGCCTTTTTCCATTTTCCATCCCATGATCTCGAAATGCACCTCTCTGATTTTCGGCGCACTGGTTTGCTGCCTGCCGCCAGTTGTTCTCGCCCAAGGCCTCTCGCTTTACAGCAGCGTGAGTCAGGAGGCGCGCGAAGTCTCGGGTGCCTCGCTGGCGCAGCCGCTTTCACCGGAAACGTGGAAGGCCACGCTGGCCGAGCGACGCGAGAAGTGGCTGGAGATGATCGGCCTCTTGCCGCTGCCGAAGCGCACGCCACTTCAGGCCACGGTGACCGGTGTGCTGGAGCGCGGTGATTATGTGGTGGAGAAGATTCATTTCCAAAGCCTGCCCGGTGCGCATGTGGCGGGGAATCTTTACCGCCCGGCGAAGATCACCGGCAAGCTGCCCGCCGTGCTCTATCTCTGCGGCCACTCGAAGGGCAAGGTGAACGCGCCTTATCAGGCCAATCCGCGCTGGTTTGCCCAGCATGGCTATGTGGCGCTCGTGCTTGATCCGGTGCAGCTCGGCGAGTGCCAGGGCCTGCATCACGGGACCTATAGCAAGGGCCGTTTTGACTGGCCGAGCCGTGGCTACACGCCTGCGGGCACGGAGGTGTGGAATGCGATGCGCGCGCTCGATTACCTGCAAGGCCGCGACGATGTGGACGGCGACAAGATGGGCGTCACCGGCCTCAGCGGTGGTGGCGCGATGTCGTGGTTCCTCGGCGCGGCGGATGAACGCGTGAAGGTGGTCGTGCCCGTCTGCCAGAGCGGCAGCATCGAGCGCATGGCGGTGGATCGCGCGACGGACGGGCACTGTGACTGCGCCTTCTGGGTCAATTACCATCGCTGGTGCTGGTCGGACATCGGCGCGCTCATCGCGCCGCGCGCGTTTTTGATCGCCTCCGGCAGCGAGGACGTGCTGTGGCGGCCTGCGGGCTATCGCGATGTCGCGCATCGCATCCGCCATCAATACACCACGCTTGGCGAGCCGACGAAGTTTGAGCTGACCGAAGATCTCGCGCCACACGGCTACACGCCGAAGCTGCGTCAGGCGATCTTCACCTTCTTCAACACGCATCTCAAAGGCGATCCGACACCGGTGCAGGATGACGTGACCGACTTTGTCGAGCCGGAGGAAAACCTGCTCGTCTTCGGCGGCAAATTGCCGAAGGACGACACGATGATGCAGATGGACGCACGCCTCGTGAAGAACGCAGAGGTGTCGATGCCCGACAGCGAAACGCAGTGGCAGTCGCATCAAAAAGACGCGCTCGCCAAGCTGCGCCAAACCACCTTCCGCAACATCCCGACTGATCCCACGCCGCGCCTGCGCGACAAACTGGCCGATGGCGGCACCAAGGACGGCACCTTCTACGGCTCGCGTGTCTTTGACACCACTGACGGGCTCATCCTCGCTATGAAAACTCAGCAAGCGCCGCAGAACACTGGGCCTGTGGTCATGTTCGCCGTGCAGCCAGACGCTCGCAGCACCTTCACCGGCGGCGGAGCCTCCAGACCGGGCCTCGCACCCGAGTTCGCCAGCGCTGGCGTGGAAGTGCGCAACACCGGCGCGACCTCCGTCGGCCCTGGCTACCTGTGGACCTTGCGGCGCATGTATCCGCTGCTCGGCCACACTTTGCCCGAGCGCCAGGTTCACGATCTGCTCGCCGGAACCGCGCTCATGCGCCAGGAACCCGCCACCAGCACCACGGTGTTGTTTGGTCAGGGTGAAACCGCCGCGCTAGCCATCTACGCCGCGATCCTCGATCCAAAGATCACCGAACTCATCCTCGACACACCACCCGAAACCCACACCAAGCCCGAGACCGCCGAGTTCCTCGGTATCCTGCGTGTCGGTGATCTGCCGCAAAACCTTGCGCTGCTCTATCCACGCCCGATCACCTTCATCGGCAAGATGCCTCCGGCTTACGAATGGACGAAGCAGGTCTATGAAAAGCTCGGTGCTGGTGATCGCATCCGCGTGGTCCGCAGCGCGCGCGATTGGAAGCCCGTCGCCAAGTAAAGACCTCCATTCATTCCTCTATCCATGAAACGTCTTCCCATTCTCACCCTTCTCTTCCTCGGAGCTTCCGTCAGCCTTGTGGCGCAAACCACTGCGCCACAAGCCATCGGCGATGGCAAAGTGGATGACACTGCCGCAGTGCAAAAGGCCGTGGATGCTGGCGGAGCAGTGCGATTTGCGCGCGGCACCTACCGGCTGACGAAAACGATCATCGTCAATCTCGACAAAACGGGCTTCATCTCTCTTAGCGGCGATGGCGTGGCGCGATTTGTGATGGAGGGTGCTGGGCCGGCTTTTAAATTCATCGGCACTCACGGAGGTACGGCGGACCCAAAGAGCTTGAAGCCGGAGATCTTTGAACGGCAGCGCACACCGATGGTGGACGGCATTGAGATCGTCGGCGCACATGCCGAGGCTGATGGCATCGAAGCGACGGGCACGATGCAGCTCACGATCACGCGTGTGGCGGTGCATGAGGCGAGGCATGGCATCCACCTGACCGTGCGCAATCGCAACGTCATCATCAGCGACTGCCACTTGTATCACAACACCGGCATCGGCGTGTTTTACGACAACGTGGATCTCCACCAGTCGAACATCATCGGCAGCCACATCAGCTACAACGCCGGTGGCGGTGTGGTCACGCGCGGCGGTGGCGTGCGGAACCTGCACATCGGCACCTGCGACATCGAGAGCAACATGACGCCCGAGGCACCGCCGACGGCGAATGTGCTCATCGACTGCACCGGAGGCTCAACCGCCGAGGTCAGCATCACCGGCTGCACCATCCAGCACAATCCCTCGCCCGGCGCGGCGAACGTGCGCTTCATTGGCAAAGGCAAGCCGCGTGGTGACGATGACACCACGCAATGGGGCCACCTGAGCATCTCCGACAACGTGCTGAGCGACGTGGAGGTGAACATCGACCTCCAGCATGTGCGTGGCGCGGTGATCACCGGCAACACCTTCGGCGGCGGCTACGAGCACGACTTGCTCGTGACGAATTGCAGCAACATCGCGGTCGGCAGTAACACCTTCGACCGCAACCCGCCCTACTATCGTGGCAAGGCCGAGGCGGCAAAAGGCGGTCTCGTCTTCCGCGACTGCCGCGACATCACGCTGACTGGCCTGCACATCGACGGCATCCGCAGTCATCCCGCCGCCGTGCAGATCGAGAACGGCGACACCTTCAACATCTCCGGTTGCACCATCCTCGACAGCGACGGTGCAGGTTTGCTGCTCAAGAACATGACGAACAGCCTCGTCACCGGCTGTCTCATCGCCGACCGCCGCCCTGATCGCGCCCCGGCACCCTCCATCCGCATCGAAGGCGGCAAGGACAACACACTCGCCAACAACAAGCTCGCGCACGACAGCGAAACTGTGCCCGCGCCTGCGAAGTGACTCCATCAAGTCTGGTTCAAACGGCCGGATGAGCATCGACTCTGTGCCACACCTCACAGGCGAGTTGAACAGCATCATTATTTCATGACGAACCCGTCTGTTTGAGGTGCTCTAAATGTTTGAAACTATATTTACTGTGTTTTTCATATTTTAAACACATGATCCTCAACAGCCTACGGCAAGACCAAATTGAGAATCCTATGAAAACACAATGCTTCTTCGCCACTCTGTTCCTCACGGCCTTCGCGCCAGTCAAAACCCAGGCGGACATCCTGCTCAGCGCCCCTGGAGTGATCGCGGGCACACGCATCGCGACAAGGATTCCGTTCTCCATCGAATACCAACTGGCCAATTGCTACAAATTCATCTTTGCAGGCATCCAGGCCAAGGGAGACACACTGGGCGCCCCAGGCTCCTCCGGCACGAAGGGGAACGGCGGGCAGTTTCACCTTCAGGCCACGGTGTCTGGCGGCAGCGGTTGCCACACCTCAGAAC
>Ga0209573_1005483_pt1 | contig 11401 bp, 9 predicted proteins | sample TNRBio252014_DNA_FD_185870 | JGI IMG/M metagenome (GOLD analysis project Ga0209573, IMG submission 185870) | Wastewater treatment Type I Accumulibacter community from EBPR Bioreactor in Madison, WI, USA - TNR Reactor_6/25/2014_ DNA (SPAdes)... | ecosystem: Engineered > Bioreactor > EBPR >...
TGTTGGTCGCTTTCGCCCTGGTCACTGCCGGCTCCTCCCTGACGAATGTGGGAGGGATTGTTCCGCGTGGGCGCGGGCGGGCAAAGAACGCCGCTCAGTGACCGGTTACCAAGCGCGTGCTGGACCAGTCCATTCTTGCGCATGTCTTCTTCCTTGAGCGTCTTTTCGAGGCGTTCGCGCTCCTTGGCAGCGTTGGCTTCGCGGGTCTCTTCTGCAGCTAACTTCGACTTGCCTGATTGCTTGCCAGGCCTCGGTTTCTTCGGGGGGTGCGTCGGTTGCCGCGCCGAATCTTCGGGGGGGGGCGTCGGTTGCCGCGCCGAAGCGGTAGCGGACGCGCTCTCGTCGGCCGGGAAGCCCCAGATCTTTCCGTAAAACGCTGATGCGACATCGGGATAATGCGCAAACAACTCGGGTTTGCGGTAATTGAAGCCGTCGGCTAACGGCCGCAGGGCGTCGAAATCCGTCGAGTTGTAAGCCGACTTAATATCCTCGGGGGCCACATATTCGCGACCGTGCAGGAGAAGTGCCTGCAACTGGGCGCTTGTCCAGAGCGTAAGGCCGAGGCGCGCGATGCTGCCACTGTGCTGAAGCAAAGTCTGGATGCACTCCTCAGGCCGCTGCGGTGACTCCTTCAGGAGGTAGTAAGACATGATCCCGTCGACAAGCGTCTGCGCATCGGCATCGGCAAGAAGCTTGGCGTGCTGGGTACTCGGTGATCGGGGATCACCGGGAATCAGCGACCCCGGGGGCGAAAACCGTGCACCTGGAATCAACTTCAGGCGCGAAAGGTCCTGACTGTACTTGACCCAGTCAAATGCTCGCTCATTGCCCACGAAGACGGTCGGGATTCCACTATTCATCAGTTGCAGCAGGAACAGTTGGATCAGGTCGGCGTGCCCGCATTGAACGAGGTTTCTCAGTTGCCCCTCGTCTATAAATAGGATGCCCGTGTGGTGCGCTATGAGTCTCGCAATCAGTGCAACCGTCAGCTGTTCAACGGTGCGAAATTGTTTCTTAAGGGACGCCGCGTAGTTTGTTCCCAAGGCGCGGTCCATTTGCAGCAGGGTTCCAGTAATAAATCCGCCGCGCGTGCCGTCCGCGCTCATGTCGACTTGCAGGTAGATCAATTGTAGCAAGTGTTTGAAGCCAGCAGCTTCGCACCCGGCACGCTCAACAGCCTGCTGCGGATAAAGTGCGCAAAACCGATCCGCTGTGACTGATTTTCCGGTCCCGGTGGGGCCCTTGACAACGTGGATAGCCATGCCCTTGCTCGGCAGTTTGGGTGGCTGGGAAACCGAATGTCCCGGATCCATTAACGTCTGCCAATAATCGAGGCGTGCGGCGTTATTGAGTGGATTTCGCCGATCAAGCCCGGTCAGCAGCATGCCTTGCCAGGCCAGCGCGCACTGGACACTGACAGATGTAGGTTGGAGAGGAGACTTCTCCGAATTGAGAAGACCAATTCGAGTTGCTATATCAAGTGACTTGACGTCGATTCCGGCAAGTGGATCGAAGGCGAGTGCCGCCGCGATGCTGTCGAGGTCGGGGAAACGCGGGAGACCGTCGGTAAGGGGATTTCTTTGCCTTATCCAAGTGCTGCTAGCTTCGGTACTGTCAGGCATTGCGGCTCCTTTCTGCGATACGTCTCAAGATGCTCTGGACCAGAGGCGATGCGCTGGTCGTCGGGCTCGGCGGCAGCGCCTGAGTCGCGACGCTCGGAGGTTCGGCCTCAGGAGCGCGGCCTTCGGTGTCATCAGGCGAAGGAGGTTGGGCGGGCTCATCGGTTGGCTGGGAGTCAGCCTGGATAGGGTCAGTAGCTGGCAGTACGGGCATTCCAAAGACTAATGCTGCCTTCTCAGTTTCCCGGTTGGCTCTCTTGTCACGCTTCATCCCCGCCTTGGAGGGCTTCTTCGGCGCTTCGTCGAGGTCCCGCTGGTAGGCTGCCTTGGATTCTTGATTGGTATGGTCCTGGGCGTCCTCCAGGGCGCTCATGGCATCATCGCGGCCGACGCGAGCGTTGAAGCGGTCGAGGCTGCAGGTGTCTATCAGGTCCAACATGTCGGGCAGGGAACACTCAACGAGGCGCTCCGAGTCGTCGCTGTTTACTTTGGCGTCCAACTCCATCAGTTGGCCGCTGACTGGGTCCCGGTAGTAAATGTGAGAGGGGTGGTACGGGTCGTGGAGGAAATCGTCGTCCCAACTCTCGGGAGCGACGCGGCCGCGCATGACCCTCGCGCGGATGGTGCGCTGCACGAAATCCTTATCGCGGGCAATGTAACGTACGGGTTCGATGAATTCGCGCCTGTCGCCGCGGTCCGGGCGTAGCAACTTGACGCCATTCTTGGTGAATGTTCCGCGAATGGGCATAAGCAACTTCATGCGCGCCTCTTGGATGCCGATCAAGCTGGTTGCCACTTTGCCACGAGAAATATCCCATCGCGTTAGATTCAGGCGGGTGAGTGGGATACCCTGGGCGACCAGCTCGCGATGTGCAGCCAGCGTCGGAATTAAGTCCAGCGGCATCGTGTTGTGGGCGTGGATCACGCGCGCTGTTTCACGAATGGCTTCGATGATCGTATGGCAGGCGTCCTCGTCGGCTGATGCTTCTCCGCGCTCTTTTTTCTTGCCGTGCGTCGTTCCATGCATGTTGTGGTCGGACGCGCGATGAACGATGTGGTGAGCGCTCTCGACAGTGGAGTTCATGTCTGAGCGAGCAACAGGGACGAATTGGACACCACAGCTGATTGCCTGGAGGCATTTCTCTACAGCCGTGCAGCGCAGGTCCGTGTTGTCTGCAACCAGGCGGGCAAACTGTATCTTCAACCAGTCATCAGGGTTCTGTTCCTCCAGCCCAAGCCACGCGAGCCACTCAGTCTTGTCGGAGATTGCATGTAGCATTGCCAGTCGCACTGTTGTGGCGCTGGGTGCATCGAGGCCCAGATAAAAGCCCGGGATGTAGCCATATTTGGAGTCGATGATCAGGATGCGATGTGCGCCAGCGATTCGCTTGATGCGATTGAGGACGCTCACAAAGTTGATGTCGACGCCCGTGGAGTCCATGGCGCCGAGCTGGCCGACCGCGGTCACGTTGTCGTTCGCGGAACCCAATAGCGCGTGATCGATCCGCGCCATGGTGAATTTTGTGAGTTGGGTTTTCCAGGCCTCGTGGCCAGGCGAGCGCTGGCGTCCCCAGGTTTCGAATTGCCTGCGTGTTGGCCGCTGGTTCGCGGGGTAGAGCGTGTGCACAGCCTGGCCGCGCTTGTTGGTCGTGATATCGGAATAGAATTCGCGCCAAGTGCGGCGCAGCGCCTTCGCGACGGTCTTCCCGCGAATGTAATAGTTGCGCCAGCCGAATCCGCATATGTCTTTGTCGTGATCGGAGAGCACGAAGCCTTCCTGCCCGCTATTTCCGGCTTTCGTCGGCGCGTTGCAGCGCCCGAGTTTTTTTCGTTGCGTACGCTCTTCTCCGCGTGCCCCGCGGGCATCATCGAACGGCGTTAGCGCACCCCTAGTGCTCCCTCCGGCCCAGTACTGATTCAGTAGGTCGTTGATCTGACGGGTCAGCCTCTTAACAGCAAGATCGTTTTTCTTTGACAACTCGGCGGCACGGGCTGCGATTGTCGCCACGCGAAACTGTCGGTCGAGTAGCCGAGTGCGGCTGTCAAAGTCACGGACCAGCGGCTCGATCAGGGCCCAGCGCTGCTCGCGCTTTTGGCGGGTTCCTGATTTTTCCTGCCCAGCCCTGCAGTACTTTCGATCAAGCTCTTCATCACTTGCAGTCGAGTCTGGACGGGGTGCCACTCCACCTTCGACGATTCGGCAACGCTTTAGAGCGAGGTCCTTTTCAACATCTGAAAGCCGCAAAGTGATCGGGCCTTGAAAATACTTCCTGCCCCGCGAGGTGATCGGTTCCACTGCAATTAGAACGACTCGGTCGCGTTCCCCTTGTTCTACCAGCAATACCCGCATGGTCTTTGCGATGAGCACCTTGGGCTGGGTGGGCGTGAGGATCTCGCCGGGAATGGGAACTCGTTGCGATGCTGCCGTCATTATGACCTCCCAAGAGCGTGTCGGGTGAGGACGTCCCGGACAGCTTTGCGCAGCCGTCGGCCGCCCCGAGGTGGTGGCTTCGCGGGATGGATATCGCGCGACAAGTCGCAGTCGATGGCCTGAGTCCAAAGGCAGTGATGGAGTAGGGTGGTCGCGTCTGCATGGCTTATGCCGCATGCCTCTGCGGCGAGCCTGATGCTGTCGGCAATGGGCTGTGCTTGTAGGTCTTGGGCATGCCCCACCAGAAGGTTGTCTCGCGCAGACGCGAGTCGACTGTTAGGGGCCAGCGTTGCCGCGCGCCGGTATAGATCGAGATTGGCGAAGAGCGGCCCGGCGTACTGAGTTCTATCGGCAACGATGTAGCCGACGCCGAGCTGTCGCGCGTAACGGCGCTCCCCTTCAAGTTTTTCCGGGCCACGGTCCAGCGGGTCAACGTGCTGGTATCTATCGGAATCTAGTGGCTTGATGCTGGCCAGCACCGTACGTTGGGCCGGCACCTCGATCCAAGGTAGGGTGAGGCAGAGGTCAATTGACCATATGTAGGGGATGTCAGTACCAACAAAAGTCCCATGGCCGATGCCCGCGTCGCGGCAAATCTTGATCATTCCAGGTGACCGTGCAAGCAACGCGTCATCCTCGAAGTTACGCCCGTGTTCAGGGTGAAAATGCGGCCAGGGCCAGGCTGGGAACTGCTCACGAATCAAGGCACCGGCCCAGCTAAACAGCAGGGCCATGTGGTATTCGGAGTAAGAAAAGAAGTGGCAGCGGCGTCGGAACGGGGGGAGCGTTTCTACCACCTGCACCGACACCGGTGAGGTGTTCCAGCGCTTGATCTGCAGGATTGGCTGGTAGAACTCGTCCAAACCGCTTCCGTGGCCGGCGGCGATCAGGGTTGCGACACGATCCCAAGTTACCTTCGGCGCGCGAGCCATTTAAGTGGCCCAGTGACGGTCATGTTGGCGCTGACGCATGTCGCAGCGCATCGGCACGCAGACTTGATTCCTCGTTGAGCAGGTCATCGATCATCTCCTCTACGCGATGGCGTTCCGGCCCGACTAGCAGGCGGTCGAAGCGGGGCGCGTGCGGCCTGCAAAGAGTCGTTAAGCACATCGCCGTGCGGCTTCTTCTTTGGCTGCCATCCTTCCCGCGGCTGCATGAGTCACACAATAAGTATTAACAAGTTAATACTATTCTGACGCATGTAGCAGAAAGTTCAAGTTCTTTCTCAATAGTCCAGTAGAATTTTTTCGAGATGGACGGATGAGGCTCAAATGAACGAACCAATCGAACAAGCCGGCAACCTGAGCGATGGCCGCCCGACGTTTCAAGAGCGGCTTCGCCTCGAGCGTGAGCGGCTCGGTATGTCACAAGAGGCCTTTGGCATGCTAGGTGGCGTCGCAAAATCGTCCCAATGGATGTATGAACAAGGACGTCACTGGCCAACCGCTGAGTACCTGGAGTCACTGCGGCAGCACCGGGTCGACGTTGGATACTTGGCTACAGGCGTCAGGCAAGACTCGGAAACACTACGCCACGCGCTCGGCTTCGTGCTCAAGCTCGCTCGGCAGGAAGGCAGGAGTTTCTCTGATGCGCAGCTTTTCAGCGTCTTCCAGGCTGTGATCGATGCAGCGAGCGGCGTGACGCGTCCCGACCTAGCGGATCGGGATTTCACTGCAAGGACTGAGGTCACTCAAGGAGGAGAGCGATGAGCACCGAGGACGAGGATCTGCGGTGGATCCAGTCGGAACTCGCAAGGCTTTCTCGCGCTGCTAAAGGGCCGGAGGACTTGGGGGCCGCGATCATCGACCTTCTGGCCGCGGGCTACGAAGATCGGATTGCCGCTGAGCGGGTCGTCGAAATTTTCGCGCGTCGAAACTGGAAGCAGCGGTTTTGGGGTGTGCTTCGCCGTGAGCCAGTCCCAGACGCCCGTGTTGCGCTTTGTTCCACCTTTGTTGATGCCCTGTTCGCTCGTGGCGAGATCACCAAGCAGGAGCAGCGGGTGATCAATGTCTTCCGTGTCGTACGTTTTGCTAACGACGGAAGAACCGAGGTCGCTCTGCCCTCATGGACCGCGTATCGTCGAGCAAAGGTAATGATGGCGGTATTGTCCGCAACGTCATTGGTTGCCCTCTGGCTCGCGTGGGACGTTTTTTCGACCAGCGTCGTTGGGATCGCGATTAGCTCGACCCTGGGATCCCTGCTGGGGTGGATTGCGCGCGAAATCTATGACTCGGCCTGGGGTAGGGCACGGGTTGCAAAGGTTCTGGCGTCGCGCTATCCCTGGCTGGTCCTAAGGGCTGAGTGATTGACCACAGGGCAGCTTCTTGGGAGGAAAGTCGACGGAGAAGCGCCGCGCTTGCTCTGCTCAAAGTCTTTGATTGGCGAGAGCGCACTTGCCGATTTCTGGCTGAAGGAAAAGACTCGCTCCCAGCCACGAAATGCAGACTAGTCTTGCTCCCGCGCGCCACGGACGGCAGTACTTTCAGCGTCAATCGAGATGGGTGATCACCGCAGAGCACCACCCTTTCAACGAGGACTTGTTCGCGAGTGCTGCCACCACAGCCTTGTCTGAAGCCGCTATGTCCGGGTCGATTACGGAGCCAATCCCTATCAGCTAAGCCACATACAGCGGCGTCGAATGCAGTCGTAAAAGAAACGGGCGTCTATGACGCCCGCTTGTTTTACGAATATATTGCCAACGCTTCTGGAAAAGTTACGAATATATTGTCCATGTTACGAATATATTGTCCAGAAACACCGGCTCCGGGAATCAGGCGAAGTTCTTCGCCGCGAAGTCCCAGTTGGCCAGCTTGTCGAGGAAGGTGGCGACGAAGTCCGGACGACGGTTGCGGTAATCGATGTAGTAGGCGTGTTCCCACACGTCGATACAGAGCAGGGCCTTGTCGCCGGTGGTCAGGGGGGTGCCGGCGGCGCCCATGTTGACGATGTCGACCGAGCCGTCGGCCTTCTTGACCAGCCAGGTCCAGGCGGAACCGAAGTTGCCGACTGCGGAGGCCTGGAAGGCCTTCTTGAAGTCGTCGAAGGAGCCCCACTTGGCCTTGATCGCGTCGGCCAGCGCGCCGCTGGGCTCGCCGCCGCCGTTGGGCTTCATGCTGTTCCAGAAGAAGGTGTGGTTCCACACCTGCGCGGAGTTGTTATACACGCCGCCGGCGGGGGCCTTCTTGACGATGGCTTCGAGGTCGAGGTTCTCGTACTCGGTGCCCTTGATCAGGTTGTTCAGGTTGGTGACGTAGGCCTGGTGGTGCTTGCCGTAGTGGAACTCCAGGGTCTCGGCCGAGATGTGCGGGGCGAGGGCGTCCTTGGCATAGGGCAGGGCGGGCAGGGTGTGTTCCATGCGTGATCTCCGTTGTTGGTCTGTCTGTGTTCGGGTTGGGGGTAGAAGCCGGACCATTTTAGTCTGGATTTAGACCCCGAACAAGCTTGCTTCCCGCATGGTAAGCCCATGCGGGGGATTTGCGGAACCCGTGCGCTCAGGCCTTCCCGTGGCCGATGACCCGGGTGTCGAGGCGGCCGTCCGCGAGCTGCACGCTCACCGCGGCGCCCTCGGGGATGCCGGCGGCGCTGCGCAGGACGCGGCCTTGCTTGTCACGGGCGATGGCATAGCCGCGCGCCAGTACCGCCTGTGGCGCGAGATGCTGGAGGTGGGCGGCGAGGGCGTCGAGGCGCTGGCTGCGGGCTTCCAGCAGGCGTGTGGCTGCGCGCGCGAGGCGCCCACCTAGCATGTCGACGCGCGCGGCGAGCGCTTGCGGGCGCGGCGCTGCGGCACGCAGGCGGAGCCCGGCGCGGGTGGCGCGCAGGTCGGCGGCCTCGAGCCGACGCGCGGTGGCGTGGTGCAGGCGCTCGCCCAGGCGCGCCAGCGTGTCGCGCTCGCGACGCAGGCGTTCGCGCGGATGCACCAGGCGCAGCGCGGCGCGGTCCAGGCGCTGCGCGAGCTCGCCGAAGCGGCGCTCGACGGCGCGGCGCAGGCGCGGTTCGAGCACTGCGAGTTCGGCGCGCGCAGCGTACCAGCCGGCGCTGGCGAGCTCGGCGGCGCCGCTCGGCGTGGGTGCGCGCAGGTCGGCGGCGAAGTCGGCGATGGTGAAGTCGGTCTCGTGGCCCACGCCGCACACCACCGGCAGCGGGCAGGCGCGCAGGGTACGCGCCAGGGCTTCGTCGTTGAATGCCCACAGGTCCTCGATGCTGCCGCCGCCACGCACCAGCAGCAGCACATCGACGCCATCTTCGGCGGCGCGCCGGCCGGCGCAGCGGACCGCCTCGAGCAGGCGCGCGGGAGCGTCGGCGCCCTGCACCGGCGCGGGGTAGAGCACCACCGGCAGATGCGGCGCGCGCCGGCGCAGCGTCACCAGCACGTCGCGCAGCGCGGCGGCCTGCGGCGAGGTGACGATACCGAGCGCGCGCGGGTAGCGCGGCAGCGCGCGCCGGCCGGCCTCGTCGAAGAGGCCTTCGGCGGCGAGCTTGGCCTTGAGCCGGTTGAAGGCCTCGAACAGGCTGCCGATACCGGCCGGGCGCAGCGCCTCGACGCTCAGTTGGTAGTCGCCGCGCGCCTCGTACAGGGTGACGAGCGCGCGCGCCTCGACGCGCATGCCATTCTCGGGGCGGAAGGCGAGCAGCTGCGCGCGGTTGCGCCACATCGCACAGCGCACCTGGGCGGAGGCGTCCTTGAGGGTGAAGTAGACATGGCCGGAGGCGGCGCGGACGAGGTTGGAGATCTCGCCGCCCACCCACATCAGGGGCAGCGCGGATTCGAGCAGCTCGCGCGCCATACGGTTGAGTTCGGAGACGCTGAGGACCTGCGCGGCGGGCGTCGCGGCGCCGTTTGCGGGCAAGAGGGGGTTCGCGGGCATGGCCGGATTGTAGCGGAATCCACAGGCTTTCGACCTTGTCAAGGGTGTGTTTGCAAGTCCTTGATCGATAAGGGGTGATTCTGCAAGTTATTGATTCGTAAAGGTTCGATGGCTTGCACAATTTTGCATCGGAGTGAGGGAAAGCCTGCCGTTGCGGGCTTTGCGGGCAGGATTCCGAAATCGTCCACAAACTTATCCACAGCTTCTGTGGATTGCCGCGTGCGCTCCCGATCTCCTCGTGCGCAGGCCATGCCCGTGCCCGCAGATGCCCGGTGCCCGCGTGCGCAGCGTGATGCATGCGGCTTGCCGGGCGGGGGGCGCGGCGCTAGAGTCTCGCCTTTCCAATCGAGAGGTGAGCCCGCGTGTTCGCGATCATCCAGGCCGTTGGCTGGCCGATCTGGCCCCTGATTCTGGCGTCGGTCATCGCGGTGGCGCTCATCATCGAGCGCTCGATCACCCTGCGCCGTTCGCGCATCGTGCCACCGGGGCTGCTCGACAAGGTCCTCGACGATCTGCGCCAGATCGGGCCCTCGGCCGAGATGGCCGAGCGCGTCGCGGCGCACTCGCCGCTCGGCCGCGTGCTCGCCGCCGGCCTGCGCAACGTGCACAGCCCGCGCGAGGTGATGAAGGAGTCGATCGAGGAGACCGGGCGCGCGGTGGTGCACGACCTCGAGCGCTTCCTCACCACGCTCGGCACCATCGCCTCCATCAGCCCGCTGATGGGCCTGCTCGGCACCATCATCGGCATGATCGACATCTTCGCCTCGCAGGGCGTGAGCGGCGCCAACCCGGCCCAGCTCGCCCAGGGCATCTCGATCGCGCTGTATACCACCGGGCTGGGCCTCATCATCGCCATTCCGGCGATGATTTTCTGGCGCCACTTCCGCGCGCTGATCGACAGCTTCGTGATCGACATGGAGCAGCAGGCGATCAAGCTCGTCGAGGTCTCCCACGGCGAGCGCCGGGCGTAAGGGAGGGGCGATGAACTTCCGTCGCGGCAGCCGCAACGGCGAGCCCGAGATCAACCTGATCCCGCTCATCGACGTGGTGTTGGTGATCATCATCTTCCTGATGCTGACCACCACGTTCTCCAAGGTCTCCGGGCTGGAGATCAAGCTGCCCACCGCCGAGGCCGAGGGCAGCGAGACCGAGGCGCGCGAGATCGTGGTCGCGGTAACCGCCGCCGGCGAGGTCCTGGTGAATCGCCAGGCAGTGGGTGAGCGCAGCGTCGAGGCGATCGCCGCCGCGCTCGGCAAGTCGGCCCCGGCCGACGGCGACACGCCGCCGGTGGTGGTGATCAACGCCGACGCGCGCACCCCGCACCAGAGCGTGGTGGACGTGATGCAGGCCGCGCAGCGCGCGGGGCTGCCGCACATCACCTTCGCCACCCAGTCGTCGGCGCAGTGAGGTCCTCCGGCCCGCGCCGCCCCGGAGACTGAACGTGGCTGCGCAGGCCCCAGCGTTCTGGCAGCGTCGCGGCCTGCTCGCGCAGGCCTTGCGTCCGCTCTCCCTGCTGTTCGGTTTCCTCGCCCGCCGCCGCCGCGCGCTCACGCAGCCGCAGCGCCTGCCGGTGCCGGTGATCGTGGTCGGCAACGTCGCGGTCGGCGGCAGTGGCAAGACGCCGGTGGTCGACTGGCTGGCCGGGGTGCTGCGTGTCGCTGGCCACCACCCCGGCATCGTCAGCCGCGGCCATGGCGGTACGGCGAGTGCGCAGGGCGGGCTCGCCCTTGTGCCCGCAGACGGCGACCCCGGCCGCTATGGCGACGAGCCGGTGCTGCTCGCCCGTCTTACCGCTTGCCCGCTGGTGGTGGGGCAGGACCGTCCCGCCGCTGCGCGCGCGCTGCTGCGCCTGCATCCCGAGTGCGACGTGCTCATCGCCGACGACGGCATGCAGCACTACCATCTCGCAAGAGACCTGGAGATCGCCGTGGTGGACGCGGCCACGCTGGGCAACCGCCTGCTGCTGCCCGCCGGGCCGCTGCGCGAGCCGCTCGCGCGCCTCGCCGAAGTCGATCTGGTGCTGGCCCACGGCGAGCTGGATGCCGAGCTGCGCGCGGCGATCGGCGGCGTGCCGGTGTTTCCGATGCGGCTCTTCGGCGAAGAGGTGGTCGCGCTCGCCGACCCTGCGTGTCGCCTCCCGCTCGCGGCGCTGCGTGGTCGCCGGGTGCACGCGGTGGCCGGGATCGGCAGGCCGCAGCGCTTCTTCGACCAGCTCGCCGCCGCCGGCCTGGAGGTGGTCGCCCATGCCTTCCCCGATCATCATCGCTTCGTCGCCGCCGATCTCGTCTTCGGCGACGCGTCGCCGATCCTGATGACCGCGAAGGATGCGGTAAAATGCCGGGCTTTCGCGCCTGCCGACTGCTGGGAATACCCGGTGCGGGCGCAGATCGGTTCCGGCGCCGCCGAACGCATCCTGGAGAAACTCGAAGATGGACGCACGTCTGCTTGAAATCCTCGTCTGCCCGCTGTGCAAGGGGCCGCTCGAC
>Ga0209573_1005484_pt1 | contig 11400 bp, 6 predicted proteins | sample TNRBio252014_DNA_FD_185870 | JGI IMG/M metagenome (GOLD analysis project Ga0209573, IMG submission 185870) | Wastewater treatment Type I Accumulibacter community from EBPR Bioreactor in Madison, WI, USA - TNR Reactor_6/25/2014_ DNA (SPAdes)... | ecosystem: Engineered > Bioreactor > EBPR >...
AGACGGTCTCTTCTCACCGCCACCGACCATCAAGGACACAAATGTCGGGCACAAGTCCCGACGTTCGTGGCACCCCGGCTCAACTCGGCCTGACCGGTGGCACCGCCACGTGGTACGTCGAGGGCGTGCGGCGCGGCTCAGGGATCATCCGCCTCCGGGTTTCACGGTGCCAGCTCGATCTCGACGTCTCCTGCGGCGACTCCGCCCTGGCCGAGGGGTTCGATCTGCGCTTCGACGACGCTCGGGTGTTTGGCCCTGGCATGTCCTCGTTGACCAATCGAAACGCGGCGACCCCGGTGCTGACGAACGGCTCGTGGTTCTGGGAGCCGCCCAGCGTGATCGACCCGTCGATGCCGGTGGGCGACGACCCAGCTGGCCACTTCATGAAGCTGCCACACGTCCTCAGGGAACACGGGGGGCCGGCTCTATATGTCCAGCTCTATCTGTCGAGCACGGGGTGTCCAGCTCGGGGTGACCGGGGGTTAAGCCGGCTGGGGGCTTGGCTGACGTGTGTTGGGGGAGGAAGCGGTGGGGGCTTTGAGCCAGCGGGTGACGTCTTGGTCGGTGCTGATGTCCTGCCCGGCTTGCATCGCCTTGCGCGCGATGGCCGCTGCCAGCAGGCCCATGAACATCGGCTGCGGGGTCAGCGGGCGGCCGGTCAATTCCGGGTGAAACTGTCCGCCGATGAAGTACGGATGCTCGGCGTTGCCCCACGAGCCCGGGTTCGTAAGGTCCGTCGGTTGACGCAGCTCCATGATCTGCATGATCGGCCTTGTCGGGTGACGCCCGCTGAAGACCATCCCCGCTGCTTCGAGCCTGCCGAGATAATCGGGATCGACCTCGTAGCGGTGGCGGAAGCGTTCGCGCACGCTGGTTTTGCCGCCGAACAGGAAATGGGCCAGTGTCCCGGGCGTGACGAGCACGTCCTGAGCTCCTAGTCGCATCGTGCCCCCGAGGCCCTCCACTTTTTTCTGCTCGGGCAGTTCGGAAATGACGGGATAGGCGGTTTCTTGAGTGAATTCAGTCGACGACGCCCCGCGGAGCCCCAGCACGTTGCGGGCGAACTCGATGACCGCGACCTGGAACCCCAGGCAGATCCCCAGGTACGGGATGTGTTTCGTTCGGCAGTGCCTAACGACCGAGATTTTTCCTTCGACCCCCCGTGTGCCGAACCCGCCCGGGACGATTACCGCGTCCACCGGCCCGAGCCTCTCGCTCACGTTGGCGTCGTTGATGTCGGTGGTGTCGAGCCACCGCACGTCGACCTTGCACGCCATGTGCGCCGAGCAATGCTCCAGGGCCTTGTCGATCGAGGCGTAGGCGTCCCGCAGGTTCGCGTATTTGCCCGCCAGACCCAGCGTGATCTGCCGCCGCTTGGGCGCCACCAGCCGCCGGCTGAACGTGTTCCACTTCTCCCGGGCCTTGTCCTCGTGGGGCACATCGACGCGGTCGTGCAGGCTGAGCATCGACATGATCTCGCGGTCAAGCCCTTCTTGCCTCATCTCCTCGGGGATCGTGTAGATGCTCTCGCGGTCATGCATGCTGAACACCCGACGCAGCGGCACGTTGCTGAACATCGCGATTTTCTGCATCACTTTTTCCTGGCACGGGCGGCTCGCCCGGCAGGCGATGATGTGGGGCTGGATCCCCGCTTCCATCAGGCGCTTGATCCCCAGCTGCGCGGGCTTGCTCTTCTGCTCGCCCAGCGCGGGGGGTTCGATCACGTACGTCAATGCGACAAAGCACGTCGAGCCCGGCCCTTCCTCGAACGCCAGCTCGCGCATCGCCTCGATGTAGAACGCGTTCTCGTAGTCTCCCACCGTCCCGCCGACCTCGACGAACACCACGTCCGCCGGGCGTGTCCCGTCGCCCTGCACCGCCAGCTCCCGGAGTTTCTTCTTTACCTCTCCAGTCACATGGGGGATCATCTGAACATCGCGGCCCAGGTACCCACCCTTGCGTTCACGCTCCACGATGCTGCTGTAGATCTGTCCGCTGGTCACAAAGTTCTTGCGCGTCAGGTTCTGGTCGAGCAGCCGCTCGTACGTCCCAAGGTCCATGTCGCACTCGGTCCCGTCGTCGAGGACGAAAACCTCGCCGTGGCGGAACGGGTTGAGCGTCCCCGAATCCACGTTCAGGTACCCTTCCATCTTGATGGGCGCCACACACAGGCCTTTGTCCTTGAGCATCTTGGCCAGGCTGCTCGCGAAGATCCCCTTGCCCAGCCCCGACATCACCGTCCCGAACACGACCACATACTTGTGATGCCCGCGGCGGTACCCGTCGGGGATCGGGCTGTAATATTCGCTGTCTGCAGATGATTCACCCAGCGAGGCCAGCAGCGAGCCGCGCTTCTCGACGATCAGGTCGTCGTCGCCCAACGGGCCGGGCGTCACATCCAACGGATATTCTGCCGCTGACACCGGCCAACGGGGTTTGCCTTCCTGGGATCCGGGCATGCCGCTCCCAAAGGGCGTCGCGGGTCCGGGCTGCAAAGGATCTTGGCTTGGCTGGGGGGGCATCAGACAGTGTATTCGCCCCAAGTTGATCCGGATCAAGCCACACCGCCCCGACATCCGATCCTCACGTCCGCAAACACGTACACTGATCCCGGCGGTGGCCCCCACAAGGCCCCCTTCCTCCGAAAGGCGTTCATGACCATCCGCAGGATCCCGGCCTCCAATTGTCAGCGTTTCGCCACCTTTACCCTCGCCGCGCTCTTCCTTGCCGGCTCGGCTCTTGGGTTCCAACCCGGGACCACAGGCGACGACGAGGGGGGCAACTCCCAGAAACCGGCGACCGGAATCCCCGATGATCCGAGACTCGATCCCCAAACAGGTGCGCTCCGGGCAGTCTGGCCCCCCGACACTCCCTGGGATCACCTTCATATGAAGCTGACCATGGACTTCGGCGAACTCGCTGAGCCGCGGTTCACCGCCGTCCAGGAACTGCGGCTCTCACCCCGTGGGCAGGAACGCGACGTCGTCGAGCTCGACTGTGGAGACTGGATCACCATCTCGTCGGTCTCCGTCGCGGGCCCCAAGTCCGATACACCGGTGGTGTCTACAACGCGCGAGGGGCGTCGTCTGCGTGTCGTACTCCCGTCGAAAGTTGCCCCTGGTGCGGAGGTAACTCTCAAGACCGCGTACACCTGCGATTTCTCAAAGGGCTCGGGAGACGGGCTCACCTGGATCAAGCCCAAGTCCGACGCCAAGAGCGAGACCGATCGGAACCCGGTCATCTACAGCCAAGGGCAGGCCGAGCACAACCACAAGTGGTTCCCGTGCCACGATTTCCCCAACGAGAGCGTGACCACCGAGCTCATCGTGACCGTCCCGTCGGGCTACGAGGTGTCGAGCAACGGCAGGCAGATCGAGAAATCCGTTGCTGGGGAAGGGGCCCAGCGCCGAGTCACGGCGCACTGGCTCCAGGACAAGCCCCACGTCTATTACCTCGTCACCCTCGTCATCGGGAAGTATTCGATCGTCAACATCGGCCGCCCTGGTGAGGTCGTCAACCTCCGTCGTCCCCGCGAGATCGGCAAGCCTTTCCCCATCGTGGCCTACGCGCCCATCGGAAAGGAAGCGGCGACCGAACGGGTGCTGGCCAGAACTCCCAAAATGGTCAGGCTCTTCGAACGTCTTTTCGATGAGCCCTACCCATGGGACCGGTACGCCCAGGTGCTCGTCCGCGGATTCAACGGCGGAATGGAGAACACGTCGGCCACCACCCTCATGGCATCGATTGCCGATTCACAAGACATGGACGACCTTGTCAGCCACGAGCTCGGGCATCAGTGGTTTGGTGATCTCGTGACCTGCCGCGGGTGGGCACATCTCTGGCTCAACGAAGGCTGGGCCACCTATTGCGAGGCCCTTTGGAACGAGGAACGCGCCGGGCCCGACCCCAAGGCCGCCGACGACGCGTACCTCAACACCGTTGCGGGGTTCCTCTCCCAGCAGCGGGGGAACCGGGGTTCCGCACCGGGCACGTCGGCTATGGTGTCCAATCGGTATCGGAACCCCGACGCGCCGTTCCAGAAGCCGGACAACCCCTACAGCAAGGGCGGGCTTGTCCTCCACATGCTCCGCGAGAAACTCGGGAAAGAGGCGTTCTTCAAGGGCGCGGCGCTCTATATCGACCGGCACAAATTCTCCGTCGCCGATACCGACGACTTCCGGAGGGCCCTCGAAGAGGCCAGCGGACAGGGGCTTGAGCAGTTCTTTGCCCAGTGGTGCCTCAGGCCCGGCACGCCGCGATTCAAGGTCTCGTTGGACTACGCCGACGGCGAACTGACCATCACCGCCGAGCAAACCCAGACGATCAACGCCGACAACCCCGCCTTTGTCTTCGACCTTCCCATCGTTTTGAAACTCCCGAATGGTGAACGCACGGCCACCGTTATGCCCGTGCGGGGCAAGGTCTCCACGCTCAAAGTCTCTACCCAGAAACCCGAGGGCGTTCTCTACGATCCCAGGATCACCTGCGGATCATCGTTCCGTGTCGAAAAAGAACTCGAATAACATCCCAACACCGGCGCCTCATCACCGAGCACGTGCGACCACCATCGACGAACACGCCATGCTGACACACCGACTCATCACCCCTCTCTGTTTGCTTGTCACGCTCAGCGGCGCCGCCGCCTCCGCGTCCTCATCCTCGGGCGGCTTCGGGGGCAGCGGCCACGAAGCATGCGAGCGGTGCCGGAATGAAGTGCCGTTCCCTCTTCTGACTCTGTCTTCTGATCAGGCTCGGGTAAACTACCCGGTCGGGTCCGGAGTTGACCACCGGCACATGAAGCTCGAGATCTGGTTCGATGACCTCGACACCCTCAAGGCCACTGCGAAACAGAGCCTGACGGTCGCGCCCCGCGTATTCCCCGCGCCGACGATCCGCCTGGACGCCGTCTTGCTCAGGATCCAGCGCGTGACCGTGGACGGCAAGATCGCCCGGTACGAGCACGACGGCAAGACACTCGTCATCTCCTGCGACCCTCCTTTGCCCGCGGGCAAGGAATCGGTGATTGTCACCGAATACGAGATCGATGATCCCCCGCAGGGGCTTTTCTTCACCCCCACCAACAACGCTTGGCCTGATCGGCCCGCGCAGGTCCACTCCCAGGGACAGCCCGAGAGCAACCGGTACTGGTTCCCTTCTCACGACTTCCCCAACGAGAGACTCACCACCGAACTCGTCGTCACCGTACCCGAAGCACTCACCGTGATCGCCAACGGCAGGCTTGCAGAGAAGTCCGGGAGCATCCGTGAGACCCGTGACGGTACGGGCACCACGTCCATGAACCGCATGAACACCTGGCGATGGGTCCAGGATAAGCCTCACGTCAGCTACCTCGTCTCGCTCATCGTGGGAACCTTCGATGAGGTCGAGCTCGGATCGGCGTCGCTTCCTATCCCCGTCTATGTCCCACAGGGTCGCGCGAGCGATGTCAAGGGCACCTACGGCCGCACGCCTCAGATGATCGATTTCTTTGGGAAGCTGCTCGACGAACCCTACCCGTGGGATAAGTACAGCCAGACCCTGGTCTGGAACTTTACCGCCGGAGGTATGGAGAATACTTCCGCCACCACGCTCTACGACACCGCGCTCTTCGGCAAGGACGACCTCGACGACTTCGACCTCGACGGGCTCATCAGCCACGAACTGGGCCACCAGTGGTTCGGGGATCTCCTCACCTGCAACTCCTGGGAACACATCTGGCTCAATGAGGGCTGGGCCACCTATCTCACGCCGCTCTGGTATCGCCACCGCGATGGCGAAGTCGAATACCAAACCCGCGTGCGTCAGTTGTTCGATGGGGTGATCGCCGCCGATCGAGGCAGCCTGCCCGAAACCCCTGCGATGGCGAGCAAAGTGTACCGAGACCCGTGGGAGACCTTCCGCCGCGCGGCCAATCCCTACGGGAAAGGCGCTTCCGTCCTCCGCATGCTCCACGCCAGGCTGGGTGAACCCGCCTTTTTCGCCGGCGTCGCTTCCTACATTGACCGCCACAAACTCGGGACCGTCGAGTCCCACGACTTCCGCAAGGCGCTGGAGAACGCCTCGGGCCAGAGCCTCGAAGAGTTCTTCACTCAATGGGTCGAAAGACCCGGCGTTCCCCGACTGGCCGCCTCCCTCAAGTGGAACGCCGCCGACAAATCGATCGAGATGTCCTTCACCCAAACCCAGAAGCTCGACGCTCTGAACCCCGCATTCCGCTTCGACCTGCCCGTGCGTGTGCTCTGCGGCAGCGGCTGGGTCTCCGGGGTGGCGTCGATCACCGGTCGCGATTCGAACCTCAAACTCCCCATGAGTTCCGAGCCTTGGGCTGTGGTCTTCGACCCCGACTTGACCGTGGTCGTCGACGTCTCATGCGACAGCCCGCTGGTCCGATCGATGGAAGTTGCCAAGGCTGGGCCCACGATCAACGCCCGCGTCCAGGCTCTGCGAGCCATGCTCGGCAAGCCCCGCACCAACACCCGAACGCTCGGCCTTCGCCAGATTGTCCTCGCCGAAGACTCCCCCGTGATCGTTCGCACCACCGCGATCGACGTGCTCCGCGATGGCAAAGACCTCGGTGAGATCCAGTCGCTCCTCTCTGGTCGCCTCCGCCGCTGGGAGGTCCGCGAGGCGGTCATGAACGCCCTGGGCGAACTCTCTGGCCCCGGTGCCGACGACGACGCTCGTTTCCGTTCGAAAGAGCTGCTCGTGCAGTTCGCTGGCGAGGATACCAGCCTCCGTGTCCGCGCCGCCGCGATCCGTGCTCTCGGAAAGATGAGCGCCGGGGCCGAGACGGACCGAATTGTTGAGGCCTCGAACACGGAGTCTCAGGACGACACGCTCCGCCTCGCGGCTCTTGACGCGTTGGCCGCCCTCGACCGTCCCGCGTCGCTGGCCGCCGCGATCGATGCCACCAAGCCGGGCCGCCTCTCGCGCACGAGGGCCACCGCCTTGGGGATTGTCGCCGCGCTCGCCAAGCACGATGTCGACCGTGCCATGGCCGCGTGCATCGCACGCCTGGACGACCGTGAGAACCGATCTCGTCGCGCCGCCGGCGACGCCCTGGTGACGATCGGCGACCCACGCGCGATCCCTGCCCTCGAGCGCCGAGCCCTGTCCGCCAAGGACCCCGCCGAACGCACCCAAGCCGCCATCTGGATCGAGCGGCTGAGCTCCGCCAACCCCAAGAAGTAACCACCGCGTCCTTGAGTAATCAATGGGGGCTCGCCCGGTTACCTCTGTCTGGCCACCACGTGATAGACGTGCCAGTGCTTGGGCCGGCCCGTCGCGTCATGCCCGTCTTTCTCGTCCTCTTTGCACTCGATCACTTCGAGCCCGAAGAGCAATTCATCCATCGTCTGCCGCGAGTGGTGGCTGCGCCCCTCGATGCTCGCCCACGAATCACGCTCTCCGAAAAACTGCCCAGCGAAAACCCCTCCCGGAGCCATCAGACGACGAATCGTTGACCACGCCCTTGCATACCGCTCGGGCCTCACAAACGGCAGCGAGAACGAGGCGTTCACCACCCCGCACCGCTCGAACACAGGCCGCATCGCCACCGCTGCATCGAGAGACTCGGCCCCGCCGATGACCACATCGAGCCTTCCCGCCGTCGCCGCATTCAGACCCACGATCCGTTCCGCGATTCGCCGAGATGCTTCGGGGTGCGGGTCGATCGCGAGAACCTTGAACCCGGCGTCCAGCAACGCCGCCGTGTCTCGGCCCTCTCCCGCGCCGATGTCCACCGCCACACGAGGGACCTCCGCGTTGGCCCTTACCACCTCGATCGCCTTGAGCGTCGTTTCGCGTGCGGGTTTGCCCGACACCGCGTCGTAGTACTCTGTCCAGTCTCGATCACCCCACGGGCATGGTTCACTCGTCGGTTTCCCAGGCATCGATGGCGGTTGATGGGACATATGCTGCCATCAATGTACGGCAGCGTCCGAGACTTCGTTCGTGCCCTTGATTCCAAGGGCGAATTAACCCGGGTTCGAGGCGAGGTCTCGCCCGTCCTCGAAATCACCCACCTCGCCGACACCGAGTCCAAATCTCCCGCTCCGCGGCTCCCCAGCGAGTCCGCTCGGCGCAGCGACCCGCGCTTCCACCACCTCGGCGGCCGCGCCCTGCTCTTCGAAAGCGTCTCCGGTTCCGACATCCCTGTCCTCATCAACGCCTACGGGTCCTACTCCCGCGTCGAAATGGCCCTGGGGTGCAACTCGACCGCCGGCGGCATCGAGGACATCGCCCACCGAATCGCCGAGCTTGTCAAGCCTCAGCCACCCCGGTCCTTCCGCGAACTCTGGTCCAAGGCCCGCCAATTCCTCCCGCTCCTCCGAATCCCTCCCCGCCGACTCCGAGGCATCGGCGAATGCCAGGAAGTCATCTCCACCGGCGACGACGTCGACCTCACACGCCTCCCGCTCCTGCGCTGCTGGCCACTCGACGGAGACTTCCAGGCCGTTGGGTACCCCGCGGGTCTTAACGACGCCGTCCCCGGGCTCGGCCACGGCCAAGAGTGGAACGCCTCCTTCCGAGGGCGCTACATCACCCTCGCCGGCATCCACACCATCCACGCCGACGATGCCGCAAGCCCTGCACCCCAAAGCCACAACATCGGCATGTACCGTGTCCAGTTGCTCGGGCAGCGCCGTATGGCCATGCACTGGCACACGCACCACGACGGCGCACGCCACTGGCGCTCTTGGAAAAAACTCGGCAAGCCCATGCCAGTCGCCATCGTCCTGGGCGGAGAAAGCGTTCTTCCCTACGCCGCCACCGCGCCACTCCCACCGGGAATCAGCGAACTCCTCCTCGCAGGCTTCCTCAACCGCCGCGGCATCCCCATGGTCCGCGCTCACTCCGTCCCGCTCTGGATCCCTGACAACGCCGAGATCGTCATCGAGGGGTACGTCAGCCACGAGGCCGGCAACATCGGGTGGGACCCCAACCGTTCCGATGCAGGCCCCCTCGGACCAGGAGCCGTCTTCGAGGGCCCCTTCGGCGATCACACCGGCTTCTACTCCATGCCCGATCGCTATCCCGTTCTCACCGTCACCGCCGTGACGACGCGCAAAGAACCCATCTACCCCGCAACCGTCGTCGGGCTCCCGCCCCAAGAAGACTACTTCCTGGGCAAAGCCACCGAACGCATCTTCCTGCCTCTCCTCAAAACCCTCATCCACGACATCGAGGACTACGACCTGCCCATGTTCGGCGCCTTCCACAACTGTGCAATGGTCAAAGTCCGCAAGGAATACCCCATGCAGGCCCGCCGCGTCATGCACAGCATCTGGGGCGCAGGGCAGATGGCTTGGACCAAGTGCATCTTCGTCGTCGATCACGATGTCGATGTCCACGACCACGAGGCTGTCCTCCGCGCCGCCTCTGAACACTGCGCCCCGGGCCGCGACGTCGAGTGCGTCAACGGGCCCCTTGACATCCTCGACCACGCCGCTCCCCACGTGGGCGTGGGAACCAAGATCGGGTTCGATTGCACCCGCAAGTGGCCCGGCGAAGAACGTCGCGCAATGTTCTTCGCGCCCGCCCTCGTCCGTACTGCGGCTCTGCCCCACGGACCCGCGGGCCTGACGCGTGAGCTCGCCGATTCGCTCCTCGGGCACGTCCGATCTCTCCCGGGTGTTCATCGTGCCTCGATGCCCGACCGCCTCGGTCTGGGGTGGCTCCTCATCTCCACGCCCAAATCCGAGCCCAAGGCGGGCGACCGCGTCGCCTTCCTCATCGCCCAGCTCCTCTCGCAATGGGATGGACCATGCCCGTCTCGCGTCATCGTGCTCGATGCCGCCGTCGATGTCGACAACCCCGATGAGGCCCTCTTCCACTGGCTCGCCCACACCGATGTCGGCCGCGACGCCCGGGGTGTCGGCGCCGAGCCCGTCCCAGGCACCGCACCCGCGCCGGGTTCGCTCGCCGTCGAGATCTACGACGCAACCCCCAAACTCCCGGGAGACGAAGCGTTGGGCCTGCCCGTCCGAGACTGGCCCCCGCTCCTCAAGATGGACCCCGCCGTCATCTCCGCCGTCGAAGCCCGCCGTGCCGAACTCCTCGGTTCGTGACCGATCCTCGCGTCTTCGCTCTTAACCTCTCCACTCAAGCGACGCACGATGCCCGATGTGGTATCCTGCTGAAATGCAGCATCTTCCCCCTCTTTCTCGTCGTCACGCAGTGCTCGCCGGGATCGCCGGCGCCCTCACGTCAACCGGTTCGACCCTTGCCGCTCACGTCCAGCCCGGCCAACCCACCGATCAGGCGAAAGGCCCGGGCGGCCCCTGCGCCATCGCCTCAGGCAACGGTCTGCGCTGTGTCGAGCGAGCCACCGAACTCCTCGCCCAGGGCATCGATCCCGCCGATGCCGTCGTTGACGGCGTCCGCATCATCGAAGACGACCCCGACGACATGTCCGTGGGCCTCGGCGGGCTCCCCAACGCCGAAGGCATCGTCGAACTCGATGCCTCCGTGATGTACGGTCCCACGCACAAGTCAGGCGCTGTCGCCTCCGTCCGAGGCATCAAAAACGTTGCCAAACTCGCCCTTTCCGTCCTCCGCAGCACCGATCACGCCCTCCTCGTGGGCGATGGCGCCGTCCGCTTCGCACGCATGCAAGGCTTCATCGAGGAAAACCTCCTCACCGAAAAAGCCCGCCAAGCCTGGGTCAAGTGGCGCGAACAACTCGGTAAAGACGCCTACCTCGCCGACGACGAACGAGACCCGCTCGTCGGCAAGCCCCTCCCGCAAGAACGCAAGTCGGGACCGGGCGTCTCCGCCGGACCCCGAGACCTCGACTTCACCTACGGCACCGTCCACTGCTCGGCACTCACCGCCGCCGGTGACCTCTCCAGCTGCACCACCACCAGCGGACTTTCCTGGAAAATCCCGGGCCGCGTTGGAGATTCGCCCATCATCGGCGCGGGCAATTTCTGCGACAACGCCGTCGGTGCTGCCGGGTGCACAGGCCGAGGCGAGGCCGCCATCGCCAACCTCTCCGCCTACACCATCGTCATGCTTATGGAACGTGGCATGACCCCCTCTGAGGCAACCATGGAAGCCGCCAAACGCGTCGCCGACCACACCAAAGAACGCCGACTCCGCGACAGCAAGGGCCGCCCTAACTTCAACATCAGCTTCTACGCCGTCCGCAAAGACGGTCTCTGGGGCGGTGCTTGCATCCTCCCCGGCGGCTCCATGGCCGTCGCCGACCGTCAGGGCGCACGCGTTGTCAACCTCCCCGCGCTCTTCCCTTCCTAATCGCTCTCGCATCCCCGGTCGGCCCACACCCCTGATTTGCACGAACTCATACGGCATGAGCCGATTACTATCTCATCATGTCCAAGGGCCTCTTCAAATGGGTTGATTCTCTCCTCACCCTCCTCGTTCTCGGCACCATCG
>Ga0209573_1005485_pt1 | contig 11400 bp, 7 predicted proteins | sample TNRBio252014_DNA_FD_185870 | JGI IMG/M metagenome (GOLD analysis project Ga0209573, IMG submission 185870) | Wastewater treatment Type I Accumulibacter community from EBPR Bioreactor in Madison, WI, USA - TNR Reactor_6/25/2014_ DNA (SPAdes)... | ecosystem: Engineered > Bioreactor > EBPR >...
TCTTGGGAAAATACGGCTGAAGCCGCGCCATCTGCTCGTCCGTCAGCCAGTACAGGTCGCTCATGTTCAGTCTCCTTGCGGAGCCTGAATCAGATCATGCCTCTCGGATCAATGGGTCCTGAGCCTAACACGAAAGGATATGCATGCTGCCGCCGATCCTAGAAGTCTACGTTGTCTGGCACCCCGGCGACGCGCAAGGCGTTGACACGGCCAAGGCGATCTTTGAGCATTTCATGCAGGGCCCGTCCTTCTCTGGACTGATCGGCGGCGGTGTGCAGGTTTCTTTTCGCAGTGCACCATGGGAGGGAGCGGGAGCACCGCCTAGACCGGTCTACTCGGAGGCAAACCCCGCCCCGAACGGTATCAGACCGGCTAAATTCGTTACGGTTGTCCCTTTACTCGGAACCGAACTCGCGGCAAGCGTCGAAGACACCGACTCGACATGGCATGCTTACATCGCCTCCATAAGGGCAACCCAAGAGGCCGCGCCAGAACAGTTCGGGGTCTTCCCGTATCTGCTTTCCAAGGGAGCAACGGACAGCACTCAGCTAGGCGGCATCTTCGGCAAATATCAGTTCGTGGCAGCCGGTCAACCGGAGCAGAACGGCGAGGATACTCAGAGCATGCTTTGTCGTGACCTGACGCAAGGCATTGCACAACTGGTATCGCCGGACGAGATGGACAGGCTGACCGCCTTTATCAGTCATACAAAACGGCACAGCTACGTCGAAGGGGAAGATGTGGATTCACTCGTTGGCCTCGTCCGCGAGGTTATCGGCAATACGCGCCTGCGTGAATTTTTCGATGCGAGCGACCTGCAACCCGGCACGGATTGGGACGCCGCACTTACGCGCAATGCCGGAACAAGTGCTATGCTCGCGATCCGAACCGATCTCTATTCCAGCCGGACGTGGTGCCAACGGGAAGTGGTGATTGCCAAGACGCACGGCATGCCGGTCATCATGATGGACGCTATCGGCTTCGGAGAAGAGCGAGGCTCGTTCCTTATGGATCACGTGCCGCGCATCGCCGTGCGGAAACTGGATGGGCGCTGGCAGAAGAAAGACGTATATCGCGCGCTCAATCTGCTTGTGGATGAGTGCCTGAAGCGAGCGCTGTGGATGCACCAGAGAGACCTTGCCCGCGAAAGACCCGAGTTGGACGTGGCTTGGTGGGCTCCGCATGCGCCGGAACCCCTGACCCTATCGCACTGGATCAACGCCAAAATTGGGCAAGGGATCGATGCCAAAGGGGAAGGCGACCTCCGCATACTTCACCCCGACCCGCCGCTCGGCCCAGATGAGAGAGAGGTTTTGATTAACTACGCACTGACAACACGGTTGGGGCGTGGGATCGATATCATGACCCCGCGCCAGCTGGCGACTCGAGGGGGGTAGCTGTGACCGGACATATTCCGCGTACCGAACTGCTTCCTGCCGATGCGCTAAAGGGCAAACGGCTGGGGATTTCGGTTTCCGATAGTCCAGACCTTGACCGCTTGGGGCTGACAGAAACGCATTTCAGGATGACACTGGGCGAACTCGCTCGAACGGTCGTGATCGCAGGTGGCGATCTCTACTACGGGGGCCACCTGCAACCGGAAGGCATTACAGCTTTCCTTATCGATGAACTGCACCGCTATGGGCGGCGCGACAGACCGCTAAAGGTGTGTCTGGCGTGGACGGTGCATCGACCTATGAGCGTCGAACAAATAGCCGAGCAGAAAAAGTTTCTCGGGCTCTTCGGTGAAATCCACTTCCTCACGCCGGATGGCAAACGTCTTGACGGCCCGGTGGAAGGCGCGCCGAAGGAAGACTTCCCTATGGAAGAGCGAGCCGCAGCGCTCACCGGTCTTCGCAAATATATGACGAGCAACACGAACGCGCGCATCGTCGTCGGCGGAAAGCGGGCAGGCTTCGAAGGGAAGATGCCGGGGATCGTAGAAGAAGTCCTGCTGTCTCTGGAGCGGCGACAGCCTGTATATCTTTCTGGTGGCTTTGGCGGCGTGACACTGGATATCATCCGCACTCTTCACCCTGAATTTACTGAATGGTTTCCCCCACAGGCGGGCGCACCCAAACCCGATGCACGCCTTACAGAAGGCCTAAGACGCATCAACCAAGTTGCCATTGAAAAGGGTTGGGACGGCTTCGCAAACGGTCTATCCGACGATGAGAACCGTTTGCTTGTGGCTTCTTACCGCCCAAGCGAGATTTCCGCCCTGGTTGGGAGAGGCCTAGGAAGACTGTTGCCCGATTAACCACTACGACCATAGCCTGAAGCCGTCCTCCACCTCCCGACGGCCGAGAATTTTCAATGCGCCGCTCGGCACCCTGCGTGCTACCTCTGCGAATGTCCGGTTCCGTCGTGTAGGTAGCTGGAACCGGGCATTCCGCAAACGGCCCCATTCCCGCCATTCGTGGCCAGTGTGAGAGTTGCCTCCCTTGGGCATGAAGCCCGGGATGTGAAGAGAGAGTTTCCGGGCTGGTTCTGAACCCCCTGGAGATCTTGCCATGACCCCTCCCGCTGTTGCGGTTTGCGCTACTGCGCCTGTTTTTCACCCTGTTCGTTTGACCGTCGACCGAGCTGCTGCGATCCATGCGGCTGGCGTTGCCCTTGCGCGGTCCTTGGCCAAGGGCCGCGTGATCGATGCCGCTGCTTTGCGTTCCGCCATGGAGCAGGCGTTTGGTGCGTCCGACGCCACGGGCGCATGGGTGTGGAAGGACGCCTATGAGGCGGTTGAGGCCGCGCAGGTGCTGTTCCTGCGGCAGTTCGGTCCATCGCTCCTGCGCGCTGCCAAGTCCCCGGCCTCCATGCTGGCCCTCCTCGAGAAGATTGGCAGCCTGCTTCCGACCGAGACACGGCGTTCGGAGACTTCACAGGCGCTGCAGCAATTCTCGACGCCGATCGAACTGGCCTATGTCGCGGCACGGGCCGCCGGTATCCGTCATGACGATGTCGTGCTCGAGCCTTCGGCCGGGACCGGGATGCTGGCGATCCAAGCCGAGATCGCCGGTGCAAATTTCGCTCTCAACGAATGGGGTGAAGATCGGCACGGCCTTCTGAAGGCGCTGTTCCCGAAGGTTTCAGTGACGCGCCATGACGGCGCGCAGATCCACGACCGGCTCGATCCCCGTATCCGGCCCAGCGTCATCCTGATGAACCCGCCGTTTTCAGCGTCGCCGCTGATCGATGGACGGCATCCCAACGCGACGTTCGAGCACATCCGCTCCGCTCTTGCGCGGCTCGAACCCAACGGGCGTCTCGTTGCGATCACGGCTGAGAGCTTTTCACCCTATGGCCGCAGCTGGCGTTCAGCGTTCGAGAAGCTGCAGGCCACCGGAACACTGGTAGCGACCATCCCGTTGCGACGCGGTTTTTTCCGTCGGCACGGGACGGATGTTGAAAGCCGCCTCACGGTGTTCGATAAGACCCCGGCCGCAAAGGTGGATGGGTTTCCGGTGCCCGTTGCGGCGGTGCAGAGCCTGCCGGAGCTGCTGGAGCGCGTCGAAGAGCTGGTGCCGCCCCGGCTTCGGAATGATGCGCCGGCTTTTGGGACTTCGGTTGCGCCAGCTCCTGTTGCAACACCCTCAGCGCCTGTCGTTCCTCCGTCGCCAGTCCCTTGCCCTCCGACGCCGGTCACGCGCCTGTCTGCATTCCGACGTGCGCCACTGCCACAAGCCGCGCCTTTGGCTGTGGTGTCGAAGGGCACTGTTGCCCCGTCGGTTGAGCCTTCGCTACGCCTGTTGCCGCTGGCCATCCAGCGAACGCCTGCTGTCGAACCCCGGCATCAGAACACCCCTGCAGGCGATGGCCTCATCACCGCCGTTGTCACGGCCAAAGCATCCGTTCCCATAGCCGAGGCTGTCGCGAAGGCTGATATCGCTTCCCCCTCCCCTGCCCCATCGGAGAATGTCGAACTCGCATATGACTTGCGCGACTGGTCGACGCCTTCGGCCGATGTGCTGGAAGCCGGGCTGTACGAACCCTATGCTGTGCAATCCATCATCATTGAGGGCGCAAGGCCCCATCCCACGGTCCTTGTCCAATCTGCCGCCATGGCCTCGGTGGCGCCGCCCAAGCCAAGTTACCGGCCCGACCTGCCCCGTGCTGTGATCGAGGACGGCATTCTGTCGGACGCCCAGCTCGAGAGCGTTGTTTATGCCGGTGAAGCCCATGCCCAGCTGCTTGGTGGCCCATTTACGGTCAACGAGACCTTCGACAGCGTGGAGCCCGCTGCTGAGGACGCCGAGAATGCCGTGCAGTTCCGTCGGGGGTTTTATCTTGGAGATGGCACCGGCGCCGGCAAGGGCCGTCAGGTCGCCGGTATCGTCCTCGACAACTGGCTGAAAGGGCGCAGGAAGGCGCTCTGGATCTCGAAATCCGACAAGCTCCTCGAGGATGCCCAGCGGGATTGGGCTGCGCTCGGACAGGAGAAACTTCAGATCGTGCCACTCTCCCGGTTCAAACAGGGGACGCCGGTCACCCTGAGCGAGGGCATCCTGTTCACGACCTACGCCACCCTGCGCTCGGATGAACGGCAGGGACGCGATGGCGTCGTCAAGGCGTCCCGCCTCAAGCAGGTGATCGACTGGCTGAGCGGTACAACGTCCATAACCACCGTTAACACGGCAGCGGCAGTTTCTGAGACTGCGGCGGGAATTGCGTCCACAGACGATCATCCCCCTGCATCGGGCGACATCTGCACTCGTGTGTATGGTGCTGGCTCAACGAGTAGCGCTGTGGCTGCCGCATCTGCGACCTCACCATGCGTTGCTGTCCCAGCCTGTGGTCCATCCTCACCCTTGGCTTCGCCCGCGTCGACCTTTGACGGCGTGATTGTCTTCGATGAGGCCCATGCCATGGCCAATGCGGCTGGTGAGAAGGGGGAGCGCGGCGACAAGGCAGCTTCGCAGCAGGGCAAGGCCGGTCTCCGATTGCAGAACGCCCTGCCCGGCGCGCGCGTCCTCTATGTCTCGGCGACGGGCGCGACGACGGTCTCCAATCTCGCCTACGCCACCCGCCTCGGCCTCTGGGGTGCGACGGATATGCCCTTTGCGACCCGCGAAGCCTTTGTGGAGGCCATGGAATCCGGCGGCATCGCCGCGATGGAGGTGCTGGCGCGGGATCTCAAAGCCCTTGGTCTCTATGCGGCACGTGCGCTTTCGTATGCCGGCGTCGAGGTTGAGATGCTGGAACATGCGCTGTCACCGGAGCAGATCCGGATTTATGACGCCTACGCCTCGGCCTTCGAGATCATCCACAATAACCTCAATGCGGCGCTTGAGGCCGCAGGGATCACCGGCGAGGGCGGCAAATCCTACAACCGCAATGCCAAGTCGGCGGCGAAATCAGCGTTTGAATCGAACAAGCAGCGCTTCTTCAATCACCTGATCACCGCGATGAAGGTGCCGAGCCTGATCAAGGCGATCGAGCATGACATGGAGGCAGGCCACGCTTCAGTGATCCAGATCGTCTCGACCAACGAGGCCCTGCTGGAGCGACGCCTGGCCGAGATTCCGACCGCAGAGTGGAATGACCTCACGGTGGACATCACGCCGAGGGAATATGTTCTGGATTACCTCGCCCATTCCTTCCCGACCCAGCTCTTCGAGGTCTATTCTGACGCGGAAGGGAGCCTGCAGTCCCGTCCCGCGATCGACGAGGACGGCAACCCGATCCAGTCGCGCGACGCAGTGGAGCGCCGTAACAGGCTGATCGAGCATTTGGCATCGCTCCCCGCCGTGCAGGGCGCGCTCGACCAGATCATCCAGCGCTTCGGGACCGACATGGTGGCGGAGGTGACGGGACGTTCAAGGCGCATCGTCGCAAAACCGAACCCTGACGGCTCGCAGCGTCTTTGTGTTGAGAACCGGGCTGCGTCTGCCAATCTCGGCGAGACACGGGCGTTCCAGGGGGATCAGAAGCGTATTCTCGTCTTCTCCGACGCTGGCGGCACCGGGCGCAGCTACCACGCCGAGCGCTCGGCGAAGAACCAGCGCTTGCGCGTCCACTACCTCCTCGAACCGGGTTGGAAGGCGGATAACGCCATTCAGGGGCTGGGGCGGACGAACCGGACCAATCAGGCGCAGCCCCCGCTGTTCCGGCCCGTGGCGAGCGACGTCAAGGGTGAGAAACGCTTCCTCTCCACCATCGCACGGCGTCTCGATACGCTCGGCGCGATCACAAGGGGACAGCGGCAAACAGGTGGACAGGGCATGTTCCGGGCCGAGGACAATCTCGAATCCGTCTATGGCCGTCTCGCCCTGCGCCAGCTCTACCAGCTGATCTATGCGGGGAAAGTCGAGGGCTGCTCGCTCGAGCGCTTCGAGGGCGCGACAGGCCTCAACCTCACCGACAGGGATGGGAGCCTGCTTGAGGACCTTCCGCCGATCACGACGTTTCTCAACCGCATCCTCGCCCTGCCTATCGCATTGCAGAACCGTCTCTTCGAAGTCTTCGAGAGCCTGATGGAGGCGGCGGTCGAGGGGGCCATGCAGGCCGGGACGTTTGACATCGGGGTCGAGACGGTCAGGGCTGAGCGTATTTCAATTCAAGAACAAAAGGTGATCGCGACCCATCGGGGCAGTGGTGCCACGACGTCACTGATGACGCTGCTTCGAAAGGACCGCACCGAGATCACTGGCATCGCTGAGGTTCTGGCCCAGCGCGACAACAATGGCAGGGCAAAGCTGATGCTCAACCGGCAATCCGGTCGCTCTGCACTCGTATTGCCAACGACCAGCCTGATGCTGGATGATGGCACCGTCGCGCCCCGCGTCCGCCTGATCCGTCCGACCCAGCGGGATGTCATGACAACGGACGCTCTCCAGAAATCCCAATGGCGTGACGTCAGTGAACACTCCTTCCGATCTGCATGGGAGCATGAGGTTGCCGAGACACCACAGTTCACGGAGAGCAGGTTTCATATGGTGGTGGGTCTGCTGCTGCCGGTATGGAAGCGGTTTCCTGAAGAGAACACACGGGTCTATCGGCTGCAGACCGATTGCGGTCAGCGCCTGATCGGGCGGCTGGTCTCGCCAGCGACGGCGGCTGCGCTGAAGGAAACACTCCTCTCCGAGGCCCCGGCCCTTTCAGCCGAAGATGCTGTCGCGACGATCATTCGGGACAACACCGGCTTGATCCTACGCGATGGCCTCGTTTTGAAACGCTCCCTCATCATGGGGAGGCATCGGATCGAACTCACGGGGTTTTCTGATCTCGACGTGCAGCGCCTCAAAGCCCTCGGGCTGATGTCCGAGATCATCGCGTGGAAGCTGAGGCTGTTCGTGCCGGTGGGGGAGGACGCTCCTGATATCCTCGCAAAACTCTTCGATCGCTATCCCCTGCTGCGCATCATGCCTTCGGCACGCGTCAGTGCAGCGTGAAGGTGATCCGATGTCTTATCATCAACCCAACCGCGCCGGTTCCCCGGCGCGTGACCTCTCGGTGCAATTGGCGGACCGCGTGGAAGCTGTCTGCCGGCACTACCTCTCCAATGGTCGACGATCCGGAGGCTACTGGATTGTCGGCGATACCGGCAATGCCAAGGGGCGCTCTTTGTTCGTGCGATTGACTGGTCCAACCCAAGGCATGGGTGCGCGGGGGAAGTGGCAGGACAGCGCCACGGATGAACATGGCGATCTCCTCGATCTCATTGCAGCGCGCGAGGGCCATCGGACGCTTAAGGACACGCTGGCCGAGGCGCGGCGGTTCCTTGGGCAGCCCGAGCAGACCCAAGACTATGGCTACGCCCGTGAGCCGATCAGCAAGACCAGAGTCGACACCAGCTTTATCGCGCGCCGCATCTGGGCGGAGGGGCTGCCGTTGGCTGGGACCTTGGCGGAACGGCATCTCACCACTCGCGGCCTCAAGCCGCCGTACCCCGCCGACCTTCGCTTCCACCCCAGGCTGGAATACCGCTGCTATGACACCGGCGAGATTACCCACCACCCTGCCCTGCTGGTCGCCGTCAGGGATGCCTCAGGCGCCCTCAGGGGCATCCAGCGGACGTGGCTGGCTTCGGGAGGCGGCAAAGCGTTCCTCGATGATCCCAGACGTTCGCTCGGGCATCTCCACGGCAACGGTGTATGGCTTCGCCATGAGAATCGACACCACCTCTCAGGCATGCTTATCGTCGGCGAGGGTGTCGAGACGGTGCTGTCGCTCCGACATGCCATTCCTGCAGCGGCCCTCGTCGCGGCCCTCTCGGCGTCACACCTCGTGGCGTTCACCCTGCCATCATGGGTGCGGCATCTCGTGATCATCAGGGACAATGACCCTGCCGGTATCCGGGCGGCACGGAGGCTTGCTGCCAGAGCTGAGGCCCTCGGCATATCCGTGACAATCCTCAGGCCAGTGCTCAAAGACTTCAACGCCGATCTGCGCCAGCTCGGAAGGGAAGTGCTCACTGCCACCATCCAACGGCAATGGCCTGCACTTCTTGCGGCGTGAGCGGCGTTAACACTTTCTTAACCTCTCGCCATCGACTGCGTTCAGACCCATCCCATGCCTTCCTTCGCCTTGTCGGTCTCAGAGCCCCCACATCCCGTGGCCTTGGAGTGACGGTCGATCGGGCCACAGGTTCGTAACTCCTGCAACAGCTGGCGCTGTCCTCCTCTTCGTTCCGGCCCCGTTGGGGTGCAGGCGTTCCGCCCCTGCGCCCGTTTATCGCCCGTCAAGGCCCCGCGCGGATGCGGGGTCGACCGGAAAGGCGAAGAGACGATGTTCCATGATCCTGAACTCACCCATGGCGGAGGCACGAATGCCCAGGTGTCCCCCTCTGCCCACCTCCTTGAGGAACTCCAGCTCCACGGCTACCGCCCGCTGGAAGAGGATGGTGATGCAAGGCCCCTGCCCTCCCCTGAATGCGCTGAGCAAGCCCTGACCGCGATCTTCGAAGCAGCATCAGGCCTCTTTGCTGAGACCCGTCTGGAAGCTGATCTCTCCGATCTGCTCTGGGGCGTCACCAACCTGTTCCACCGCCAGACCGAGCGCCTGGCCCGTTTGCTCGATGACAACGAGATGGCGCAGCGCAACAGCCAGGCCCAACAGGACGGCTCCGAGGTGAAGTCCGTCGAACTCGAGCGCCTGACCGCACAGGGTATGTCGCTGATCGAACGGCGCAACGCCTTCGAGTATTTCCGCGACACATCAGCCAACCTCTTCGCCGTTGAGACGGGCTCGAGCTGGCGCCCGCGTTCTGGCTCCCTCGTCAATCACCGTGCGCTAACCTCGGCGATGATCGACAGCCGCGACTTCATCAACGCCCGGAAGATCGCCGAGACCACCGTGCTTGTTCCGGCTGGCCATCGCATCGGCTTTGCCGGGGGCACGGATTACAATGATCACGGCAGAATCTGGGATATCCTCGACAAGACGCGAGCCAAGCACGCCGACATGGTGCTGCTGCACGGTGGCAGTGCCCGTGGGGCCGAGCGGATCGCGGCGTGCTGGGCCGAGAACCGCAAGGTGCCGCAGGTCGTGTTCAAGCCGGATTGGGCAAAGCATCGCAATGCCGCGCCGTTCAAGCGCAACGACCAGCTTCTCGAAGCCCTGCCAATCGGTCTGATCCTGTTTCCGGGTTCCGGCATCGTCGAGAACCTTGGTGACAAGGCCCGCAAGCTTGGCATCCCGGTATGGAAATGCGGGCAGGGGGCATGAGGCCCCCGCATTTTCATCGCAGACAGGGCGGGCTTGGATTTCGCATTGGGGTCCAGTAGCGTGCTGATCAGCATAACTGATCTATCTGGTAGCCCCATGTTCGACCCACAAACCTATTATCTGTTCCTCGGAACGGCCCTTGTCCTCGTGCTCTCGCCGGGGCCCGATACCGTTCTGATCCTGTCGCGCACGCTCGCGTCAGGGACGTGGGCGGGCTTCATGACGTTGCTGGGAACTCAAACGGGTAATGTGATCCATGCCGTGCTGGCTGGCATCGGCGTTTCCACGATCATCCTGCTGTTTCCGTTCGCCTACACGGCGTTAAAAGTCATGGGCGTCGCTTACCTGCTCTATCTGGCCGTCATGGCATGGCGCGCCCCGGCGGAGCTTCATCTGGACGCGCGCATGTCGGGACGCTCTGCGGGGCCAGTTCGTTACTTCGGTCAGGGCCTGCTGAATAATCTGGCCAACCCCAAGATGATAGCGTTCTTCCTCGCGCTTTTCCCTCAGTTCGTGCGACCGGACCACGGGTCTTTGGCACTGCAAAGCTTTGTGTTGGGGGCGACGCTGGCCGTTATGGCCGTGATCTGGATCGGCTTCGTATTGGTGTTCGTCGGCAGATTTCGTGCGACGGTCGCCCAGAACAGGACGTTTTTGAAGATTGCCAATCGGCTCGCGGCTATCACCTTTGCAGGGCTGGCCTGCCGCCTCGCTTTCGAGGAGCGTGGCTAATTTCTGCCGTTGTAGCAATCTTGCTCCATGACACGGCGCGAAATGCCAGCAAGTTGGCGAATGATTGCGCAAAGCACTTGAACGCTGCCGGGATGCGCATGTGCCTGTCGTGCAGGGCAGGGGACGGTGTTGCATCTGGAAAAGCCATCCCCGGCATTTCATGGTCCCATCATCGCCATAGTCTCTGATCTGTCTGGATGTGCAGTGCTCCTCGCGCGGTCCAGATGGGCTGATCTGACCGGAGGCCGGGCTAAAGCCCTCGCTTCGACGCGGCAACGGCCCTCACCAAAAAACTTCCGCCGGCGGGCAAGCCCGCCTTTGCATCGCGAACCAAGTTTTTGGGTGAAGTCCGTCCTCCACTTCGTTTCGGCCCCAAGGGGTGCCGGTCGCTTCGCCCCCGGTCTTTCGATCGCCATCAGGAACGCGAGAGGCGCGACCTGAAATCAAACAGATGGAGACTTACAATGGCGACGATCGGCACCTTCTCTCTGGCCAAGGACGGCTTCCTCCAGGGCGCAATCAAGACCCTCACCCTTAACACCGAAGCGACCTTCGAGCCGGTCGAAAGCGAATCCAAGAACGCTCCCTCGTTCCGCCTCTACGCCGGCGACACCGAACTCGGCGCGGCCTGGGCCAAGACCTCGCAGAAGTCCGGCACCGAATACCATCAGGTCCGCATCGACGATCCGAGCCTTCCCAAGCCGATTTTCGCCAACCTGGTTGTCAACCGCGACGGTGGCTTCGACCTCCTCTGGAACCGTCCCCGCAAGACCAACACCCGCACCCGGCACTGAGCCGGGGAAGGGCAGGCCGCTCGCCAAAAGGCGGGCGGTTCTTGCGTTGAGTTGGCACCTGCCAACACTGCTGGAAAGGTAGATGTTAACGCGCGTTAACCCTTTATTTGTTGCACGAATCGACGTTTCTGGCATTTCTAACGGCGATGGGCTGTCCAAGTGATTTGCAGCCGTAACTAAGTCGTCTGCCCGTATTAACATGATGGAAGCG
>Ga0209573_1005486_pt1 | contig 11398 bp, 9 predicted proteins | sample TNRBio252014_DNA_FD_185870 | JGI IMG/M metagenome (GOLD analysis project Ga0209573, IMG submission 185870) | Wastewater treatment Type I Accumulibacter community from EBPR Bioreactor in Madison, WI, USA - TNR Reactor_6/25/2014_ DNA (SPAdes)... | ecosystem: Engineered > Bioreactor > EBPR >...
TCTTTCCCGACGGGAAGGTGGAGATCGCCCCGGGAATGAAACCGTCGAAGGCCCTCCGGCTCGCGTCACGGAACCCCGACGAGGACGTCGTCTGCCGCTACGGCGACACAAAGGCGGCCGTGGCCTGAGCCGTCAGGCCGGAGGGGCCGCCAGATGGAACCGGACCCCGACGATGACCGTGCTCCGGGCCGGGATGGGTCGGCCCTTCAGAGATGCCGGCGTGAAGACCAGCTGGCTCTTCGCCGCCTGGACGACGATGTCGTCGATCTCCGGATCGATCCCACGAACGATCTGAATCGAACCGATGTTCCCGTCGGCGAGGACGAAGACCTCCAGCTCGACCCGCCCCTTCAGGCCAGCGTGCCGACGCATCAGGTCGTCGGAGAACGTCGGCCTCACGTCCGTCGTCCGGACCGGCGGAATCGCTCCCGCCGGGAGCGCGGCCGGGGCCGTCGGCGTCGGCTCGACCGTCGGGATCGGCGTCGGCTCGGGAGTCGGGGTCTCGGTCGGCACCGTGGGCGGCAGCATGTCGGCCGGGACGGCAGCCGCAGTCGGCGTCTGCTCGACGACGACGATCGGTCCGGACATCGGTTCCGGTGACGGCTCCGGCGCCGGAGCGGGGGTGAAGTCGGGCTCCGGCAGGACTGCGGGCGCGTTCGGTCCATCGGCGCTTCCCCCCGGCCGTCTCGCCCCGATCTTGTCCCACACCACGAGCGCGAGGACGACGGAGTTCACGCCGAGGAAGAGGAGGAGGAGGACGACGAGGCCCGGACGCCGGGACGGGGGAGCCGGCGCGGGCGCAGATGCCGGGCGCGGGCGGCGGGCCGGCGGAACGGCCGCCGGAACCGGCGCGGGCGCGACGAGGATGGGCTGTGACGCGATGACCGTCGGCGTGTCGGCGACCATCGCATTCCGTCGAGGCAGGAGCGCCTCGCGGAGCGCCGCGGCGAAGGCCCCGCAGCTCTCGTAGCGGTCCTGCGGCTTCTTCGCAAGAACGCGGTCGAAGACCGCGTCCACCGCCGGAGGGACCTCGGGGCGGAGAGACGACGGCGCCGGCGGTGCGTGCGACACGATCCGCATCATCACGACGGCGGGTGCCGCGTTCGGCCCCCAGGGGAGCCGGCCCGTGAGCATCCGGAAGGCGAGGACCCCGAGCGAGAACTGGTCGGAAGCGGGCGTCAGCGATTCCCCCCTGGCCTGCTCGGGCGAGAGATACATCGGAGTTCCCATGAGCGTCCCGGCCGCGGTCAGGCCGGAGGAGTCGGCCATGCTCTTGGCGAGACCGAAATCCGCGAGGACGATCCGGCCGCTCTGGTCGAAGAGGACGTTCACCGACTTGATGTCGCGGTGGATGATGCCCCGCCCGTGAGCGGCGTCGAGCGCCGAGGCGAGGGCGTCGACCCACTCGCAGACGGTCTCCGGCGGGGGCGGCGGCCCGGACTCGAGACGCGAGGCGAGGGTACCTCCCGACAGGCAGGGCATCTCGATGAAAGCGACGCCGTTCTCGACGCCGAAGCCGTAGATCTGGAGGATGTTCGGGTGCTCCAGCTGCGCCGCCGTCTTGGCCTCGCGACGGAACCGCGCGTCGAACTCGGGAAGGCTCGAGATCGTCTCCTTGACGACCTTGATGGCGACGCGCCTTTCGAGGGTGACGTCGACCGCCTCCCAGACCTCGGCCATGCCACCCTCGCCCAGCTTCCGGACGAGGCGGCAGTTCCCAAGACGGGTCCCTTCGGACAGAGGCATGTCGGCGGTTCGGACTCCCCAGGTTTCGGTTCGCCGATGTTAGCCGAGGACCGGCGAAGGCGCCGGGAACGTCAATCGAGGTTCACGGTGGCCCGCCAGCCCCCCATGGCGATCTCGTCGCCGTGGGAGAGGCGCACTTTCGATACCACCGTGCCGTTCAATGTCGAGCCGTAGCGGCTTCCGACGTCCTCGAGCCAGAAGGTCCCTCCGCCCTCGCGCAGGATCCGCGCATGGTGTCGCGACACTCCCGGAAGCCGGACGATGACGTCGTTCTCGCGCGCCGCACCGATCGTCAGGACCGCGGTGTCGAGAAGGTAGATCTCGCCCATGTTGTCGAGGATGTGCGGTCCGGCCGCGCCACGCGGGGAAGGCTCCCTCACGCCGGCAGCCTTCGAGGGGGGAAAGGCCATGCGGGAAGGATACGCGGGAGCGGACCGCCGTGCACCCCCGAGGGCCAGGGCCGGCCGGAAGCCGGCCCTGGTGGAGACTGCCTCCTATTCCGCCCGGACGAACACCGGGTCCGTGGAGGCGTTGTCGATCACGGTGACGTAGGCATCCCACGGCTCGAGGCCTTCGACCCTCTCGATCGTGGCGGTGAAGCCGTCGCCGCTCGTACCGAGGACGTCCGCGAGTACGCGCGTCCACTGGTGGAGCTGTCCGGGCCCGAGGGACTTCTCCAGCGGCGCCCCGACGACGGTGCCGCTCGAGCTGCGGACGGTCACCCGCAGCGTGACGGTCGCGTTCGGGTCGGAACCGGTCGCTCCCGAATGGACGACGGCGAGGTTCGTCCGGAAGCGCTCGTTCTGCACGAGCCCGACGATCCGCTTCGTCCGTTTCGCGCGCTCGACGTACGGGTCGATCGCCGTGAAGCCGAGCCCCGTGCCGTTCGACGCGGTCGTCCTCACGGAGGCGAAGCCCGAGGCAAAGTCCCGGAAGGCGATCCTCAGCGGTCCGTAGTCGTCGGCGCGGACGGAGCCGGGCGAGAGCGCACGGAAATGGTCCACCGCGTTGGGCCAGAGGACGCCTAGCCCGGTCCCGAGCGTCAGGGTTTCCGAGACCGTGTTTCCCGAGACGGAGGACGTGAAGGTGACGTCCGCCAGAGCGGGACCGCCCGTCGTGTTCGTGATCGCGCACTCCGAAGTGAAGCGCGTTCCGATCCCGCCGGCATCCGTGATCACCGGAAGCGCCAGGTTCGACGCCCGGTCCGCCGGTGACGCCCTCACGAAGGCAGCGTCCTGGTTCGCGTTCGAGACGACCGTCGCGTAGGCGTCGTAGGCCTCGGAGCCTGCCGAAAAGGGGACGAACAGGACCGAGAAGGTCTCCCCGACCGCTCCCGGGAACCCGGCCAGGGGCGCGTCGAGCTGCCGCCACTGCCCGGGCGGCACCTGGAGAGGCACCGTGCCGACCGCCGCGCCCGTGGCGTCGTCGAAGAAATCGGCCGAGATGTCGAGCGTGGCGCAGCCCCCCTCGAGGCCGCAGAGGTTCGCGACCGCCACGTTGGTCCGGAAGGCCGGGGTGTTCTTCAGGCCGTTCAGCGCTTTTCGGAAGACCCTCACCTCGCGGGACGCGTCCAGCGACGTGAAGCCGAGCCCCGTCGTCGAAGCGTCGGGGAAGCGGGTGAACACGCGTGCAGCGAGGCTCCCCGAGCCGGTCCGGAACGCTGCGGCAAGCGTCCCCGCCACCGTCTCGCCCGGCGGGAGCGCGGCCCCCCCGAGGTCGCGGAAAGACTGGACGACGTTCGGAAAGACACGCGTCGTCCCGGAAGGAAGATCGACCGGAAGGGTGAAGGTCCCGTTCGCGGTCGTCAGGGTCAGTACCACGTCTCGCTCGGCGTCGAGGTTGGTGACGGTCACCTCGGTGAAGAAGTTCCGCGTCGGGTCGGAGGGCCGGACCTCCACGGCGACGGGAAGGACCTGCCGGGTCACGAACGGCGATCCGGCCGGCAGAGGGGTCCAACGCTCCACGGCACCCGTCACGACGAGGAATTCCCCGCCCCCGGACCACGGCAGGGCGCGATACGTCTCGCCGCTCGTCGTGAAGAGCGATCGCCCGCCGTCCGACGGTGCGTAGACCGTCCGCACGGTCGACTCGACGGTCGTGTCGGTGCGCTGTGGCGCGACAGCGGCCGCCGGAGCGGCCGCTGTCGTCGCGAGCCCCGCGTCGCCAGGGACCGGCGTCAGGGTCGTCGTGACGCCGTCCGTCATACCCGACACGGCGGCGGCCAGAACGTGCGGCCCGTACGACGAGGCGAGCGCTACCGTCCCGCCGGTGGCGGCGATACCTGCCCAGTTCGAGACGGCCCTCACCTGCGGGAACGCGGTCCGCTCGCCGGTCGCGGGGCGGAACCGGACGAGCCGGTCGCGTGCGCCATCCATGCCCCAGAGCTGGGTCCCCGTCTCGTCGACGGTCAGGAGCGTGCCCGGAGACGAGCCGTTCCCCCAGAGCGTCAGAGCGCCCTCCGGCGTGAGCGAGAGGAGCACCCCGCCTTCCGTCGCGAGCCAGAGGCGCCGGGCCGAGTCGAACTGCCCCGCGGCCTCCACGACCCCCGCGATGGTCCACGTCGTCAGTGTGCCTCCCGCGAGGCGCGCCACCACGTCGCGCCCCACGAGCCACGCCGACCCGTCCTGCGGGTCGAGCCGCAGCGACCGCGCCAGGAACGGGACCTCCGTCCGTGTTGCGCTTCCCGTGGCGGGATCGAGCGAATAGACGAGTGCCCGCTGCTCGGCCGTGAGCGGTACCAGGACGAGGACCCGTCCGGTCCCCGCTTGCCTCCGGACGGCGACGGGGAAGAACGAGCGGGGCGTCGCGTCGAGCGCCCAGGTCGTGAGGGCGCCCGACGGGGCGAGGCGCCGGACGATGGGCGTCCAGCCCCCGGTCGGGTTGTCGTACTCGGCGGCGGGAAACCAGAACGACCCGTCCGCGCCGGGCTCCCGATCGCCGGTCGACCCCTCGACTCCCGCGGTGGCGAAAAGCGTCACTCGATACGCCGTCCCCGCCGCGACGGCCCGGGACGGGAACAGCAGCAGTGCCGCGGCCAGCGCGGCCGCCATCGGGGCGTATTTCATGGGACCTCCGACCGGAAAAATACACGATTCGTTGACAGTCGGCGACCCCGGCGCCACGATTCCGCGCGATGTACACCCTCCGTCGATCGCGCGGGCTCGTCGCGCGCCTCCTCCTCGTCGGTCTCGCCCCGTTCGCCCTCGACGGTTGCGTATCCGTGGGCCTCGCCCGCTCCGTGCGCGACGGCGGCGCCTCCGGCACGGGCGAAGTGCTCGTGAGCGTCTACAAGACGACGGGGGACCGAGACTCCGCCGTTCCCGTGAGTCACCCCGTGCTGGCCGAGCTGGCCCGCGTGGAGAGCGGACACCGGTCGATCGTGGCCCGCTCGATGGCTGCGTCGTGGTCCCTCGACGGGCTCCCTCCCGGACGCTACGTCCTCCGGACGTCGAAGAAGATCGACGCGGACGGCAACGTCGTGCCCCTGAAGGGGCCGATCGAGAAGGAGTTCGACGTCCGTGCCGGCGAGCGCGTGGAAGCGAAGGTCGTCCTCGAGAAGGTCCCCGTCTTCTGGATCGTCCTTGCCGCCATCACCGTCGTCTTCCTCGTGATCCTCGCGATCGACGCCGCGGGCGACGGACGGCTTCCGCTTCCACCTCCCCCGCCGCTCCCCCCGGTCTTCGTCGGTGTCGCCCTCGAGATCCCCTTCGGGCGCTCGACCGGCCCCGACGCCGCCGAGCCAGGCGTGGCCGACGTCTATCCCGCTCCGGGCTCTGTCGTCGCGGCGCGGCGGGTCGCGGTGAGCTTCTTCGTCACGGTTCCGCTCGACGAGGGCTCCGTGGAGAAGGGGGCGATCCTCGCCGTCGGATCGCTCTCCGGCGAGATCCCGGGAACGGTGGAGTGGCTGGAGGAGGAGCGCCTCCTCCGTTTCCTGCCGACGCAGGACTTCCGTCCGGGTGAGGACGTCACCGTGACGCTCGATCTCGGGAAAATCGAATCGGCGGGCGGCCGGAGCGGCAGCGGCCGCGCGACGACGTCGTTCCGGGTCCCCTGACGGTCAAGCCGCCCCGCCGCCCGCCGCGCGCCGGGGGCTCTCGTCGTCGGCGCTCGGCTCTGCGATCGCGAGAGCGGGCTTTCGTCGCGCCGCAGCCAGGAGGAAGGTTGCGAGGAGGCCGAGCATCAGACCGAGGAACGCCTGCGAGGCGAGGAACGCCGCGGGCTTGAGGATCGCGAAGCCGGGATGGACGAACCTCACGAGCCAGCCCGACGCCTCCGACAGGAACGCCGCCGCGAACGTCCCCCCCACGAACGCCGTCTTCAGGCGCCGCGGGCCGGGAACGAAGATGTAGAGGTGCGTCAGGACGAGCAGGACCATCGCCATCATCGCGAAATGGCCGTGCGAGGACTCGACCATCGAGCCGAAGGTGCGAGCGGGCTGGAACGTCTCGTCGGACCCGCGGTAGTAGGCGGCGACGCTCGCGGGCGAGAGCCCCATCCTCGAAAAGTACATCCCGAAGTTCGAGACCCAGAGCCCGGTGAGGAAGACGAACGTTCCCCAGAGAGTCAGCCGGGTGAGGGGGTTGTTCTGGAAGCCGCCCTGTTCCATGTACTTCATCGTCTTCTCATTTCGCCGGCGGAGCCGGTTCTCCCAGGAGTGAGTGAACCGCCAGGACCCGCCGGAGGGCCGCGGAGATGGAGTGCGTCGTGAGCGTCGCACCGGTGACGTGCGCCAGCGCCCGGCCGACGAAGAGGCCGTCTTCCTGCCTCTTCCCCTCTACCCTCTTCAGCCACCCGCCGCGCGGCAGGTAGTCCTGCGGTTCGCCGAAGGCGAGGACGTCGACGTTCCGGACGGTCCGGTCGGGCGCGACGACGACCATCAGCACCTCGCGCGCCGTCCTCACGACATGGGCATCGAAGTACGCCGTGCCGAGAAGCGTTCCGTCGGGACCGAAGGCCGCGTAGCGCGTCACGACCGCGGAGTCGACCGGCGCCTGCGCCGCCTTCCGGGCCGCCTCGTGCTGTGCGTCCGTCAGGAAGGACGTGCTCCTCACGACGCGGGCCGGCGGCGGGAACGCCCTCGCGAGCGCCTGCTCCTGCGTCTCGAAGACGGCCGCGCCCGCCGCCCCCGGGAGGAAGGCGGCGAGGAGGAGAAGGGCCGGCGCCCGCCCGAATCGGCGGGCGCCGGGGCTCACCCCGTGGTCAGAAGAGGTAGGCGAGCGCGACATTCCACTGCGAGACGCCCGTGTTCGCGGCGTCCGAATAGTCCTGCCAGTCGACCTTGAGCGCGAGCTGGGGGATCGGCTTGAAGTCGAGACCGACCGTCCAGGCCTCGCGGTCGTTCGCACCGTCGCGGGTCCAGCCTGCCGGGACTTCCTTCTGCGTGTCCGTCCGCTCGTAGCGGACGAACGGCGTCAGGGCCATCGAGGATCCGGGAGCGAATCGCGAAAGGACCTCGTAGCCTACGGAGAGGTAATACCCCTCCAGCGTCTCCCCGACCGACTTGTTCCCGGTGAGGCCGAGCGACTGGTTGAGGAGCGCGACGTCGTCGATCGTGACCCGCGCGAAGACTCCGCGCAGCCAGAGACCGCGGTATCGCCAGTCGGCGTGAAGGTCCCACGTCGTCGTCCGTGCTCCGAAGGTCTGGCCTGCAGTTACGAGGTCCTTCCCCGATTCGCCCGTGAAGAACGAGGCTCCCGCGAGGAGGCCCGGAACGGAGACGAGGTCGAGACGGCCCGAGAACGCCAGGTTGTCCGCCGTCGCCAGGGCCCCCTTCTGCCGGCCCCCGCGAATGCCGTTCGACGCGTTGAACGAAGACGCGCTCAGGCTCTCGTTCAGGTAGAGCTTGTAAGCGACCGGGCCGGCCTCGCCGAAGACGCCGATGCCGTTCGCCCGCCACGTCGACGGGAGGATCCGGTTCTCCGTGTCGGGGCGGCGCGCGCCCAGGTAGGTCGTCGGCTCGTGCATCTCGGTCACGAAGCCCACCGGCACGAGGACGAGCCCCGCCCGGAGGTTCAGCTCGTCACGAAGGAGGGCGTCGAGCGTCGCGAACTCCACCGAGACCTCGCCCCCTTTGCCGGTCGAGGCGTGCTCGTACTCGAACTCCGAGTTCAGGACGAATGTCTTGTCGAATTTCCATCCGAGGTAGACGACGGCGCGGACGTAGTCCCACTCGTTCGTCCTGCCCGAGGGCGTGCCGTTCTCCCGGGTCGCGTCGAAGTTCTGGTAGAGCGACTCGCCGTAGCCGCCGATCGAAAGACCGGAAGACTTCCCGTAGACCTTGGATGCGGCCGGGCCGAGGCCCCACTTCCCGGTCGTTCCGGCGGGAGGAGCCGGATCGGAGGCGTCGCCGAGCTTTCGGGCCTCCAGCTCGCGGGCCAGGACCTCGATGCGCCGCGCGAGCTCCTCGTTCGAAGGGGCGGTGGCAGATTCGTCCGCAGGGGCCGGTCTCGGGGGATCCTCGGAGCGAGCCGGGCCCGCAAGAAGGGTGAGTACACACAGCGGGAGCGCGAAGAGCGTTCTCGTCTTCGGTTTCATTCGTTCTCTCCTGGAGACTGGATTCAGGGCCGTTGAATGGCGGCGTCCACGACGCGAGCCGGCGGCCGGAGCCGCTCGAAAGGTCGATCCGACAGGGTCTCGTGGCCGCCCTCGCGGCCGGCCATAGCGAAGGCCACGGCTCCGGCGCGCCGCAGCCGTGAGCCGGGATCGGACCGGCGGAATGCCGCCGGTCCCTCGACGGCCCATGCCGTCGAGAGGGCATCGGCCAGCGCGCCGCTGGCCGCGAGGATCGTGACCGACCCGGGGAGCGTCACGAACCTCCCCGTCCGTGGGTCGAGGAGGTGCCCCGCCTCCTTCCCGTCGATCATCCGCGCGCGTTCGGAGTTCGCCGAGGTGGAGAGGGAGGCGTCCCGGACCCGGACGGTCAGGAGTGGAGTACCGGAGTCGAAAGGAGAGGCGACGAGGGCCTCCCGTGCCGGAGCGCCGGGAGGAGGCCCGATGACGTAGAGCTGGCCACCGAAATTCAGGAGTGCATCGTCGACACCCCGGACCCGTAGTGCCGCCGCCGCGCGGTCGAGGGCGAATCCCTTGGCAATGCCGTCGAAGTCGAGCGAGACGCCCTCGTCGAGGCGAAGTACGCGGGTCCGAGGGTCGTAGTGCACGCCCTCGCGCCGGGCGAGCTCCACTGCACGGCGCCTCTCGGCCCAGGAGGGCCAGCGCCCGCCCCCGCGAAGGTCATAGGCCGAGACGAGCGCCCCGACGGCCGGGGAGTAGGCCCCGCTCGTGACCTCAGCTGCGCGGAGCGCCTCCTGGACCAGGTCGCCCAGGGTCCCGGAAAGGACTACAGCCTCTCCGGCATTGGCCCGGATGTGGACTGCGCCGAGCTCCGTGCCCGGCCGCCAGAGTGAAGCCGCCGACTCGACCTTCGCCACCTCCGCGAAAGCGGCCTCCGCGAGCTCGTCGATCCGCTTCAGGGCCGCAGGAAGGCGCAGCTCGAGAACCGTGCCCATGAGCCACCGGGCCCGGACCGCCTCGGGCCGATCGATCGGCTGCGCCTCCTCGACCGCGACCGAGCGGACTGGAAGGAGTACCAGGCTGAGGATCGCTGCGCGGCCGAGAGGGCATATATTGAGACTGCTTCTCAACACCTTCGCAAGATACGAGCACCTTGCCCGTCTGTCAACACAGATCTCCTCGCCACATGATTCCCGTCATACCGGGCACTCGAGCCTCTCTTCGCTAGACTCGGGGCGAGGAGACCTTCATGGCGAAATGGGAGCGCCGGGACGTCGTCGTCAGAACCAACGCGACGGGGCACGAGCTGACCGCCCCGGTCTTCGTCGCACGCGGACGCCAGGAGCGGCCCCTTGCATACGTCCAGGCGAACGTCCACGGAGGGGAGCTCCAGGGAAACGCCGCGATCCTCGCCCTTCTCGATCTCCTGGAACGGGAACCGCTCCGCGGCACCGTCATCCTCGTACCCCGCGTCAACCCCGTGTCGGCAAACCAGCAGGTGGGTGACTACGTTGCGGGTGTCTACGACTTCCTGACGGGGAACAACTTCAACCGCGGCTACCTCTACCTCACCGGCCCGTCCCGCTCTGCGTCAGCGGCCTCGTATGTCGACGTCGACTCCTTCGCCGCCGCCCACCAGTCGTCGCCAGTCGGCGAGATCCGCGAGGATTTCCGGGAATCTCTCAAGGCGGCGCTCGAGGCGATCGAGGCGGAGACGCGCACCTGGGGAACGGACTCCCGCCTGGAGTTCTCGCTGGCCATACAGAAGATGTCCGTCGAGGCGGACCTCGTCCTCGATCTTCATACCGGCGATCGCGCTCCGCGCTATCTCTACGTGCCGGAAGGGGCCGTCGCTGCGGCGAGGGCGTTCGGCTTTCCATTCGTCCTCGAGGTACCGGCCCGGTTCGGCGGCGCGCTCGACGAGGCGTCCTTCGTGCCGTGGCAGGACCTCTCCGAGGCGTTCCGCCGCCTCGGCCGCAACGACATCCCCCGCCTCGTCGACGGCTACACGGTCGAGCTCGGCTCGATGAACTCCTTCTCCCTCGAGGCGGGACGTGCCGACGCCCGCAGGATCGCGTCCGCCCTCCGCCACTTCGGGATCCTCGAAGGAGAGCCCGAGGAGCCCCCCATACGCATCACCGCCTGCTCGATCGGCGACTACAGGTCGCTCCACGCCCCGGTGGGCGGTCTGGTCGACCTCGCCGTGGAGCCCGGAACACCCGTGAAGGCCGGAGACGTCGTCGTCCGCATCGTCGACCCCTCCCGCTGCCGGACGCTCCCGCCCCGGGCCGAGGACGCGATCGTCGAGGTGAAGGCCCCGGAAGACGGCGTCGTCCTCCTCTTCCACGCCTTCTCGTCGGTCCCGAAGGGTGCGCGCCTCTTCTCGATGATGACGAGGACGCGGACGCTCTGAAACGACGGACCGAAACGAAAAGCGGGGGGAAGGGATCGCTCCCCTCCCCCCGGCGGCCCGAGCGGGCCTCTCCTCCCCGCGCGTCAGCCGTCGGACTTCAGGCTGACGTCGTCGATCCGGAACGTGGTCACGAGGGACGAGTCATTCGTTGCGGCGAACCGCACCTTCACGGTCTTTCCCTTGTAAGACGTGGCGCTGTAGCTCTTGAGCGCGTAGGTCGTCGAGCTCGCCGTCTTGTTCAGGTTCGAGAGGGTCCCGAGCGTCGCCAGGACTGACCCGGTCGAGGCGTCGACGAGCTGCACGTTCAGCTTGTCGTAGGCCGTCGCCGTCGTCGTCTCGGCAGTCACGATCGAGACATAGAACGTCAGAGTCGCGCTCGTGGCGGCGGCGGGAATCACGGCATTCGCGCTCGTCACCGTCTGGGAAGACGAGACGTAGACCCCGACGTACCCGTAGTCCGTCCCGGTCCGAGGGGTCGTCCCGTTGGCGACGAGCGTATTGAAGCTCGTTCCGGTGTAGGCCGTCCGCGACCACGAGCCGTCGGGCGCGGAGTTCGTGGAAGTCGTCAGGGTCTCGAAGCCACCGTTGGAGAGCCTCTCGACCTGACCCGTCGTCCCGCACGTGGCGGTGAAGTCCTTCCCTGTGGCGTTCGGGCCGACCGTCACGGAGAGAGTCGTGGGAGAGAACGTGCACCCCGACTTCGACGGCGTCACCGTGTAGGTGCCGGCG
>Ga0209573_1005489_pt1 | contig 11396 bp, 3 predicted proteins | sample TNRBio252014_DNA_FD_185870 | JGI IMG/M metagenome (GOLD analysis project Ga0209573, IMG submission 185870) | Wastewater treatment Type I Accumulibacter community from EBPR Bioreactor in Madison, WI, USA - TNR Reactor_6/25/2014_ DNA (SPAdes)... | ecosystem: Engineered > Bioreactor > EBPR >...
TTGTATCAATATCTTTCCGGGGCGATCAGTCTGAGCAGCGGTGAACATTGGATGTTGCAACAAGATGCTTGTAACGGAGTATTTTTCCAAGAACTTTTAAATGCTATTTCAAAAAGCAAACCTAAAGGAGCTTGTCCCATTGTTAGTTGAAAATAGCGTGGGGCATATGTGGGATTGTTTATGATTAAGTTTTCGATTTCAAAGCTAATACTTCTTTTTGGATCGCGGCTTGGAGCAAGGGTATTTGGGTGTGATTTCGGACTTTACCCAAGTGTTTTTCCTGTTCGGCGAGGGAAATGGCAACCCACCGTTGCTTTTGAGGCGAATCTCGATAGCGTTTGACGCGATTCAGTCGGCGGGCAAGTTCGGCGTTAAGGCTTTCGATGGGGTTGGTGGTGGCGAAAGAAATGCGTAACAAGGGTAGAATGTTCAAGCGATGGAGCGTTAAAGTTTCCGCTAAGCCTTCCCGAAGCGATTGTGCTGCATTTCGGTTAACCGGTTCGATTTCATCCACGATTTTTTGGAGCGCGGACTTGGCTTTATGGTAATCGTCGATGCGAAAAGCCTCCTTCAAACGTGCTTCAAAGTGTTTCTGATCCGCCTTTGACAGATAACTCAACACATTTCTGATTTTATGAACCTGACAGCGTTGCAGTACCATCGTATCGCCGAAAACGTCCCGGGCCGCCTTGTGCCAACCCTTTCCACCGTCGGCTATTAATAAAAATCCGGTGTCAACCTTAAAGCCCCGTTCCAAAATATCCCGGAATAATTCGGCGATACTTTCCGAATGTTCGCTCTTACTTTCTCGAAATCCCAAAATTTTCTTCTGCCCATCGGTCGTTACGCCCACCGCAATCAGGATTTGACTCCCCGCCAAATACTTACCGTCCACAAACATCGCCACATACGTATCGTCGAATAAACGCCTTTCAAAGGCTTCCAAAGCAGCGGTCGACTCTTCGATAAATGCCCGCGAAAGGCTGGATTTGCTCGTTCCGAAACTGTCCGTCAAATGATCAACTACCCCTTTATAATCCCGCATGGAGATACCCGCCATCATTTGTTTCAGTAAATCATCGTCGGGAGCAGGGATGTTTTGTAGTTGTTCTAAGATCGGTACATTCATCGTCTCGCCCGTGGTTTTGTGGCGCAATCGCGGGACTTCCGTCTTGATTTTTTCCGGACCCACCTTGATATGTGTCGGATTGTACCCGTGTCGCTGATAGTCCAATGTCGGTCATACTTTTCGCCCGCTAATTCACAGGCATTACGCGACATGATTTCCTGTGCCAAGAGCAACATTAATTCCGTATGCCGATGCACAATCAACAGCATCAGATCAAAATTGCTGAAATCCAGTTCCGACAGAACCGATCGACCGGCTTTTTTCGTTTGTCCCATGGGGGTGTTGTTTGTTTTACAAAGTTAGTCCACAGCACCCCACTGTGGATTATTTTCAACTAATTTCGGGACAGGCTCTAAAAGCACGGTTAACAAGGCTGAATTACGGTTAAATACACGGTTAACGAACTAAAAACGAGGCTGAAAAACGGTTAAAAGCATGGTTAATGAGGCTGAAATAAGGCTGAATAATCGTTAAAAAATAGGAGGATGTGATTTTAAGTTAATCAAATTAAACGAATGCTACCGAAAGATAATGCTTTATTTAGGTAACATATTTTGCATTCGTAATTTTATTACGTTAGCTATTAAGCTCTTTTACCCCGTAAGCAATATACACCCTGTATCCCATAAAGCAAGTCTTCCCGCCCTACAAACTGACTAAGCAATAACGACCATAAAAACCAGTACAAAACTAATGTTGAGAGACTTCAAAGGTATGTAGGATGAAAGGATATGAAAACAATGTATGAATTCCATGGTTTGATATATGTAAATCAAATTTTGTAATTTCTCATCTGAATAGTGTAATATTTCCAATTATTATTTTTTCTTTATTCGTTAATGTAGTTATCTTTAAGAGATAAGTATAAACCCCTTCAGAGTATTGTTCCCCGTGCCAGATAATAGGTTGTTGGTCTGTTTCAAAGATTTTTACGCCAAAGCGGTTAAAAATCTCAAAATGTAAAGATGCAACAGAAGGTAAACTGGCATAGTAAATATCGTTTAATCCATCGTTGTTAGGAGTAAAAGTATTAGGTAAAAAATGTTCCCATATTACTTGTTCGTAACATTCATTTTTTACGCTGATTTTTGTCTTCTTAGTTATACGGTTGCATTCTACCGGATAGTCGGGAATATGGATTGTTACGGAATAGCTTGTTGTTTGCTCAGGGGTTGCGATTGGATTAGGGTTATTGGCATTAGAAAGTCCTTTAGCCGGAGTCCATTCATAAATCAAATTAGAGGATGTATTTTTTATATCCAACTTTACTTTTTCTCCCAAACAAATGGTTGTATCATTGATAATAGAGAATTGAGGCATGTTATAGATGCCGATCATAATAGAATCTTTTGCTTGGCTACAAGGTAAGTTAGGATCAGTTACAATTACTTGATAAGTAGTGTTCTGATCTACTGTTGCGACCGGATTAGGGCTATTGGCATTAGAAAGTCCTTTAGCCGGAATCCATTGGTAATGAGCATGATTCGGATTCTTCTTGTCTCCAAGCATAATCGGTTTCATACTACACACGATAGTATCTTTTCCTGCTGAGACCGATAAAGGTTGAATGACGTTTATTGTTATGTAGTCAATGGCATAATGACAAGAATCATCTAAAATAGAATCCGAAACCGTTAATTTATAGATTATGGTCGTATCTGTGTAAACATAAGGTTGCGGGCTATTTGGATTATCTAATCCAGTGGAAGGCTCCCAACGATAACGCAATCCTTTTTTATCGGGAGGGTTTCCAATTAGCACTTTTTGTTTGGGGCAAATAGTAAAATCATTACCCGCATCAGCCTTAATACCGTTTAATGCGCCTAAAGCATAGTTAGGCATATTGGGTAAACAGGGTTCAGCTTCTTGATTACTTAATAAGTTTATTCCAGCTAAGTCAAAATTACAATCCTTGCCCACAAGGGTAGGATCATGGATAATCGCTATGCTATTAAACCCACCCGAATTATAATAAGTAACGTATATTTTCCCATCAATGCCTAATTCCATTTGATTAAATTGAAAATTAAGCTTTGCGGATTCCGGCTTAAGGGCAATGGTATCTTTTAGATAAGTATCATTTTCCGTTCTATGAAATTGATAAATAACAAAATCAGTAGTTACGTAAAATGTATTTTCATCACTGGAAAAAGCACATCCGTAATAAGAACGTTTATGATCTTGTTCACTATTTTCAGGCATAATTTCGGGTAAGCCTAGATAGAGATGGTCGCTTAATTCTCCGCTGCAACGGTCAAAAGAAAATAAATCTATGATACCTGATGGTGTTACAGCCAAAATCTTCTTTCCATTTTTAGAGAAACATATCTCTCCGAGATATTTATTATAACCTAAATGAGGAGTACCTATTTTTTGAGTTTTAGGTTTAGATAAACCATTTTGATCTAATTTAAAGATATAAAAAATATCATCATTACGTCCATGAGTAATGATCCACCAATCTTTGCCATTGCTATGCTGAACCGCAGCTATTTTTTCGCTTAATTCCCCTTTTAGTAGTAACTCATTTTTTCGTTTGACTTTAAGGGTTTGATCCGGAAGAACCTCAATTACATGAAAAAACAAAACAGGGTCATCAATCAGATTATTTGCTCCTATATAGTCTATAGTAATGGAGTAATACTGGTTCTCTTTTGCGGGATCAGGGATTATTATTGCGCCATTGGTAGCGGTAAAGCTAACATGAATAGAATCCCCGTTTTCTATCAACTCGTTTTTACGATTAAAAAATTGCGTTGTACTTTCTTTATAATTGAAATTGATGTTGAAGTAAAAGAGTAGATTGCCGTTTTTATCTGCAATACTCGCAGCGGATTCTATGCCTTTTACCACGGTACCGGCTTTACTCTTTCCTAATTGAGGTGGAATAGAATTGAAATCTAATAAAATGGAATCTGGAAAACACCAAACATAGCCGTTTTTCTGAGCTAAACCGGAAACCATTAAGACAAACCACCACCCTAAAATGAGGGTGGTTTGTCTTAATATTTTATGGTTCGGAACCGTACTCATTATTTAGTTATCACTAATTTAAGTGTTTGTAAAGAACCTTTTTGGTCTGTAAAAACAAAAGAATAAATCCCCTCAGACCAATCTTTTGTTTCTATTTCAAGTAAATTAGTTTCTCCTGTCAAGGGATAATCGCTTACCTGCTTTCCTGTAGCATCGTAAACTTTCAACTGACTTTCCGAAGATTTTTCTTGCTGATAGCTTACATAAACTTTTTCGCGTGCCGGATTGGGATAAACAGAAAAAGAATTCAGCGTTTGTTTTTGAATATGAATATTTGAAGGCTCAGTACGAAGTTGTGAATAGAGACAAGCATCATCGTAAAGGACGGTTACCGTATCACGGGTTGTCAATAATGCCCGAGCCTGGTAGACTGCCTTACCTCCTAATAAGGGACATTGATTGGCAATACTACGCAATGTGTGACAACACCCATGGGTTAAACAGTGAGGGATAGCTCCTGTAATAGAACTACTGTCTGTTATAGAAAACAGTGTATTGAAATAAACGGTGTTAAAATTCTTTTGATTCGCTTCAATCGTGTTTTCTGGTGAAATGCTTCCATTCAGAGTAATTGCTCCGAGGGTGTCTCCGATAAAGAACAAACTGTCTATTTGATAAAAACGTCCGACATTTGTGGTTTTCAAGCTATCGTAAGCGTGTTGTAAAATCACGGAGTTCTGTCGTAAGATCGGCACCTGATTGATAATCTCATAGGCATAAGTCCGTTGTATATAATCATTCTCCACACTGCCCCAGTGATTTGGATTAGGGGTTTGAGATAAATTCCGAATCAAATGTGTACTTATCTCCTGATAAACTGCCTCAGGTGTGGGATTATCCTGCGGTGGAATCGTTAAGAAATTAGCTCCGGCATCTTCACAAGTAAAGAAACCACCATTCCATCCGGCAAAATTAGGATTCCCAATGTAATCGTGATGGTTGGTAACTTCTTGTACTGGTACTTGAGTTGCAGCTCCAATAAAACTTCTCTCCGTAGGAAAATGATCCGGTAAGCCCTGCCTGACGATGAATTTTTGGTCATCACCGGAAGTTGCGGTATTGGTTAAAATATGGTTTGTAATATTACCTGTCCATACATTATCACCCGTCCATGCACGGGGATCCGGATTCGGAGGAAGCAATTGACTCCCCGTATTAGCTCTATCACTAAAAGTAATACAGTCTATACAGTTATTCATCAGATTGCCCTGTAGGGTTGTCCAATAGTTGTTACCGTTTAACTCAATAGCTCTATTAAGATTGGTAAGGGTGTTATTTCCGATGGATAGGAAATTAAGGGCAAAAGATGTTTGGACATCTGGAGAAAATGTAGGCCTACTGTTTCGGCAATTAGTGAAATAGATACCATTAAGTTGCGCTTGATTTAAGGATGTCGTACTTATTTCGTTTCGTGCTACTGTGGCATCAAAACAGTTCTGCAAATTGATACCTCTTGCCCAAGCATTCGAGGTAAGGCTGTGAGGTTGAGAAGGAACAAAAATATCGTTACAGGCAATATTACCAGTAGATATAATATTATAACTATGATCATTTTGCTCTATTGCCTCAAGGTAACCTCGAATGCCTGTTGCATAGATACCATCTACTCTCGCCCCTATAATTTTGTTATTGGCTATCCATAAACCTGTTTTTGGAGGAGGGTTAGATAAAGCGACATGAATCCCTCTACCTTGAAATTTTGGTAAATCCAGATTCGTAGTAACCAATTCAATAGTATTCTTAAGAATAGTCAAACTAGGGTCGGTACCTGACACGTAAATGCCTGTAGGAACGCCTTGATAAATCTGGTTAGCAGACGATTCATAACGGATTTTATTATTTTCTATGAGAACTTCCCTTGAACCTCCTTTTTGAGCAAATGTTGTCTGTACATTTGTCAAACTCACAGCACGACGTTCCGCTCTTGTATTATCGCAGTTAAATGTATTTCCTTTGATCACTACAAATTCAGGTAATTTTGAAGTAATAGTAACGTTTCTAATTTCAATCCCTTTTAGATGGAATTGAATATCACTATCAGTTACATTTATACCACCTGAAGAAATACTATTTCTACTGACTATGTTACTGAGGAATATCTGGGCTTTTTCCGTGTAAAAACCACTTCGCGTAAATTTACTATAATCAATGTCTGTAAAAATACCGACACCATAAACGCCATACTCCGTATTATCATGAAACTTACAAGACCTAATAGTAACTTCAGCTTGATTTTTTACTGCAACCGCAGTATTAAAATTGGAAAAAGAACAACCATCAGATATATTACGGTTAGCGTCCATGCCTAAAATTAAGACTGAAGGACTGGTTGACCTACTATTGCCAATCATGTTAATCCCGATAGCTTTATTATTGAAGCTAAAACCGCGATTGCAGATGAATTCGTTATTATCTAAATATACATACGCTCCTGTTGTAACTTGACTATAATCTATATCTATCCCAATGGGAGAAAAATTATCGGTCAAAAAAGTAAATGTATTACGAAGGTTAGGTCCAACACCACCAATAAAAATATTGGGTGGTGGTGTAGTGAGAGTGCGTTTTACGCTAATACCATATTGAGCATCATATAAAAAACACCCATATATATGACTTCCCGAACGACCAATAGCCTGTTCGTGGTTATTGATTTCAATATGAGTAGTGTTGTGTTGTAGTGTGGAATTAGTTAAGCGGAAACGTCCTGTTCCTGTTAAAGCTATTCCTGTAACAGCATACTCAATAGTGCTATTGTTATCTGCTACTATAGCTCCATGATTGGTTACACTGCTACCACCTATACTAACGCCTTTCCATTGAGTTTGGCAACGAGTCAGCTTAGAATGATGCAAGGTTAATGTTCGATTTTCGTTAACATTTATTCCATGTCCATCTTCTATATGGATTGTCGAGTTTTGAAGAATCAAATCTTGGTCTATAACCAAATCCCCCGCAATGGCTATCGTAACATTTTGAATAGTATTCCCGTTAACTACCCAATTTGGATTACGTTGTGCAACTTGGTCAAGTAGTTCAGAAGCAGACTCGGGTCTGAGATATATTCCTTCCTCACCATTAACCAAACAAGATAACCCCGTTAGTTTTGTGCAAGATTTTTCTTTGCAGTTACTATTTTCAGGATCAATAACTTCCACACAGTAGATGGCAGGAAGGGTTTCCGGAACAGTTATGACTAAAGTTTGACGATTGTGTCCTTCAGCTATTGGGGTAGTTTCTCCTTGTTTAGTCCATTTATAGATATAATCCTTTTCTGGACTTACGGTAGCGTGGAGGGTAATTGATTCTCCCGGCAAGACTGTCGGATTTACTGGTGTAAGATTCACATTTATTTTGTTAACCGTAACAGTGGCAGTAGCACTACCGGTACAGCCGCTTACAGTAGTAAAGTTAACCGTATAAGTTGTTGTTTCCTCCGGATGAACGGTAATTGAATTACCTCCTAAAAAATTACCGGGAGTCCATGTATACGAAGTAATCAAGAAACTTTCTGAAGCGGTAAGGGTAGCCTCCCCCCCTTTGCAAATAGTTGTGGAATTAATCGTAACAGAAGGCGTAAATGGAACAGTTACCGTTACTTGAGCGGTGGCAGTACAGGAAGGGTCTTGTTCCCGATTCATAACCATAAGCGTATAGGTGTAAGTCCCTGCTCCGGGAGGAGTGAAAACAGGATTGCGAATACCGCTGTTACTCAAACCGGTTGCGGGAGTCCAGGTATAATAGTACACATCTTGCCCTACACTACTGGGCGCAAGGGTAACGGGACTATTGGAACAGGTATTGACCGTTTGCGGGTTAAAAGCAACGGAGATTTGGGGTACATGAACGGTTATCGTTTTGGTTTCCGAGCAATTACCCAAATGCGCCGTAATGGTATAAGTCGTTGTTTGGCTGGGATTAATTGGGAAATAGGCGTTATTATTATCGGTTGTAAATGTCCCCGTGGGCGTAGTGATGGTATAAGAAGTAGCCGAAGGTTCCGAACCAAAGGAAATTTCACCACCGTCAGAACCCGGACACAGTTGTTCGGGACTGGAGACGGTCAAAGCAGGTGTAGGTGCCACGGTAACCGCAATAGACTTACGGGTTTCGCAACCGTTGGCATCTTTGACGGTAACAGTGTAGGTGTAAGTACCCGGATTATTCAGCGTTAGGGTCGGGTTGGGGATATTCGGATTACTCAACCCGGTAGCCGGTTCCCAATGATAAAACAGCCCGGTTTCCGATGAAGCGGATAAGGGGATAGGTTGCCGAGCGCAACCCGTTGCAGTCGGAGCTAACGTAACGGTAGGGGGTAGGACAAAATGAACCGTTACTTCTGTTCGAGTAGAACATCCCTCATCTGTCCATGCACTAAGGGTATAGGTTACAGTAGTGGGCGCATTCGGAAAACGGATAATTTCCGGGTTAGCAACTACTAAGCTGCTTAGATAAGTTCTTGCTTGTGAGCTGGGTACGCTCCATGAATAATTATACTGTAGTTGAGAGGGGGTAACACTTCCTTCCAAACGCGGAGGAGGTCCAAAAGCAATACCTGAAAGACAAACTATTTTAGGCGTTTCATATACCGCTTCTACAGGGGCAATTTCGACTCTGGAAGTTGCTTGAGCGGTACAGCCGTTTTTATCGGTTACCGTAACGGTATAAGAGTAGATGCCCGGAGTTGTTAGCGTTACCGTCGGATTAGAAATAGTAGCATTACTTAATCCATTGGCAGGAGACCAACTGTAAGTAAAAGGACCTTCGCCTTGAGCGGTAGCTGTCAGTTGTCTTCCTTGTATCTGACCGGGACACATGATTAGATCGTTAACACTTACCTGCGGAAGTGATCCCCTAACAATCGTTACCTGAGTGGCAAAAGTACAAGTAATGCTAAATCCATTTTGCCATCTATAGCTACCTGTAATGGTAGCCGTATAAGTTATAGGTCCGGTAAAATCCGGTGGAAGATTAAGCGTAGGGTTAGCTTTAGTCCTTTCTGCTTCAGGAAGGTATTGTTGAGGACTCCATAGAAAAGTGGCGTGATTAACATTGTTGATATTTAAAAAATATCTTGAATAGATGTTACCCGCGATAGTATAAGATATAGGCTCATTACTTGAGCCTACACAGATCGCCTGCTTGGATTCATAGTTTGGTAGTAACCAATATATATAAACATGAAATTCCCTTGTACAGCTACAGCCAGGAGCTATTTCATAGCTTATTTTATACCATCGTGAGTCTTGAGAAAAATATTGATTATATGGATAAGGGTAGGATCGGTCTATAAATTTAGGAGAGATGATTACATCATCATTCGCATTATGTAGGCTAGTTTCACCAGTAATCGGATCCCTAAGGGTATAAGGATTTCCGCCAGTGCCGTTTACTTTTAAGGTGAAAGATTCTCCCTGACATACATCCACCTGTCCATCATACGGAACCCCATTTATTTCTAACTTAGTCTCACAGGCTGGTCTTGTAAGTACGACTTTTTCATCATTTTCATGAGAAATATCAAGCTTACAAGACTCTTCACCATTAATAGTTTGCAGACTTACTTTGTTTGATATATCACAATTGGTTTTACCCGGTAAAATTTCAAATCGTAAAACTAAGTCAATAGACTGATTATTGAGATTCCCATTATAGGTGATCATTAGCCGATTTTGACCTGTTTCTTGTATAGAAACCCCTTCAGGTAAAACTTGATAATTACGAACCCACTGCAATCCTTCTGAGAATTCATCTACTACTGTTACAGAATGAGGTGCAGAACCGCTATTTCTTTTAATACTCACGGCAAAATCGACGTAATTTTTGCCGTCTATATTAACGTATCCGGATAGTTTTTTATTAATGGCTACATCAGTAGAGTTGGATAAACTCTCACACAGTACCTCGTCTCCGATTTTTTTTAGGCAAACATCATCGATAACTATGGCCGAAATCATTTGGTTACTCTCGGTATTAAATTTTTCAATACATAAATATACTGGTACATTAGTGTCAAAAAAATTGGTTGGGATGCTAAAATCAAATGAGTAGGACGACATTTCCCGTGAATTAATAGATCGTATTTCAGTTGTAGATGGACAAATAATAATAACACCGCCTGCATTAGTAAGCTCACCATCAGTAATATCTCTGTCTGTAAAACCGGTAATTCGATTTGAATTTCTTAATGTAATCCTCAATAACTGCAACGGCGCATCATCCTGACTCTCAGCCCATGCCTTAAAATTTAGTCTATAATTACCCTCGTAGACAAAATTAGAACAATAATGCAAATTAGTTTTAGCAGCTTCATACCACCCCATTCTCAAAGCACGCCCCCCATTAATACGAACCGGTTTCTGTGAGTAAAATTCCGGTCTTGTAGATACATCCATCCCTAATATTACTTCTCCAATGGAAGAAAGAATATCAGGAGTTACTTCTCGATCTAAAGCACTCCATCCTTTTTCCCGTACAGTTAAAATTTGAGGGCTTGATTTCTCAAAATTACCATTTGATATCAAATTACAGGAACAAACATTATCTTCTTCACTGGTTTTATTACTTACCTCTATGGTATAATAGGTATCTTGTCCACGTTTACTACCGTCAAAAGGAGTATAGACCACCACAGCATAGTTTTGATAATTAGTAGTATCAGGGATATATGTAATTTCTTGCCCGTTAATTACGATTTGTCCCGGACTGTTTACTAAAACAGGTGGGTTGATAGGATCAAAGTACAGGCTATCACCGTCGGCATCGGTGTCATTATCAAAGACATTGAAGGTAACTGATTGATTATACCAAATAGCTGTATGGTCATTTACTCCTATTGGTGCTTGATTAACGCAAGGCAGCATATAAACCGTCTGATACGAACCTGTTGAAAATAAAGACTTTTGTTCGGGAGAACAAGCCGTATAAAGCCGATAATCGTAACGGGTACAAGGATTCCAGTGGGTTATAATGATAGATGTATCTTGGGTATATAAATCAATACGATTAGGCAGATCATCCGAACCGTAAGAAAATACATACACCAAAGAATCACCCGCCCCATGCCAACTGGCTCTATACCGTACCGAATCCAAGACAACCACTTGGAGGTTGGTTGGCGCAGCACAAGCCTCCGTATGAAAGACGGTACCATTCACCCAGTCGGAAAAGACCCCGTTAGCGCATTTGCTTCTCACCCGCACCTCATACAGATTACCTAAGGTTAATTGATTCA
>Ga0209573_1005490_pt1 | contig 11395 bp, 7 predicted proteins | sample TNRBio252014_DNA_FD_185870 | JGI IMG/M metagenome (GOLD analysis project Ga0209573, IMG submission 185870) | Wastewater treatment Type I Accumulibacter community from EBPR Bioreactor in Madison, WI, USA - TNR Reactor_6/25/2014_ DNA (SPAdes)... | ecosystem: Engineered > Bioreactor > EBPR >...
CTGGCTAGCGGCAACGCGCGTCATCGTCGGCGAAATCGGCAGGCGCGGATCGATGATGAGCTTGGTCACTGACCAGCACGACTTGACAATTTCCCAGAACAGCCACGGGAAATAAGTCAGCGCTCCAATGAACAGATGGTGCGGGTGACCCTCGCCATCAGCGGCGCCCATGCGGCGGGCAACGAACACGCAGAGGGCAGCGCAACCGGCGCCGACACCCATGAGGAACGGTGTGAAGTGTCCCGACAACGCCAGCCAGAACAGAAACAGCGCGATGAACAGGCTCACGAGGCGCATGCGAGCATCCCATATGCCGGATCGGCCATGACCGCCGCATCGAGTACGTGCGCTCGCCGCAGCGGGTACGGCAAGATCACATCGGCGCCGGCCGATAGCGCCAGCCGCTGGTTGTCGGGGACGCCGTCGCCGAGAAACGCCACCTTTAGGTCGGCAACCGACTGCCTCAGGCGGAATATGGTGTCGAGGCCTGGCCAGGGCGGCAGCAGACGGTCCGTCACGAGCAGCCGCGTCGTACCGTCGACAATGAGGGCACGGGCCGCGTAGCCGCTCCGTGCCGTAGCCGCCGCGTGCCGCGCCGTGGAAAGCCAATAAGCGATCCGTTTGTTCATGCCATCGTCGGCCGACAGCACGACGGCAAATGGCGGAGCGTTTGCTAAATCCGACCGGCCGCTCATGGCTGTACGGTCCCGACCGGCAGGATGACGAAGGGGATGTCGGAAACTGCCGCAAGCCGTGCCCCGAGATGTTGACCGACGCAGCCGGTGGCCGTCAGCCATCGCCGCCGCGCACCAGTCGCTGGCCTAGCCGCCACGATCAGAGATCCACATTGCTGTTGATGGGCGATCGCGAGTACGTCATCGGGCTGATCCGACAGGCAGACCTCGGACGTGCACTCCATGCCGGCATCGGCCAGCAACCGCTGCACCGGTGCGAGACGGGCCCTGGCATCGCTCTCGAGGTGCTCCGACACGGTATCCTTCATGATGCCTCGGGTGCGCACGACATCGGGCTCCGGCTGCACCGCCAGGAGCACCATCCTGGAGGGATGCCAGGACAATTGCCGGAATGCGCGCGCCGAAGTTTCAGCATCCACGCCACCCGGAACGAGCAGCAGTGTGGAACGGGTCACGTCGACGTTGCAGGCATGTGCGGCGCTTGCGTGGGCCATGGCGGCGTGTCCATCGAAGCCTGACGATGGGCAACAAAAGAGAGCCCTGGCCTGCCGCTCGCAATTCAGGTCAGGACCTTAAGGTGGTATCCTGTCAGGAACATTCCTTATGGCGATACCCTTAAGTGCCGACGATGGCCCGGAAAGCTACAGCAATGGAGTACGAGCGACCGACCCGAACCAGAAGCCGCCCGATGGCCTTTTCCCGTCTGCTGTCGCTGCCACCCTACCTGATCGGCATTTGCTTTCTCTTGGCATACGTGGCCTTGGACTGGATCAGCTTCGTCCACCCCTATGGTCCGTACGGGATCACGCCGTGGAGTCCGGGCACGGGTCTAAGCCTCGTGCTCGTCCTGACCTTCGGACTGAGGCATCTGCCGCTTCTGTTGGTCGCACCTGTCGTGGCGGAGGCGCTCGTGCGCGGCATGCCGGCCGGATGGCTCGTCGGCCTCGCCGGTGCCGTGGCGATTGGCACAGGTTACTCGGTCGCAGCCTTCTTGCTGGCGAGGCCAACGCCGCGTTTCGACATCTCGCTGTCCGCGACGCGGGATCTCTTCCTGCTGCTGTTGACCGCTGCTGTCAGTGCGGCCGGTGTATCGCTCGCGTACGTCACGATCCATGCCATGGCCGGACTGCTGCCCTGGGGTGACTTCGTTACGGCGGCTCTGCGGTTCTGGGTCGGGGACTTCATCGGTATCGCGGTGGTGACGCCGTTCCTGCTCATCGTGCTGACCAGGAAACGGCCGATCGTCTTCAACTGGGAATCTGCTTTGCAAGTCGCGCTCATCGCGGCCTGCCTAATGATCGCGTTCGGCACCATGCAGGGCCGTCAATTGCAGCTTCTGTACCTCCTGTTCATTCCCATCATCTGGATCGCCATCCGGTCCGGAATCGAAGGTGTCACGGCGGGCCTCGTGGTCACGCAGATCGCCCTTATCGGGACGCTGCAATTGCTGGTGCCCACCGCGGTGGACGTGACAGCCTACCAGGCGCTGATGCTCGTCCTGTCTCTGACCGGCCTCGCCGCCGGAGTTCTCGTCACCGAGCGACGACGCGCCGAATTACAGCTTCGCCTGCAGCAGGACACACAAGCCCGCCTCACTCGCCTCGGCAGCATGGGAGAGCTGGCGTCGGCGCTGGCGCATGAAATCAACCAGCCGCTGATGGCGGCCGGGACCTACACCCGGCTGGTTGCCGAGGCCATGGAGACCGGTAGACCGACCGAACGCGTCGGCGACGCCGCCAAGAAAGCTGCGGCCCAGGTCGAGCGGGCCGCGGAGGTCGTGCGCCGCCTTCGAGATCTCATTCGACTTGGCCGAAGCGAACTGGCTCCGACCAGCATCCCCCGCGTCATCGACGAAGCGGTCGAGCTGATGTTGCCGGACATCGATCGCAGTGGCGTCCGCATCGACCGGAAGCTGCCCGCGGAACTCCCGCCGGTGCTGGCGGATTCCCTCCAGATCGAACAGGTCCTGCTCAATCTCGTGCGGAACTCGATCGAGGCGATCAACGACGCAGGCTCGGGACGCGGAACGATCACGATCGAGGCTCGACAGGTGGGGAGCGCGTTCGTCGAGATCGACGTTCGCGACGATGGCCCGGGCTTCAAGGCTTTGCCGGACGCGTCAACTTTGTCGCCACTTGCGTCGACCAAGCCGGAAGGTCTCGGGATCGGCCTCGCCTTGAGCCGCTCCATCATTCAGGCACACGGCGGCAGCCTCGTGCATGGCAATGCGGAGAAAGGGGCCTGGGTGCAATTCACACTGCCGATTGCGGAGGCCACATCATGAACGGCGAGGTGTCAGTCCATCTGATCGACGATGACGAGGCCGTCCTCGATTCGCTGTCCATCTACCTCGAGTCGAAAGGCTTCATCGTGCATCGTCACTCCCGCGCCGATGAGGTCGCCGCATTGCAATTCGAGCAGGCCGACAGCACGTGCATCGTCAGCGACGTGCTGATGCCCGGAATGAGCGGCCTCGAGCTGCAGCAGGCACTGAAGCTTCGTCACTCCCCGGTGCCATTGATCCTGATCACTGGCCACGGCCACATCGACATGGCGGTCGCCGCCATCAAGGCCGGCGCACACGACTTTCTCGAAAAGCCCTTCGACGAGCGCCGGCTCGTCGCCTCGATCGAGGATGCCGTGAGGTCCGCACGAGGGCGGCGCATCGATGACGAGGAAAGCGCCGGATCGCGCTCCCGATATGCCGAGTTGTCCGAGCGACAGCAGCAGGTCATGGATCTTGCCGTCAAGGGGCGGACCAACAAGGAGATCGGCGCAGCCCTTGGGATCAGCCCGCGGACGGTTGAAATCTATCGCGCCAGGGTCATGGAACGCATGGGCGCGAAGACATTGGCCGACCTGGTGCGAATCTCCGTCGCGATCACGGCGAAGCCGTGAGGTCGATGTCCGGTTCGCAGATGAGCTCAAACCAAGACTGAGCCCCTGCGCTTCAGATGCTTTGCGAGCTTCGTAACGGTCGAGCCCACGACCCCTAACCGATCCGCCACGGCGCGAAGCACCGCTTTCGACAGCGACAATGAGGCGATTGCGCAGGGTTACGGAAAGCGGATCGGCCATGGCAGCTGGCACCCTTGGCCAACCCCAAGCATGAGCCACTGCTCGCAACGTTTGTGAACGCCGCCGCGTTTCCGTCAGATTGGAAAAATGCTTTAGATGACTAGTCAGTGGGCGGCCTCGCAGGATGGCACGCTTAGACAGCCTCTGGAGGTGCGCTAACGCTGATTTGATAATCTGGCGACCGCCCGACCCCTGTCCTCATCTTGACGCGATCTGAGAAGAGGCCATTATCGGCGATGGGGAGATGAACCTGCTTGAAGCACCTGCGCATCATTCTTACCGTCGTCATGGCTTTATCGATCACGGTCGCGCCGATCGGATCGGCGTGGGCGGCCTTGCGCGCAGCCGCAGCCAAGACTGACACGCAGACTACCGACATGTCGGGGATGACCGATTGCGAAAAGATGATGCACGGCGCCGACAAGCAGCCAGCCAAGAACTCTGATTGCCCCTGTTGCGAGACGCACGCCGTTTGCTCACCGGACTTCTGTCTGGGCAAATGTTTCCAGCTACTCGGCACTATGCCGCGACAGGCAGTCGTGGTTCTGGTCGCCATGGCTCACCTGTGGCCGGTGGAATCTGACCCGCCACCAGACTGGTCTTATCGACCACCACCGCCGCCTCCCCGAACCTGATCCATCGAAGGCAGGCTCGCACACTGCTGCGGGTCTGAGAGCATGACTGTGCGTCATGCGCTTCCCGTGTCCGGCATGGTGTCGCGGCGCGGATAATCCCCATCCTAAGGATCAGGAACATGTATCCTATCACGTATCTCCGCGCCGTCGGCCTCGCGCTCGCACTTGGCACCCTGTCCGTCAGGGCCCTGGCGGGCGCCAACGACTACGAGTTTCAACCCGTCGCCGTCGATGTGAAGAACGGAGCCGGAAGCGAGCTTGCCGTCAAGCTCGTCCACAAACCGAGCGGCAAGCCGATCACAGGAGCGGTCATCTTTCGCACCCGGCTCGACATGTCGCCCGACAGCATGGATGAGATGACCGCTAAGCACGCAGCAATTCCCGGGAGCGAGCCGGGAGTCTACCGGTTCAAGGCAGATCTCACCATGGCTGGCGGCTGGGCGTTGAAGCTACAGGCGAAGGTCCCCGGCGAGAGCGAGACGATCGAAGCTACCGTCGTCTTCAAGGCGAAGTAGCGCGCGATGATCAAAAAATTGCCCGCGTGGGCCGTCGTCCTGGCGATCCTGATCGCGGCCGCGGCCGGCTACCGCATCGGTGCCGGTGTGTGGCGTTCTCCGACTGAGCCTGCGGCGAACGCACACAAGATCGAGCCGGCTCCACAGCGTGCCGTTCTCTACTATCAGGACCCCGACGGCAAAAACGACTTCTCGCCGGTACCGAAGAGGACCGACGACGGGCGCGACTACCTGCCCGTCTACGAGGATCAGGAGGCCGGCTTCAAGGGTGTGGCACAGCCGAAGCCGAAGGGTGACCGCAAAGTCCTCTACTACCGCAACCCGATGGGCCTCGCCGACACGTCGCCGGTGCCCAAAAAGGACTGGATGGGGATGGATTACATTCCCGTCTATGAAGGCGAGGACGACGACGGCAAATCCGTCAAAGTCAGCATCGCAAAGATCCAACGCGCTGGTGTGCGCTCGGAACCCGCAGCGATGCGTCAGCTGATACGGCCCATCAGGGCGCCGGCCGTCGCCAAGCCGGATGAGCGGACACTGCTCACGATTGCGCTGCGCGCCGACAGCTTCATCGAGAAGCTCTACGTCAACGAGACCGGGCGCGATGTGAAGAAGGGCGAGCCGCTGTTTCGCATCTACAGCCCCGAGATGGTGAAGGTCCAAGTCGACTTCCGCGTCTCGGCAAATGCCGGTGGCGACGATAGGGGAGCGCTGCAGCGTCTTCAGAATCTGCAGTTGCCCCCGGCCGTCATGGACGAGTTGCGGCGCACGCGCCAACCCGTGATCTCCTTCGACTGGCCTTCCCCTGTGTCGGGGGTCATCATGCAGAAGAAGGCCGTCGAAGGCATGATGATGCGTGTCGGCGAGGAGATATTTCGGCTCGCTGACCTCTCCTCGATCTGGGTCATTGCCGACGTGGCGGAGCAAGACATCGGCCAGGTCCGCGTCGGCGTCAAAGCCAACGTCTCGTTTCGCGCCTTCCCCAACGAGACCTTCAATGGACGCGTTACATTCGTGCTGCATGAGCTGGAGATGGCAACGCGCACCGCTAAGGTGCGCATCGAGGTCGCAAATCCCGATCATCGCATCAAGCACGAGATGTTTGCGGACGTAGAGATCAGCGCAGGCGATGGCGAGGCGCCGCGTCTTGCTGTGCCACTTTCGGCCCTCATCGATAGCGGCAAACGACAGGTCGTCATCGTGGACCGCGGCGAAGGCCGGTTCGAGCCCCGCGCGGTCAAGATCGGGCTGCGCGGCGATGGCTTCGTCGAGATAGCAGACGGCCTCAAGGCCGGTGAGAACGTCGTGGTTGCAGCCAATTTCCTCATTGATGCGGAGAGCAATCTCAAAGCGGCATTGTCGGCATTCACGGCTGAAGCGCCTAAGGAGGCGAAGCAATGATCGCCCGCCTGATCCGCTGGTCGGCTTCCAACCTGGTGCTGATCCTGATCGCCACCGTGCTGACGGTGGGCGCCGGGCTCCTTGCCGTGACCAAGGTACCGCTCGACGCCATCCCCGACCTCTCGGATACCCAGGTCATCATCTATACCGAGTACTCAGGTCAGGCGCCGCAGGTGATCGAGGACCAGGTCACCTTCCCGCTCTCGACTGCCATGCTTTCGGTCCCCCGCTCGAAGGTCGTGCGCGGCTTCTCGTTCTTCGGCGTCTCGTTCGTCTACGTCATCTTCGAGGAAGGCACCGATATCTACTGGGCGAGGAGCCGCGTCCTCGAATACCTCTCTGCCGCGACGCGCAATCTGCCGCGCGGCGTCACGCCATCGCTCGGACCCGACGCCACCGGTGTGGGCTGGGTCTACCAGTACGCAGTGATGGCCGAGAAGCGGAACCTCGCCGAGCTGCGTACGACCCAGGACTGGCAGGTACGCTTCGCAGTCGCCAAGGCCGAAGGTATTGCCGAGGTCGCGAGCGTCGGCGGTTTTGTGCGGCAGTATTCCGTCATCGTCGATCCGCGTCGGCTGCGTGCTTACAATATCCCGCTGAGCAAGGTTCGCGATGCCATCCGCGACTCCAACATGGACGTCGGTGGCCGTGTGGTCGAGCTGGCCGAAACCGAGTTCATGGTGCGCGGGCGCGGCTACCTGAAGGGTATCGCCGATATCGAACAGATCGTGCTCAAAGCCGAGGCCGGCACTCCCGTCCTCATCAAAGACGTCGCTCGAGTGGAACTCGCTCCCGACGAGCGCCGCGGCGTTACGGAACTCAACGGCGAGGGTGAAGTTGTCTCCGGCATTGCAGTGCAGCGCTATGGCCAGAATGCGCTCTCGGTTATCGCCAGCATCAAGGACCGCCTGACCGAAATCGCGGGCAGCCTACCAAGCGGCACGTTCATCGTCCCAGTCTATGACCGCTCGGAGCTGATCCATCGCGCCATCGCCACGCTCAAGACGACGCTGATCGAGGAAAGCTTGATCGTCGCTCTCGTGTGCTTTGTTTTCCTGCTACACGCTCGAAGTGCGCTCGTCGCCATTATTACACTGCCGCTCGGCATCTTGATCGCTTACGTCTGCATGTGGGCGGTCGGCATCTCGTCCAACATCATGAGCCTCGGCGGTATTGCGATTGCCATCGGCGCGATGATCGATGCTGCGATCGTCATGGTCGAGAACGCCCACAAACACCTGGAGCGCGCAGCCGAAGGCAAGCCACGCACGGAATCCATCATCGAGGCAGCCTGCGAGGTAGGTCCGTCACTCTTCTTTTCGCTACTCATCATCACGGTTTCGTTCCTGCCGATTTTCGCGCTCGAGGCGCAGGAGGGCCTGCTGTTCAAGCCATTGGCGTGGACGAAGACCTTCGCCATGGCCGCAGCAGCCTTGCTCTCGGTCACTGTGGTGCCCGCCTTGATGATCGTGTTCGTACGCGGCCGCATCGTTCCCGAGCATCGCAATCCCATCAACCGGATGCTGATCTGGGTCTACCGCCCCGTCATCCGCGGCGTCCTCAAGGCGAAAGCGCTCACGATCGCGGTTGCAGTTCTGATTCTCGCCGGAAGCGTCTGGCCGGCGACTCGCCTCGGCTCCGAGTTCATGCCCAATCTGAATGAGGGCACACTCATGTATATGCCCACCACTTTGCCCGGCATCTCGATCACCAAGTCGGCTGAACTGATGCAAGTCATGAACCGCACGATCAAGACCTTCCCCGAGGTGCAGAGCGTGTTCGGAAAAATTGGTCGGGCCGGCACTGCGACCGATCCCGCGCCCACCGAAATGTTCGAGACGGTGATCAACCTAAAACCGGAATCTGAATGGCGGTCGGGCATGACGATCGACAAACTGGTTCAGGAGATGGACCGGGCGCTGCAATTCCCCGGCGTGTCAAACGCCTGGACCATGCCGATCAAGGCCCGCATCGACATGCTGGCCACCGGCATCCGCACACCCGTCGGTGTCAAGGTCATCGGTCAGGATCTCAAGGTCATCGAGCAGCTCGCCCGCGAGATCGAGACAGTCCTCAAATCCGTTCCAGGCACGTCGAGCGCGTTCGCCGAGCGCATTATCGGCGGCTACTATCTCGACATCGAGCCCGACCGGCGCGAGCTCGCCCGCTACGGCCTCATGATTGCTGATGTGCAGCAGGTCGTCTCATCTGCGCTCGGTGCCGAGACGGTCACGACGACAGTCGAGGGCCGCGAGCGTTATGGCGTATCCGTGCGCTATCCACGCGATGTACGCTCGGATCCTGACGCGATCGCACGCGAGGTTCTGGTGCCGCTGCCGAACGGCGCCTCCATCCCATTGGGGCAGGTCGCCAAGATCAATTTGATGCAAGGCCCAGCCTCCATCCGCACCGAAAACGCGCAGCTCGCGGCTTATATCTTCGTCGATGCACGTGAGCGCGATCTCGGCAGCTACGTCGCCGACGCCAAGAAAGCCGTTGCTGCGTCCGTGAAGTTCCCGCCGGGGTACTACGCCATCTGGAGCGGGCAGTTCGAGTACTACGAGCGCGCCAAGAAGCGCCTGGCCGTCGTCGTGCCGCTGACGCTGCTCGTCATCCTACTGCTGCTCTACCTCAACTTTCGCCGCATGACGGAGACACTAATCGTCATGCTCTCCTTGCCCTTCGCCCTGGTCGGCGGGCTGTGGTTGATGTGGTGGATGGGCTTCAACCTGTCGGTCGCTGTCGCCGTCGGCTTCATCGCGCTGGCGGGCGTGGCAGCCGAGACCGGAGTCATCATGCTGATCTATCTCGAACACGCCTGGGAGGAGCAGAAACGCAAGGCGCTTGGCGAGGACCGGGCCGTCACGCGTACCGACCTAGCTGCTGCCATCATGGACGGCGCCGTCGAGCGCGTGCGGCCTAAGATGATGACCGTCATCGCCATCATGGCGGGCCTTGTGCCGATCCTCTGGAGCCACGGCACCGGCTCGGAGGTGATGCAGCGCATCGCCGTGCCGATGATCGGCGGCATGGTGTCCTCGACCGTGCTCACGCTCGTGGTCATTCCGGCGATCTATGCGCTTCTCAAGGGCTGGTATCTGCCCAGTCAATAGCGGCCGACCGTAGGCGACACCAGGCAATCGACCTGATCCGAAGCACAATGCCGAGTGCCAGATGAGCCGCGGTCGTTGACCTATGCAGGTCGTTCATGGACCCAAGCTGATGCGCGGCAAGTAGCGTGGCGCCTTCTGTCGCAGTTCCTCAGCAAAGGCATTAGCCCGGCAGCGCGCTTGATTGACCTCCAGTAGCGGACCCGATCGACGGAGAATGCTGGCCTGGCGGATCGGCGGCGTCGATCAGCCAAACTCGAGCGAGGTGACGGCGAACGTGCGCTCGAATCGGCAGCGCAGACTGCTGTCCGTAGTAAAGCCGCATGCAGCCAAAGCTCATATGGAAGCCTAACCGATCGGCCATGGCGACGGCTGCCTGGTTCGCCTCCGGCAGATCCATCTGAACCTGTTGACCCGGAATACGAGCCATCAGGTCCCGCGCGATGCGCTCGGCAATCTCGGCCCGCTCGGCGAAGAGTGGCCCAATCTTGAAGCCGACGCGGCAGGGTCGTGCAACGCCATAGCCGACGAGGTTTCCATATTCGCGACAGTCGTGCGGTTCCTGGTGAGGACCGTCCATTCCGTCCGCTGTCCGTTATCCTCGCATCCGAAGCCGCTGCGCGCAGAGACAGCATGCCGAGTAGCACGGCATGTGGGCATCGGAGTTTGTAGAGATTGGTGGACTGACATCATCCGAGCAGGAGGCCTGGTTTCGGGCGACGGGTCGACCTCCGAAAGCAGTCACATTGCCAAGAGCTCGGCGAGTTGGGCGCATCGACCTTCGGCCGACCAGCGCCGATGACGCGTGTAGCGTGCTCGCAGCCTGCATCTTCCGCGGCGTTAAAACACCCTAACCCGCCGCCGATGCTCCGGGCTCCAGACGAGCCACCGGCCGCCGCCTAGCAGGCTGTTGAACTTGGGTCTCGGCTGGCGTCCCGCACGTCGTGTAGGAGGCGGGGTGGCGGCGTTGCGCGGAAGGAGCCCGTAGGGCGACCGGAGAGGAACGCTACCGAAGCCTTTTCCCCATGGCGCCCACAGCGGCGCCGACAGGGAACGTGGTCATGGTCCGAATCGAGATTGGCTCGGGTTGCGAAGTCCAAAACGCAACCAAGAGAGCGAACCATGACGATCGACAGAATGGACCTTGCGGCGCTTATTGAGAAGGCGCCGGACGCCGATTTCCTCAGGGAGATGATCGAGGTCATCTCGAACCGGCTGATGGAGATGGAAGTCGAGGGGCTGACGGGTGCGGCGCACGGCGAGCGCTCGGCATCACGCACGAACCAGCGCAACGGCTATCGCGAACGGACCTGGGAGACGCGCGTCGGCACGGTCGACCTCGCGATCCCGAAGCTGAGGAAAGGCAGCTACTTCCCGGCCTTCCTGGAGCCGCGGCGCGCATCCGAGAAAGCGCTGACTGCCGTCATCCAGGAAGCCTACGTGCATGGCGTCTCGACACGCTCGGTCGACGATCTCGTGAAAGCGATGGGCATGACCGGCATCTCGAAGAGCCAGGTCTCTCGCCTGTGTGCCGAGATCGACAGCCGCGTGCACGCGTTCCTCAATCGGCCGATCGAAGGCGCGTGGCCGTATCTTTGGATCGACGCGACGTACGTGAAGGTGCGCCAAGCCGGGAGGATCGTGTCCGTTGCCGTGATAATCGCCTTCGCCGTCAACACCGATGGGCGTCGCGAGCTGCTCGGGCTCGAGGTCGGCCCGTCGGAAGCCGAGCCGTTCTGGACCTCGTTCCTGCGCTCGCTCACGCGGCGCGGGCTTCGTGGCGTCAAGCTCGTGATCTCCGACAGCCACGAGGGCCTGAAGAAGGCGGCGGCGAAAGTCCTGTCGTCAACTTGGCAGCGCTGCCGCGTGCACTTCATGAGGAACGCGCTCGCTCACGTCGGATCGAAGCAGCGCCAGATGGTGGCGGCCGCGATCCGCACCGCCTTCACGCAGGACACGCA
>Ga0209573_1005491_pt1 | contig 11395 bp, 6 predicted proteins | sample TNRBio252014_DNA_FD_185870 | JGI IMG/M metagenome (GOLD analysis project Ga0209573, IMG submission 185870) | Wastewater treatment Type I Accumulibacter community from EBPR Bioreactor in Madison, WI, USA - TNR Reactor_6/25/2014_ DNA (SPAdes)... | ecosystem: Engineered > Bioreactor > EBPR >...
ACGGATGCGTTTCTTCCTGACCGCGCCCTCCCCCTGCCCCTATCTGCCGGGGCGAGAGGAACGCAAGGTCTTCGCCCATCTGCCGGCCTCGGACGGCGCCTCGGTCAACGACGGACTGACCCAGGCGGGCTTTCGCCGGTCGCAGCACATCGCTTATCGGCCAGCCTGCGAGGCCTGTTCGGCCTGCACCTCGGCCCGCCTGCCGGTGATGGACTACGTCTTTTCGCGCTCCGAGCGGAAAGCCCTCGCGCGCAACAGCGATCTGCGCCGGCACCTGGTGGAGTCGGAAGCGACGATGGAGCAGTTCGACCTGCTGCGTCGCTACCTGACCGCCCGTCACGCCGACGGCGGCATGGCCGAGATGACCTGGCCCGACTTCGTCGCCATGGTCGAGGACACAGCCGTCCGGACACACATCATCGAGTATCGCCTGCCCTCGACCGACGATGGTCCCGGCGACCTCATCGCCTGCGTGCTGATCGACGTGATGAGCGACGGCCTGTCGATGGTCTACAGCTTCTATGATCCGCGGGCGGTGAAGCGCAGCCTCGGCACCTTCATCATCCTCGATCATGTGGTTCAGGCTGGCCTCAACGGGCTGGCCTACGTCTATCTGGGCTACTGGGTGCCGGGCAGCGAGAAGATGGCCTACAAGGCGCGCTTCTCACCGCTGGAGGTGCTGCGACCGCAGGGCTGGATGCTGATGTCGTCCCGCGACCGCGCCGAGGCCGAGGAAAGCCTGGCCCGTGAGCGCCGCATGCGCGGTCCGTTCGTGCCGAAGCTGGGCAGCAAGGCGCCTTAGCCGTGTTGTCGATCCGTCTGGCAGATCTCGACGCCGCCGACGTCCGTCAGTTGCTGGCGATCCATCTGGCAGGCATGGCCGAAAACACGCCACAGGGCCACGTGTTCGCCCTCGACCTGTCAGGGCTGCAAACAGCCGACATCACCGTCTGGACCGTCCGGGTAGACGGCGTACTGGCAGGCATCGGCGCACTGAAGGCGCTCGACCATGACAGCGGCGAGCTGAAGTCGATGCGGACGCATCCGGACCATCTTCGCAAGGGTGTCGCCGCGGCGCTGCTGGGCCATATTCTCGACGAGGCCGCGACGCGCGGCTACCGTCGGGTGAGCCTGGAAACGGGTATTGGCGAGAGCTTCGAACCTGCCCTCGCCCTCTACCGAAAGCGTGGCTTCATCAACGGCGAGGCGTTCGGCGACTACGACGCCAGCCCCTACAACCAGTTCCTGCACTTGGCCCTTTAGAGGGGGCTACCCCCAAGGACCGGGCGACGGCGTCTCGTCGACCCGGGCCGCGGGCGCGACGATCTCCACCGGTTCATCACGGCCGCCGGCGAACCTCACCAGCGCCTCGACACGCTTGCTGATCGGCGGGTGGGTGACGAACAGGCTGCTGAAACCCTTCTCGTGGTTCTCGATGAACATGCCCTGGACCGACTCCGGGGCCGGCAGGGCGCTGTGCCCCTCGATCTTGCGCAGGGCGCTGATCATGGCGTCGGGATTCTTCGTCAGCTCGACGGCCCCGGCGTCGGCGACGAGCGCCGACGGCTACTGCCTCGTCGACTGGACGCAGTTCCCGAACTCGGCGCAGTTCCAGTAGCCGCCCCTCCCCTTAAGTAGGGACGAGACCTATCCCCACGGCCTGGTCACCTGGCTACGATCGGTTACAGGCACCCAGGCGGCTAGACGGTCGAAGCGCGGGCAGCGCCGGTTCACCCCGGCGGCCCGCGTCAGGGAGGGGTCCATGAACCACGCGCCCGCGGCGGCTCGCCGCCTCCTCGCGACCTTGATCGCCGCCGGCGCGCTGGCGGCCTGCGGCGGCGGCGGCAGCGACGAAGCCGGCGCGCCCGCGCCGGGCGCGAAGGGTGAGCCGGGCGCGCGCCGCCAGGCCACCGCGGCGCCGTCGCAATCGTCGTGGTCGCCGCTGCGCGCGCTGCCGCTCGTGCCGGTGTCGCTGGCCAACCTGCCCGACGGCAAGGTGCTGATGTGGGCCGCCGAGGACAGGTTCAGCTTCGGCGGCACCGTCGGGCGGACCCAAGCGCTCACCTACGACCCGGCGACCGACACGGTGGCCGAGCGCACGATCACCGAGACCGGGCACAACATGTTCTGCCCGGGCACGACGAACCTCGCCGACGGCCGGCTGCTCGTCAACGGCGGCCTGAGCGACGCGAAGACGAGCCTTTTCGATCCGGCCAGCAACACCTGGAGCACCGGCGCGGCGATGAACATCCCGCGCGGCTACCAGGCCAACACGTTGCTGAAGGACGGCTCGGTGCTGACGCTCGGCGGCTCGTGGAGCGGCGGCGTCGGCGGCAAGCACGGCGAGGTCTGGACCGCCGCCGGCGGCTGGGTGCGCAAGACCGGCATCGCGGTCGACCCGATGCTCTCGGTGGACGACTCGCGCGTGTTCGGCATGGACAGCCACTTCATGCTGCTGCCGGCGGGCAACGGCCGCGTCTTCCACGCCGGCCCGGGCGTGAACATGCACTGGATCGCCACCGAGGGCGCCGGTGCGGTCACCCCCGCCGGCCCGCGCGGCGACGACGAGTTCAGCATCAGCGGCAACGCCGTCATGTACGAGCAGGGCAAGATCCTGAAAGTCGGCGGCAGCCCGGCCTACGTCAACGTCAACGCCAACGCCAACAGCTACGTCATCGACGTCAACGCCGGCGTCACCGTGCGCAAGCTGGCGCCGATGGCCTACCGCCGCGCCTTCCACAACAGCGTCGTGCTGCCCAACGGCCAGGTGCTCGTCGTCGGCGGCCAGACGTACGCGGTGGACTTCTCCGACAACAACTCGGTGCTGGTGCCCGAGCTGTTCGACCCGGCCACCGAGACCTTCACGACGCTGCCGCCGATCGCCGCGCCGCGCAACTACCACAGCGTGGCCATCCTGCTGCCCGACGCGCGCGTGCTGTCGGCCGGCGGCGGCCTGTGCGGCGGCGACTGCGGCGCCAACCACGCCGATCTGCAGATCTGGACGCCGCACTACCTGCGCAACCCCGACGGCAGCGCCGCGACGCGCCCGGTCATCACCGCGGCGCCGGCCAGCGTGCGCTACGGCCAGCGCGCCAGCGTCGCCACCAACAGCCCGGTGGCCTCGTTCGCCATCGTGCGCCTGTCGTCGACGACGCACACCGTCAACAACGACCAGCGCCGCCTGGCGCTCACGCACCGCAGCACCGGCGGCAACAGCTACGAGGTCGACATCCCCACCAACCCGGGCTGGGCGCTGCCGGGCGACTGGATGCTTTTCGCGCTGAACGCCGACGGCACGCCCTCGGTGGCGAAGATCGTGCGCATCGTGCTCGACGGCGCGCCGCAGTTCGCGGCCATCGCCGACCAGACGTCCACCGTCGGCACTGCGGCGTTGGTGCAGCCGACTGTCGGCGTACCGGGCGGCGCGGCCGCCACGTACCAAGCCAACGGCCTGCCGGCCGGCATCGTCATCAACGGCAGCACGGGCCAGATGCAAGGCACGCCGGCGGCGGCCGGCACCTCGCGCGTCACCGTGCGCGCCACCGCCAACGGCGTCACGACGAGCACCGACTTCCTGTGGACCGTGGTCGTGCCCGGCAGCACCCGCTTCGTCAAGCTCGAAGCCCTGTCGGAGATCAACGGCACGCCGTGGGCCTCGGCCGCCGAGATCAACCTGCTCGGCGCCAACGGGCAATGGCTGTCGCGCGCCGGCTGGCAGGTCAGCGCCGACAGCCAGGAGACGCAGGGCGAGAACGGCGCGTTCATCAACGCCTTCGATGGCGACCCCTGGACCTTCTGGCACTCGCAATGGTGGGCCGCGAACCCGCCGCACCCGCACTGGATCGTCATCAACCTGGGCGGCCCCACCGAGGTGGCGGGGCTGCGCTACACGCCGCGCATCGACGGCCCCGACGGCACGATCGCCCGCTACAACATCTACCTCAGCGCCGACGGCGTGCACTGGGGCCCGCCGGTGGCCAGCGGCAACTTCGCCGACCTGGGCGGCGCCACCGTCGAGAAGACGATCTACTTCCCGAACCTGGCGCGCGGCAAGCCGGCCGCGCAGTCCAGCGCCGGCGGCGGCGATGCGCCGCGGGCCACGGACGGCAACGTCGATGGCGTCTTCACCAACGGCTCGGTCACGCAGACCAACAGCGAGGCCAATGCGTGGTGGGAAACGGACCTCGGCGCCAGCCACGCGCTGACCGCGCTGCGCCTGTGGAACCGCACCGATTGCTGCGCCAACCGGCTCAGCAACTTCTACGTGCTGGTGTCCGACACGCCGATGCAAGGCCGCACGCTCGCCGCGCTGCTGGCCGACGCGACCGTGTGGCGCAGCCAGTACTCCGGCACCGCGCCGCGCGCCACGCTCATCGGCGCCGCGGGCGCGAACGGCCGCTACGTGCGCGTGCAACTGGCGGGCACCAACGTCCTCAACCTCGCCGAGGTCGAAGTGCACGGCCGCCTGGCCGTGAACCGGCCGCCGACGATCACGACGCCGCCCGCGCAAAGCAGCGAGCAGGCGGTGGCCACGAGCCTCACCGTGATCGCCAGCGACCCCGACGGCGACCTGCTCACCTACAGCGCCAGCGGCCTGCCGCCCGGGCTGACGATCGCCCCCGGCACCGGCGTCATCAGCGGCACGCCCACGGCCGAGGGCCACTGGGCGGTCACCGTGCGCGCCGACGACAGCCGCGGCGGCAGCGCCGCCGCCTCGTTCGGCTGGACCGTGACGGCGGCGCTGCCCACCGTGCTGCCGGTGCCCGCGCAGCCGGTGGCCGCCGGCGGCACGGTCAACTACACGGTCAACACGTCGACGCTCGGCACCTACAGCTATCAATGGGACTTCGGCGACGGCTCGCCGCCGAGCGGCTGGTCGAGCCTCAACACCGCGAGCCACACGTACGCCAACGCCGGCGTCTACCAGGTCACGGTGAGCGTGCGCACGGCCGATGGCCGCACCGCCACGCAGAGCTTCTGGCAGGCCGTGCAGGGCGCGTCGGGGCAGGGTGGGCGTTCGTCGTCGCCGGTGCTCTTCGAGCCGCGCGCGGGCCAGAGCGCGCGCGTCTGGGCGGTGAACCCGGACAACGATTCGGTCAGCGTCTTCGACGCCGCCACGCGCACGCGTGTCGCAGAGATCACCGTCGGCGCCGCGCCGCGCACGCTGGCGCTCGCGCCCGACGGGCGCGTCTGGGTCGTCAACAAGGGCGCGGCGTCGATCAGCATCGTCTCGTCGGCGACGCTTGGCGTCGTGCAGGTCGTGAACCTGGCGCGCGCCTCGCAGCCTTACGGCGTCGTCATCGCCGCCGACGGCACCGCCTTCGTCACGCACGAGGCGACGGGGCAGCTGACGCGCGTCGCCGCCAACGGCGCGATCGGCGCGAGCGTCAACCTCGGCGAGCGGCTGCGCCACCTGGCGCTCAATGCCGCCGGCACGCAGCTGCTGGTGGCGCGCTTCGTCACGCCGGCGCTGCCCGGCGAGGGCACCGCCGTCGTGCAGACGAGCGTCGGCGGCGCGCCGAAGGGCGCCGAGGTGATGGTGGTCGACGCGGCGACGCTCACCCTGCAGCGCACCATCGTCCTGCAGCACAGCGAGCGGGCCGATTCCACCGCGCAGGGCCGCGGCGTGCCCAACTACCTGGGCGCCCCGGTCATCGCGCCCGACGGCCGCAGCGCCTGGGTGCCGAGCAAGCAGGACAACATCAAGCGCGGCCGGCTGCGCGACGGGCTGGAGCTCGACTTCCAGAACACGCTGCGCGCCATCGCCTCGCGCATCGACCTCACCACGCAGGCCGAGGACGGGCCCTCGCGCATCGACCACGACAACGCGGGCTTGGCCAGCGCTGCCGCATTCCACCCGGGCGGCGCGTACCTCTTCGTTGCGCTCGAGACGAGCCGCCAGGTCGCGGTGGTCGACGCCGCCGGGCGGCGCGAGCTGTTGCGCATCGATGCCGGCCGCGCGCCGCAGGGGCTGGCGGTGTCGGCCGACGGGCTGACGCTGTACGTCCAGAACTTCATGGACCGCACGGTCGGCGTCTACGACCTCACGCGCCTCGTCAACTTCGGCGAGGCGACGTTGCCGCTCGTGGCCACGATGGTCTCGGTGGGCACCGAACGGCTGGCCGCCAACGTGCTGCGCGGCAAGCAGTTCTTCTACGACGCGCGCGACACGCGGCTGGCGCGCGACGCCTACATCAGCTGCGCCAGTTGCCACAACGACGGCGGGCACGATGGCCGCACCTGGGACCTCACCGGCCTGGGCGAAGGGCTGCGCAACACCGTCGCCTTGCGCGGCCGCGCCGGCGCGCAGGGGCGCCTGCACTGGAGCGCCAACTTCGACGAGGTGCATGACTTCGAAGGGCAGATCCGCACGCTGGCGCAGGGCACGGGCCTGATGACCGACACGCAGTTCAACACCGGCACGCGCAACCAGCCGCTGGGCGACCGCAAGGCCGGCATCAGTGCCGACCTCGATGCGCTGGCCGCCTACGTGGCCTCGCTCGGCACCTTCGACAACACGCCCTGGCGCAACGCCGACGGCAGCCTGACCGCCGCCGCCACGGCCGGGCGCACGGTGTTCGCCGCGTCATGCGCCACCTGCCACGGCGGCACCGACTTCACCGACAGCGCCGCCGGCGTGCTGCGCGACGTCGGCACGATCAAGGCGGCGAGCGGCACGCGGCTGGGCGCGCCGCTCACCGGCCTCGATTCACCGACGCTGCGTGATGTCTGGGCCAGCGCGCCTTATCTGCACGACGGCTCGGCCGCGACGCTGGCCGCGGCGATCAGCGCGCACAACACGTTCACGCTCGGCGCCACCGATCTCGCCAACGTCAGCGAGTTCGTGCGCCAGATCGGGCGCGAGGAAGCGGCGGTCGATCCACCGGCTCCTCCGCCTCCACCGCCGCCGCCTCCTCCTCCGCCACCGCCGCCGCCACCCCAGGACGGCCTGCGCGGCGACTATCACGCTGGCGTGGCGCTCGCCGGCACGCCGCTGGTCACACGCTACGAGGCGATCAACTTCGGCTGGGGCAGCGGCGCACCCGCCACCGGCGTGCCGAGCAACAGCTTCTCGGTGCGGTGGACCGGCTTCGTGACGCCCACCACCACCGGCGCCCATCGCTTCCGCACCGTCTCGGATGACGGCGTGCGCCTGTGGGTCAACGGCCAGTTGCTCATCGACAACTGGAGCGACCATTCGTCGACCACCAACACCACCGGCAACGTCAGCCTGACGGCCGGCCAGCGCTATGCAGTGCGAGTGGAGTACTACGACCGCAGCGGCAGCGCGACGATCCGCTGGCAATGGCGGCCGCCCGGCGCGTCGGGCTACGCGGCGGTGCCGCGCACGGTGTTGGCGCCGCTGTGATGAGAGCGCGACGCGCTTCGGTCGTCGCGGCCGTGCTGGCGGTGGCCGCCGCCGGCGCGCTAGCCGCGGCGTTTGGCATCGGCGATCTGCTCGTACGCCGCGAGGGCGCCGCGCTCTACGAAGGCCGGCAGCCGCTCGTCGCCCACGTGCGCGGCCACGAGCAGCCGCTGCCGCAGGCAGCGGCCCGTTGCACCAACTGCCACGAAGGCGCGCAGGCGATCGGCCCGCGGCTCGACGAGCGCACGCTGGCGCAGCCGCTGCCTCGCCGCGGCGGGCCGCCTTCGCGCTATGACGCGGCGGCGCTGTGCCGGCTGCTGCGCGAAGGCATCGATCCGGCCGCCGTGCTGCTGCCGCGGGCGATGCCGCGGTACCAGATCGACGCGCGCGCCTGCGACGCGCTGTGGGCGCACTTGCGCAGCCGGTGATGGCGATGGGAACACTGTCATCGCATGCATCTTCCTTGGCGGCCCGGCGCGCCTGGCTGCAGTGCGGCGCACATTACGGCTTGCGCGCGATGCTCATGCTGGGCGCCGGCGCGTTGCCGAGCACCGCCCGCGCGCACGAAGCGATCGGCCCGCTCACGCCGCCGCGGCCCGCGCTGCCGCTGCCGCTGCTGCTGCACGACGGGCGGGCGACTTCCCTGCCCGCGCTGCTGCAAGGCCGCGTCACGGCTGTGCAGTTGATGTTCACCGGCTGCGCCGCGGCCTGCCCGATCCAGGGCGCGGTGTTCGCCGAGGTGCAGCGGCTCGTTGCCGCCGCGCCGCTGCCGCGCGCGCAGCTTCTCTCGGTGAGCATCGACCCGCTGTCGGACGACGCCGCCGCGCTGGCCGCGTGGCGCCGGCGCTTCGGCGCGGCGGGCGACTCGCCGGCGGTGTGGTGGGCGGCGGCGCCGCCGCTCGCGCATGCCGAGGCGCTGCCCCGGTTCGTCGGCGACGCGGCCGGCGCCCTGACCAACGGCGACCGGCACAGCACGCGCGTCCATCTGTTCGACCCGCTCGGGCGGCTTGCCTTCCGCATGGCCGAGTTCGCGAGCCCGCGGAGCATCGTCGAGACGATGGCGCAGTTGGCGCGGCGCGGCGCGTAGGCCGCGCGGAAGCGAGACAAGCGGGTTCAGTGCCCGCTGCTGGCGGCGCGCTGGCGCTCCTCGCGCTCGCGCCGCGCCGTCGCGATCTGCGACTCGAAGTCGCCGAGCGCCAGACCCTTCAGCGCGCAGAAGTTCGCCGCGGTCAGCGGCGAGCCTTCGAAGCTGCGCAGCAGCAGTGCGCGCTCGCGGCGCTCGGGGTCCTCGGGGAGCGCGAACGCCGGCTCGCCGCGGTCGGCGGGGCGGTCGGTTGAACGATCGGATGACCGATCGAACGGGCGATCGCCGGGACGGTCGGCGCGCCGACCGGGACCGCGGGCGAAAGGCCGATCTCCCGGCGGCCGGTCGCCGCGGGGCGGGCGGTCGGCCGCTCCGGCTACGCCTGGGCGTGGGCCGCGTTCGGGGCCACCCGCGCGTGCTGGGCCTGCGGGACGCGAAGGGCGATCCGCACGAGGAGGGCGCGGCGGGCGATCGGGTCGGTCGGGCCGATCAGCGCGCGGGCCTTGTCCGCCGTGCGGTCCTTGCGCCCCGTGCGCGGCCTGCGTTGCGCCAGGTTCACGCGCCTCACGTGGCCCACGCGCCTCCTGCCCTTGCCGCCGCTGCATCACGATCTGCCGTCGCCGCTCCAGCTCCACCTTCGCAGCCTCGACGTGCTCGGCCGCCACCTCGCCGGCCGGTCGGCCATCGAGGTCGAAGCGCTGCGGCGAGGCGACCAGCGCGCGCAGGTACGCGGTGCTCGTCGTGTGGCGATGCAGGAACACCGACAACTGCCGGCGCGTGAAGGCGCCCTGCGTGCGTTCCTGGATGTCGGACTGGATGCGCAGCTTGATCGGCCGCGCCTGACCGGGCGTGAATAGCGCGGGGAACCGTTCGGCCAGCGCCGCGGTGGTTTCGGCCAGCGTCGGCTCGGGCGGACGTGGCGTCTTTGTTTCGCGGGCGGCGGGCGTGATGGCGGGGGTGGATGCGGACTGCGCCTCGGGTGAAGCGGGTGCGTCGGTCGCAGGCGCGCCAGGTGTCCCGGTCGCGGGCGCCGCATCGGCCGCCGCATCGGGCATCGCTTGCGCGCCCTCGGCCACCGCGCCTTCGACGCCGCTCGACGCCGCATCCAGCGGTTCGGCCTCGGTGTGAGATGGGCCGGTTGACTGTTCTTCCATGCGCCGCATTTTCAGCCGCGCGCGACGGCGCGCCGATCGGCTGGGCGTCGTCGCATCGCGGCCGCCCTCGCCACCTGCCTCTTCGGCCGCCTCGCCACCCGCCTCGGGCGACGCCTGCGCCAACGGCTCCAACTGCGCCGGCTCGGCCAATGACGCATCGCCGACCACGGCGTCCAGCGGCAGCCGCCGCCCGGCCAGATGGTCGTCGATGCAGCGCATGACGAGCGGACTGCGCAGCCGTGCGGCCTCGGCGGCGATCTCGTCGCGCGTCAGCCACAGCGTGCGCACGATCGACGGGTCGAGCGTGCGATCGGCGATCGGATCGCCGACGCGCCCGCTGTAGGCAATGCGCAGGTAGGTGATGTCCTCGGGCGGCCGCGGCTGCATCGCGTCCTCCGCCCGTCCACCACGACCACGCCGACCGGGGCGCGCGGCGCGCGGGCGCACGAAGCGCGCCAGGTAGACGCCCAGCAGCGCCTCGGGCACGAACTCGCGCCCGGTCTCCTCGAGCGCCTCGCGCACGACGGCCGATTGCGGCGTCTCGCCGGGCTCGAGGTGGCCGGCCGGGTTGTTCAGCCGCAGCCCCTCGGGCGTGTGTTCCTCGACGAGCAGGAAGCGGCCCTCGTGCTCGATCACCGCCGCCACCGTGACGCTCGGGCGCCAGCGCTTGTTCATCGTCCTTTGCCCTGCCTTCGTCATCCGCGAGTCGGGTTTTTGCCTGCGGGCGCGATGGTAGCCCGCGGCCGCGGCCGGCGAAGGCGCGCCTCGCCGTTGTGATAGCTTCGCCGATTGAGCTGAAGAACACATGCGAGGAGTGAGGTCATGGCTTTGCTGATCGGCGTCCCCGGTGAAACGGCCGCGGGCGAGAAGCGCGTCGCCACCGTGCCCGAGGTGGTGGAGAAGCTCGTCAAGCTCGGCTTCAAGGTCGCCGTGCAAAGCGGCGCCGGCGCGGCGTCGAACTTCGACGATGAGACCTACCGCACCGCCGGCGCCGAGGTCGTCGGCGGCGCCGCCGAGCTGTGGGGCAAGAGCGACATCGTCTTCAAGGTGCGAGCGCCGTCGCCCGCGGAAGTGGCGCTGATGCGCGAGGGCGGCACGCTCGTGGGCTTCGTCTGGCCGGCGCAGAACCCCGAGTTGATGCAGCAGCTGGCGGCGAAGAAGGCCACGGTGCTCGCGATCGATTCGCTGCCGCGCCAGCTCTCGCGCGCGCAGAAGATGGACGCGCTCACGTCGATGGCCGGCATCAGCGGCTACCGCGCCGTCATCGAGGCGGCGAACGCCTTCGGCCGCTTCTTCAATGGCCAGGTCACTGCCGCGGGCAAGGTGCCGCCGGCCAAGGTGTTCATCGCCGGTGCCGGCGTCGCGGGGCTGGCGGCCATCGGTACCGCGGCGAACCTCGGCGCCATCGTGCGCGCCAACGACACGCGCGCCGAAGTCGCCGACCAGGTGGTGTCGCTCGGCGGCGAGTTCGTCAAGGTCGACTACGAGGAAGAGGGCTCGGGCGGCGGCGGCTACGCCAAGGTGATGAGCGAAGGCTTCCAGGCCGCGCAGCGCGCGATGTACGCCAAGCAGGCGCGCGAGGTCGACATCATCATCACGACGGCGCTGATCCCAGGCAAGCCGGCGCCCAAGCTGATCACCGCCGAGATGGTGCGGACGATGAAGCCCGGCAGCGTCATCGTCGACATGGCCGCCGAGCAAGGCGGCAACTGCGAGCTCACCGAGCCCGGCCAGGCGGTCGTCAAGCACGGCGTCACGATCATCGGCTACACCGACCTGGCCAGCCGGCTG
>Ga0209573_1005493_pt1 | contig 11392 bp, 7 predicted proteins | sample TNRBio252014_DNA_FD_185870 | JGI IMG/M metagenome (GOLD analysis project Ga0209573, IMG submission 185870) | Wastewater treatment Type I Accumulibacter community from EBPR Bioreactor in Madison, WI, USA - TNR Reactor_6/25/2014_ DNA (SPAdes)... | ecosystem: Engineered > Bioreactor > EBPR >...
GATGGCAGATACGGCGGCCACGAATGCCGTCATCCAACGATTGGCCCCGATTTGTGCCGCCCAATTCGGCCAGGACGCGGAGAAGGATGCGAAGCTCATTGAGATGAACACAAAGCTCACTTCTTCCCAGAAAGCTCAATTTGTGCGGGATCAGGGCTGGGCTACAATTGCCGGGGACGAGAAGGCGGACAGCAAAGTGGCGGATGCCTGCGCCAAACTGATCGTCCAATAAATCAGCAGACAAGCGGACAGTATAGGATTGCTCCAGATTTTAGGAAACGTGGATGTGTATCTGCTGGCTTTTCAGAAAGCAGACACGCATCCACGCTTTTGTAGAGTCAGAAAAGATGAAATCGTATGATGAAAAAACTAAAGCCAAAGGAGCAGCACGAACGTCTTCTGGCCAATCTGGACAGAGAGAAGATTGGCCAACATCTGGACGATGGAGAGCATCACGACATCACCCAAATCGCGACTGCGCTTGCCCGTCAGTGCAATCTGTTTATCCATTTCCAGAGATTGTGGCTGATGCGTGTGTTCGATCTGAATGAGAATCTGGGCAGTGAGCGCTATATGCAAAATATCTACGTCAACCGTAGAGCGCTTTACAAGAGACCAACCAGGGCCGTCTCTGCTAAAATGAGCCAGCCCCCGGTTGACCTTTTGACGACGGATACAAAAACCGATGAGTAGCCGTACAGCACCTGAGCAGAATCTCTCCAACAGAGGATCACTCAATCCTCGGGACAAGTTGATGTGTCAGCCAACAAATAAAAAAATGGAGGAGTCAGGCAATAAGCAGGTCCGTCTGCGTCTTCTGATCGCGGACGGCCAACCCCGGGTTCGCCAGAGCCTGGAAGCTCTGCTCACAGCCCTGCGCTGGAGCATCCCCAGCCCCACAGCCTACCCCATCGATATCGTCGGGGAAGCCAATGACGGACAGCAACTGGTGGAGCAGGTGCAGGCGCTGCACCCGGATGTGGTTGTGTTGGACCTGCCCACCCACGGTTCGGCCCAACACCTCCTTATCTCCGGGTCGAAGTGGGATGGGCTGGCCGCCATTCGGACGATCAAAAATCGCTGGCCTGCTGTCAAGATTGTCGTATTGACAATGTACGCGACCGATCGGGCGGCTGTCCTATCGGCTGGGGCCGATGCCTTCCTGCTTAAGGGCTGCCCAGCCAGTGAACTTCTGGATGCGGTGATGTCCGCGCCGCGTGGTAGCCTGGGGGGAGAAGTGGGGGAGGCTTGATGGAGACAAAAATGGCATGTGCTATAATTATGAGAGGCAAGACGACCACCCAAAAGATGTGTGGTCGTCTTGGATTTCACTGATCTCTCTGGAGGTTCTATGGAGCACAATTTACTTCTGCTTATATCTGGTATCGTTGTTCTGGGCATTCTGTGCCAGTGGCTGGCCTGGTGGTTAAAGGTGCCTGCCATTCTCCCTTTGCTGGCCAGCGGCTTTCTGGCAGGGCCGATCTTCCATCTGGTCGATCCCCGCGCGCTCCTGGGCGATCTCTTCTTTCCGGTTGTGTCGTTGCTCGTCGCCGTCATCCTCTTTGAAGGAGCGCTGACACTCAACTTCTCCGAAGTGCGAGCAGTGGCCAGCACCGTGCGCAATCTGGTCACAATCGGCGCTGTCATCACCTGGTTTGGGGGTGCGGCCGCGGCCCACTATCTGTTGGGGTTGGAATGGTCACTGGCGATCCTCTTTGGCGCGTTGATTGTGGTCACAGGCCCGACGGTCATCGCCCCTCTCTTGCGCAATGTGCGCCCCAACCAGCGCATCTATTCGGTGCTGATGTGGGAAGGCATACTTATCGATCCGGTGGGCGCGTCTCTGGCTGTGCTGGTCTTCGACTTTATTGTGGCAGAAAGCGGCAACCCAGGCCACGCGGCCAATCCGGTGCTGGCCTTCTTGGAAATCGTTCTTGTGGGTCTGGCCCTGGGATTGATCGGCGGTTACGTCACCACCCAAATTCTCAAGCGCTATCTGGTCCCGGATACGTTGCAGGATTTGGTGGTGCTGGCGCTGGTGGCCGGTCTCTTTTCCCTCTCCGATGCGGTGGAGGCCGAATCCGGTCTGCTGACGGTCACAGTAATGGGTGTCTATCTGGCCAACAGCAATGTGCATCAGTTGCGAGAGATTCTGCACTTCAAAGAGCGGCTGAGCACCCTTTTCATCTCCGGCCTCTTTATTGTGCTCTCTGCCAGTATCCAATTGGATACACTGGCTCTGCTGGACTGGCGCAGTCTGCTCCTGTTGGCGGTGGTGATCTTTGTCATCCGGCCCATCAACATTCAGGTCAGCGCCATCGGCAGCAAGCTGACGGGCAAAGAGCGTCTCTTCCTTTCGTGGATTGCGCCCCGGGGCATTGTGGCCGCGGCCATCACCGCCCTCTTTGCCTTCCGGCTGCAAGAGTTGGGTTTTGCCGAAGCCAAAATTCTGGAACCCCTCGTCTTTCTGGTTATTGTGGGTACGGTTGTCTTGCAGGGGGGGACAGCCAAATGGTTTGCCCGGCGCTTGGGCGTAGCCGAGGCTGAACCCCAGGGCTTTCTGCTGGTGGGGGCCAATCGCTTTGGCCGTCTGTTGGCCGAAGCCGTGCAGAAAGAGGGGTTTGTGGTGCGTCTGGTGGACACGGATTTTGAGAATGTGCGCCTGGCAAAGATGGCCGGGCTAGACGCCTATTACGGCAATATACTTTCCGAATATACGGAAGAGCATCTCTCCCTCTCTGGGATTGGCCGCCTGCTGGCCCTGACCAGCAACGACGAAGCCAACGCCCTGGCCTGCCGCCATTTCAAAGATGAGTTTGGCTCCGCGGGCATCTATCAACTGGTGCCCCGTCGCTTTGGAGAGAATGGTCACAATCAGGCCCCCGGTCTACGTGCCTTGGGGCGGCTGCTCTTTTGTAACGAAGCCACCTACCGCCAGTTGATTGACAATTCGCGTGACAACGCGGTGATCAAACGTACAAGGCTCACCTCGGAATTCGACTACGACGACTTGAAAGCTGAGTACGCTGATGACTTTATTCCCCTGATGGCGATTCAAAACAAATTGGTGGATGTCGCGACACTGAACGACGAATTCAAACCGCAAGCCGGCTGGACTGTGCTGAGCCTGGTGACGGAGGTAAAGGAGTAGCGGCGTCTCGCCTGCACCCCAGCCCAGGCAGTCGCGAACAAAGACAGTGCATCTGGCAGGTGTGGACTCAAACCCCGCCCGCTTTTCATTGCCATTTTTGCCCATCAGCGGTAGACTACTCTGAACCGCTTTACACGATGACTTTGCTGCAAAACAAGCATTCCATAGGGAAAAAGCGCGGGAAAACCAGGCGGAACTCTCCACAAATCCCTGTACTCTATGTAGCTCAACGGTGGAGTTGGCGTTTTTTGCGCTGGACTCAACCATAACTTGTAACTGTTCGGCCACTGTCCAAAAGTCCCCGGCACTTTCTTGTGGCGCGAGTCGGTATGTCACAATGGCACCGTTGTTGTGCGTGAAGTGCCGGGGATTTTGCCTTTCCGCCTGAACAGTTACCATACCTTTTGAAATGAGGAAGCTCAATGGGATTTCTGCGCGCCGGTTTGGAAGCCGAAGCTTATGACCGGGAATATACCAATCGGGAGCTGATCGCCCGGCTGGGTGGCTACTTCCGTCCCTGGCTGGGGCGCTTTGGGGTGATTGTGCTGCTGGTGACGCTCTTTTCTTTGGCCCAAACAGCCGCACCTCTGCTGGCAGCCCAAGGCATTGAGTTGATGACCGGCAGTGCAGGCGTGTTGGGGATCGAACCCTCTGCCATTGTCTTGCTTTCCGGCGCGCTGTTGGTCTTGGGTGTGTTGACTTGGGGATTCAACTGGGCGCGCCGCCTGCTGACCACAATGCTCATCGGGGATATTGTCCTGGCCCTGCGCCTGGACGGCTTCACCGCGGCTATGAACCACGACCTGAGCTTCTACGACAAATACCAGTCCGGGCGCATTGTCAGCCGCATTACCAGCGACAGCGACGAATTTGGCCGGGTGGCGGTGCTTGTCACCGATGTTTTCAGCCAGCTTCTCCTCTCTGTGATGCTCTTTATTGTTCTTCTCACTATCGAATGGCGGCTGGCTCTACTGGTGCTCTGCCTGGCCCCCATCGCCTTTTTTGTCTCCAACCTCTTCCGAGGCATCGCCCGGCGCATCACCCGCCAGAGCCAGCGGGTGGTGGCAAATGTGAATGTCAGCATCCAGGACGCGGTGACGGGGATTAACGTTGCCAAGAATTTTCGCCGGGAGCAGGGCATCTATGAGGAATTTCAGGAGGTCAACAACCAGAGCTACGCCATCAACACTTGGCGGGGGATTGTGCTGGCGACGGTCTTCCCCACCCTCACTTTCTTCAGCAGTGTGGGCACGGGTGTATTGCTCTACGCCGGCGGCTACAGTGTCAGTCAGTCGATTATCACAATGGGGGCCTGGTATCTTTTCATCAACAGTCTGGACCGTTTCTGGTTTCCAATGCTCCAGTTGTCGGCTTTTTGGAGCCAGTTCCAGGCCGGGCTGAGCGCGACAGAACGCATCTTTGCCCTCATCGACGCCACACCAGTGGTCAACCAGACGGACAACCGCCCGGTGGAGAAGTTGCGGGGGGAGATCGAATTCCGCAATGTCAGCTTCCGCTACAGCGAGAAGGAGCAGGTGCTGCCCGATTTCAGCCTGCACATTCGCGCCGGGGAGAGTGTGGCCCTGGTGTGGCATACGGGCGCGGGCAAGTCGAGCATTGCCAAGCTGGTCACCCGCTTCTATGAATTTCAGGGCGGCGAACTGCTCATCGACGGTCAGGACATCCGCAGCCTGGACCTGAAGAGCTACCGCCGCCATTTGGGGATTGTCAGCCAGTCGCCCTTTCTCTTTTCTGGAACTGTGACTGACAACATCCGCTACGCCAAGCCCGAATTGACCGACGCCCAGGTGGAGACTGTCGCCCGACAGATTGCGGGCGGGGATTGGCTGGAAACCCTGCCCGACGGGCTGCAAACCGATGTGGGCGAGCGGGGCGCACGGCTGAGTATGGGTCAACGCCAGTTGGTCGTCCTGGCCCGGATGCTGGCCCACAACCCGGCCATCTTTGTGCTGGACGAAGCCACAGCCAGTGTGGACCCCTTCACCGAAGCCCAGATTCAGCAGACTTTGGATATGCTCTTTCACAACCGTACATCGATTGTGATCGCCCACCGGCTCTCCACTGTGCGGGCCGCGGACCGGATTCTGGTCCTGAGCAAGGGGGCGATTATCGAAGAGGGCAGCCACGAGCAGTTGATGGCCCAGGGCGGCCACTACGCGGAGTTGTACAACACCTACTTCCGCCACCAGTCGCTGGAGTTTATAAATACACCTCCGGAGACGCGACGAATGGTTCTAGGAACGGTATAGAGCAGACCCCTGCGCAATAATGGGTTGCACTTAAGGACAAGCAGGCCCACATTAAAATCATTCAAGGCTCCAGTCTCGTTGCGTGGGACTAGTATAGAAGCAGGCTCTCACCGAGAGCGCAAGGCCGGATATTTGGCGTGGTGAGGAAGAATAGTGCGAATGAAGTCGCCGGGCGTAATTGCCTCTATCGACAGTCCAGCCCGGTTGATCTCGCCCTCCAACTCCTGGTCCAGCGTGAGCACATACGGTGCTTTAACGGCAAGCGTCGATGCAACCACATGGGCATCCTTGACATTGACAACCTGGAGCCACGCGGTCCCGTCTGGAATACGAGGAACGGGTGCGACAGTCAAGGGTGCTGATTGCAATAGATCGTGGTAGATGCCGAGTGTTTGAGGTCTGAGTTTGGCTCGGATGTTTCGTTCCGCTTCGAGCAGCACTGCCTGTGAGACAGCGCCACGGAGCAATCTGCGGATGCACAGCGACAACAAAAAGCCGGATCCACCCATGGGCGATCCGGCTGCTGCCATGAGGCAAGAAGCGTCGAAGAACAAAAATGTGGTGTCGTCAACGATCATGCATTGACAGAGAGGAAACGAGTAACAATTTCTTGTGTTTCTTCGTCAAGCCGATCTGCTTCGATGAACCCAGCGATTTCTGCTCCGGTGTACTCGCGGAGAGAGATGTCTTCCCGCGTGCGCGCTGTCCACAGGAGCATATCCAGGCTGCGCTTGGGCAGACGGTACGTTCGGCCCAGCTTTGACGCCGCGAGTTTCCCCTCCCGTATATACCGGTAAATCGTTTCCCGATTCACCTGCAAATAGTCTGCCGCCTGTTCTGGTGTTAGCACCTCGCGCATTTGTTCTGTCATGTCTCCATTTTCTCATCCTGGAGGCGACTTGTCAATACATAAGTCGATGTCAAAAGGACGTGGGTTCAGAATAGGTTGAGCGTACATCATTGAATTTGTATTACAGGCTGGCGGCAAGATGCAAATTCTACCTGTGCGCCTAAAAGTCGCTGTCGGTGCAGGTTTGGATTCATGGCAGTCACGAAGATGGCGGTCATGAATCCCGTTTTACAGCGATACACGCAGACCGTTCAGAGACATTTATGCAGGGGTTCATTGCGGGAATGTTCACGAAGTAATCACAATTGGCCCACATTTTCTCTAGAGGTAGTCGTCCAAATTTCATGACGAGGAATAGGTTGGACGAATGGATTACAGCGTTCAGTTGTGGATTCTATTGAAATAGCTGACCACTTGGTGAACGCATATAGAGAACAGGCAGTGCCCACTCGGCTCGATTCATATTCCCTCCCAAAGCAGCAATAATAGACTTCCGGCCTTCAACAACAGAGGCATCAATAGGCCATTTATCGCTTAAAGCGCGATAAAAACCATCTGCAAACGCAATTGCCAATGTATCTTCCACAGGAGCTTGCATACCCAGTGCAGCCGTTATGCCCCTTTGAACCAAACTATGAGCAACACTACTAATACTTCGCCCGCTTTCGCAACAATTGAGAAAAATAAACCGAATTGACGAATCACGTAGCAATATTGTGAGCCACTCTGTAGAGATATTTTGGCTACTGCCGCTTAGGTTTGTAAAGATGAGACCGCCCTCTTGATGCTTTTCGCTATAGTAACCATGACCAGTAAAATGGATAAAATCATGGCCTTGGCGGAGTGCATCAACTAAGTCTTGAATAGTACAATTATCCAACCAAGTTAATTCGATCTTTGAGTTCATTAGTGGAGCAAGTGCATTTTGCAGGACAGCTTTTTCAGTAATGATATCTAGTTGATCCTGATCGCTTGGATTACTATTGATTCCTAAGATTCGAATTGGTCCGTCTATTTTGGGTAAAGCCGGTGGGATTGGTGCTTGAACATATCTTGAGATCGGCGTTTTCGGGCGTAATGACAAATAGTCTTCTCCGATTCGAGCTAGCTCCCAGGGAATAGAAGCTACGTTTTCATCCTCCATTCGAAGCATGATCCGTAGTCCAGTATATGGATTATGAGAGATTATCCCCATTGAAGCTTCATAACAATGCCGAACGCTATCAGGAAACAGGCTGTCAGCGATTTCTTTGCTAATCTCCCACAAAGACCCATGCTCTTGATTGACCGTATGAGAGATTAGGTCGTCGATTCTAAACGTTGACATCCATCCTTCCGCGCTTGTTTCGCCAGAAGGTGAAGAAAGTACTTGAACCAACAATCGATCTTCTCGATAGGTGAGGCTTAATTCGAGATTATGATGATTAATCATATATGGTGAAACTTGGATGTTCTGCTGCTGCTGAGTAAATTCTAATCCTTTGGGTGTGAGATAAAATGAATTGAAGATTCTGGAGCCGATTTGCCTGGATTTGGCATTCATATATTGTTGTAATTTCATCTTTTCAATAAGCTGTCGCACTCGTCTGCGTGGGAGTGGAATAGATGCTTCTAAAATTTCGAATGCGACTGCGGATGATGGGCTAAATGCTTGATTATCAAGCAAGAGCTTCAGTAACGCCAACTCATTGTTCATTGAAGTCCTTGTGACTGTTTTCAAGATGATGAAGTATGTTTATTTTCGATAGTGGACGCGTTACTAACCTTAAATTCGGCTACTATTCGTTTGAATACTTGAGTATTGTGTAGTGGTCAAGATGAGAGCATCTTCCTGACCACTACAGACACTTGAACATTGTGATTCGTATCGATTGTTGCAAAAGTCGGTAGAGGGGACCCTCAAGTCGGGACATCTTCAAATATTGAATCACCATATACGGTGTTAACTGCGAATTTCATCAAGATAACGATGAACTGTTCAAGACTGTCGCAGTCAGGCAGATATTGAAGCACCCGGAGAAACTTCTCCCAAACTTCCGGTGACCGACCGAGAACAGCAATATGTTGCCAGAATAGCAAAGCTCGAAGATTAAGGAGATCACCTAGTGTCTCGGATGTCGCACGATTGCGAATATCTGCTGTCATCTGCTCGTTCAAGTTGTTTTGTATCATAAAATCATCAACTTGATCTGGAAAGTATATGCGGATGCGGGCCAAAGCCTCGACAATGGCGTCTTGTATGGCTGGGACCTGAAGATGTATTACAGATTCGATCATGCTAAATGCAAAAGTTATAAATTCGTGTTCAACTCCTCTCGTAGTTGCTTCCTGTTGGATCATATCTCGTATCCATTGATAATCTTGTTCTTTGATGGCGCGATCAATATAGGCCCGCGCTGTTACACCTAGGGGAGCATCCACCACATCTTCAATTTCGTTAAATGTCAAAGAATCTATGAGGCTGTTTCGATAACTACCTAGATTCCCTTCCCAAATGCCTCGTGCTTGATCAAGAAAACGAGTGGTCATTTCTGCCAATAGAAGTCGGCTCGATTTCGTTCCTATACCGGCTTCATTCAAAATGATACCTAGCGGAACCATAATAAAGGTAGGCAGCGGTTTCTTGTCTATGACCCGTTCGAATAGTTCCTTTACAACAGGAAGTAGTTGCTCTGAATTCTTGACCAATTCTTTTTGTAATGCTGCTACTGATAGCAAGACAACTAGAAAATCTTTTTCTGAGGTAATTTCCAATAACTCGCGTCGGATATCTAGGATACTACCCTTGTCATGTGCAAGATGACTAATCATAAGTTTGGCAATTTCACGTCGCCGTTTAAGATTGGAGTCCTTTTTGAAAAAGAGTTTGAACTCAGGAATGTTTAGCTGGCTTTGGGAGGGAACCTCATTTGCCGAACGTAAAACAAAGTTGACGACAATCTGCATAAGTAGAGATCGGAAACGGCTCTTTACGCGTTCTCGTCGTTTTCCCAGGTGATTTGGATTGACCCAGAGTAATTTTTCTATAGTAGGTCGCCAACTGTCGCGCAATATACATGCCGTATCCGGATTCTGAAAGTCATCAAACAAGATGAGTAAGGACAACCCTATGAGCGGCTCAAAAACACTGGGGATGGGGACGCCAAAGAAACCTGTCGCTCTCTCTACGAGCCGATCCAGGAGGGCAAAACCGTCCTGGCGGTTGCGTCGCCAATAGATATATGCATGGCGTAAAGCTACTGCACGCACTGAAGCCGACGTGTCTGTTAGCGCCAGTTCTAGATAGGCGGATAATGCCAGATTGGAGGCAACGACTATGGCAATCCGTTTCCAATTCGGACACTGGGTAGATAACCTATTTGGCTTCATCGGAATAAATTGATTTGGTTGTTTTAGCATTTGCTCCAGTATTTGCTCAATCTGCTTTCGATCATCCCTACCTAGCTCGATTAAGCAAGCAATCAGTATCTCCGTCATGCGTTGGTTCTCTAATTGAGACAAACTTATGACAAGGGATAAGGTTTGACGGGACTTATCGGCTAGCGATTGCAATTGCTTCAACAAGCAACTTTTGATTGCACCCCATAAAAAGGGAGCTTGTGAAACATTTGACAACCAGATTTCATACTTATTGACGCAGTCCTGAATTGAGTCATCAATCGGTGGTAAATATGTATATAATCGTTTCCCAATAAAAAATTCATAAAATCGTTCATACTTGAAGGCAAGTTGTTCCTGCCGACCTTCCGCCAGTTTTACCAGAATTTCGGTATCAAGAAGATTCTGAAATGACTGGTTGACACGTTGGTTGTTACTTAGTTCCTGTTCGCTGTAGATCGCATTGAAGATATCACTGCCCGCGGCGTTAATATCATCCAGTGTTAAAGCATTGGTAAAGCGATTTTCTTTGACCATTAGAGGAACCAAGCTTTGTTCCAGTAAATACAGGTCTTCTTTTTGTAGCCGCCCACTTGCCATCAATGCGTCCACATACTTTCCAATCAATTGTATTCTTTTCAATCGCGAGGGGATGGGTCTATTTGCATAGGTGTTCGCCACCAAATTCAAGCTGAGCGGATCCCGCAATATATCGCGTATTTCAGCAGTAATACTTCCATACTCAGTTTGTAGGCAATAAGTCTCCTGGTACTTTTTGTAGACAGCGTGCAATTCTTCTCCTGTAAATGGCTCCATCCGTTCAGAGTAGCTAAAACCTTCTAACTCGATACCAATTTCTTTCGTCCTATCTTCTCGAAAATAGAGTCCGTCAGCTAAACGCACTCCGCGCTTAATCGATTGCCAGGTTTCTGGACGCGAACTAAAAACCACCTTTAACCATGACCATGGAGATTGCACAAGATCGTCAAGTTGACGCAACAACGTACGGGCATCAGGATTCTCATTGATGGCATCTACAAAGAAGACAATCTGTTTTTCTTGAATCCCCTCAATCTTTGCAATCTCTCGCCAAATATCAGCGATACGATTTCCTGCTAGAACAAGACGTTCATCAAAATCGCGGCTGATCATTGCCGTTATAGATGGATCGGCCTTAAGGTTAGCGCCGTCGTACATCAGGACGCAAGTATCTCTGCGAGACGCCAGTGTCTCGCGCAGAGACAAGAAGAAATTGCTCTTTCCTACTCCTGACTTGCCAATCAGGACGAAGCACTTGGTATCTGAGGCTAGAAAACTCTGAAATGCTTCCCAGATTGTATCTCGCTGCAAGTATAGTTCTAGGCGGTACTTAGTAGCGACCGTCGCCATACGTTTGTCTGTGATATCTGTGCAGAAATCTCGCAACTGCCACCAATTGAGCTTTTCAGTTACTTCTTGGTGTCGTTTGGCATTTTCGATGGTTTCATAAAGTACTGAGATAAATCGTTGAACACTCTCGCCTGCCATGAAAGTTGTGCCCAATGAGGCCAACAGATATTGAAGATTCTCATAAATGAATCTATCGTAGATGCCCGTATCTGTGTCCAATGGAGAGATGCCTGAGGTCTCTTCCCAGAAGACGATGAATGGGTAAAGGGGCAAAAACTCATCGCTGCCCCAGCGCAGATAGAACCATCCTTGCCGTAACTCCTCATTTTTTGGTCTTGGCTCTCGCTCAATAAG
>Ga0209573_1005494_pt1 | contig 11392 bp, 3 predicted proteins | sample TNRBio252014_DNA_FD_185870 | JGI IMG/M metagenome (GOLD analysis project Ga0209573, IMG submission 185870) | Wastewater treatment Type I Accumulibacter community from EBPR Bioreactor in Madison, WI, USA - TNR Reactor_6/25/2014_ DNA (SPAdes)... | ecosystem: Engineered > Bioreactor > EBPR >...
GCACTTGATAACAACCGTCTGGCCACCGGGGTAATTTACGGGGATGGTTCCCGTAACCTGTATACGGATACGGGATCAGTATATCTTTACTCCTTTTCGGACGCCGTTTTCAGCAATGGCCAACGCCTGAACCAGATCGGCAAAGAATATAACGGTGGGCCGCAACTGGCTACGCCCGCTATTACCAGCGATGCCGACGGTTTTGGCTCCGCCGCCTCACTGGACGGCACACGGCTGGCCATTGGCGCGCAGGGAGACGACGGTTTTGGCAATACGGACAGCAACAGCGGAGCCGTATATCTCTTCTCCTTCACCGACGCCGCATTTAACGGCGGAGCCTTGCAGGCCACCATCGGCAAAGGTTATACCGGCGGCAAGAACGTCAACCTCGACTCTCTTCAGCCAGGCGATGCCTTCGGCTACGGTGTCTCGTTGGATGGCAACCGCCTTGCGGTTGGCGCGCCAAACCAGAACTATTATTACGGTGCCACATATTTATTCACCTTTACCGACGCCGCGTTTAATGGCGGGGCGCTCGCGGCGACCATCGGCAAAGGCTACACCGGCTCCAAGGACGTTGATCTTGCCCCGCTATCTTACAATGACCGGTTAGGCAGCGCCGTGTCTCTGGACGGCAACCGCCTCGCCGTCGGCGCACAGTATGACGACGGATCGGGCAATGCGCAGGGCGATTCCGGTGCGGTCTACCTCTTCTCCTTCAGCGACGCCGTCTTCAGTAACCCCACGCTCCAGTCCACTATCGGCAAAGGCTACACCGGGGGTAAAAACGTCAACGTCACGACGCTAGACACTGCCGACCTGTTTGGCTCCGCTGTTTCGCTGAATGGCAACCGCTTGGCGGTCGGCGCATACGGTGACGACGGCTCTGGCAATACGGTCAGCGGCAGCGGGTCTGCGTATCTCTTCACCTTCAGCGATGCCGCATTTAACGGCGGAGCATTACAGGCCACGATTGGCAATAGCTATACCGGCGGCAAGAATTATAATCTGGCGCTGGGGGTTAATGACTATTTCGGCTACGCTCTCTCGCTGGATGGCAACCGCCTCGCCGTGGGCGCACGCTACGATGACGGATCGGGAAATGTGCTGGGCGATTCCGGCGCGGTACATCTTTTCTCTTTCTCAGACGCCGTCTTCAGCAGCCCGACGCTCCAGTCCACTATCGGCAAAGGCTACACCGGCGGTAAAAACTATAACCTAACACTGAACGGCAGCGATTATTTCGGCTGGGCCGTGTCCCTGGACGGCAACCGCCTGGCGGTTGGCGCTTACGCGGATGACGGTAATAACAACAATTATGCCAATGATACAGGCGCGGTTTATCTCTTTTCCTTCAGCGACGCTGTTTTCAGCAGCCCTACGCTGGAAGGCCTGATCGGCTACGACTACACGGGCGGCAAGAATGTCACCGTACCCACGCTGAGTTCCTATGACTATTTCAGCAAAGCAATCTCTCTGGACGGCACGCGGCTGGCGGTCAGCGTACCTTTGAGCGATGCAGCGGACAACAGCGTCCAGTATGCAGGTTCCGTCTATCTTTTCAATTTTACAGATACAAATTTCCACGGCGGAGCATTGCAGTCGACCATTGGCAAGGGTTATACCGGGGGCAAAAATTACAACCTGCCGCTGGAGACGGGAGATCAATTCGGCACCAGCGTTTCGCTGGACGGCAACCGTCTCGCCGTGGGCGCGATAGGGGATGATGGTTCTGGCAACACAGTCAGCAGCAGTGGCGCGGTGTATCTCTTCTCCTTCGCCGATGCGGCCTTCAGTACGCCTACGCTGGAAGCGACCATCGGAAGAAGCTATGCTGGCGGAAAAAACTATGATGTGACGGTGGGTGGCACCGATTATTTCGGTTCCGCCGTATCGCTGGATGGTAACCGTCTGGCCGTCGGCGCGCAGTATGACGACGGATTGGGCAATGCGCTGGGCAATTCCGGCGCGGTGTATCTCTTCTCTTTCAGCAATGCCACCTTCAGCAACCCGACGCTGGAGGCAACCATCGGAAAGGGTTATACGGGCGGCAAAAATTACGACCTCACCACCCTGGACACCAGCGACTATTTAGGTTCTTCCGTGTCGCTGGATGGCAACCGTCTTGCCGTCGGCGCTTACGCTGATGACGGCTCCGGAAACGCATTTACCGATGCTGGCGCGGTGTATCTCTTCTCTTTCAGCGATGCAGCCTTTAGTACGCCTACGCTGGAAGCGACCATCGGCAAGGGCTACACGGGCGGCAAGAATATCGACCTCTCACAACTGGCGGCTTCCGATCAGTTCGGTATCTCAACTTCCCTTTCTGGCAATGCACTTGCCGTGGGCGCGCCCTACGATGATGGCGCAGGCGAGTCTTCGCCCGATTTCGGCGCAACGTATCTTTTCTCTTTCACCAACGCAGCATTTGGCGGCGGGACACTGGCGGGAACCCTTGGTGCAAATTACCGGCTGGGAAAAAATATCGGTATCAGTAATTATGGTAACAGCGACCATTTTGGCTATTCCGTGGCGCTGGATGGCACGCGGCTGGCCGTCGGCGCTTATGGCGATGATGGGTATGCCGATCTGGCACCCAATACCGGGGCGGTGTATTTATTCTCTTTCACCGACACAGCGTTTAGCGGCGGCAAATTACTGCTTACCATGGGGCCAGGCTACACTTATGGGGGAGAACTTCCCATAACCAATACCGAATCTTACAGCTATCTTGGTACCGCTATATCCCTGGATGGTACGCGACTGGCGATCGGTGCCCCCTACGACAACGGTTTCAACAATACTGACGCCAATACGGGCGCGGTGTATCTCTTCTCCTTCAGTGACACGAGCTTTAACAACGGCACGCTGCAATCTACCATTGGTAAAGACTACGCTGGCGGCAAAAATATCAACGTGGACACCTTGGTCAGTGGCGATCTATTCGGCACGAGCATTTCGCTGGATGGTAACCGTCTTGCCGTGGGCGCTCCTGGAACGGCATACGGATCGGGCGCGGTCTATCTCTATACTTTTACCGATGCCGCCTTCAGCGGTGGTTCGTTGCAAGCCACGCTCGGCAACGGTTATACGGGTGGCAAGAATGTCGATGTATCTAATCTGGAATATCAGGATCAGTTCGGATTTGCCGTTTCGCTGAATGGTAATCGTCTTGCCGTCGGCGCTCCCTACGATGACGGATTGGGGGTCTCCCCGCAAATATCCAGTCTCCAAAAGGGTGCGGTGTATCTCTTCTCCTTCGCCGATGCCGCCTTCACCGGCGGAACGCAAGAAAGCATAATGGGGGATGGCTACACCGGCGGCAAAAATTATAATCTGACGCTTGGTAACTCCGACTATTTCGGCTGGTCTCTCTCGCTTGACGACAATCGCCTGGCCATCGGCGCACGGCTGGATGACGGGCTGAGCAATGTGCTGGGCGATTCCGGCGCGGTGTATCTCTTCTCCTTCGCCGATGCGGCTTTCAATGGTACGACGCTGGAAGCCATGATCGGCAAAGGCTATACCGGCGGCAAGAATCTTGACCTCTCACAACTGGATGGTAGCGATTGTTTTGGCTGGGCTGTCTCACTGGACGGCAATCGTCTGGCTGTGGGATCCGGCAGGGGTGACGGGTTTGGCAACGCCTGGACTGATTCCGGTGAAGTCTATCTTTTCACGTTCAGTGATGCCTTCTTCAATGGCGGTGCGCTGGCTTCCACAATGGGACACGGCTATATTGGAGGCAAGAACCTTGATCTTGCTCAATTGACTGCCAGTGATACTTTTGGCGAAAGCGTCTCATTGGATGGCAATCGCCTGGCAGTCGGTGCCTCGAGGGACGATGGCTATGACAACTCTCTCTATGAGAGTGGCGCGGTCTATCTCTTCTCCTTCGCCGATGCCGCGTTCAGCACCCCTAACCTGCTGCGCACCATTGGTGCGGGGTATTCGCAGGGCGTTGAAATCCCCGTCACCGGATCGGAAAACAATTCTCAGTTTGGCTACGCCGTTTCGCTGGATGGTAACCGCATGGTCATTGGCGCGCCGACGGATGATGGGTTTGGCGACGCAAAGGCCGATTCCGGAGCGGTCTACCTCTTCTCATTCGCCAATGATGTGCTGGATGGCGGCACGCTGGAAGGCATGATTGGTAATGGCTTTTCTGGCGGCAAAAACGTAAATGTCAGTGGGATTTCTGCCAAAGATATGTTCGGTTCCGCCGTGTCGCTGGATGGCAACCGTCTGGCCGTCGGCGCACAAGGTGATACTAACTCCGCAGGTGCGGTCTACCTCTTCTCTTTTGCTAATTCCACATTCAGCGGCGGTACGCAGGAAGCCATCCTCGGTAGCAATTACTCCGGCGGAAAGAACTTCATGGTTTCCAACCTTGGCAATAGCGATATGTTCGGTCATGCCGTGTCGCTGGACGGCAACCGTCTGGCCGTCGGTGCCTATGGTGACGATGCATCGGGCAACCTACAGGGTGATTCCGGTGCAGTGTATCTCTTTTCTTTCAGCGATGCATCCTTCAGCAACCCGACGCTGGAAGCCACCATGGGGAAGGGCTACACCGGGGGTAAGAATGTTGATCTCTCGCAACTGGGGGGCAGCGACCAGTTTGGCTCCGCTGTCTCGTTGGATGGCAATCGTCTCGCCGTTGGTTCATGGCGAGATGATGGTTCGGGCAATGTGCTGGGCGATTCGGGTGCAGTGTATTTGTTCTCTTTCACTGATGCTGTGTTCAGTGGCGAAGTACTAGAGAGTACCATCGGAAAAGGCTACGCGGGCGGCAAGAATATCGACTCTGCCCTTCTGGGCGGCAGCGATTTGTTCGGTAGCGCAGTATCGCTCAGCGGCAACCGGCTGGCAATCGGAGCCTATCTGGATGACGGCAACGCCAATGCAAGGACAAATTCCGGCGCGACATATCTTTATTCTTTCACCGACGCTGCATTCAATGGCGGGACGCAAGAAGCCATCATCGGTTATAATTATACCGGCGGCAAAAACGTCAACCTCAGCGCGTTGGAGGCAAACGACAATTTTGGCTATTCAGTTTCGCTGGATGGTACGCATTTGGCGGTGGGCGCTCCATTTGATGACGGCGCCTCCAATGTCGCCACGGATTCGGGCGCGGTGTATATTCTCAGCGAAGCGGGCGATGCGGTAGCCAACGGCGGCGCGTTCGCCACTGCAGTGGCGGCGAGCATCACCATCACACCGAACGAGTTGACCAGCCTTCTTGACGCGGGCACCAACGTCACCCTGCAGGCCAGTAACGATATTACCGTTACCGATCCCATCGTCGCCAATAATATTTCCGGCAATGGCGGCAATCTTTTCCTACAGGCTGGACGCTCTCTCCTGCTGAATGCGGGAATCACCACCGACAATGGCAATCTATCGCTGACCGCTAACGAAACAGTGGCGCACGGCGTTGTGGATGCCCAGCGCGATGCGGGTGCCGCCGTCATTACCTTTGCCAGCGGGGTGAGCGTTAACGCAGGCACGGGTAACGTCTCCCTCGAATTGCTAAATGGTGCAGGAAAAACTTTTGCCGATGCCGGGGACATCACCCTGGGCTCCATCACCGCGAATACGATCTTTACACGCAATTACAATGCGTCGGGTAACATTGTTCTGGGTAGCGGTGCCGCACTGAATACAGCGGGCGCGGGGACTAACCTCACCCTGGTCTCCGCTCATAACTTCGTCAACAACGCAGGTGCCACGCCCCTCAATCCAGGTGCCGGGCGCTCGCTGGTATATTCCACCGACCCGGCGGCGGATACGCTGGGTGGTCTGTCACGCAACTTCAAACGCTACAGCTGTACCTATGGCGGTGCCTGTCCGGCATTCCCGGCAACGGGCAACGGATTCCTGTATTCCCTGTCTCCGACCGTCACCGTGACCGCCGATGACAAGAGTCGCCAGATCGGACTTGGCAATCCGGTTCTTACCGCCAGCTATAGCGGCTATATCGACGGCGACAGCTTTGCCTCTGTCTTCACCGGCGCTCCCGCACTTAGCACATTGGCCGGTGCGGGGTCACCCGTCGGGGCTTACGCTATTACCTCGGCGGCGGGTACTCTTACAAACGCCCTGGGTTACAATCAGAGCTACGCGGATGGCACTTTGACGGTGACCACTCCTCCTCCCGGCGGCGGGTCGCCCCCGGTGGTCATTGTGTCCGTGGAACCTCCCGTTGTCCCGACAACACCCACACCACATCCAACGCCCACACCTCCCTTGCCCGTACCGCCACCGGCAGCAGGCGATACGGGAACCGGCTCCGAGTCTTCGCCCGTGCCAGCAATCGCAAGCAACAACATCCCCCGTCTCCTCGATAGCGCCATGCTGACAATACAGCAGAGAGAGGAAGAACATGTCGCAAATAAAGTGTGGAATGCAAATTATCAAGACAACACAGACTCCTTACAAAGTCTTATTACCTACTCCGCTGATTTACTTGAACTTCTCGGATGTAGTAGTAATCAGGATTCCAATTGCAGCGATCTAAAGTGAAACTCTGTGTGGCAAGCCCCGTGACATCACTCCAGTGCCGCCCCTTCTCCGCCACGCCTGGGCGTGGGAGAGAACGTTCCCGCGCAGCGTCTCCTAGAACAGAAAATCGCTGGCAGTGAGGGCGATGTGGAGATTGTCGAGAACGATCTCCCGTTCAGTGACACCGTCATTATTATAGTCGATGCGAATCACAGTGGATTTCACGCCCGCGCCACTCGTGACCAGATCGTAGCCGAACTCCTTGACGCCACCGGAAGCAAATCCCCCCGTTCCCACAAAGCCCGCCGCAGAAATGCCCGACATATGGAGGTCGATCTTATCTCCCTGCGAGCGCGAGAACCCGACGATATGATCCGCCGCTGCCCCCTTCCCCATATCGCTGCTGGCAAAATAATACACGTCCGCATCCGCGCCACCGTTGAGCGTATCCGTTCCCTTTCCGCCGTCGAGCGTATCCGCCCCCATGCCCCCGTAGAGCAGATCATTACCCGCATCACCGTCCAGCAGATCGTTGCCATTTCCGCCTTTGAGCGTATCACTGAGGGAATCTCCCCGGAGCGTATCGTTGCCATCCCCTCCCAGCAGGGAGTTGGCGTAGTTGCTGAAACCGAGGATGTTATCGTCGCCGGTGGTAGTCTGTTTGGCAAGAACCTCAGCGCGCAATGAATCGATGCTGCGCGAGGTGCTGCCGATAGAAATCGTCTCCATCGTATCCGTCCCCACTTCCAACGCATCTTCCACCAGGATTTTATCCGTGGCGCTGCCGCTAAAGGTGATCTGCAGGTCGGTCGTATTGCCCACGCGGGTAAAGACGGTGTTGGCAGTCGTATAACCGCTGATAATGATCTCGTCGTTGCCGCTGCCGCTTTCATAGATCGTATCGTTACCGTCGCCTTTCGTATAACGGTAGAGATCGTCGCCACTATCGCCCCGGAGATAATCATTCCCCGTGCCGCCTACCAGCGTATCGTTATCCTTACCGCCGATGAGGGTGTCATCGCCCGTGCCGCCCATAACGGAATCATTGCCGCTTCCGGCATCCACCGTATCGTTACCGCCGAGCGTGGTGATATAATCCGCGAATCTCGACCCCTCGAAATGCTCCGCTCCCGTCTGGCCTTTGAGCCAGTTTTCCATAATGGCGACATGCGACCCGGCGGCGGTATCGAGCGCGCTCTGAATCGCCGCCACATCCCCGCCGAACTGATCCGCATGGACGGTAAGCGCCAGCCCTACCTCCTGCCAGTAAGCGGCCGCGCCCGAGGATGGCGCCAGCGTCTTGGCACGCGCCAGCACGTCGGCCAGCGTATCGTTGAAGACGATTTTATCCTGCGAGAAATCGTAATACGCATGGGAGAATACCGGCTCCAGCGGCCCCTGCACCAGCAGACGGGTCTTGAGCACCTGCCACGCCATGCCGAACTCGTCGGAAATCTCGCTGGTGGAAAGATAGGTATTGGGAAATTGCGAGCCGATGGTGCCGATGCCGCCCGCCACCACCCAATCATGGTCGAACAGTTTTTCCATGAAGGCGATGTATTGCTGGTTGTAATACTGCCCGCCCGATTCGGCCTTCACGCCGCTGACTCCCGCCCAGGCAAACAGCAGATTGGCCACTTGCTGGCTCGCCCCGCTCAAAGCCGAAAGCGCCAGCCCGTCCACGGCCTTCAGCGCGTTCATCACGCCCGCGCTGTCACTGGCTGCCAGATGCAGCGACTTCATCACCCCATACCCACGGGAAAGCGGCAGCAGCAACGCTTCCGGGTTGAAACTCTGGGTAGCGGTGGTATCTGTCCCCACATACCAGCTATCTTCATTCTTCGTCTCAAACAGCACGTCGCCGTATTTGCCGCCTACCACGCCGCCGCTTTTATACCAGTTGGCCTGCCAGTCCACCACGTTGCCCGCGATGGTTTTGTCGCTCTCCGTCGTATGCGCCACGCCCAGCTTTACCACCCCTTGCGAGGCCAGGGTGAAGAGTTCGTCCGCCTGGCTTACCCCGTCGCCGTTGGCGTCCTTCCACAGGCGCAGCGTGCCCCAGCCCGCGTCCTTGCTGGTGACAAAGCCGTCGCTGTTCTTGTCCATCGTCGCCAGTTTCTCCGCCGCCGTGGAGGTGGCGTCCGTGCCAAACATCTCCGCCTGCGAGTCGATCACCCCATTGCCGTTGACATCCCGCACCAGAAAGGCCTCGGTGGGTTTGATCCACCCCGTCTTCTCCGCAAACCCATCCGCATCGATGTCAAAATGCACCCCGTCCTTCGCATGAACCAGCCCGAAGCCGTTATTATCCAGGTCAAACACAATCGGCGACGTAAAAGCGCGGTCGAACGCTGCGGCGGCGTCAGCGATGTGGGGATTTATATCTCCCTCCAAACCTTTTGGAATAAAATATAAATCGTTAGCATATAATTGTATATGCTGACCAAAACCTGAGCTTTTTACTCTAGCAGAAATGACGCTTAAGCTTTCTCCTTCCCCTCCCACATCAATGCTAATACTTCCACTCCCAGGTATCACATGATCTTCTACGATATACCTTCCATCTTTCCAATAACCCACTTCAACATCAAAATTAAAAACCGCTTCAGATTGTGATTCAAAGTTTAATTCCACCCCGTAATAATTATTTCTAGTGATTATTCCAGAGCTTTGATATGTCACACCCCACATTTCCAATGGCGCGGGTGGTGCCCATAAATCTGTAACCGTTCTTCCCATAAAAGCCTCTCTTGACAATTAAATTGCAAAAATCTATATAATTACAGATATGAGCTTTGTAAACAAATTATTACATCAAACTTCTTGGAAAACAGTTGTTTTCCTGTACTTTATTGGCGGCAATACTCTGTTGAGTTTTTTAGTTAGGATTCTAACCCGTTATGATGAGCTAGAAAACGTAAGTTTAGAATTGAGAAATATCATTACATATGCTCTAATCTTATTTAGCTTTATGTACAACATTTTATCGTTCGGTTTGGTTGTGCATAAGATACCAAAAATAACCTGTTATAAAAAAGCATTTATATATTGCCTGTACATCCTGTTAAGCATCGCTATATTGTTTTTTGCTAGTTATACTTCTCCTATTTCAGTCCTTATAAGTTATATTTAGTGTTTTTTTTTGCGTAGCGCCCTTCAATACAGGGAATTGTGCCACAGGCGCAGCGTGCCCCAGCCCGCATCCTTGCTGGTGACGAAGCCGTCGCCGTTCTTGTCCATCGCCGCCAGTTTCTCCGCCGCCGAGGAGGTGGCGTCCGTGCCGAACATCTCCGCCTGCGAGTCGATCACCCCGTTGCCGTTGACGTCCCGCACCAGAAAGTCCTCGGTGGGTTTGATCCACCCCGTCTTCTCCGCAAACCCATCGGCATCGATGTCAAAATGCACGCCGTCCTGCGCGTGGAGAAGCCCGAAGCCGTTGTTGTCGAGGTCGATTACGATGGGCGACGTAAAAGCGCGGTCAAACGCTGCAGCCGCGTCAGCGATGAGGTCGGATGGTGCACTGTCTTCTCCCAAGATAATAAGAAGCCTTTGAGGAGACAATAACCTCTCCCAAGAATGTACTTCCCAAAATTGTTCTGGATTAACTAATGTACCAGAAACATCTTTTAGTTGATAATGAACATGCTGATCATACTGATCTACACCTCCAGGTCCTCTTCCTCCCATAGTTCCGATTTTATCCCCCAAGGTTACTACACTGCCAACCTTTACAAAAACTTCATCTAAATGAAGTATCTCATGTGAATATCCATCACTATCAAGAATTTTTACCGTTCCATAATCTCCCCCTGCGAATGTCACCGTACCAACCGTAGGGGAATACACAGGTGGATGGGAAAGATTAATACCTGTTTGCCCACCTTCATAATTAAAATCCGTCCCGCCATGTTCACCGCTTGGGCGTTGTTCACCATAATGTCCTGTGATATGCGGCAGCACCCCCATCTTTTGGGGCAACACGAAGTTTATAATATCCTGAAATGCCATGTTTTATCTCTTGCTTTCTTATAATGAATCATCCACAATCTTATATAAACTCCAGCAATCATCAGCTTTTTTAAAATAGAGCCAGAATTGATAATCCGTATCCGGTTTATGTGCCTTCACATGATGCCCATGAATTATGGTATGCAGATTATTCTCTTTAATCTTTTGAATATATGAATCAGCTATCTTTGGGGAAATAATTTTTTGTTTTTTTGATGGTTCGGGTTCAGTGCTTACATCCATAAAAGTAAGGAACACTGAATTATTAATATAATGGCGACGACTATCTTCTTCCTTTAGCAAATCATTGAAGAACACATCAAAGGAAGTGCTAGGGCATATATTCTTAGCTTCAATCTCAAGAGCAAAAAACCCCAGAACGACAAACGCCAATAATCCAGCAAATAATCTCATGCATATTACCTTAATAGAATTAATTTCCATCCCACACTTCATATCTCAGAAAAATCATATCGTCTACTGAAATTATAAACATTACTACAGTAACTTAGAACATTACGCCGCCAGTTTCTGTGCCGCCGTGGAGGTGGCGTCCGTGCCGAACATCTCCGCCTGCGAGTCAATTACCCCGTTGCCGTTGACGTCCCGCACCAGAAAGGCCTCGGTGGGCTTGATCCACCCCGTCTTCTCCGCAAACCCGTCCGCATCGATGTCGAAATGCACGCCGTCCTGCGCGTGGAGAAGCCCGAAGCCGTTATTATCCAGGTCAAACACGATGGGCGACGTAAAAGCGCGGTCGAACGCTGCAGCGGCATCACTTATATAAGATTCAGGAGCAACACCGGAAAGCAAAGGGTGCGGCTCAGTATGCAATACCTCAGCGTAATTAACAATTACCTGGATTGTTTCGGCACCA
>Ga0209573_1005496_pt1 | contig 11391 bp, 7 predicted proteins | sample TNRBio252014_DNA_FD_185870 | JGI IMG/M metagenome (GOLD analysis project Ga0209573, IMG submission 185870) | Wastewater treatment Type I Accumulibacter community from EBPR Bioreactor in Madison, WI, USA - TNR Reactor_6/25/2014_ DNA (SPAdes)... | ecosystem: Engineered > Bioreactor > EBPR >...
TGTGACCCGTCTGGCCGCATTTCAATCCAACGAAGCGCCGATTGCGGCCGTCGATGAACTGGGACTGGTAACGGCCGGAACCATCACCGGTGATGCCGCCATCATGGCAAGGTTCATGGGACAGATCACAGTCTGTGATGTTCTGATTCCCCGCACCGTGCCCGTTGCCGCCGAAGTCTATGCCGGGCTGCCCAGAAACAATTTCATTGACGACCTGGTCTGGCAGAAGCTGCAGCGTCTGAACATCACTCCGTCCGACCGCTGCGATGATCACACATTTCTGCGACGAGCCACCACGGACATCTGCGGACGAATTCCGACTCCCGAAGAAGTGTCATCATTCCTGACGGACACTTCGGCTGACAAGCGATCAAAGCTTGTCGATCGCCTTCTGAAGGAGCCGGACTTTGCAGAACACTGGGCCAACAAATGGGCCGACCTGCTGAGACCCAATCCCTACCACGTGGGGATTAAAGCCACGTTCAACTATGACCGCTGGATTCGACAATCGTTTCAGGAACGAAAGCCCTGGGATCAATTCGTGCGCGAACTGCTGACTGCTCGAGGCAGCACGTTTCACGATGGCTCCGTCACCATGTTCCGTGACCGCCGGCAGCCGGAAGAACTGACCACGCTCGTCAGCCAGCTGTTTATTGGCACCCGTCTGGACTGCGCCAAATGTCATCATCATCCATTTGAAGTCTGGGGCCAGGATGACTTCTACAGTTTCGCTGCGTACTTCGCGAAAATTGGTCGCAAGGGAACAGGCATCTCTGCTCCGATTTCGGGCTCCGAAGAATTCGTGTTCACAGGCAATCGTGGCAGCGTGTCGCATCCGGTAACCGGAGTGACTCTGGAACCGCGTCCTCTGTTTGGGACGGCCCCACCCATCACCGAAGGCCAGGACGCTCGCGAGTCCCTGGCCGCGTGGATCACTTCGCCCGACAATCACCTGTTTGCTCAGACGATGGCCAATCGCGTCTGGGCCGATCTGATGACGCGGGGTCTGGTGGAGCCAGTCGATGACCTGCGGGCGACAAATCCGCCAACCAACGGACCGTTGCTGAAAGCCCTGGGCGAACACTTCCGCGATTCCGGGTTCTCGCTGGAAGAACTGGTTCGTGTGATTGCGAATTCTTATGTGTACCAACTGAGTTCTTTGCCCAACGACACAAATCTGGCCGACACGTTCAATTATTCCCGCCACTATCGACACCGTCTGCGAGCGGAAGTTTTGCTCGATGCAGTCTCCGAATTGACCGGGATCCCGCAGGAGTTTGACGCGATGCCGCCGGATTCGTCTGCGAAGCAGTTGTGGACGCATCGGTCCGATTCGCTGTTTCTTGACACATTTGGTCGCCCGGACCCAAATCAGGATCCACCGTGCGAACGAGTCAGTGATTCAACGGTTGTGCAGAGTTTGCACCTGATGAATTCGGAAAAAATCTTTCGGGACATTTCAAGCGACAATGGTCGGGCGAAGACTCTTGCCGACTCTCAAAAGAGTGGCGAAGAGATTGCACTCGAACTGTACCGGTTGTTTTTCGGACGCAACCCCACGGCTGATGAAACGGCACTGGTGGTGCAGTTGTTGTCGGCCGAAGGTGCGGTCCGACGACAGGTGATTGAAGATCTGATGTGGGCGATGGTCAATTCGGCTGAGTTTGTATTTCAGGATTGAGGGTAGTCATGGCACTACGCAGACGATGTGACGGTTTTACTCGACGAGATTCTCTGCAGCTTGGCCTGGGAGCACTTCTGGGGGCTGGATTTGTCGACAGCCTGCAGGCTCGAGGCGAATCTCAGAAGCACAGCGATCAACCGGTCGGAAAAGCGAAGAGCTGTATCCTGATCTGGATGGACGGCGGTCCAACGCACTTCGAGACGTTCGATCCCAAGCCGGATGCACCATTGGAGTATCGCGGTGAGTTCTCAGCCATCGATACGGCCGTGTCCGGAGTTCAGTACAGCGAACACATGGTGAAACTGGCGGCGTCACTGAACGACTATGCCATGATTCGTTCGATCCGTCACGATCAGGGCAATCACGGTGCCGGGAATCACTACATGATGACCGGCTCGCCGCCGCGAATTCCCGTGGGTTGCGGTGCGTTCGTCAGCTTCCATCCCAGCATGGGATCTGTTGTGGCAAAGGAACTTGGCCGGGACAACGGACTGCCACCGTATTTCAGCATGCCACAGATGTCACGATCCGGTGGCCCGAACTTTCTTGGAGCCAGGTATGCACCGTTTGTGGTCGGCGACGACCCGAATCGGGAAAAGTTCAAAGTCCGCGATGTCGCACTGCCCCGCGACCTGACCGATTCACGATTCGGCAGCCGAACGGATCTGCGATCGAAGATCGACAATCTCAAACGCCTCCGGGACGAATCCTCTGGTGACCCTTTGCTGGCATTTGACGAATACTTCCAGCAGGGTTTCAGTCTGGTCACTTCTCCCGACGCTCAGAAGGCGTTTGACATCAGTCTGGAATCCGCCGAGACTCGCGAACGATACGGACGAAACGGCTTTGGCCAGCGCTGCCTGCTGGCTCGTCGACTGGTTGAAGCGGGCGTTCCCTTCATTACCGTGTACGACGGCGGCTGGGACCATCACAGCGATCTGTTCGGCGCGTTGCGAAAACGACTGCCGGAATGGGACAATTCTGTAGCAACGCTGATTCAGGATCTGAAGGAACGCGGCCTGCTCGACTCCACGCTGGTCGTCGCGCTGGGCGAATTCGGACGAACACCAAAGATCTCAACCCTCGCCGGACAGAGCAAAGCCGGACGAGATCACTGGGCCAACGCCATGTCTGTCCTGATGGCAGGCGGCAGAACTCCAGGCGGAACCGTCGTGGGCGCGACAGATCCAAAAGGCTTTTCGGCGGTGGATCGAGTCCTTTCGCCGGAGAACTTCGTGTCCACGATCTACCACAAACTGGGCATTGACCCCAACAAGATTCTGTACACGCCCCAGGGACGACCTTCCCACCTTGTCAGCGACCCAACACCCATAACCGAACTGATCTGATCCGATCTGATTTCTGATCATCCATATCCTGACGTCCTGCGGTCCACGGATGGGTCTGCGGAAGTTTTGCACTGACTCCGCTTCAGGTTTCCAGCGCGGATGAATCCGCCTGGGACGCCTCCTCCCGTCTGATCCGGCCCACCCATGTCATCGCACCTTGCAGCATTTACTCTGCTGCTGACTGTCTCCGTCGCTGCAGCCGGCGAAGCACCCACGATCGAAAAGCTAAGTCCCGCAGGCGGACAGCGAGGATCCTCGTTTGAAGTGAAGTTCGGCGGCAAGGCCGGCGATGGCGATCTGCGGGTGATCTCCGAAACGCAGTCCATTTCGTTTGCGCTGAATGAAAAGCGCGATGCCGCAACTCTGACGATTGCATCCGATGCTCGCCCCGGGCTGCACTGGCTGCGCTTCGCAAATGCGGACGGAGCAACCGAACTGCGACCGTTTCTGGTCGGTCTGGTGCCTGAACAGGCAGAAGCGGAACCCAACAACCGCATCGCAGAAGCTCAGGCCGTGACGATTCCATCCGTCACCATCAATGGAGTACTGGAAAAGTCCCGCGATGTGGATACGTATGCCGTGGACCTGGCCGCCGGACAGACTCTGGTGGCATCCATGGTGGCCCACGAGATTCTGGGGTCGCCCATGGATGCCGTGCTGCAGATCAGTACGCAACGAGGAATCGTGGTCGCGCAGAACCATGATGATCTGGGACTGGATCCGCGAGTGGCGTTTGTCGCTCCCGAAGCCGGACGCTGGTACGTTCGAGCGTTTGCATTTCCTTCGGACCCCAACAGCACCATCAACTTTTCCGGCAGCGCGGACTATCGATATCGCCTGACACTGACCACTGCCGGAGTGGTCGAACATTCCATGCCGCTGGCTCGCAGCAAATCGGAAGAATCGACCACGCTGAAACTCTATGGCTGGAATCTGAATGCGACGCCGTATGTCCTGTCCGCTCGGCAATCCGCGATCACCGATGGCCTTGCCCTGCCTCATCCTGTGGTGACATCCGAGATTCCTGTGGCGATGGAAGATGCCACCGGAACGGAACGACAGCTCACACTGCCCCAGGCCATCAGCGGTGAGATCACCGAAAATCGCCCGGATGAATTCCGACTGCAGGCCACAAAGGGACAGCAGTTCAGGTTCCGTATTGTCGCTCAGGCACTGGGATCACAACTGGATCCGGTGCTGAAACTTGTCGACGCCAATGGCAAGGAAGTTCGGGAGGTTGACGATCTGAACAAGGACAATCAGGACGCCGAACTGGCGGTCACCATTCCGGCTGATGGCGTGTATCGTCTTTCCGTTCGTGACCGGTACGAACACTTTGGCCCCAGGTTCTACTATCTGCTGAACTGTGAAGTCGTTACGCCTGGCTTTAACGCAACAGTGAAGTCGACAGCTCTGACTTTGCCATCCGACAAGCCACTGGAAATCGCGGTCACCATCGAACGCACGAACGGGTTTGCCGAAGCGGTGGACTTTCGAGCGGAAGGATTGCCGGAAGGACTGACGTTCGAAAACGTTCGCTCAGAGAAAGAGGGCGACACGTCGAAAGCCGTGACTCTGAAAATCTCCGGAGCTTCTGTCGCTGACTTTTCAGGACCGATCCGCGTGGTGGCGGAATCTGTCGATACGAAACTCAGCAGGCCCCTGGAACATCGGCTGGTTGACGGAACGCCAATCCACGAACTCTGGCTGACCGCTCGCCCAAAACCCGCGCCAGCACCATAGCGCGAGGAGCGTTTGTAGTCCCGCCTTTACGCGGCATTTGCACGGTGTGGTGCGCAGTCTGCCGCCTGAAGGCGGAACTACGAACTGAAAGTCCGTACGCATGCTCGCAGGCAGCGAACAACGTGAGCGGAGCACGTCCAACGAGCCGTCAGGCTCACCGGGGTCAAGGGGCTCTCAGACCCTTGTCAGTAGTTGTAGTTGGGGTTGCGAGTGTCGAAGTCGCGATCGGTCAGTCGCACTTCCGGATGGATTTCCGTGAAGGTGTAATCTTCCAGGACAGGCGGTTTCGCGCCTTTTTGCTTTGGAAACCCAAACTGCTGAACGCGAACGGCAAGGCCCGACTTTTCATCGATCCACAGTCGAGTCATCTGAAACGGAAATTGTTTTCGTGGCTGCGGGTGACTGCTTTCAATCACCCGGCACGTGTATTCGGCGACCCTGGCATCCTGGAAGTATTTCACTTCGCATTCGCCATACTGACATTCCTGCTCCCACTGCTCGACGATCGATTCCGCCATGCGCACCAGACCGGCGCGAGTGATCGGATAGCGGTTCTCGGCCATCACGCGGCTGTCGTTGGGTGCCAGTGACAGAGTGCCGATCAGGGAAGCCAGACCCGTTTCATGCACCTGCAGTTTGTTGTCATTCTTTCCGTCCACGTAGATCACTTCCCGACCCTTGCTGGGATCCAGAAAGAACATGTAGACGCTGAAGGGATCGTGTCGAACCTTCATCCTCATCGTCTGGGAAATCATCTGATTCCCGACGGCTTCCTTCTTGGAGAAAATGCATTCGTAGCCGGTCATCGACGCGGCCTTCTCCAGACTGCTTCTGGCATGCCGGATCGCTGGCCTCAGCTTATGTTCCGCCGCTGAGCCCGCATTATTTTCGTCAGCCAATGAGGGACGCAGTTGCCCCAGTAAGCCGGAGAGAGCCAATCCACCCAGAACGTGACGGCGACTCAGTTTCCCACTCATCTGCAGTTTTTCAGCCATGTCTCACTCCCGAATTTCTCAACAGGTGCCTCAGTGCCTCTGCAATTCACATTCCTGAACCCGGCCTGTTACGGCACATCAGCGTCCTCTGGCCCATGGCACCGCTGCAGAAACATTGTGGGAGCATGCACTGCAGCCTTCATCGGCGACAATTCCAACACACATCTCAAACGCACATCACACTCAGGTCAGCTCGACCGGCACCGCTCAGCGACACCGTGAACGAGGGCAGATCGACGGGCAACTGGAATTTCTTCACTCCGCGTAACTTCCATAGATCAACATCGTCATTTGAATGATAGGGAATCGACGGCTTCACGTGGAGAGGGAAGATCGATTCGAATTTCCGTCGCGAAGAATCAGTGGGGGGACTTTTTGCGAAATGGCCCGACGCGCCGATTATGCGAATATCGTCGGACCGCATGAAACACTGGGAGAAACTGGAATTGTGAGATTCTGCGTGCCCGCATAAACTCCGGCAGAAACTGCCACCAGGACCGGAGGTTCTGGCTTACCATCCTTTCTCAGAAGGATGCGGGAATGGATTCCTCTCGCAGCGGCCTTTTGTCAACGCTACTGATGACGTTACCACTGATCGTGGTGCCGGCGATGGCGTTGTTGCGCCAACCCGGGCAGAACGCTGCTGTCTCAACAACCCGCCTCGACGCCTCGGAGAATGGCGAGGATGATTTCCTCAACGAGCTGGATTCGCTTGACCTGAGTCAGGACACCTCCGAGCGCTCCCCGACAAAGACAACATCCAGCGAACCATCGGATGAAGACACGGACTGGCTGTTTGAAGAAGGCTCCGCCCCCGACACAAAGACAGCACCGAAATTGTCTTCAAAACGTTCTTCGCGAACTCAAAAGACTGATCGACTGGGGGCCGATCCCAGCGGGGATTCTGAAACCAATGAGGAAGAGTCCGGGGCGCCACCTGACTTTGACGATGAGTTTCGAGAAATCCCTGAGTCCACAATCGGCGTTGACGAAACCATCGAACAACTGAACGCCATGGGAGCCCTCCGCACGATGTGGTTCGAAGCCAGTGATCGATCGCCTGTCGGTCTGGCCGTGTTCTTCCGCGGCAATGTGGAAAACGAGCGGATCCGTTTCGAGGCAGTCGGGCAGACCCGAGAAGATTGTGCCAGCGATGTGATGAAGCAGGTCAATCAGTGGCAGACACAGCGAAATCAACCAAAAGGCCGCTCCTCCCTGTGACGCAGTGATGGCTGTGACGCAGTGATGGCTGTGACGCTGTGATGGCTGTGACGCTGTGATGGCTGTGACGCTGTGATGGCTGTGACGCTGTGATGGCTGGATACTTTTCCTGTCGGCCTGCTTAAGAGCATCAGAATGAACCTCGCTGAGACCTCGGCGGTCTGCGTTTGCCTCAGGGCCGTTCCGAATTCTTGCCACTCCGATCCTGACCCGATCTCTTTCCGACGAAACCTGAAGACATGCGTCCGGTGACGACTTCCCTGCTGCCATCGCGGTTGCTGCGTCCCACGACCGCGGTCGACAGACCGGACCGCGAAACTCTGCGCTGGCTCACTGCCGGCAGGAACACCTTCGGCGGTCCGGCTCGCTATCAGATTCTCTCTGACGGCGGACTCGTTCGATCCACGCGACTGGCACGCCTGGAGGCCGCGTTGCTGATCGGCGGGACTGCGACGCCCGCAAAGAAACTGGCACAGGTTGCCCGATTGATCGATGTGAAAGAGGTCCTTCAGCTCATTCAGATTCTGAATGACAGTTACGATCGCACACGATCGGCATTTCGCATCGAACAGACAGCGGCCGGTTTCCTGCTGATGACGCGTGCCGCGCTGTCTCCCTGGCTGGATCGCCTTCACAACCGACAGGCCGAAATGAAGCTCTCTGCCCCGATGATGGAGACACTGACCATCATCGCCTATCAGCAGCCCGTCACACGAGCAGATGTGGAAGCGATTCGCGGTGTGCAGTCGGCCGAGATGATTCGCCAGCTGATGGATCGCGGACTCGTGCGGATCGGCGGCGAAGACGATTCACTCGGACGACCCTTCCTGTACGAGACCACCCGGCAGTTTCTGTCCATGTTTGGCCTGCGTCGACTCGAAGACCTGCCCAACTATGAAACGCTGCGTCGAACACGCACTTTGCCCGCACTGGCGGAAGTTGAAGAAGACGACTCCGCAGAGTCCGCCGCCTGATCCACTCGATCATGCCCGATCTCATAACGATAGACTCTCATTCATCCCACGTCAGGCGGAAGATTCACCGTCGCAACTCTGCACTTTTGCTGCACCATGAGATATCCACGTGGAACTGATTGAACTGCTGATCGTCCTCCTGATGGTGGCCGTCAACGGCGTGTTTGCGGCCTATGAAATTGCGCTGGCCTCCGTCAGTCTGGCCAGGTTGCAGATGCTGGCCGGTGAAAAACGATCGGGAGCTCTCTCCGCAATTGTAATGAAGGAAGAGATCGAAAAGAGTCTGGCCGTTGTCCAGCTGGGAATCACGCTCGTCGGCCTGATTGCCGGAGCGACCGGCGGTGCAAGTGCCACCGATGACCTCGCCCCTGTACTGATCAGCATGGGATTGTCCCCGATACTGGCCACCGTACTGGCGATCGCGCTGGTCGTTGCTCCGCTGACCGCCGTAACCATTGTGCTGGGCGAACTGGTCCCCAAGCTCTTCGCACTTCGCAATAAGGAATGGGTCTGTCTGAACCTGTCGCCGCTGATGCGATTCTTCTGCATCAGCATGGCTCCGCTGGTCTGGTTCCTGGAAACCTCAGCGTCCGGGCTGATGGATCTGATCGAACGGCTGTGGAGTCCGAAGCGACACACAGACACCAGGTCCGAAGCCGCCGAGATTCAGGAACTGCGAGCCATAGTCAGCCTCGCGCGCGCCTCTCGTTTAATCGGTTCGCGAGAAGAAAACATCATTCTGGGAGCCGCCCGTCTGGCCAGCCGCACCATCACGGAAATCATGATCCCGGCCGACAGCATCCGCATGCTGCGATCCGATCAGTCTCTGGCTGAAAACCTTTCCGCCGCCCATCAGGACATGCATACGCGATTTCCCGTCTGCGAACGTCCGGGCGATGCGCAATCCATCTCCGGATACGTCACATTCAAGGACCTGGTGGCAGCGACCCGGACACAATCGAATCACACGTCGATCCGGGAGATTATTCGACCGATTCTGTCAGTCTCGTCCGACAGCCTGATTTCCATGGATCTGGAACAACTGATGCGAAACCACGCTCATATCTCGCTGGTGCGTGACCCGCCGGGACGAGTCATCGGAATGGTGGCACTGGAAGACATCATTGAAGAACTGCTGGGCGATATTGACGACGAATACGACATGCTGCCGCTGCACATCATGCGAGTTGGCGACGGGTGGGTTGCAGGTGGTGGAGCCACGATGACTCGCATTCAGCATGTCCTTGGACTGCCAGCGGACGAGGATTTGGCCGAACAAACACTCAACATCTGGCTCACCGAACGCCTTGGCCGAGCACCCGCCGTTGGAGACTGTGTTACCACCCCGAACTATCGATTCGTCGTCCGCAAGATTCGTCGCAAGCGAGTCTTCGAAGCCACTCTGCTGCCCGCAAATCGATCGGCCGTCGCTTTACCGGCACAGGGACTTTGAGTTCGTAGTTCCGCCTTTAGGCGGGCGACTCCGCAATCCATCCGTGGAAATCTGGCCTCAACGCCTGACAACAAACTCAGACGTTGAACAGGAAGTGGCAGATGTCGCCGTCCTGCATCACGTACGACTTTCCTTCCACTCGCAGCTTTCCAGCCGCGCGGATGTCTTTTTCGGTCCTGTACGTTTCCAGATCGTCCAGCGTGTAGATTTCACAGCGGATGAAGCCGCGTTCGAAGTCGCTGTGAATGACGCCGGCCGCCTGCGGAGCCGTAGCGCCAATGGGAATGGTCCACGCGCGAACTTCTTTTTCTCCGGCCGTAAAATAACTCTGCAGACCCAGCGTCTTGTACGCGGCGCGAGCCAGCGGGCCGAGGGCCGGTTCCGTCAGTCCGACCGACAGCAGCATCTCCTTTCGATCCGCTTCGTCCAGCTCGGCCAGTTCCGCTTCCAGCTTCGCACACACGGGCACCACGGAGGCTCCATGCTGCGCGGCGTAGGTGCGTACCTGGTCCACCAGCGGACTATTGCCTTCCAGATCATCCTCGGACACGTTCGCCACAAACAGAATGGGCTTGGCCGTCATCAGGCCGATGGCTCGAACAGTTCTTGCTTCCTCTTCAGTGAATTCGGCGGTGCGCAGCGGACGTCCGTCGTTCACCAGAGCCTGACACTTTTCCATGACTGTCGCACGGAGTTTGGCTTCCTTGTCGCCACTCTTCGCACTGCGTTGCGCTTTGGGCAGGGAATTCTCCAGCGTCTGCATGTCGGCCAGCAGCAGCTCGGTTTCGATGACCTCGATATCCGACAGCGGGTTCACACCGCCACCCACGTGAGTGATGTCGTCATCTTCAAAGCACCGTACCACCTGCAGGATCGCATCCACTTCCCTGATATGACTCAGGAACTTGTTCCCCAGCCCTTCGCCAACACTGGCACCTTTCACGATACCGGCGATGTCGACCAGCTTCAGAATGGCAGGAATAATCTTCTGTGGAGGAATGTATTTTGTGATGCGTTCAAGTCGTTCGTCGGGAACACTGACGATTCCTTCGTTGGGTTCGATCGTGCAGAACGGGTAATTGGCGCTCTGGGCCACTGTGGAGCACGTCAGGGCGTTAAACAGAGTGCTCTTGCCGACATTCGGCAACCCAACAATTCCGGCTTCCATGAAAACTCTTCCCGTGCGGCAGGACCTGATGCCTTCAAGCCGCAAGTGACGTTGATCGGAGGGCAAAACGCGGATTGTAGCCGTGACCTGCGTCGCTTCAATTTCGAACGCGCACTGCCGCCTTTGCGAGAAAATGCTGACTCAGACGCGGCAAAAACCTGCGACGCCCTGCTGAAAACAGCGGTCCCGGACGGAGTGCCTCTCTGCTGACACCCATCGAAGCCCTGTTATTGACGGGCTCCTGCGCGGCAATTATCGAGCCGGCTGTGACTGGCTCGCATAGCGAACCGAGCCGCGAACAGGCTGCGTCAGCGAAACCGACGACACCGGCGCCGACATACCGTAGCGTGAAACTCCCGCAGCAGCCGACGTCGACGGCATTCCGGGCCGACTCGGGAACATCACCGGAGCTGACGCACCGTAACGGCCGGACGTCGGCATCACGGTTGGCCGACCAGCATTCACGGGCGCAGCCGCTCCCAGCGACATGACCGGTGGCGAATGCCCCATGATGATTCCGTCAGGAAGGATCAGTCCATTGGGAAGGTAGCGAGCCTGATCGAGCGTCGAAGGCATAGGCTCGGGTGGCGCCGGGAGTGGAGGCAGTTCCGACGATGGTCTCTGCGGAATCACATTTGGGACCGCAGGAACCGGCGGCATTGAAACGGGTGGCGACATGTCACCGGCCGCGGGCACTGGACGCGGCGCCGTAATTCCTGGCATTTGACCATAAACTGGCGGCATTGTGGGTGAAGCAGGAACTGAACCTGGTACGTCATATCGTCCCGGGTGCATCGGAAACTG
>Ga0209573_1005498_pt1 | contig 11389 bp, 6 predicted proteins | sample TNRBio252014_DNA_FD_185870 | JGI IMG/M metagenome (GOLD analysis project Ga0209573, IMG submission 185870) | Wastewater treatment Type I Accumulibacter community from EBPR Bioreactor in Madison, WI, USA - TNR Reactor_6/25/2014_ DNA (SPAdes)... | ecosystem: Engineered > Bioreactor > EBPR >...
CCACAAGGCGGAAGATAAAGACGCCCGCCAGCGGTTGGCCGCAGGCAACGCCGCCGCGTTCGTGGCGCACGCTCTACAACAAGCCCCGCTGAAGCGGCCGGAGTCGCCGATGGAACAACCTCCCGCAGCGATCCAAAACACCGGTTCGGGCGCGGTCGCCACCGAGGGCGGCGTGGCCGCCGGGGCGGGTGGGGTAGCGGTCAAAGGGAAGGTGGAGGGCGGCATTCACATTCATAACTTGCCCGCAGCGGAAACGTTTTCGCCGGCCCTGCGCGACGCCTATTTGCGGCGGGTCATGGAACGCTGCGGCGCCCTGTCCCTGACCGGCATCGATCCGGCCGCCGCCGGGCAACGCGACACCGACCCGCAACTGCGCCTCAACGCGGTCTACACGGCTTTGCTCACCCGCTCGCCCCGGCAAGAGGAGGGCGGCGACCTTGAACCGCCTGGAGCAACTCGACCGGCAGCAACGGCTGGTGCTGCAAGGCGATCCCGGCAGCGGCAAGAGCACCTTCGTCAACTTCGTCGCCCTGTGCCTGGCGGGCGAAGCGCTGAAAGACGAGCAAGCCAATTTGCGCCACCTGACCGCGCCTTTGCCGGACGAGAAAGGCGAGGACGGGAAAAAGCGCCAACCGTGGCGGCACGGCGCGCTGCTGCCGGTGCCGGTGTTGCTGCGAGACTTCGCCGCCACCGGGCTGCCGGAACGGGGCGAAGCGACCGCCGAAACCCTGTGGACCTTCATCGCCCAAGAACTGAAATCGGCTTGTCAGGCCGAATGCGTGGAATGGCTGCGGCGCGAACTGCGCGAGCGGGGCGGCTTGCTGCTGCTGGACGGGCTGGACGAAGTGCTCGAAGCCGAACGGCGGCGGAAGCAGGTCAAGCGGGCGGTCGAAGCATTCGCGCAAAGCTTCGGCAACTGCCGGATATTGGTGACCAGCCGCACTTACGCCTACCAGAACCAGGGCTGGCGGCTGCAAGGCTTCGCCGAGGCCACGCTCGCCCCCTTTTCCGACGGGCAAATTCGCCGGTTCGTCGCCCGCTGGTACGAACTGACCGCCGACCTGGGGCGCTTGCCCAAACCGGACGCCGCCGGGCGGGCGGAACTGTTGAAACGGGCGATTTTCAACCGGCCCACCCTGCACGAACTCGCTCAACGCCCGCTACTGCTGACCCTGATGGCCAGCCTGCACGCCTGGCGCAGCGGCGACCTGCCCGAGAAGCGGGAAGCGCTGTACGCCGAAACGGTCGATTTGCTGCTCAACCGCTGGGAGCAGCGCCTGATCCAGCGCGAAGCCCAGGGCCAATACCGGTTGATCCAGCCCAGCCTCGCCGAATACCTGAAAACCGACAAAGACCAAGTGCGCACGGTGCTGGAAGCGCTGGCCTTCGAGGCGCATCGCGCGCAACCGGAGCTGGCCGGCACGGCGGACATTGCCGAGAAAGACTTGGTCTATCGGCTCTTCGATCTCCGCAACGATCCCGACGCCAACCCCAAGCGGCTGGTGGAATATCTCCGGGATCGAGCCGGGTTGCTGTACCCGCGCGGTATTGGCGTTTACACCTTTCCCCACCGCAGCTTTCAGGAATACCTGGCGGCCTGCCACCTGACCGACGAAGATTACCCGGAGCAAATCGCCGATCTGACCCGCGACGAACCCAACCGCTGGCGGGAAGTGGCGTTGCTGGCGGGGGCCAAGGCCGCACGGGGCACCGCCGCCAGCCTGTGGCAACTGGCGGACGCCTTGTGCTTCCGCGAACCGGACGATCCCGCCGCCGACCTCGCCGACGTTTGGGGCGCCCAGATCGCCGCCCAAGCCCTGATCGAGACCGCCAACCTCGCCAAGGTCGGCCCCGCCAACCAGCGCAAGCTGGCGCGCGTCCAGCACTGGCTGGTCAAGTTGCTGCGCGACGAACGGCTACCCGCCACCGAACGCGCCTTGGCCGGCGACAACCTTGCCGCCTTGGGCGATCCGCGCTTCGACGCCGAGCATTGGCATTTACCTGCTGAACCGCTGTTCGGCTTCATCGAAATCCCCGCCGGCGATTTCAAGATGGGCGATGACCTGCACCGGGTTTCGCTGCCCGGTTACTACGTGGCGCGCTGGCCGGTGACGGTGGCGCAGTTTGCCGCCTTTGTCGAAGCCAGCGGATATCGGTTGCATGAGTCTTATTTCTTGCGGGGGGTTGCGAACCATCCCGTCGTGGCCGTGAGCTGGCACGATGCCTTGGCGTACTGTCGCTGGCTGAACGAGCAGTTGCGCGAACTCGCTCGCGAACGGTCGACCACGGCAAACCCTCTGTCCGAGTCCGAATGCCGGTTCTGGCAAGGGCTGGCCAACGGTTCTCTGGGCGTCGGGCTGCCCTCGGAGGCGGAATGGGAAAGAGCGGCGCGTGGCGGCGACGGCCGGATTTATCCGTGGGGAAACAAACCCGATCCCAACAAAGCCAACTATGTCGATACCGGGCTGGGTACGACCAGCGCGGTGGGCTGTTTTCCGGGCGGCGCCGGCCCTTACGGCTGCGAGGAGATGAGCGGCAACGTTTGGGAATGGACGCGCAGTCTATTTGGCGACTATCCCTATCCGCCAGAAGGCCCAAAGCGACAAGCGCGGGAAGACCTGAATGCGCCAGGCGACGCCAGCCGGGTGCTGCGGGGCGGCGCGTTCAACTACTTTGCGGGGTTCGCGCGCTGCGCCGACCGCTACGGCGGCTATCCCGACTCCCGCTACGACGCCAGCGGTTTTCGGGTGGTGGGGTCCCCATTGGTTTTCTCTGATCGATGAAAACTCTGATCTCTGGTCGGCGTGCGGGCTGGCCGCGAACCAAAAGATAAAAGTTGTTTTAATTCAGTATCTCATCACGGAAAATGGGCATGGATCTCATGGAATTGGCGGGAAAGCTGACCGCGCTGTTGGCGACTCATGGGCAGTCGATAGATGCGCCCGGATATTCGGAAGAGAGCGGATCGTCGTTGGCGCGGGATGTGTGGCAACGACTCCAGCCGAGCCTTGAGGCCAAACCGAGCGCGCGGGAGGCTGTCGCCGATTGCTGGGAGCAGCCGGACGATGCCGATCTTCAGGCAAGCTTGCGGGTGCAGCTTAAGAAAATCCTGGCGGATGTCGATCTGGCCGCCGACCTCGCGCGGATGTTGGTGGGGTCCGCCGAACCGGAAAACTGTCGCGCCGAGGTGCGCGGTTCGGGCGCTATCGCCCAAGGACCGGGCGCGGTGGCGGCCGGAAAAAGCGGGGTCGCCGTGGGCGGAAACGCTGGAAACGTTTCGACGGTCGACCAATCCATCACCGTCCGCGCCGAACCGGGAGCTACCGTCGTCATCAGAGATGCGTCGGTTCGCATGACCGCCGTGGACCGGCACACCGCGCTGGGTCGCTACCTGCAACACCTCATCGGCCGCAACCGGTATCTGCAACTGCAAGGCATCCGCGCGGGCGGCAAGCTGGTGCAGATCGAGCTGGACCGGATTTACATCCGGCTGCGGACCACCCAACAGCGGCTGGTCGGCGCCGAGGAACGCTGGCTGCACGAGGAACGGGCGTTGGCCCCCGGCGAGCGCGGCCGGCTCGTGTCCCCACCGGCGGTCACGACCGAAACCGTGACGGTCACCGTCGAAGCGGCGCTCGCCCAACATCCGCGCCTGGTGGTCCTGGGCGATCCGGGCAGCGGCAAGACCACCCTGCTGCGCTACCTGGCGCTCAACTATGCCCGCGACCTGGCGGAAAACGGCCAGCGGGTCCAGGACAGCTTGGGTCAGGCGGAACCTCGGCGGTTGCCGATCCTGTTACAGATGCGGCAGATCGGCCGGTTTCTCCAAACCCAGCCCGACGACGGCACCGAAGGCTGCGCCCGGCTGCTGGAGTTCCTCTTCAGCGCCCTGAAGAACGAGCGCATCGCGCTGCCCGATGATTTCTTCGATGCCTGGCTGGCGGACGGCGGCGCCGTGCTCCTGCTCGACGGCCTGGACGAAGTCGCCGACCCCGAGCTGCGCCGGCGCGTGGCGCGTCTGGTGGAGGATTTCACGCGAGCGTATGCCCGGTGTCGCTACGTGGTGACCAGCCGGATCGTCGGGTATACCGGCGCGGCTCGGTTGGGGGAATCCTATGCGGCGACCACCGTGCAGGATTTCAGCCGGGACGACATCGCCCAGTTTCTCGCCCACTGGCACCGGCTGATCGCCGTGGGGCAGATGGGCGAGGGCGACAGCGCCCTGGGCTACGCCGCCGAGCAGACCCGGCAATTGCTGGACGCCATCGACCACAACCCGCGCATCCGCGATTTGGCCATCAATCCGCTGATGCTGACCGTGATCGCCCTGGTCCACCGCGACCGGGTCAAGCTGCCCGACCGGCGGGCCGAGCTGTACGCCGAGGCCGTGGACGTGTTGCTGGGCAAGTGGGAAGAAGCCAAGGGCGTGCAGGAGACCGCCATCCTGCCGGATGGCCGACCCTTCGACACCGGCGACAAGCGCCTGCTGTTGCAGGATGTGGCCCTCGCCCTGCACGAGCAAAAACGGAAGGACATCGCGGTGGCCGATTTGCGGGCGATGCTGCGAGCGCATTTCGCGGATTGGCTGCTCGACCCACGCACGGCCGAGCAGGCGGTGAACCGGTTTCTCGCGGTGATCGAGGAGCGCACCGGCCTGCTGCTGGCCCGCGACGAAGGTCTTTACTCGTTTTCCCACCTCACCTTTCAGGAATACCTGGCGGCGCTGGGCATCGCCGCCCGCAACGACGCAGTGGCCTACACCTTGAACCGGATTCACGATCCCTGGTGGCGCGAGGTGATCCTGCTCGAAGCGGGTTATCTCAGCACCCAGAGCAAGGAGAAAACCAGCGGGCTCGTGCGCGCCATCGCGGACCATGCCAAGGAGCCCGAGCCGTACCACAACCTGGTGCTGGCCGCCGAATGCCTGCGCGACGTGGGCGGCAGCCGCGTCCAGGGCAACCTGGCGCAGGACATCCCGCGCCGCCTGCGCCAGCATCTCGAAACGCCGCCGCCGTTCCTGGCGCGCTGGTTCAAGAAGCTGGGGGCGAAAAGCTGGATCGAACAGCGCGCCAAGGCGATGGATGCCCTGGTGCGGGCCGGCTCGGGTTTCTGGACACCGCCTTACGGCGAGCCGGAATGGGTGGAGATTCCGGCGGGGGAGTTCTGGATGGGGAGTGGCAGCGACTTGCACCGGGTTCGGCTGAATACCTATCGGATCGCCCGCGTCCCGATCACCAACGCCCAGTATCACCTGTTCGTCCAGGCCACCGGCCACCCAGCCCCGGAACACTGGCGGGAAGACCGCCCGCCCAAGCAGCTCGAAAGTCATCCGGTGGTCGAGGTGAGCTGGCACGACGCGATGGCCTACTGTCGCTGGCTGAGCGAGAGGACGGGAAAGCCCATCACCCTGCCGAGCGAGGCCGAATGGGAAAAGGCCGCGCGGGGCGATAAAGATCAGCGCGAATACCCGTGGGGCGATACCTTCGAGGCGACCCGCTGCAACAGCGTTGAGTTGGGGTTAGGCGGCACCACGCCGGTGGGAATCTTCCCGGAAGGCGCCAGCCCGTCCGGGTGCCTGGACTTGGTCGGCAATGTCTGGGAATGGACCCGTAGTCTCTATGAAAACTATCCCTATCCCCCGGAAGGTCCGCAACGTCAGGCCCGGGAAGCCCCGGCAGCCGAAGGCCGCCGGGTGCTGCGGGGCGGCGCGTTCGTCGACGATGCGTGGTTCGCGCGCTGCGCCGCCCGCAGCGACGGCGTTCCCGACTTCCGCGGCGACGACTTCGGTTTTCGGGTGGTGGCGTCCCCATTGGTTTTCTCTGATCGATGAAAACTCTGATCTCTGGTCGCGCCGATTTGGACAGCGGGGGCGACTTGCCGCTACCATTCCCCTCTATCATGACTGCGCCCGAGATGCCCATCTTCACCCGCACCTTCGACCTGCTCGGTTGGTTGTTGCAGGCGAGCCACCATCTGCCGCGCGCGCACCGGCACGACTTCACCAAGCGGTTGCTGGATGCGGCCTTCGACCTGCGGGAATCGCTGGAGGAAGCCAACGCGCGCCGGGGAGACGCTCGCCGGGAGCGCTTGGCGCGGGCGGACGAAGCCCTGGCCAAGGTGCGGCTGTATTTGCGGCTGGCGAATCGGCTGGGCTGGCTGTCGGCGGGACAATACGGCCACGCCGCCGAGCTGGTCGCGGAGGTCGGCCGGCTGCTGGGGGGTTGGCAAAAGGCGAGTCATGCCTGAGCAATGGCGAGTTCGCGCGCGGTGAGTCCGCCTTGCGGGGACAGACCCAAACCGCCGCCGGGTGCTGCGGGGCGGCGCGTTCAACAACAATGCGAGGAACGCGCGCTGCGCCGACCGCAACGACAACAATCCCGACAACCGCAACGACAACAACGGTTTTCGGGTGGTGGCGTCCACGCTCTCCAATTCCGGGAACGCCTGGCGGGGTTTCGCGCCCTTCCGGGCCGAGGAGAATGGCGGGGTCCGTTCCTGGCCGCGCCCCCCAACGAGCGCGGGGCCGGGCGAATAGCAACCGTCCCGTCCCCTGGCCAGCCTGGGACGGGACTTTCTTTTTTCCAACGCGCCGTCTGGGGATACGGCGGATCGCGCCGGAGATTCGTCGACGAGCGAAGGTAATCGGTCGGTGCTCGCGGAAATCGCCTGCTGGGACAACCTGCTCCTGGCGTTCCAAAAAGCCAGCAAAGGCAAGCGGGGCCGTCCCGAGGTCGCGGCCTTCGAATACCGGCTGGAGGACCACTTGATCGATTTGGGTGGCGAGCTGCGCGAACGCCGCTATCACCCCGGCCCCTACGCTAGTTTCTACATCCACGACCCCAAGCGGCGGCTGATCAGCGCCGCGCCCTTCCGCGACCGGGTGGTGCATCACGCGCTCTGCAACCTTATCGAGCCGGTGTTCGAGCGCGGCTTCGTGGCCGACAGCTACGCCAACCGGCTCGGCAAGGGAACCCATCGCGCCCTGAATAAAGCACAGCAGTATGCCCGGCGGTTCGGCTATGTGCTGCAAGTCGATATGCGGCAATTCTTTCCCAGCGTGGACCATGCCCTCCTGCGCGCCATACTGGCGCGCAAGCTCCCGGATGCCGGCGTCCTCTGGCTGATCGACCGAATCCTGGAAAGCGGCGTGGGCGTCCTGGCCGAGGAATACCGGATGGTCTACTTTCCTGGCGACGACCTGTTCGCGGTCAACCGGCCACGCGGCCTGCCCATCGGCAATCTGACCAGCCAGTTCTGGGGCAACGTCTATCTCGATCCCGTGGATCACTTCATCAAGCGCGAACTGCGCTGTCCGGGCTACGTGCGCTACGTCGACGATCTGCTACTGTTCGGCGAGGACAAAGCCACCTTGTGGGGCTGGCGGGACGCCCTGGTGGAACGGTTGGCCGCGCTACGCCTGACCTTGCATCCCGGCGCCCATCCCCGGCCGGTCGCGGAGGGTATTCCGTTCCTGGGGTTTACCGTGTATCCCACCCGACGGCGACTCAAGCGGCGCAAGGGCGTGCAGTTTCAGCGCAAGCTGCGTGGCCTGGTTCAAGCCTGGGAAGCGGGAGATCTGGACGCCGAGACGCTGACGGCCAGCCTGTCGGGCTGGGTCAATCACGCGCGACACGGCAATACCGTGGGGCTGTGCAAAGCCGTGCTCAGCGGCGTTCCCGAGTCGTTCGCTCTATACTTGTAGCGATTTTCTTAAACGCAATGGCACGAAGCGGAGGATTTCGAGATGGACATTGCAACCCTGGCAGCAGGTGTAACGGGCGCACTGGTTCCGGCGTTACCGTTTTTGGTGAAAGCCGGCGAGAAAGGCGCCGAAGTGCTCGGGCAGCAGTTGGGCGCGGGCGTGTGGGAAACCGCGAAGGCGCTGTGGCGCAAGCTGCGGCCGGCGGTCGAAGCCAGTCCGACGGCGACGGCGGCGGTGCAGGATGCGGTCGCCGCTCCCGGGGACGCGGATACCCAGGCCGCGCTGCGGGTGCAGCTCAAGAAACTGCTGGAAGCCGATAAGGACTTATTCGCCGGGCTGGCGCAAGTGCTGGAAGCGGCCGGCCACCCGCAACACTATCAAGCGGCCAACTTCGGCGACGGAGCCATCGCCCAAGGGCCGGGCGCGGTGGCCGCCGGCAAGGGTGGGGTCGCTGTCGGCGGCGACTTGCACGGCGGCGTGCGGCTCGGCGGGACCGAATTTATCGGGACGGTGATCAAGAAAGAGTAAAGGATTCGCCTTCGGCGCCAAATCATGCCGACATTTTTTCGGAACCTGATCGCCCGGATCGCCGACGCGCTCGGCGACAGGACGCAAGACCTTCCGGCAGCGCAGCCGGCACCCCACCAAACCGATAACGCCGAGGTTCGCGGCGCGGGCGCCATCGCCCAAGGCGACGGAGCCGCTGCGGCAGGTGCGGGTGGCGTGGCGGTCGTCGGGAACGTGCAGGGTGGTATTCACATTACTACCCCACCCCCCGACCACACCGCCGAAGCCGCCTTGCGCGTCGCTTACCTGCATCGCGTCAGGGAACAGTGCGGCTATCTGTCCTTGGCGGGCATTGATCCCGCCGTGGCTAACCCGCGCGATGCCGAATCCCGGCTCAGCCTCGATGCCGTTTACACCGCCCTGCTAACGCGCTCGCCCCGCGACCGCGCGGAGGAGCAGGGTGCAAAAGCCCGGCAACGCCTCCCGGACCGCGACGAACCGCCGCTGTCCGCCCTGGAACAGCTCGACCGCCATCCCAAGCTGGTGTTGCAGGGCGATCCCGGCAGCGGCAAGAGCACTTTCGTCAACTTCGTCGCTCTGTGCCTGGCCGGCGAAGCGCTCGGAGACGAGCGGGTCAACCTGCGCTACCTGACCGCGCCCTTGCCGGACGAAGAAGGCGAGGACGGAAAAAAACCGCAACCCTGGCGTCACGACGGGCTACTGCCGGTGCCGGTGGTGCTGCGGGATTTCGCCGCCACCGGCTTGCCGCAGGACGGCTCCGCCAGCGCCCAACATCTCTGGGCGTTTATCAAAGCGCAGTTGGAGGCCGCCGCTTTGGCGGAGTACGTCACCCCGCTGTGCGATGAATTGCGCGAACGCGGCGGATTGCTGCTGCTGGACGGGCTGGACGAAGTGCCCGAAGCCGAACGGTGGCGGGAGCAGGTCAAGCGAGCGGTCGAGGATTTCGTCAAGAGCTTCGGCAAGTGCCGGGTGCTGGTGACCAGCCGCACCTACGCCTACCAGAATCAGGGCTGGCGTCTGGACGGCTTCAATGAGGCCACGCTCGCCCCTTTTTCCGACGGGCAAATCCGCCGGTTCGTGGCGAACTGGTACGCCCACACCGCCGGTTTGGGGCGGCTGGGCCAAGAGGATGCCGCTGGCCGGGCGGAATTGCTCAAGCAGGCCATCTTCGCGCGGCCCGCCCTGTACGAACTGGCCCAACGCCCGCTGCTGTTGACCCTGATGGCCAGTTTGCACGCCTGGCGTGGCGGCAACTTGCCGGAGAAGCGGGAAGCGTTGTACGCCGAAACCGTCGATCTGCTACTCAACCGCTGGGAACAACGCCTGATCCAGCGCGAAGCCCAGGGCGGGTACCGGCTGATTCAGCCCAGCCTGGCCGAATACCTGAAAGTGGACCAGGCCAAGGTGCGCGGGGTGTTGGAAACGCTGGCGTTCAAAGCGCATCAGGCGCAACCCGAACTGACCGGCACAGCGGATATTGCCGAGGATGCTCTGGCCGGTGGCTTGCTGCGGCTGAGCAACGATCCCACTGTGAAAGGGAATCCGGCACTGTTGATGGAATACCTCCGGGATCGGGCCGGCGTGCTCTATCCCCGTGGCGTCGGGGTTTACACCTTTCCTCACCGCAGTTTCCAGGAATATTTGGCGGCCTGCTACCTGACCAAAGACAATTATCCTTACGAGGTTGCCGGACTCGCTCGCGTCGACTCCGACCGCTGGCGCGAAGTGGCGCTGCTGGCCGGGGCGAAGGCGGCCAAAGGAGCCCCTTTCGCGCTTTGGTCTCTAGTCGATGCGCTCTGCACCCAGGAGCCTGGTGATTCGGTCACTACGGCCGACGTCTGGGGCGCCCAGATTGCCGCGCAAGCCCTGGTCGAAAGCGTTGATCTATCGTGTATCAGCCGCACCGATCAACCCAAGCTCGCCCGCGTCCAGCGCTGGCTGGTCGAGTTGTTGCGCGACGAGCGATTGCCCGCCACCGAGCGCGCTTTGGCCGGCGACAACTTGGCCGCCCTGGGCGATCCGCGCTTCGATGTCAAACACTGGCATTTGCCCGCCGAACCGCTGTTGGGTTTCATCGAGATCCCCGCCGGTCCTTTCGCGGTGGGCAGCGACCAGCAACGTGACCGGGAGGCAGCGGACAGAGAGTTCCCGCAACACGAAGTGAATCTACCCGGCTACTACCTGGCCCGCTGGCCGGTGACGGTGGCGCAGTTTGCCGCTTTCGTGCGGGCCAGCGGGCACGAGTCCACGGAACCGAAAAGCCTGAAGGGGATCGCCAACCATCCGGTGGTCTACGTCACTTGGGACGATGCGATGGCGTATTGCAGTTGGCTGAACGAGAAATTGCGGAAGCTCGCCCGCGAACGACTGGGTATGGAAAAACCCTTATCCGAATCCAAACACCGGTTCTGGCGAGGACTGGCCGACGGTTCCCTGAGGGTCGGGCTGCCCTCCGAAACGGAATGGGAGAAAGCGGCGCGCGGCGTGGATGGCCGGATTTATCCCTGGGGAAACGAGTCCGACCCCAATCGCGCCAACTACAGTGAGACCGGTCTCGGCGCGACCAGCGCGGTGGGCTGTTTTTCCGGCGGCGCCAGCCCTTGCGGCTGCGAGGAGATGAGCGGCAACGTCTGGGAATGGACGCGCAGTCTGTTTGACGACTATCCCTATCCCCAGGAAGACTTGAAGCGCCAGGCGCGAGAAGATCCAGCGGCCACCGGCCGCCGGGTGCTGCGGGGCGGCGCGTTCGACGGCGATGCGAGGTACGCGCGCTGCGCCGTCCGCGGCGACCTCAATCCCGTCTCCCGCTTCGACTACCTCGGTTTTCGGGTGGTGGCGTCCCCATTGGTTTTCTCTGATCGATGAAAACTCTGATCTCTGATCGCGGCGCACCCGACGACGGATTTTCCACGGTCGCCCGCCGCCAACGGTCTTTTTCAGTTGGTCCCCTCCGCTCCGCCCGCCTCCCACCGCACGGGACCGGCGCGTTCGGCCGGCCACTGCGCCAGAATCCGGCCCACTTCGCCGAGTACCTCGGCGAGCGAGCGCCCGTCGTCCTCGCCCAGCGCGCCGCCCAGCTCGGCCTCGACCAGCCTCAATCGGGTCTCGGGGGGGTCGGCCAGCGGTCGGGGGGCCTCGCCGTCGAGCAGGTCCAGGGCG
>Ga0209573_1005499_pt1 | contig 11385 bp, 11 predicted proteins | sample TNRBio252014_DNA_FD_185870 | JGI IMG/M metagenome (GOLD analysis project Ga0209573, IMG submission 185870) | Wastewater treatment Type I Accumulibacter community from EBPR Bioreactor in Madison, WI, USA - TNR Reactor_6/25/2014_ DNA (SPAdes)... | ecosystem: Engineered > Bioreactor > EBPR >...
CGAATCAGATCGCTGATTTCGGATGGTTTCAGTTGCATAAAACGGTATTCCCCTTACAGGCTTAAGGCCGTGGCGAGTTTGTCCAGCCGGCCGCGCGCCGAACCGTCGATCACCAGATCGCCGACCCGAATCACCGCGCCAGCAATCAGCGACTCATCCGTCTTGCAGTCCAGATCAATATTACGCTGGAACTTCGCCTTGAGCGCCTTGGCGACGCGCTTACGCTGAGCGTCGGTCACGGCGGCGGCGCTGATGAGTTGCGCGTGGAGGGTGCTTTCGGCCTCCGCACGCAACCGTTCGAACAGAACGGCGATGCCCGGAAGCTGATGCAGACGATGAAATTCGGCCAACATCTTCAAGAAGGTGATGAACACCTCCGGCGCTTCCGCACCACCGCGCAGATCGCGGCACAGTCCCGCTACCAGTTCGGCTTTCTGATCGCCGCGCAGGGCTGGATTCCATGGTCCCAACAACCGCTGCATGGTGGAATCTGCCGCGATAGCAGCAGAGGCCTGCAACAGTTCGGACCAGAGCGGCAGGGCATTGGCGGCCTGCGCGTCTTCGAACGCGGCGCGGGCGTAGGGCCGGGCGGCGGCGGCGGGTCGGACAACGGTTGTGGTTTCAGCCATTGGCGTGGTCCGTGTGGTTAAAGCTGAGCGACCAGGTCATCCAGCAGGGCGGCATTCGCCGCTTCGTCGACCTCGCGCTTGAGAATCTTGCTGGCGCCGGCGACGGCGAGAGTGACCACTTGGTTCCGGAGTTGCTCGCGGGCGCGGTTGACCTCCTGCTCGATCTCCGCCTTAGCGGCGACGAGTTGACGGTCGCCCTCGATGCGGGCATCCAGTTTTGATTGCTCGATGACTTCGTTGGCGCGCTTGTGGGCCTGGGCGACAATCTCGGCAGCTTGCTGCTTGGCTTCCTTGAGCATCTGTGTGGACTTGGCCTTCGCCAGTTCCTGCTCACGGACGCCGCGCTCTGCGGACGCCAGGCCATCAGCGATACGCTTCTGGCGGTCTTGCATGGCCTGCATGATCGGCGGCCATACATACTTCATCGTAAAGAGCACCAGAAGGCCAAACGTGATCATCTGCCCAATGAGGGTGGCATTGAAGTTCACGCGGATACCTCCTCAGATACACGGGTTAGCATGTCGGAATGATCCGGGATGGATCACTGGCCTAGCGCCTGCGTCACCGGACCGAGGAAGGGGTTGGCAAAGGTGAAGAACAGCGCGATACCGACGCCAATCATGGTCACCGCGTCCAACAGACCCGCCACGATAAACATCTTGACCTGCAACGTGGGAATCATTTCTGGTTGGCGGGCCGCGCCTTCCAGAAACTTGCCGCCCAGCAGGGCGAAGCCAATGGCGGTGCCTAGTGCGCCCATGCCCAGAATCAGCGCGACGGCGATGACAGTCATACTCTGCACGTTGGCAATCAGGCTTGCAGCTTCCATTTATTGTCTCCCGTTGAGAGGTTGGGGGTGTGGATGAAAAAACTTGGGTTTACAGGAAGGCCAGCGGCGGATGAGGCCGCCGGCCCGTCAGGCTTGCAATGAGTTTTGCTTAATGATCTTCGTGCGCCATGCTGAGGTACACGATCGTCAGCACCATAAAGATAAAGGCTTGCAGAGTGATGATCAGGAGGTGAAACACCGCCCACGGCCAGCCCAGAGTGAACTGAATCCACCAAGGCAACAGGGCGATCAGGATGAAGATCAGTTCGCCGGCATACAGGTTGCCGAATAACCGCAGGCCGAGCGAGATGGGCTTGGCCAAGTCTTCAACGATCCGTAGCAACAAATTAAAGGGCATGAACCATTTGCCGAAGGGATGAGTCAGGACTTCCATCGTGAAATGCCCGAGGCCCTTGACCTTGATACTGTAGTAGTAAACGAGCAACAGCACCGAAATCGACATGCCGAAGGTCGAATTCATGTCAGTGGACGGTACGACGCGCAGATAAGGAATGCCCAGCACTCCCGCGATGGCAGGCAGCAAATCGACGGGCACTAAATCCATGGCGTTCCACAGGAACACCCAAACAAAAATCGTCAACGCCAACGGGGCAATCACCGGATTGCGGCCATGGAAAGAATCCTTGACCTGGGTATCCACGAATTCAACCATAATTTCGCAGAAATTTTGCAGTCCCCCCGGTACGTCACTGGTCGCTGATTTCGCGGCTTTTCTGAAAAGCCACAGGAACAGCACTCCCAGACCGATCGAAAAGAACATAGTGTCCAAATGAATCACGCCAAAGCCGCCGGTTTCTTGCCCATGCAGGAAGTGCATGTTCGCAAGATCGAATCGGAGATTTGTCAGATGGTGGACGATGTATCCCGTTATGGAATGACCACTTTCGCTCATGGCGTCCTCACTGAAATATTGGAAGCATGGAATGTGAAGGGTAATACCAGCCAGTACGCCATCAGCGCCGCCATGTATGCCAGCAGGAGAGGAAGCGGTGAAATAGGCAGCCAGAAAAGAGCGGCACTGAGCAGGATGATGGTCAATAACAGCTTGCCCACTTCGCCGATATAAAACGCCCGGGCGATTTTGGCGGCCGGCGAACCCATACGGGCGGAAAAGACTCTACTGGCGAAATACAAAGTGACTATCGCGCTGATTCCACCCCCAATGACTGCTGAGTAAGCAGCGCGAAAATCACTAAGAACCAGCGAAATCATCGCAATCAACAACGTCACGAGCAGTTGAATGCCGATGATTTTTTGGGTGACCTGTTTTGCGCCCATGGCTAGCATTGTTTCAATGCTCGAGGCGCCGTGCGTTACGGGACATGTTAATCTATTCTTTATTTTAATTCGGTTTTGGTTTTGTAATCTTTTTTTATTCGCTGGCCTTAGCTTTGCTTACGATCCGTCGATATCTATCTTCTTTCAGCCATGCGAAGTATGGGAATTATAGAAACTCGCTGCACCGGGGTCAACGAAAATTACTGCGTCACTCAGATGAGTCATTTCACCTTAGCGATGATCCCATCCAGTTCGTCCAAACTGTTGTATTGGATCACCACGCGGCCCTTACCGGATGGGCCATGCCGGACCTGTACCCGCGCACCCAATCGCTGTGACAGGTCATTTTGCAACAGGCGAATATCCGGGTCGACAGGTTTAACCAGCGCAACGGGTACGGCGTTCGACTGTTGCAGGCGCTGCGCCAGTTGTTCGGTCTCCCGGACCGAAAGCCCGCGCAACAAGACTTGATGAGCGGTTTCCCGTTGCAGGGTAGGCGACAACGGCAACAAGGCGCGGGCATGGCCCATGTCCAGCTTGCGCTCGATCACCAATTGCCGCACATCTTCACTCAATTCCAGCAGACGCAGCAGGTTGGTAACTGCCGTCCGCGACCGGCCCACGGCGTCGGCGGCCTGTTGATGGGTCAATTGAAATTCGTTGATGAGCCGTTGCAGGGCGACGGCTTCTTCCAGGGGATTCAGATCTTCGCGCTGAATATTTTCAATCAACGCCACGGCGATAGCCGCCTGGTCCGGAATTTCCCGGATCACCGCCGGCACTTCGCGCAGACCGGCCAGTTGCGCCGCCCGCCAGCGCCGCTCACCGGCGATGAGTTCATAGCGATCCCCGCCCAGCGGCCGCACCAGCACTGGCTGCACGATGCCCTGGACGCGAATGGAGGCGGCCAATTCCTGGAGGGTGTCCTCGCGAAAATCCTGACGCGGCTGGTAACGGCCCCGCTGAATGCGCTCAACAGGTAACGACCGCAGGATTTCAGCAACCGGCGCGCTTGATAATGCGGCATCGTCTGATCCGTCAGCGCCGGGCGCGGCCCGCGTTGCGGCGGCTACAGCGCCAACGCCCAACAGAGCATCGAGTCCCCGACCCAGGCCGCCTTTTTTTCTGATCATGCGCCTGCTCCATCCTTAACCGCCGCTGTGGGTCTTCGCAGTCGTTTCCGCACTTCCTTGGCCAAATCCCGATAACTCTGCGCGCCGCGCGAACTGTCATCATAATGAATGATCGGCAAGCCATAGCTGGGCGCTTCAGCCAGCCGCACATTGCGCGGAATCAGCGTTTCAAACACCGTCGCCCCGAAATGCGCCACGATCTGGGCCGATACGTCATTAGCCAGACGGTTGCGCGGATCGAACATGGTGCGCAATACGCCTTCAATGCGCAGACCGGGATTGGTGGACTTGCGCACCTTTTCGATGGTGTCCAGCAGCGCTGAAAGACCTTCAAGAGCGTAATATTCGCACTGCACGGGAATAATCACCGATTGGGCGGCGGTCAGGGCATTGACTGTCAGCATATTCAGCGATGGCGGGCAGTCGATCAGGATGACATCAAAATTCCACACCACGGGCGCGAGGGCGTCGCGCAGCCGGTTTGGCGCCTGGTCGATCTGCAACAGGTTGACTTCGGCGGCGGTCAGATCGCCGTTGGCCGGCAACAGGCGCATCTGGGCTTTTTCCACCCATTGCAGGGCGTCCGACAGGGTCGCTTCTCCCATCAGCACATCGTAACTGGTGGCGGACACCGTGTGCTTATCGATACCACAGCCCATGGTGGCGTTGCCCTGCGGGTCGAGATCGACCAGCAAAACCCCTTGCCGCAGCGCCGACAGACAGGCCGCCAGATTGACCGCAGTGGTGGTCTTGCCGACTCCGCCCTTCTGATTAGTGATCGCAATGATGTGGGCCATGAACTCAGTCTCGGGAAGCGGGCGCGGGGGCCAGATGCACCAGGCAACGTTCGGCCTCCAGGTTCGGAACATACAGTGGATAAACGCCGGCCAGGACATAATCCGGCGGCAGGCGAGCCAACTCGTCGTCGGGGAACACGCCTTTCATGGCCAGCAGCCGACCGTCAGGCGCACAGAGCCGCCCAGCGCTCGCCAGCAAATCCGCCAGGGTCGCGAACGCCCGCGACACCACGCTATTGAATAAGGAAGCGGGCTGATAATCCTCGACCCGGCTGCGCACGACTTCAACATTCGCCAGTTGCAGCTCAGCGACCGCCTGCGTCAGGAACCGGGTGCGCTTGCCGTTACTGTCGAGCAGGCAAAATTCCAGGCCGGGCCGGGCGACCGCCAGCGGAATGCCTGGCAACCCGGCGCCGCTGCCGACATCCAACACCCGAGGCCCTTCAATCCAGGACAGAATGGAGAGACTGTCCAGCAAATGCCGGATCACCATGGCGTCGGGATCGCGCACCGCAGTCAGATTGTAGGCGTGGTTCCAGCGTTCCAGCAGCGTCAGATAAGCTGCTAGCCGGTCGACTGCTCCGTCGGGCAACGGGATGTCCAGGCGTTCGACGCCTTCGATAATGGATTGCTCGATGCTCATCAGCGGTTAACGGTTATTTGCGGATCTGCCGCCTGGAAATGTCAGGCGCATTGTAACATGCTGGCCGGCGATAACAGGGGCAAACCTGTTTCACTGGCCTGAGGGCGGTCTCTGTCATCCGAGCCAGGTCGAGGCAACCGGGTTTTCAGACAGTTTCTGAGCGCGTAAACGCCGGCCATTCGCCGGATCATTTTACGGCGCGACCAGTGGCTATCATCCAATAGATCAACAGGGCTGGTTCCTCAGTAAGCCCATGGCCGTCATTTTCCACTCGACCTTGAACTATCCTCTATCAAGCTCAAATATCAAGCTCAAAGAAAAACTGGGAGTCGAATATCAGAAATATCCCTTCATTAACTTGAAACTTGGGCTTTACCGGGGATTGATCGCACCAACCAAGGGAGCCGATATGACAAACCGAAACCCCACTACCCCTCTGCTTTTTATCTTGTTATTCCTGGCGCTGTGCGGCGGCGCGCGCGCCGCCGCCCTGGACCGCGCTATTCAGGACGAGGTGTTCTACTTCGTGCTGCCGGATCGCTTTTATAACGCCGACTCCACTAATGACGCCGGCGGCTACAAAGGTGACAAATTCAGCCACGGCTTCGATCCCACAGACAAGGCGTTCTATCACGGCGGCGACCTCAAGGGTCTGACCGCCAAGCTGGACTACCTCAAGGGCCTGGGCGTCACCGCCATCTGGATGGGTCCTATCTTCAAAAACAAGCCGGTGCAGAACGACGCCAACGGCATCTCGGCGGGCTATCACGGCTACTGGGTCACCGATTTCACCCAAGTGGACCCGCACCTGGGCGTCAACGCGGATTTGAAGGAGTTGATTGAGAAGGCCCACGCGAAGGGCATCAAGGTGTTCTTCGACATCATCACCAACCATACGGCGGATGTTATCCAGTACCGCGAGTGCCACGACCCCGGCTACACGGGTCCGCACAAGGCGGGATCCGGCGAAGATTGCGTCTACCGCACCAAGGCGGAATACCCTTACACCACGCAAGGCGGCCCCGATGGCCCGCCCATCAACCCCGGCTTCCTGGGCGACCGGGTTCAGACCGAGGAAAACTTCGCCAAACTGACCGACCCGCGCTGGGCTTACACCCCTTATGCGCCGGAGGCGGAAAAAAATCTCAAATCGCCGGCCTGGCTCAATGACTTGATCTACTACCACAACCGGGGCGAGTCCACCTACAGCGGGGAAAACTCCGAATATGGCGATTTCGTCAGCTTGGACGACCTGTTCACCGAGCATCCGCGCGTCGTGCGAGGCATGATCGACATCTATCAGGACTGGATCCAGAAATTCAAGGTTGACGGCTTTCGAGTGGATACCGTCAAGCATGTCAACATCGAGTTCTGGCAACAATTCGTGCCGGCTATCACCCGCTACGCCCAAGCGCAGGGCATCCCCGGATTCTTCGTGTTCGGCGAAGTCTACGACCCCACGCCAGAGCTTCTGAGCCGCTACACGACCGAAGGCCAGTTGCCAGCGGTGCTGGACTTTGGTTTCCAGGGCATGGCGGCCAGCTTCGTCACCACCCCCAAGCCGACCGATGACTTGAAGGAATTCTTTGCAAAGGACGATTACTACATCGACGCTGACAGCGACGCCTACACGCTGCCAACCTTCATCGGCAACCATGACATGGGGCGCATCGGCCACTTTATCCAGCAAGCGGCTGGTTCCACCGCTTCCAGGGAAGAGCAGCTTCAGCGGTCGCGGTTGGCCCACGCCCTGATGTACTTCGCACGCGGCGTTCCCGTGATTTACTACGGCGATGAGCAGGGCTTCACCGGCGATGGCAAGGACCAGGACGCCCGCGAGAACATGTTCCCCTCGCAGGTAACCAGCTACAACGATAATGTGTTGCTAGGCGCTGACGCCACGACCGCCAGGGATCATTTCGACACCGGCCACCCCCTGTACCAAACCCTCAAACGGTACGGCGAAATCTATCAGGCTCATCAACCGCTGCGACGGGGCGTGCAAATCCATCGCTACAGCGACAACGCCCCCGGCATCTACGCCTTCTCGCGCATCGATCCCGCCAGCGGCCAGGAATATGTCCTCGCCTTCAACAACGATGCCCGGACGCGCAGCGCCACTTTCAAAACCTGGGCGACCGGCGGATTCACCCCGATCCATCCAGTCAACGGCAAGCCGGTTACGGCCAGCGAGACGCTGACGGTCGAAGCGCCCGCCCTGGATTTTGTCATTCTCAAAGCGGATCAGCCCATTCCGCGCTCCGAGGCGGCCCCCGCCGTGAGCTTTGTCAACCCAGCAGACAACAGCGTGCTGATTGAAGACCAATTCGTCACCGTCAAGCTGAGCGATGACAAGCTGGCCGATGTGACCTTTGCCGCCAAAATCGGCGATGGCGAATTCGAGCCTCTGGGCCGCGACGCCAACCCTCCCTATCGGGTCTTTTTCAAACTCGGCAACCATGCGAATGGCACGCCGGTCACTTTTCGCGCCACCGCCGGCGATTACGCCGGCCACACCCAGACCGCCCAGGTCAAAACCCGCATCGACACGCGCCTGCCGCATGTCACGGTCCATTATCAAAATAGCAATGGCCGTGATTCGGTCTACGCCATCTTCAGCACCGGCGAGATGATTTTCCCGCGACCGCTGGCCGATAACCGGTTCGAGTTCGACTGGCCCACAGGCGCGGACGGAGTGACGCTCATCTTTGAAAAGCGCGATGGTCAACACTTTGCCTTCGACGAACCGGTTTATCTGGGCCTGACCGAAACGGTGATGCCGCAAGCGCGTGATAAGAACGGCCGGTTGACCGCCACCCTGCAAATCGACGCCCGGCCCGCGCTGTCCGCCGATCTCGCCCCCCAGCCGCCCCTGACCGAAACGGTTCATGTGCGCGGCGGCATGAATGGCTGGAAGGCAACCGACCCACTGGACTACATTGGCCGCCACACCTACCACCGCCGCCTCGACCGGCTAGATGCGGATTCGATTGATTTCAAGTTTGCCGACGCCAACTGGCAAACCCTGAACGTTGGCGCGCCAGTGCGGGCGCATGGAGCCAATCGCAGCAGCAATCCTGGCAATCTGCGGATACGGCCCGAAGGCGAGAGCGGCCCGTACAACGTGTGGTTCTTCGCTTTCCCCAAGGGTGAGGGCTATTACCTCTTCTACCGCTTCGAGCCGGCGAAACAAGATTGATTTGAAAATTGCCGGCGCTCAACTAGCGATAACCGGTCCGTTGAACCCCTCTCCCTCCGAGAGGGGGTTAGGGTGTATCCTTTTTCAAAGCGTCTTTGCTTCCATGAAAGAAACACCCAAGTAGAACAATAAATGGGGAAACGACATGATCGAGTTCTGGCTTCAGTTTGCGCTGGTCCTGACGGCGATACTGATCGGTATTCGGCGTGGCGGGGTCGCCCTGGGGTTGATCAGCGGCCTTGGAGTGGCGCTGCTGAGCTTTGGCTTTCGGGCCGCGCCCTCGGAGCCGCCAATCACCGTGATGCTGATTATTCTGGCCGTGGTGACGGCTTCCGCCACCTTGCAGGTGGCCGGGGGATTGGATTATCTGGTCCGGCTGGCGGAGCGGCTGACCATCATGCTGCCCTTTGGCCTCGCGCTGGGGCTTTCACCCTATCTGCTGTTGGGTCTGATCCCGTCCTGTTATTCCTATTTCTTCTTCGCTTTCTATCCAAGCGACCTGGCGGCGATCAACATGGACCGCAGCGGTACGACCCGCATAGGCAAATATCTGCTCAATCACAGCTTCATGATTCCCGGCCTGATTGGCATGGGCGTGGCGACGGTCGTGCCTTATGCGCTTTCAAGGGTTTATTTCTGACAGCGCGGGGACGCTTTTATCGCCACGGCATTTGACGTTGCCTGGCGGTAATACAAACATCGCCCTTTGAACAACTCGCTTGCCTCCCACCGCTGGCTGACTGGCGTTGGCTTGGCTATCATCCTGTCCGTCGTGGCGTTGCTGGTTCTCGATCACCGGGCGCCGCCACTGATGGATCGCGCCCGGCAGACTTCGCCGCTAGTGCTGGACGCCAGCGGTCGTATCCTGCGCGGCTTTACTGTCACGCCCGGCGTCTGGCGGCTGACCGCAACCGTGTCCGATATCGATCCCCTGTATCTGACCATGCTGCTGGCCTACGAAGACCAGCGTTTTCATTATCATCCCGGCGTCGATCCGCTGGCGGCGGCGCGGGCGCTGGGCCAATGGCTGCGTCATGGCCGCATCGTATCGGGCGCATCGACCCTGACCATGCAAGCCGCCCGGCTGCTGGAACTGCATCAACGCGACTGGTCCGGTAAGATCGGGGAAATGTGGCGCGCCCTGCAACTGGAGCGGCGCTATTCCAAGGCGGAGATTCTCAGCTTCTACCTGACGCTGGCCCCTTATGGCGGCAATCTGGAAGGAGTCCGCGCCGCTTCGCTCGCCTGGCTGGGCAAGGAACCCTCTCGGCTGACGGCGGCGGAAGCGGCGCTGCTGGTGGCGCTGCCACAGGCGCCTTCCCGGGTACAGCCCGACCGTTACCCGGAACGGGCGCGGTCCGCTCGCGATAAGGTGTTGGCGCGCATGGAGCAACTCGGCGTACTGACCACACGGCAGGTCGCGGAAGCCCGGCAGGAACCCTTGCCGAACCAGCGTCGCGTCCTACCCTTTCTGGCGCCGCATCTCGCCGAGCGGCTGCGCACCGCACAACCGGGAGCAATACTCCATCACACCTTTATTAACCGGGATTTGCAGCAGACTCTGGAAACCCTGGTCCGCCAGCAACACAGTACATTGGAACCGCATAGCAGCATCGCCATCCTGGTTATTGCGAATCGCCAGCGGCAGGTGCTGGCCTACGTCGGCGGCAGCGACTTCCACGACCCGCGCCGCGCCGGACAAGTGGATCTGATCCGGGCGGTGCGTTCGCCCGGCTCCACGCTGAAGCCTTTCATCTACGGATTGGGTTTTGACGATCTGCTCATTCACCCGGAAACCCTGCTTGAGGACATTCCCACCCGTTTTGGCGACTACAGCCCGACCAATTTTCGCCATACCTACGCCGGGCAACTGACCGTGCGCGAAGCCTTGCAGCAATCGCTGAACATCCCGGCGGTAGCGGTGCTCGATCAGGTCGGGCCGGGGCGGGTCGCAGCGCGATTGCGTCAGGCTGGCCTGCTACTGCACTGGAACGCGGCGCATCCACAACCGGGGTTGCCGTTGGCGCTGGGCGGCGTGGGCATGACGCTGGAAGCGCTGACAACGTTGTACGCCACTTTTGCGGTGGATGGTCGAGCTGCGCCTTTGCGTTTCGGCCCGGCTGATCCTGAAACGCCGGGGCAACCGCTGTTGTCGCCCACCGCATGCTGGTATCTGGGGGAAATTCTGCGCGGCTCGCCGGTTCCACAAAACGTCGCGCCGCCCGCCAGCGCCGCCCAACCGCGCTTTATCGCCCACAAAACCGGCACTTCCTACGGCTTCCGCGACGCCTGGGCGCTGGGCTTTGATACGGATTATACGGTCGGAGTCTGGGTCGGGCGGCCCGACGGTTCGCCCAGTCCCGGTCACTATGGCCGCAACACCGCCGCGCCCCTGCTGTTCCGGGTCTTCGACCTGTTGCCGAAACCGGTCAACCCGCCCGCCGCGCCGCCCGCCAACGCCCTGCGCGTCGTCAGCCGCGAGCAGTTGCCAGAACGCTTGCGGTATTTCCGCACCCGTCCGGCTATCGAAACCGCTCACGCACCGCCACTGGGCATCACGTTTCCCGTCGCGGGCGCCACGGTGGAATTGCCGGGCGCTGATGGCGGATGGGCTGAATTGCCGCTGGCGGCCAAGGGCGGAGTCCGGCCCTTGCGCTGGCTGGTGAATGGTCAACCGCTGGCGGTCGATCCGTGGCAGCGGGAAGCATTCTGGCCGCCAGATGGCGAGGGGTTGGCGCGGATTACTGTACTTGATCAGGCGGGACAAGCCGCCAGCGTCGAAGTGTGGATTCGCCGCAGCCCCTGATCTTTCCATCAAGATGTCGTGGTTACAACCAAAACTTGGTTAACTTTTGA
>Ga0209573_1005500_pt1 | contig 11382 bp, 9 predicted proteins | sample TNRBio252014_DNA_FD_185870 | JGI IMG/M metagenome (GOLD analysis project Ga0209573, IMG submission 185870) | Wastewater treatment Type I Accumulibacter community from EBPR Bioreactor in Madison, WI, USA - TNR Reactor_6/25/2014_ DNA (SPAdes)... | ecosystem: Engineered > Bioreactor > EBPR >...
TTCCCCACCGTACTGCCCGCCCTGCTCACCGGAACCGCCATGTCGTTCGCCCGCGCCGTAGGCGAATACGGCTCGGTGGTTTTTATCTCCGGCAACATGCCCATGAAAACCGAAATCACCCCGCTGCTCATCATCACCAAGTTGGAGCAGTACGACTATGCCGGGGCTACCGCGCTGGCGGTGGTAATGTTGGTGGTTTCGTTTGCCCTGCTGCTGAGCATCAACCTGCTGCAGGCGTGGAGCGGGAAGCGATGAGTTACAAGTTTCAGGTTACAAGTTTCAGGTTGCAGGACGGAGGTTCGTCGTGGCGGGCGTAGTATCCAGACTTTCCCAGGGGGGCAAGGTGCGGAGCGGGACCATGGATCCCGCGCCGGTGCGCTGGCTGCTGATCGGCGTGGCCCTGCTGTCCCTCGTGGCGCTGTCGTTCATCCAGTTCCCCGAGCACCACCCGCCTGCGCCCGGCCAGGGCAGCGGCCGGCCGCTCTCCGAGATCGCGCGCCAGCCAGTGTTCATCGTGGCCGTGGCTGCGGGCGCGCTGGGCTACGGCGTGATGAACCTGCTGATGGCGGCCACGCCGCTGGCCATGCAGCAGTGCCAGCACCCCTTCGACAGTGCCGCGCTGGTGCTGGAGTGGCACGTGCTCGGCATGTTCGTGCCCGGCTTCTTCACCGGGCACCTCATCAAGCGCTTCGGTGCGCTGCCGGTGATGGGCGTGGGCGTGCTGCTCAACCTGGCCTGCGTGCTCGTGGCGCTGTCCGGCGTGGAGCTGATGCAGTTCCTCATTGCGCTGACGGCGCTGGGCGTGGGCTGGAACTTCCTCTACACCGGCGCGACGACGCTTTTCACCACCGCCTACCGGCCCGAGGAGAAAAACAAGGCGCAAGGGGCGATGGACATGTGCGTCTTCGGCACGATGGCCTTCACGTCGTTTGCCAGTGGCGCGCTCGTGACGACGCAGGGCTGGACGCTGCTGAACCTCGGCTCGCTGGTGCCGATTGCGCTGGTGGCGATGGCGCTGTTGTGGCTGGCGGCGCAGAGGCGGGCGGCGTTGGCGCAGGGCGGGTGATCTCCGCGTGAGGAGCAGCGATCAGCTTCGGGTCGGGTCAAGGACGTCAGCGTCGGGCCTCGGGGGTGGCGGGGCGCGATCGCGTCGTCGTCGCCTCGCTAACCGGGGCTCGGCTCAGCGCGCGCGGCGGCGCGGGCGCGGGCCAGGCGCGTGACCTCGGCGCTGGCTTGCAGCAGGCGCTCGCCGATCGCGGCGCGGCGCGCCGGCGCGAGGCGCGACTTGATCGCCGCGACGGTGATCGCTGCGACCGGCTGGCCGTGGTGGTCGCGCACGACCGCGGCCACGGCCCAGCTGTCTGCGAGCAACAGGCCCGGCAGCACGCACCAGCCGCGCTCGCGGGTCTCGCGGATCATCTGCCTGAGCGCCGCGTCGGTGCAGCGCGGGTAGCGCAGCGCGCGTGCGGCGCGGGTGTGCGCCAGCACCTCGACGATCTCGGCGTCGCCGAAGGCGGCGAGCAGCGCGCAGCCGCCGGCGCCCACACCGAGCGGGACGCGGTCGCCGGGTTTCAAGAGCTGGTTGCGGATCGGGAAGTCGCCTTCGTCGCGCGACAGGCAGATCGTCTCGTAGCCGTGCAGCACCGAGAAGAAGACCGTGTCCTCGGTCTCGGCGGCCAGCGCACGCAGCGTCGGCGCGGCGAGGCGCTGCAGCTCGTAGCTCGGCTCGGCGGCAAGTCCGACCGCGAAGGCCTCGGGGCCGAGGCGGTAGCGGCCCGAGGCCGGGTCCTTCAGCACGAAGCCCTCGTCGACGAGCGCCTGCGTCAGCCGCACGGCGGTGGCCTTGGTCAGCGCGACCTGCCGGCAGATGTCGGCCATGCGCAGGCCGCCCGGGCCGATGCGCGTCAAGAGGCGCAGCACCATCAGGCCGCGGCGCAGCGTCTGCGCGCCGGCAACTTCGGCGCGGCGCGGTGGGCCGGCGACCACGGCCGCACCGGTTTCGCCGAACCGCGCCGCCGCGGACGCACGCGGCACCGCCGGGGCGGGCACCGCGGTCGCAGCCGCCGCGCCCGGTGCCGGAGCGGCCGCGCTGGTCATCAGCGGCTGGCCGGCCCCGCGCCGCGCAGCGTCGGCAGGCCGATGCCGGCGGCGTCGAAGCCGCCGTCGGCGGCGATGACCTGGCCGTTCACGTAGGCCGCCGCGTCGCTGCACAGGAAGCCGACGACCTCGGCGATTTCCTCGGGCGTGCCGTAGCGGTTCAACGGGATCGCGTCGTGGTAGTCGCGCCGGATCGCCGCGCTGTGCACGAGCTTGGCCATTGCCGTGTCCACCGGCCCCGGCGCCACCGCATTGACGCGGATGCCGGCGTTGCCCAGTTCCACCGCCTGCTGGCGCGTCAGGTGGATCACCGCCGCCTTGCTGGTGCCGTAGGCCACCCGCATCGTGCTCGCGCGCAGGCCCGAGATGCTGGCGATGTTGACGATGGCGCCGCCGCGGCCGCCGCGCTGCATCACCGGCACCACCGCCTGCGTGGCGAGGAAGATGCCGTCGAGGTTGGTGGCCATCACCTGCCGCCACTCGGCAAACGTCGTCTCGCCGATCGTCTTGAAGACGGCGACGCCGGCGTTGTTGACGAGCGCGTCGATGCGGCCGAAGGCGGCTTCGGTGCGCGCCGCGGCGTCGGCCACGCGTGCCGGGTCGCCGACGTCGGCGTGCAGCGCCAGCACGCGTCCCGGGCCGGCCTCGGCGGCGACCTCGGCCGAGGCGGCGGTGAGCGCCTCGGCGTCGATGTCCAGCAGCGCGATGCGGTGCCCGCGCGCGAGGAACCAGCGCCCGGTCGCCAGGCCGATGCCGCGCGCGCCGCCGGTGATCAGCGCCACCGGCGCCGAGGAGGAAGAGGTCGGAGCAGCACTCATGCGAGTCTCAACGAAGGACGATCCGAAGAAGGATCAAAGCGCCACCGTCGACAACCACGGCACCAGCGCGATGACGACGAGGCCGACGGCGAGCGCGCCGATGTACGGCCAGATCGCGCGCATCACCGCGTCGGGCGAATCGCCGCCGATGCGGCAGGCGACGTAGAAACCGACGCCGATCGGCGGCAGCATCAGGCCGATGTTCATCGCCGTCACCACCACCATCGAGTAGTGCACGTCGTTGACGCCGAGCCGCTTGGCGATCGGGAACATGATCGGCGCCAGCAGCAGGATCGCCGGCAGCCCTTCGAGCACGCAGCCGAGCACGACGAAGACGAGGATCGTCACCAGGAGGAAGCTCAGCGAGCCGCCGGGCAGCGTCGTCAGGAATGCCGAGAGCTGGTGCACGAAGCCGCTTTGCGCGATCGCCCAGGCCATGCCCGACGCGGTGCCGAGGATGATGAGGATCGCGCCCGACAGGCCCGCCGCCTCGACGAGCATCGTGTAGACCTTGCGCGCCGTCAGCCCGCCCTCGCCTTTGCCGTACAGCCACTTGCCGACGATGAGCGCGTAGGCCACCGCGATCGTGCTCACCTCGGTGGCGGTGGCGACGCCGCCGCCGACCGCGCTGCGGATCAAAAACGGCAGCACCAGTGCCGGTGCGGCGATCAGCAAGAGCCGGCCGACGATCGCCCACGGCGCGCGCTTGACGCCTTGCATGTCCTCGTGCCGCGCCTTCCAGCGCGCCAGCACCAAGAGCGCCAGCAGCAGCACGCCGGCGATGACGAAGCCGCTGTTGAAGAGGCCCGCGATCGACACGCCCGCCACCGAGCCGAGCACGATCAGCACGATCGACGGCGGCACGGTGTCGGCCATCGCCGCGCCGGTGGCGAGCAACGCGATCATCTCCGGCGGCTTGTGGCCGCGCCGCTTCATCTCGGGGAACAGCGCCGGCGCGACGGTGGCCATGTCCGACACCTTCGAGCCCGAGATGCCCGAGACGATGAACAGCGACCCCAGCAGCACGTAGCTCATGCCGGCCTTGATGTGGCCGAGCAGCGACGACAGCACGTCGACGATCGCCTTGCCCATGCCGGTGCTGTCGAGCACGCAGCCGAGCAGCACGAAGATCGGCACCGAGACGAGGATGATGCTGCTCATCCCCTCGTCCATGCGGCTGACGATCACCGTCAGCGGCACCGTCGTCGCGAACGACAGGTAGGCGAGCGTCGCCAGGCCGAAGCAGAAACCGATCGGCACGCCGGCCAGCAGGCACAGCGTGACGACGCCGCCGAGAAAGATCAGCAGGTTCAGGTTGCCGAGCGACTGCAAGCCGCTGCGCCCGAACCAGCAGGCGAGCGCGACGAGCACGATGACGCCGGCCCCGGCCGCCAGTTCACGCGCGCGCACCGTGCGCAGCGCAAACGCCAGCAGCAGCGCCAGCATGCCGACCAAGCCGCCGGCGATCGCCGACACACGCAGCGCGTTCGGCATGCCGAGCTCGGGCGTGCGGATCATCCACTCGTCGATCGCGTACTCGGTGGCCGGCCACGACAACACCGCCAGCAGCGCCGCCACCGCCGCCAGCGCGAAGGCCTGAACGTAGCCGCGCCAGCGCGCCGGCACGCGTTCGACGACGAGTGTCAGCCGCAGGTGCTCGTTGCGGTGCATCGCGATCACCGAGCCGACCATCGCGAGCCAAAGGAAGGACAACGAGACGATCTCGTCGATCCACACCATCGGCGCGGTGAAGACGTAGCGCGCTGCGACGTTGACGAGCAGCAGCGTCGTGATCAGCGCCAGCAGCAGCGCGCCCAGCGCCTCCACCGGTTGCATCAGCCGCGCGGCCAGGCGCGGCAGGCCAATCGGCGCGGGCGCGGCGGCGGCCGCAGCCGCCGCCATCAGCGCCGCGCTCGCCGGCTCCACCCCCGGCGCGCCGGGCACCGCGGAAGCCGCGCCGCCCGACCCTGCCGCCGACATCAGCCGAGCTTGCCCGAGTACTTCTCGAGCTTGGCCATCGCCGCGTCACCGAACTTGCCGCGCCATTCGGCGTAGAAGCCGGCCTTGCCGAGCGCCTCGCGGAAGCTCTTCACGTCGGGGTAGTTGAAGATCATGCCCTTGGCCTTGAGCTGCGCCTCGAGGCCGTTGTTCAGGCGCCGGATGTCGTCGCGCTGCTTCAGCACCGCCTCGGTGATGTGCTTGGTGAGAAGCGCCTGCACGTCGGCCGGCGTGCTTGCCCAACGCTTGCCGTTGGCGAGGATCCACTGGCCGTCCCACATGTGGCCGGTCATCGACACGTACTTCTGCACCTCGTACAGCTTGGCGATGTCGATGATCGCCAGCGGGTTCTCCTGGCCCTCGACCACCTTGGTCTGCAGCGCCGAGTAGACCTCGCTGAAGTTGATGCCGGTCGGCGCCGCGCCGAAGGCCTTGAACATGCTCGTCCACAGCGGGCTCACCGGCACGCGGATCTTGAAGCCCTGCAGATCGGCGGCGGTGTTGATCGGCTTGGTCGACGTCGTGATGTTGCGAAAGCCGTTGTCCAGGATCTTGTCGAAGGTGTGCAGGCCGACCTTGCCGATCGCCTCGCGGATGAAGGCGCCGAGTTCGCCGTCCATCGCCGCCCACACGGTGGGGTAGTCCTTGAACGCGAACGCCAGGCCGTTGATGCCGGCCAGCGGCACCAGCGTCTGCAGGATCAGGCCCGACAGCGGAAAGATGTCGATCGCGCCCGAGCGCACCTGGCTCAGCATGTCGGTGTCGCCGCCGAGCTGGTTGTTCGGGAAGATCTGGATCTCGACCTTGCCGCCGCTGGCCGCCTTGATCGCGTCGGCCGCTTCCTTGACGCGGATGTTCGACGGGTGCGTGACCGGGATGTTGTTCGCCCACTTGAAGGTGAGCGTGCCTTGCGCGCGCGCGGCGAGCGGCGCGCCGAGGGCGGCCACGGCAGCAGCGGTGCCGGCTTGCACGACGAAGCCGCGGCGATGGAGGTTGGGCGTTTGGCTCATGGTGGTTCTCTCTCTCCTGGCTGGGGTTGGTTTCGTGGGGTCGGGGAACGAACTGAACGCTTAACGCCGATCGAGCAGCCGGCGCGCCGCCAGTGCGATCTTCTCCGGCGTCAGCCGCGACTCGGCTTCGAGCACCGGCGCGTAGCCCACCGGGATGCGCGGCGCGCCGAGGCGGGCGACGCGGCAGCCGGTGGCTTCGGCGGCATGCGCGGCGACTTCGGCGCCGAAGCCGGCCACCTGCACTGCCTCGTGCACGACGAGCAATCGCCCGGTGCGCGCCGCCGACTCGTGCACCGCCGCCTGGTCCCACGGCCACAGCGTGCGCAGGTCGATCAGGTCCACGCCGACACCGCGTAGCGCCTCGCGCTGCAACGCCGCCCGCGCCGGCGCGACGCCGCGCGACCAGGTGACGAGCGTGAGGTCGTTGCCGCGATGCAGCGTCGCCGCCTTGCCGAGCGGCACGACGAGCGTCTCGTCGACCTCGCCGCGCTCGGACCAGAGCTCCTTGTGCTCGAGGTACATCACCGGGTCGCCGCTTTGCAGCGCCGCGGTCAGCAGGCCGGCGTTGTCCTGCGGCGTCGCCGGCGTCACGACAACGAGGCCCGGCAGGTGCGCGAACCACGCTTCGAGCGACTGCGAGTGCTGCGCCGCCGAGGCCGACCAGATGCCGATCGGCAGCCGCGCCACCAGCGGCACGCGCCCCTGGCCGCCGAACATGAAGCGATTCTTCGCCGCCTGGTTGACGATCTCGTCCATTGCGCAAAGCGCAAAGTCGATGACGCGCATCTCGACCACCGGGCGCAGGCCCGCGAGCGCCATGCCGACTGCGGCGCCCATGATGTTGGCTTCCGAGATCGGCGTATCGATGATGCGATCGGCGCCGAACGCCTGCTGCAGCCCGCGGTACTGGCCGAAGACGCCGCCGCGGCCGAGGTCTTCGCCGAGCGCGACGATCGAGGCATCGGCGCGCATCGCGCGCTCCAGCGCGCCGGCCGCCGCTTCGGCATAGGTCAACGTGCGCACGCTCATCGCCACACTCCGGCGCCGGTCGTCATGACGTCCTCGTAGGCGGCGGCCGGCGCGGGCCACGGCGCGGCGGCGGCCGCCTCGAGCGCGGCGTCGATCTCGGCCTTCGCGTCGGCGGCGACCTGGTCGACCTGCTTCGTCGCGGCGCCGAGTGCCAAGAGCCGTTCACGCGCCAGGCGCAGCGGGTCGCGTTGGAGCGCCGCCTGCACCTCGGCCGCGTCGCGGTAGGTGCCCGGGTCCACCGAGACGTGGCCCTTGAAGCGGTAGGTCACGGCGTGCAGCAGGCGCGGGCCGCTGCCGGCGCGTACTTCGGCGAGCAGCTTGGCCGCGGCGGCATCGACGGCCTCGACATCGTTGCCGTCGACCTTCAGCGCCGGGATGCCCATCGCCTCGGCGCGCGCCGAGACGCCCGCGCCGGCGGTCATCGCGCCGGTGGGGGTCGTCGCCGAGATGCGGTTGTCCTCGCAGACGAAGAGCACCGGCAGCCGGTAGACCTGGGCCCAGTTGAGCCCTTCGAGGAACGGGCCGCGGTTGGCCGCGCCGTCGCCGAAGAAGCAGGCGACGACGTGCGGCGCGCCGCGCACCTTCAGCGCGTGCGCGGCACCGGTGGCGATGGGGATGCCGGCGGCGACGACGCCGTTGGCGCCAAGCATGCCGACCGAGAAGTCGGCGATGTGCATCGAGCCGCCCTTGCCGCGGTTGTAGCCGCTGGCGCGGCCGAACAGCTCGCACATCATGCGTTCGGCCGAGGCGCCCTTGGCCAGCGTGTGGCCGTGGCCGCGGTGCGTGGAGGTGAGCAGGTCCTCGCGCACGAGGTTGATGCACACGCCCGCGGCCACCGCCTCCTGCCCGATCGACAGGTGCAGCGGCCCGCGCACGAGCGCCGGCTTGTCCGAGGCCGCCAGGCCCCAGGCGGCGACGCCGCCCATGCTGGCCGTCTCCGCCGCCTCTTCGAAGCAGCGGATGCGGCACATCAAACGGTAGAGATCGAAGAGGCGCTGCACGCGTCGGAGTCCTGAAAGCATTGGGGCCAGAGGTTCAGGATGTAAACCAGCGGCCGGAAGCGACAGCGGCGATCTTAGAGGCGCCGGGGGTCGCGGTCGGCCAGGAAGTTCCCGGAATGCGGGCCAAGAGGGCCAGCATGTGGACCTGCTTTACCTGGTGTGCTCGCGGGCCTTTGCGCATTGGGCGATGAGGGTGCGCGCGGCATCATCGACCGGTGGATGCGCCCGCTTCTCATTGGATTGCCCGGCTGCTGACCTTCGGCGTCGCGACATTCGCGGCCGCCTTTGCGTTTGCCGCAGGCCCCGCCGCCGCACCCGCCGCCAAGATCCTGCGCATCGCCAGCGCCAGCGAAACCGGCTTCGACCCGGCGCGGGTCGGCGACGTGCCGTCGTTCCTGGTGCTGAGCCACATCTTCGAGCCGCTGCTCGGCTACGACCCGCTGGCGCGGCCGGTGCGGCTGGTGCCGCGCACCGCGGTCGCGTTGCCCGAGGCGAGCGCCGACCACCGCACGTTCACCGTGCGCGTGCGCGCGGGCATCTTCTTCACCGACCACCCGGCCTTCGGCGGCCGCGCGCGCGAGCTGACGGCGGCCGACTACGCCTTCTCGCTGATGCGCATCGCCGACCCGGCGATGAAGAGCACGTCGTGGAGCAGCCTCGAGCAGGCCGGCATCGCGGGCCTGGCCGAGCGGCGCCGCGAGGCGGTCGATGGCAAGCGGCCGTTCGACTACACGCGCCCGATCGCCGGTCTCGAAGTGCTGGACCGCTACACGCTGCGCTTCCACCTCAATGCCGGCCGGCCGCGCTTTGCGCAGGTGCTGGCCGAGGCCTCGACCGGCGCGGTGGCGCGCGAGGTCATCGAGGCGACCGGCGAGTTGTCGATGCAGCACCCGGTGGGCACCGGGCCGTTCAGGCTGGCCGAGTGGAAGCGCGCCTCGCGCATCGTGCTTGTGCGCAACGAGCGCTACCGCGACCGGCGCTACGAGGCGCAGCCGGCCGCCGATGACGCCGAGGGCCAGGCGATCCTCGCGCGGCTGAAGGGCCGGCGGCTGCCGATGGTCGACCGCGTCGAGATCTCGGTCATCGACGAGGCGCAGCCGACCTGGCTCGCCTTCCTCAACGGCGACGCCGATCTCGTCGCCGTGCCGGCCGAGTTCACCGAGGTCGTGCTGCCGGGCGGCAAGCTCGCGCCGCACCTGGCCAAGCGCGGCTTGGGCGTCGAGCAGGTGGTGATGCCGACCACCTACTACACGATGTTCAACATGGAGCATCCGCTGGTCGGCGGCTATGCGCCGGCGCAGGTGGCCTTGCGGCGCGCCATCGCCCTCGCCATCGACGTGCGACGCGAGATCGACCTCTTGCGCCACGGCGCCGCGGTGCCCGCGCAGTCGCCGGTGACCGTGCACTTGAGCGGCTACGACCCGGCCTACAAGAGCGAGATGAGCGACTACAGCCCGGCGCGGGCGCGCGCGCTGCTCGACCTGTACGGCTACACCGACCGCGACGGCGACGGCTACCGGGAGCAGCCCGACGGCAGCCCCCTGACGCTGGAGATGGCGACCCAGCCGACGCAGCAGACGCGCCGCTTCGACGACCTGATGCGCCGCGACATGGCAGCGATCGGCCTGAAGATCGACTTCCGCGCCGGCTCGTGGCCCGAGCAGTACAAGGCGGCGCGCGCCGGCAAGCTGATGATGTGGTCGGTGCAAGGCCGCGCCAGCGCGCCCGATGGCCTGCAAGGCCTGCAGCGCTACGACGGCGCGACGAAGGGCGGCATCAACCTCGCCCGTTTCGACCTGCCGCAGATGAACGAGCTGATCGCGCAACTGCTCGCACTGCCCGACGGCCGCGAGCGCGACGCCGTCTTCCACGAGGCCAAGCGGCTGACCGCGGCGTGGATGCCGTACAAGCTGCGCACGCACCCGATTCAGGTGACGCTGGTGCAGCCGTGGCTAATAGGCTTTCGGCGGCCGCTCTTCTGGCCGAACTGGTTCGAGGTCGTCGATATCGAGCGGGGGCAGCCGTAGCGGCCTGCCTTGCCGCTCGATTCGTCGTTCGCTCTACCGCTCCGTCACACCGAGCTTGTCGAGCAGGCCGTTCAGCTCGTCGAGCGAATCAAAGCGGATCGCGATCTCGCCGCGTTCGCTGCCCTTGCGCCCGGGCTTCGCGCGGCGCGAGAGACGGATCTCCACCGCCGCGGCCAATTGGTCGGCGAGCTTCTCTTCCAGCCGCGTGATGTCGCGGCCCTTGTCGGCCGATTTGCCGGCGCCGTCGCGCGGCGCGCGCGCGGCGGCCGGCGCGAGCTGGCGCGTCACCAGGCGCTCGGCTTCGCGCACGCTCAACTTCTTTGCGACGATCTCCTGGCCGGCCATCACCTGCTGCGCCGGCGGCAGCGCCAGCAGCGCGCGCGCGTGCCCCATGTCGAGGTCGCCGGCGACCAGCGCCGTCTGCACCGGCTCGGCCAGGTGCAACAGGCGCAGCAGGTTGCTCGCCGCGCTGCGCGAACGCCCCACCGCCTGCGCCGCCTGCTCGTGCGTAAGCTGGAACTCGCCGATCAGCCGCTGCAGGCCCTGCGCCTCTTCGAGAGGGTTCAGGTCCTCGCGCTGGATGTTCTCGATCAGCGCCATCACCGCCGCGGCTTCGTCGGGCACGGCCTTCACGAGCACCGGCACGCGGTCCAGCCCCGCCAGCGCGGCGGCACGCACGCGGCGTTCGCCGGCGATGATTTCGTAGGGGGCTGAAGCACCGTCATCGCCGTTCGAACCGGCCGACACCGGCCGCACCAGCACCGGCTGCATGACGCCCTGGCTCTTGATGCTCTCGGCCAGCTCGTACAGGGACCCCTCGTCCATGCGCGTGCGCGGCTGGTATTTGCCGGGGCGCAGTTGCGCCAGCAGCAGTTCGGTCGGCGCGCCGGGCGCTGTCGGCGTGTCGCTGACCTTCGGGCCGAGCAGCGCTTCGAGGCCGAGGCCGAGGCCCTTGGGTTTCTTGGTGACCATGGCGGGCGATTGTGTCAGCCGGCCTTGTATGCTCGGGCGGCGCGCGACTGCGCACGTGTCCGCGGCGCCGCTTTCATCGAGATCAGAGGTCAGCATGGGTCACAAGGTCTACGTCGACGGGCAGGAAGGCACCACCGGCCTGCGCATCTTCGAGTACCTGGCGAAGCGCCCCGACGTGGAGCTGCTGCGCATCGACCCCGAGCGGCGCAAGGATGCGGCCGAGCGCGCGCGCCTGCTGAACGCCGCCGACGTGGCGTTCCTGTGCCTGCCCGACGCGGCGGCGCGCGAGGCGGCGGCGATGGTGACGAACCCGCGTACGTGCCTGATCGACGCCAGCACCGCGCACCGCACCGCGCCCGGCTGGGTCTACGGCCTGCCCGAACTGGCGCCGGGGCAGCGAGAAGCGATCCGCGCTTCCAAGCGCATTTCC
>Ga0209573_1005501_pt1 | contig 11381 bp, 9 predicted proteins | sample TNRBio252014_DNA_FD_185870 | JGI IMG/M metagenome (GOLD analysis project Ga0209573, IMG submission 185870) | Wastewater treatment Type I Accumulibacter community from EBPR Bioreactor in Madison, WI, USA - TNR Reactor_6/25/2014_ DNA (SPAdes)... | ecosystem: Engineered > Bioreactor > EBPR >...
GTCACAGCTTGACCGGTAGCGCTGTCGAACGGTGCGGTGTGATCGCAGAGCGGGGTTAGATCTCCGGTTTCAGGCCGGCCCGCTCCAGTCGGACGATCGCCAGGTCGAGCGCGGAGAGGAAATTCGAGCGATCCCTCGGCGAAAACGGCCGCGGCCCGCCTGTGATCTGTCCGGCGGAGCGCAGATCGTCCATCAGGTTCCGGGTCGCCAGCGCAAGTCCGATCGATTGCTCGGTATGGGCGCGGCCATTGGGCGCGATGACATCCGCACCGACCCTGATGCAGCGGGCCGCCAGCGGAATATCCGCCGTGATCACCACAACGCCGCGCCGGGCGCGCTCGACAATGTAATCGTCGGCACCATCCTGACCCGCGCCCACGACCACCCGCTCGATGAGCGGATCACGCGGAAGCTGCATGTAGCTGTTGGAGACCACGATGGTCTTGACACCGTGGCGGCCGGCAACCTTGTAAACCTCATCCTTGACCGGGCAGGCATCGGCATCGATGAAAACAAGAAGGGTCGGGGGCGTGCTCATCCCTCCCCGATGCGGGCTGCAAGGCTGCCCGTCAAGCGCCGTCAACTGTGTTTTCATCACAACAACATCCCCGTTGCCCTGCAACCCTGCCCCGAAGGCGATCCTCACGCGGCATCTCAGCAGAACAACGGGGAACGCTGATCGTCGTGAGGTCAGTCGCGGCGTTGTATTTTGCGTCTTTCGATAGAACCGGCACAACGGTCAGAGGCCCATCATTCACCATCAGCAACGTGTAGCCGTCCGGGGACGATCGCTGCACTTCGCCGATGGCGAGCGCGCCGTTCGCACCGGGCTTGTGTCACTGGAAAAGGATGTCACGGAGCGACGGCCTCGACGAGGATCGGGCACATTATCCACATTGCGCGCCCGTAGCCCTCGCAAGGCCCGGATGCGTCGTTCCCCAAGCGAGGACATCCCTGGTGCAACGGGCAAGCCTCTGCTGCGGCATGACCGACAAGTGTGACCCGACAAACCCCTGTTTTCAGCGCACAAACCCGATCCTGCCCGGGCACTGCCCGGACTTTACTGATGGAGACTTGGGTTCAACCGTCTGCCAACACGTGCTGAACATGCGCCACAAGATCATCGAGGACGGCGATCCGCTCGGCGGCTGCAGGACGAATGGCGAGGTAGGAAACGGAGATTGCGGGCTCGAATGGGATTGCGACAATCTGGGCCCCTGCCGCGCGCAGGCTTGTACGGTCGACCAGCGCAATCCCCATGCCGGCCGCTGCGAAGCTGCAACAGTTGAGCATCGACGTCTCGATCATGCTGGCGGCCCGCAAATCCTCGTTCGAGAAGATGCGGTCGAGTGCCAGACGAAGCGGAGAGTTGCGCCCCGGAACGAGGACGCGCTCCCCTGCCAGGTCACCGGGCGTGACAACCGTTCGGGCTGCGAGCCGATGGTCCGGAGCCATCGCGGCCACGGCAGCCGAGCTGTGCAGCAGCACCGCGTTCCTCTCCGTCATGCGGGGCGAATGCAGGACGAGGCCGAGATCGTATCGGTTCTTGTCCACCATATCCCAGATGTGACGGCTGTTCTCGACGTCGATGACCAGCGGCACGTCCTTGCGGTGGCCGACGACCTCGACAATGGACTGGTGCAGGAAGGGTTTGACGAGCGAGGCGACGCTGCCGATACGCAGCACCACGTTCTTGTGCCGGCGGATGTCCTCGGCGGCCTGGGCGATTTGATCAAGGCCGAGATAGAGCCTCTCGACCTCGCGAAACAACTGCGTTGCCTCGGCCGTCGGTGCGAGGCGTGTGCCGACCTTCTCGAAGAGGACCAGGGCAACGGCTGCTTCAAGATCGTGGATCAGGCGACTGACGGCGGGCTGCGTCACGTTCATCACGTCGGCGGCCGCCGTGACCCCGCCGGTCATCATGACGGTCCGGAACGCCTCTACCTGCCTCGGCTTGAGTCGCATCGCTTCCCGTTCCATAACATTTGGACATCGAGCAAGCAGCAAATGCAATTACTCATCGACGTCAAGGTGATTTAACCTGACTGCCAGTGCTGCCAACAGAGCGGCCGCAGAATCACGAAGGAGACGACCATGAAGTTCCTTGCGATCGCCGCCGCCCTGGCGACCTGCGCCGCCCTGTCCCCCGCATCCGCCAAGGATCTGACTGTCGGCCTCGCCGCCTCAGCCACCTCCATGGACCCGCAGTTCTATGTCATCGGCCCCAACAGTGCGATGGCGCGGAACATCTTCGACGGGCTCGTCAATCAGGACGCGCGGCAGCGCATCGTGCCGGCCCTCGCCGTTTCCTGGAAGACGGTCGATGATGCGACCTGGGAGTTCAAGCTGCGCCCGAACGTCAGGTTCCACAACGGCGCCGATTTCACGGCCGCTGACGTGGTGGCCAGCCTGAAGCGTGTGCCGCTTGCCGCCAGGAACAGCCCGAGTTCCTTTGTTGCCTATGTCAAAGGCATAACCGAGGTCACGGCCGTCGACGCATTGACCCTCCGCATCCGCACAGACGGTCCGATGCCGCTTCTGCTCAACAACCTCAGCCGTATCGCCATCCTGCCCGCATCGGCGGAGACGATAAGCACAGAGGAGATGAACACCGGCAAGGGCGTGGTTGGCACAGGCCCGTTCAAATTCGTCTCCTGGACGCCCGACGACACCATCCTTCTCTCCCGCAACGACGCCTACTGGGGTGAGAAGGCCGCGTGGGACAAAGTGACCTTCCGCGTGTTCAAGAACGCAAGCGCGCGCGTCGCCGCCATGCTGTCGGGCGACGTCGACCTGATCGAGAGCATCCCGACCGCCAACACGCGCCAGCTTGAGGCATCGGACAAGCTCAAGGTCGTCACCGTTGCAGGCAATCGCATCATGTACCTGCACATGGACCAGGGCCGCGCCGAGTCGCCTTTCGCCAAAGGTCAGGATGGCAGGAATCCGCTGCTGAAGCCCGAGGTCCGCCGCGCGCTCTCCTTGTCGATCAATCGGACTGCCTTGGTTGACCGCATCATGGATGGTCAGGGCGTACCGGCCGGACAGGTGGTGCCCGAGGGGGCGTTCGGCTACGAGGCAGGCATCAAGGTCGATCCCTACGATCCAAACAAGGCCAAACAGCTCCTTGCGAGCGCCGGCTATCCCGACGGCTTCTCACTGACCTTCCACGCCTCGAACGACCGTTATCCCAACGATGCCAAGCTCGCTCAGGCGATCGGACAGTTCTTCAGCCGCATCGGTGTCAAGACAGAGGTGGCGACGCTGCCGGGGAGCGTCTATTTTTCCCGCGCCTCCAAACTCGAGTTCAGCTTCATCATGGGCGGCGCCGCGATGGAGACCGGCGAGGCATCAGGCGTCCTGGGCCCTATCCTGGAGACCTTCAGCGACAAGGCGGGCCAGGGCAATCGCGGCCGCTACTCGAACCCGGAGTTCGACAAGGCCCTCAGCGAGGGCCGCGGTGCGCTGGACGATACCAAACGCGAGTCCATGCTGCGAAAAGCGACCTCCATCGCCATGAACGACCTCGGCGTCATTCCGGTGCTCTACCTTGCCAATACCTGGGCGTTGCGCAATGGCCTTTCGTATGAGGGGCGTTCGGACGCCTACACGCTGCCATACTACGTGAAGGGCAACTGACGACGTGCGCCCGGTGGTTTGGCAATGCAGGGCGTGCCCTTGATGACCGCCATCCCAGTCATCATCGACTGCGACCCGGGGATCGACGATGCGCTCGCGCTGCTGGCAGCCTTTGTCTCTCCCGAGTTGCGCATCCTCGGCATCACGCCGGTCAGCGGCAACCAGCCTCTGGACACCACGGTCCGCAACGCACTGCAGATCTGCGAACTCGGAGGGAGAACAGACGTACCCGTTTACGCCGGTTGCCACCGTCCAATGGTGCGGGAACCAATCCGGGGCCACTTTCATGGCAGTACGGGCCTTGGCAAGACAGTGCTGCCGACCCCGACGAAGAGTGCCGAATCCAGATTGGCCGTCGACTTCCTGATCGATGCGCTGAGCGCAGCGGCGGCCTCGGGCGAACGCATCACACTCTGCTGCCTTGGTCCGCTCACCAACCTCGCGGTGGCCCTGCGGACAAACCCGGCCATTGCCGCGGGCGTCGAGCGTGTCGTCATGATGGGAGGCGCTTACCGCGAGCCTGGCAACCGGACGATGACCTCGGAATTCAACGTGTTGGCCGATCCGCATGCGGCCCACGTCGTGTTTTCGAGCGGTTTGCCGATCGTTGCGCTGGCACTGGACGCGACGCACCAGGTCATGCTGAAGCCCGAGCATGTCGCGCGCTTCGCCGCCGCCTCTGGCCGGATGTCGCACGTGCTGGGCGAGTTGATGGCCTTCTGGGACCGCAACGACGTCGCCCGCTACGGCTCGCGCGGAGGGCCGCTGCACGATCCGCTCGTCGTCGCCTTCCTGCTTGCGCCGCAACTGTTCGAAACCCGGCGGGCCCGCCTGTTTGTCGAACACGAGAGCGAGCTGTGCATGGGGCAGACGATCGCCGACTGGTTCGGCAAGAGCGGGCTCACGCCCAACGCCGATGTCGTGACAAGGGTCGACGCGGAGGGCGTCATTGCCTTCTTCCTTGAGCGCCTGTCGCGCTACGCCGAAAGGGCAGTGGCGTGATCCGCGTCATCATCGATGCCGACCCGGGGGTTGACGATGCGGCGGCCATCCTTCTGGCTCTTGCCTCGCCGGAAGTTGACGTCCTCGGCCTGTCGATCGTCTCTGGCAACGTCCCCCTCACCGACGCGGTCGCCAATGCCTGCAAGGTTGTCGGCGTCTCCGGGCGCCGCAATCTGCCCATCCACGCCGGCGCAAGCGCACCACTCATCCGCGACCAGATTTTTGGCAAATACGCAGCGATCGGCACCTTTGCTGACGCGCTCGTGCCACCCACCGACGTTGTCCCCGAGGTGGAACATGCCGTGCGGTTTCTCGTGCGGACGCTGCGCGCAGCCGCAAGCGCGGGCGACCCGATTACCATTTGCGCCATCGGACCGATGACGAACCTCGCGCTGGCTCTGGTGCACCATCCGGAGGTCGCGCAGGGGATCGCGCGAATCGTGACGATGGGCGGCACCTTCCGCACGCCCGGTCACCGCGTTCCATGGGCAGAGTTCAACGTGCTCGCCGATCCGCACGCAGCCGATGTTGTCTACCGCTCCGGCGTCCCGATCGTCGCCATCCCGCTCGACCTGACCACACAGGCGCTGTTCACGCATGAGCACTTCACAAGCTTCCGCGAGCGCGGGGGGGCGGCGGGGGCGGCGCTCGGTCACTTGTTCACAGCCTTCGACCGCAGCGACGTCGCCCGCTACGGCAGGCCGGGCGGACCGATTCACGACGCCGCCACACTCGCCTGGCTGATCCGTCCGGAGCTGTTTGAAAGTCGCGCAGCAACTGTTGGGGTTCAGCTCACGGGCGAGATGCTGGGTGCCACCTACGCCGACTATGACGGCGTCCTTCACCGTGCGTCAAATGCGCAGGTCGCGACGAGGATTGATGAAGCCGGCTTCATCACCCTTCTGACCGAACGGATCGCGTTCTACGGGGACCGCGCTGCGGGCAGCCTCGCTCCCGGAGTGCCCATCTGATGAGCGGCTACCTCCTCAGCCGATCACTCCAGACCCTGCTCACCCTGCTGGTGATGTCGGTTCTGGTCTTCGTCGGCCTCTACCTCGTCGGCAATCCTGTCGACGTATTGCTGAATGCCAACGCGACCCCGGCCGAGCGCCTTGAAGTCATCCGCTCCTTCGGCCTCGACCGCCCGGTCTGGGAGCAATACTGGCGCTTTCTCACGCGTGCCCTTTCGGGCGACCTCGGAAACTCCTTCGTCTTCAACCAGCCGGCACTGCGCCTGATCCTGAACCGCATGCCGGCGACATTGGAACTGGCCTTCGTGGCGCTGGTGATCGCGCTGCTCATCGGCATCCCGCTCGGCATCTACGCCGGACTGAAGCCCAGGAGTGCTTTGTCCCGGTCCATCATGACCTTCTCGATCCTTGGTTTCAGCCTGCCGACCTTCTGGATTGGGCTGGTGATGATCCTTGTATTCTCCGTCACGCTCGGTTGGCTGCCAGCTTCAGGCCGCGGCCAGACCGTAAGCGTTCTGGGCATTCCGCTAAGCTTCCTCACACTCGATGGACTCTCGCATCTCATCCTTCCGGCACTCAACCTTGCCCTGTTCAAGATATCCTTGGTCATCCGCCTTACGCGCGCCGGGGTGATCGAGACGATGGAACTCGATTTTGTTCGCTTTGCGCGCGCCAAGGGTCTGCCCGAGCGACGGATCGTGCGGGTTCACGTTCTCAAGAACACGCTTATCCCGCTGATTACCGTGATCGGGCTGGAACTCGGCTCGCTCATCGCCTTCGCGGTGGTCACCGAGACCATCTTCTCCTGGCCCGGAATGGGCAAGCTGATCATCGACGCCATTGCCGTGCTCGATCGCCCCGTGATCCTGGCATACCTGATGCTGACGGTGGTGATGTTCAGCGTCATCAACCTTGTCGTCGACATCCTCTATTCCCTCGTCGACCCGCGCGTCCGTCTGGATGGAAGTTCCTGATGAGCGAAAATCCGAATACGGCCAGCTCAGTCCATGACGGTACCGATCCGATCTCCCTTTCGACCTCGCCCTTTCGCCGGACGATGGCAGCCCTCCGTGCAGACAGGCTCGCGCTCATCGGCATGTCGCTCGTTGTCCTCTTCGTCCTGGCGGCGATCCTTGCCCCTATCCTTGCGCCGCAGAACCCCTACGACTTATCGCGGCTCGATGTCCTCGATGGTCGTCAGCCACCCGGCACACGCAGTGCGGGCGGTATGCTCTACCTGCTCGGCACGGACGACCAGGGCCGCGACCTCCTCAGCGCCATTCTCTACGGACTGCGCACGAGCTTGCTCGTCGGCGTCTCCAGCGCCGCCGTCGCACTCGTCCTCGGCGCGTCGATCGGGCTGTTCAGCGCCTACGCGGGCGGGCGCATCGATGCTGTCCTCATGCGCATCGTCGACATACAGCTCAGCTTTCCCGCAATCCTGATTGCCCTCATCTTTCTGGCGATCCTCGGTCAGGGGGTCGACAAGATCATCATTGCGCTGATCGTGACGCAATGGGCCTATTATGCCCGGACCATCCGCGGTTCTGCGCTGGTGGAGCGGCAGCGCGCCTATGTTGACGCTGCCCGGTCCATGGCACTGTCTGACGCAAGCATCCTGTTCCGGCACATCCTGCCGAACTGCCTGCCTCCGCTGATCGTCGTCGCCACCATGCGCGTAGCCTATGCAATCATGCTGGAGGCGACGCTCTCCTTCCTCGGCATCGGCCTGCCAGTCACTCAACCCTCGCTTGGCCTGCTGATCGCCAACGGCTTTGAGTACCTGCTGTCGGGAGATTATTGGATCAGCTTCTTCCCCGGCTTCGCGCTGCTTTTGCTGATCATCGGCATAAACCTGATCGGCGACGCCCTGCGCGACATCCTCAACCCCCGTCGGGAGGGCTGAGACGTGGCCGAACCGATCCTGTCGATCTCGGACCTCAACACGTCGTTCCGCGTCCACGGCAAATGGCAGAACGTGGTGCGTAACGTCAGCTTCGACGTGCATCCCAAGGAGACCGTTGCGGTCGTCGGCGAGTCCGGCTCGGGCAAGAGCGTCACCGCGCTGTCGATCATGCGGCTGCTGTCCCCAACCGGCGCCCGCGTCACCGGCCGGATCGAATTCGAGGGCCGCGATCTTCTCGGCTTGCCGATCGAGGAGATGCCGTCGATACGGGGCAACCGGATCGGCATGATCTTCCAGGAGCCGATGACCAGCCTCAACCCGGTGCTGCGGATTGGCGACCAGATCATCGAGGTGCTCGTCCAGCACCGGCATCTCACGCACGCACAGGCGCGCTCCGAGGCGGCGCGACTGCTTGAGAGGGTTCGCATTCCCTCGGCAAGGTCGCGTCTGGACGAGTATCCATTGAATTTTTCGGGCGGCATGCGCCAGCGCGTTGTCATCGCTATCGCGCTTGCGTGCGACCCCAGGCTGTTGATCGCCGACGAGCCGACAACAGCGCTGGACGTCACAATCCAGGCCCAGATCCTCGAACTCATCAAGACGCTTCAGGAGGAAGAGGGCATGTCGGTCCTCTTCATCACGCACGACATGGGGGTCGTCGCTGAAATTTCCGACCGGGCGGTCGTCATGCACCGCGGCGAGGCGGTGGAGACGGGCCCGACGCCTCAGATCTTCGCAAGCCCCAGTCACCCCTATACGCGGGCGCTGGTGTCGGCGGTACCGCAACTCGGATCGATGAACGGGCTCGACCGACCCTTGCGCTTTCCTCGCGTCGATCTGGTCACCGGCGAGATCGAACCCCCGCCGCCGACGGCAGACACGGTGAGACGGGATGCCGCTCCGCTCCTCAAGGTCGAGGGGCTGGTCACCCGTTTTGACGTCCGCAAGGGCTTCCTGAGGCGGACGATCGGGCGCATTCACGCAGTCGAGGATGTGTCACTGGAACTGCGTCCGGGCGAGACGCTTTCGCTCGTGGGTGAGTCGGGTTGCGGCAAATCGACGACCGGGCGTTCGATCATCCGCCTGACGGAACCCCGATCCGGCACGGTCCAGATCGACGGATGCGACGTGCGCACCGCCGGCAAAGCCGGGCTGGCGAAGATCCGCCGGCAGGCCCAGATGATCTTTCAGGACCCATTCGAAAGCCTCAACCCGCGCATCCGCGTCGGCGACGCGATCGCCGAGCCGATTGTCGCACACAGGCTTTGCGACGCCCATGCAGCGCGCGACAAGGTGGGCGATCTGCTCAGGCGCGTCGGCCTCTCGGCGTCGATGGCGGAGCGATTTCCGCATGAGTTCTCCGGCGGGCAGCGCCAGCGGGTGTGTATCGCCCGCGCTCTGGCTCTGGAGCCAAGGCTCATCATTGCTGACGAGTCGGTCTCCGCGCTCGACGTGTCCGTCAAGGCACAGGTTATCAATCTGATGCTCGACCTTCAGGAGAGGTACGGCCTCGGCTACCTCTTCATCAGCCACGACATGGCGGTGGTCGAGAGGATCAGCCACCGCGTCGCCGTCATGTACCTCGGAGAGATTGTCGAGATCGGCCCGCGCCGCGCGATCTTCGAGAATCCGCAGCATGACTACACCCGGCGACTGATGGCAGCCGTGCCAATTGCTGACCCGACGCGCCGCCGGCCCCGGCGGGTTGGTAACGAGGAGATCGAAAGTCCGTTCCGCGCGCCAACCTACGTGCCGCCTAATCGAACGTACTGGCAAGCCGGCGAGGGACACTTCGTGCAGTTGGGCTGAAGGAAGTCTACCGTGATTGCCATTCAAAATTGCTTTCACCCGGGCACGACCTATGGCCGCGCTTACGAAAGTTGGCAGGGTCAGAATTGGGAGAATGACGCCCAGGGACGGCATGATCCGACAGGAACCGGTCCGTCGATTTTGGCGCCGTTCATGACGCTCTGAGGGACATCGGATACGCCGGAACCGTCGTGACAAAATGGAAGGAGATCATCGCTATGGTGGTGACGGTCAGCTCGGCGATTTCGGTGATGCCCGCTCCGCATCCCCTCACACTTGAGCAGCCATGAGATCGGCGAAGCGCTCCCCTTGTACCGCGACATGCGCCTGCAGCCGACTGAATGCCGCATCTGCATTGCCGGCCAGAATGGCCTCGACGATGCCTTCGTGTTCGGATTGCGATACACGCATGCGGTTGCGAACCCTCAGCTGGAGGCGGCGGTAGGGTGCCAGACGCTTGTGGAGGGCCAGGGCCTGCTCGGCCATGAAACCGTTGCGGCTGGCCGCGTAGATGGCGCGGTGAAAGCGCTCGTTCTCGTGGTAATAGACATCCGTATCGCCCTGTTCGGCCGCCAGCCGACATGCCGCCAGCGTATCCTTGAGGTGTGCTTCATCCTCCGGCAGCAGGCGCCGGGCGGCCAGTCGACCACAGATCGCCTCAAGCTCCGCCATCATCTCGAACATGTCGATGAGCCGCTTCGGATCAGGTGCGCTGACGATGGCGCCTCTGTGACGGCGTATCTCGACCAGACCGGCAACGGACAATTGCTGCAAGGCCTCGCGGATCGGCGTCCGCGAGACGCCAAAGCGCTCGGCCAGCGAGACTTCGTCCAGCCGCTCACCGGGACGGAAAACGCCGGTGGCGATCTCATCCTCGATCCTGTCGCGCAAAAGCACCGATTGTCGTTCGTCCATGCCGCACTCTTGGGTGATTTTTGCATCGGAGGCAAGCAAACCACACAATACGAAGGAAATTGTGTGCGTTATTTTTGACATTGCATACAAGAAATGCCCTAGTGCCCACAACACCAGCCGGCGACAGAACTGGACGAGCATGAACCGCACCATCATCCAGGACTTGTGGGATACGATTGCCGGTCGTCGGAAGACGCGCAGCACGGATCCGCCGCGCCTGACCGCCACTGACCTCACGCGCCTGAGCGGCGATCTGTTGTCGGGGCGCGGCGAAGCCTCGGGTGTGAAACTGGCGCGCGAGCTGCTCGCCGCCTATGAACTGGCCGACAAGGCCGAGCGACGATCGTTCCTCCGGGCGCTGACACACGAGTTCGGCCCCGATGAGGAGCGGCTTGAGCGGGCCATAGAGGCCTATCAACACCAGAAGACGCTGGCCACCATGGCCGAGTTATCCGCTGCGTCCGAACCGCGCCGGCAGGAGGTTTTGCGTCGGCTCAACCATGCGCCCGGCGGTACGGCTGCGCTCGTCCGGATGCGCGAGGATGTGCTGGCCGGTCTCCCCGTGGACCGCGACCTTGCCGCACTGGACAGCGACTTCGGGCATCTCTTTTCCTCATGGTTCAATCGCGGTTTCCTCGTGCTGCGGCATATCGACTGGACGACACCGGCCAATATCCTGGCCAAGATCATTCGGTACGAAGCGGTGCACACCATCCAGAGCTGGGATGACCTGCGCAACCGTCTGGAGCCGCCGGACCGGCGCTGTTTCGCCTTCTTCCATCCGCAGATGGCGGATGAGCCGCTGGTCTTCGTCGAAGTGGCCCTGACGACGGAGACGCCCGCTGCCATTGCTCCGCTGCTCGATCTGAACCGCAGGGTCATTCCTGCGGAAGCAGCGACAACCGCCGTGTTCTATTCCATTTCCAACTGCCAGATCGGTCTGAAGGGCGTGTCCTTCGGCAACTTCCTGATCAAGCAGGTGGTGGAGGAGATGAAACGCGACCTGACGGGTTTGAAAACCTTCGTCACGCTGTCACCAGCGCCCGGGTTCCTCGCCTGGCTTCGGCACGAACTGGCCGGATCCGCATCCGATTTCCTGTCTGTGGACGAGGTCGCGGCCCTTGCCGGATTTTCCGCAG
>Ga0209573_1005502_pt1 | contig 11380 bp, 8 predicted proteins | sample TNRBio252014_DNA_FD_185870 | JGI IMG/M metagenome (GOLD analysis project Ga0209573, IMG submission 185870) | Wastewater treatment Type I Accumulibacter community from EBPR Bioreactor in Madison, WI, USA - TNR Reactor_6/25/2014_ DNA (SPAdes)... | ecosystem: Engineered > Bioreactor > EBPR >...
GTCGGGTGAGCATCGCGGCGGAAGCCCGTGAAAAAGCGCGACATTTGCTCATGCACCATGGTGTGGCGCGTGACCCGGTAGTCAAAATCCTCTTTTTGCGCCTTGGTCGGCAGTTCGCCGTAAAGCAGCAGATAGCAGACCTCGAGAAAATCGCTGTGTTCGGCCAGTTGTTCGATCGGGTAGCCGCGGTGCAGCAGGATGCCTTCGTCTCCGTCGATGAAGGTGATTTTCGATTCGCAGCTGGCTGTTGATGTAAAACCCGGATCGTAGGTGAAGGCCCCGGTGTCTTTGTAGAGTGCGCTGATGTCGATGACATCGGGACCGATCGTACCTTCAAGCACCTTGAAATTGTGCGACTTACCCTCAAAATCCAACGCTGCTTCGCCGTTCCCGGCGTTATGTCCAATTTTTGCAGCGGCAGTGGCCATGGCGAGATCCTTCCATCTAATAGTGCGACCTGCCATTCGGCGGCCGCAAAAAATCCTGATCTTCCGGAAATTGCGCTCAGTGCTAGACCATTTCTGGCCGGGCGCCAAGCGCGCCGATAACGCAATGTTGCACCGCAAAACACGGTAATCAATACGCAATTCGGCCTATTATGGCAGCGCCACTGTCCTAATCGATTTGATCGGCAATACGCGCCAGGCTTTCTTCGCGTCCGAGCACTGCAAGAACGTCAAAAACGCCCGGCGATGTGGTTTTGCCGGTCAAAGCCGCACGTAGCGGCTGCGCAACCGTCCCGAGCTTGAGTCCGGTCGTTTCGGCATAAGTGCGGATTGTCGACTCAGTGGTCTGCGCATCCCAGCTTGCGGTGCTCTGCAATGCTGTCAACGCGCCGCGCAGAACGTCCTTGGCGCCCGACAGAATGCCGGCCGCCTTTTCGTCCGGGATGAGAGGACGTTCAGCAAAAAGGTAGTTAGCGCTCGATAGCAGCTCAACCAGCGTTTTGGCGCGTTCCTTCAATCCAGGCATGGCGGCCAGCAATTGGGCGCGAGATGTATCGTTCAGTTTGCCGGCGATCTGCTGGCCCCCATCTAGATAGGGCAGCGTGTCAATCAGAATATTGGTGAGACGCGCATCTTCCATAGCGCGCATATGCACGCCATTGAGCGCCTCAAGCTTGGCGAAATCGAAACGGGCTGCGCCCTTGTTAACATCTACAATGTCGAACCAGTCGATCATCTGTTGGATAGACATCACTTCGTCGTCGCCGTGGCTCCAGCCGAGACGCGCCAGATAGTTAAGCAGGGCTTCGGGCAGATATCCCATAGCGCGGTAGGCTTCGACGCCGAGCGCCCCGTGCCGTTTCGACAGCTTGGCGCCATCTGCTCCGTGAATAAGGGGAATGTGAGCTGTCTTGGGAATATCCCAGCCCATTGCGCTATAGATGACAAACTGGCGGGCCGTGTTGGTCAGATGGTCGTCGCCACGGATGATAGTTGTGACGCCCATATCGTGGTCGTCGACGACGACCGCATGCATATAGGTTGGATTGCCGTCGGATCGCAGGATGATGAAATCGTCCAGATCCTTATTGGGAAAGCGCACATCGCCCTGCACGAGGTCGCGCACCAGTGTTTCGCCTTCGCGTGGCGCCTTGATGCGGATAGCTCCTTTGACGCCAACTGGCGCATCTGACGAGACGCGATCCCGCCAGGCGCCGTCATATCGCGGCGGCTTGCCTTCGGCGCGCGCCCTTTCACGCATCGCGTTCAACTCGTCTGGCGTTTCATAGGCGTAGTAGGCTTGGCCGCGCTGAACCAACTCCTCCGCCACTTCACGATGGCGCGCCACCCGCGCAAATTGCGAGATTGCTTCACCGTTCCAGTTCAGGCCCAGCCAGGTCAACCCGTCAAGGATTGCGACACTTGCTGCTTCGGTCGAACGTTCACGGTCCGTGTCCTCGATTCGCAGCAGCATCTCACCGCCCGTATGTTGGGCGTAGAGCCAGTTGAACAGCGCCGTGCGCGCGCCGCCGATATGCAGAAAGCCCGTCGGAGAGGGAGCGAAGCGGGTGATAATTTTTGACATAGGCAAATACTCGCGCGGGAATTCAGCGTCCGCGCTGCGCTTGGATGGCGGTGGCGTTTCGGCGCAGGTGATGTAGCATAGCGACTTCGGGGTGCAAGGGGCGGGCCGTATGAGGGGCGAGCCGACGAACCGGGAAGCCGACGAACGCCTGCAGTTTGACCTGCCGGATGTTCTTTTGCGGACAATCGCCCCACGTCCGGCGCCGCGTTCGGCCTCAATCATTTCCCGGAAAGCGGTACAGCGGGCAGGGGCTTCCGCTCACCGTCAGTTTATCGCCGCCCTGGTGCTTGAAGTTGAGCGCGGGGCGCTGTTTCTCCTTTCCCCATTCGCGGTCGCAGCTGGCGTTTTCGGCTACCTGGCCCTGCCAATAGAACCGCCATTGCCGGCAGCAATCATCCTGCTGATGGCGCTGACCACGTTGGCGTTTTTAATGCGATCAAGCCCCGTCGCAGGCCCGATGACAGCTGCTCTGGCGCTCGTCGGGCTTGGTTTGGCGCTTGCGCGGTGGGAGGCCGTGCGTGTCGAAACGCGCATGCTTGGCGCTGAAGTCACAACTGTCGTTACTGGCCGGATCGCCAAGATAGATTCGACAGCCAATGGGCGGTTCCGGCTGACGCTGGATGTCATTGCCACGCAAAAGCCGGTGCTGCGTTTTGCGCCCCAGCGGGTGAGACTTTCTGCTCCCGCCATCCCTGCTGGCGCAAGGGCTGGATCCGTTGTCGAGGGCCTGGCCAGGCTGTTTCCGCCATCGGGTCCGCTGCGACCGGGAGGCTATGATTTCGCCTATGAAAGTTATTTCGATGGCATTGGTGCAAACGGATTTCTGTTCCGCGCGCCGCGACTTGTGGCCGCTGCAACCGAATTTTCTTTCTTGCAGCAGCTGGCGGCGGCCATCGACAATCTGCGCAACGACGTTGCGGCGCGCATCCGCAGCCGAATCGGAAATGCGCAAGGCGAGATCGCATCGGCGTTGATGGTGGGAACGCGCGCCGGCATACCCGATGATGTCAACGAAGCGCTGCGAAGAACGGGATTGGCCCATATACTCTCAATTTCGGGCCTGCACATGGCGTTGGTCGCCGGGTCAGTCATGGGATTCGTGCGGCTCGGTTTCGCATTCTTTCCGGGTTTTTCTTCGCGCTGGCCAGTCAAGAAGCTCGCAGCGGTTTGCGCGCTTGCCTTTGCTAGCGTCTATCTGTTGATTTCGGGCGCTGACGTAGCCGCACGGCGCAGCTACATAATGCTTGCTGTCATGCTGCTTGCCGTTTTGGCCGACCGCTCAGCGCTGACAATACGCAATTTGGCGATCGCGGCGATGGTGACAATTGCAATTGCGCCGCATGAAGTAGTGGGCCCCAGCTTCCAGATGTCGTTTGCGGCAACCGCCGCACTCGTGGGCGCCTACAGCTGGTGGGCAGAACGTCGCCGGACGCGTTCGCCAATTTTCGCCGACGGCGATTCTCCGCTGTGGTGGCGGGCCGGACGGGTTCTGGCCGTCTTTTTCGTCGGTGTGGCGGCGACTTCAATAATTGCTGGTCTCGCCACAGCGATCTATGGAATCTGGCATTTCCAGCGGGTCGCGCCGCTCAGCTTGATTGCGAACCTTGCCGCCACACCGTTCGTGACATTGGTCATGTGGTCGGGATTGCTGGCGGCGCTGGCAATGCCTTTTGGGCTGGCTGGACCACTGCTTGACCTAATGGGCTTCTGCCTCGCTGCAATGATCAACATTGCAATCTGGCTGTCCGAACGAACGCCCATTGATGCTGTTGGGGTTATTCCCGCCGCGTCCGTATTGCTTTTGACCTTTGCGCTTGCAATCGCATCGATTGCCACAACAAGGCTACGATGGCTTGCCGCGCCATTCGCAATGCTTGGCCTGGCGTCACTCTTCTTCCGCGATCTCCCGGATGTTCTGGTTTCTGAAGACGGGAAGCTGGTCGCTGTACACGTCGCACCCGGGGCTGTAGCAGTCAACCGATCGCGTCCGAACCGGTTTACGATCAATGATTGGCAGCGTGCATTGGCCGCATCGTCCGTAGTTGGTCCGGCAACCAATGGCGTGGCAGCCGAAAGCAGATTCGTCTGCACAGGACAGATCTGCACCCTGCGCCTTTCTGGCGGCGCGCGCATTGTGTGGGCGCAATCTGACCGCGCGGTGAAGCACGATTGCATGCGCGTTGCGCTGATAATCGTCGCGGACCCGGCTAGCGCGCTCACTTGTTCCGATGGCGGCGCGACGATAATCAATGCGCGCACGCTGGCTTTGCACGGCGTCGCTTCTATAAAAATAGGTCCTCTCAACGGCGGTCGAACGCAATACGCGCTCAAGGTAGACCAGGCGATTTCCCAGATCGCGCGACCGTGGCATCAGGCCCGGCGGTTTTCCCGCGCAGCGCGTGGGCTTGCTCCTTACAAACCGCGTCCGCCATCAAAGGCGAGACCGCCAAACTCCGGGCCCAAAGCGTTTCAATAAACGCGGATAAGACCGACTAGCTTGCCCTGGACCTTGACCCGGTCCGGTCCGAAGATGCGCGTTTCATAGGCAGGGTTGGCGGCCTCTAGCGCAATTGAGGCGCCCTTGCGCCGGAAGCGCTTCAATGTTGCTTCTTCATCGTCCACCAGCGCCACCACGATATCGCCAGGGTTCGCCACGCTGGCGTGCCGGATGATTACGGTGTCGCCGTCGAAAATACCCGCTTCAATCATCGAATCGCCTTTCACTTCGAGTGCGAAGTGATCGCCAGCCCCGATCATTGATGGCGGCACAGTGATGGAATGAGTTGCGTTCTGGATCGCTTCGATAGGAACACCGGCGGCAATGCGGCCCATAACCTGAATCATAACGCCGTTGTCGTCATTGCCTGGCGCCAGCCGTTTCTGCGCCTCAACCGGTTTGCGGTCAAGGCTGCCTTCGATGACGCTTGGCGAGAATTTGCGCGGAGCAAGCCCCGGCGCAATCGAATCCGGTAATCGCAACACCTCCAGCGCCCGGGCGCGATTTGGCAGGCGACGGATAAAACCGCGTTCTTCGAGCGCGGTGATCAGGCGATGAATGCCCGATTTTGACGCAAGATCGAGCGCCTCTTTCATTTCGTCGAAGGATGGCGGAATGCCAGACTCCTTCAGGCGCTCATGAATGAAGATCAGCAACTCGTGTTGTTTTCTGGTCAGCATCGAAGCCTCAAAGAATCAAAAGGGAAAACAAACCCGGAACAAACACTATCTGTTCCAGTTGTGTTCCGCAACCGCTTAAGATTACGTGAATGGAAGAAGGAGTGCTTAACCCTGCGGGTCGCGCAGTATGAGCAGCCGGCAAGGGTCGCCGGCGTCAGCGGACGGCGCAAAAGGCGCCCGTACAATGACAGCATTGGATTCCGCCAGAATGCGCAGCATCGACGAATCCTGGACCTGATAGGGTTTGGCCTTGAGATGTCCGTCGGCGTCTTGCGTCACAAAGGCGCGGACATAGTCCTGACGCTGGTCGTTGGCGGGCATCGGGTCCGAAAGCGTGGCTTCACGCCAGTCCTGACCGGGGGTGCGGCCAGCCAGTGCGGCTACCAGCGGTTTGATAAAAATCTCTGCGCACAGGAGGCTGGCAACGGGATTGCCGGGCAGACCGATGCACCGCACATCGCCAAGCATGCCGAACATCAACGGTTTACCCGGTCGCATTGCGATCTTCCAGAAAGAAAGGTCCATGCCTGCCTCGGTCAGCACGGCGTGCACGAGATCGTGGTCTCCGACCGAAGCGCCGCCTAGCGTCACGATGATGTCGGCTCCGGCGGCACGTGCCGCATTGATGCGCTTGCCGATTTCGGCTCTGTCGTCCGGCGCTATGCCAAGATCCAGAATAGCTGCGCCTGCCGCCTCCAGCGTCGCAGCCACGCCATAGGCGTTGGAAGCGATGATCTGACCGGGACCAGGCGCACTGCCCGGCGGCAGCAATTCGTCGCCTGTCGCAATAATGGCGACCAGCGGCTTGGCTACAACATTGAGGGTAGGGTGGTTTGCTGCAGCGGCCAGCGAAAGCGCCGCTGGATCGAGAATCCGGCCGGCGGGCAGCAAAACATCGCCTTCTCCGAAATCCAGACCGCGGCGGCGGATATGCCGTCCGGCACGCGCCGCTTCCCCAACCTCGATGGAACTGCCCGAGACGCGGACATCTTCCTGGATAATGATCGCGTCGCCGCCTTTCGGCACTGGAGCGCCGGTAAAAATGCGGACGGCTTCTCCCGGCCCAACTTCGCCACGATAGGCTTTGCCTGCAGGCGCCTCGCCAATGACGGTCAGCATTGCACCCAATACGGCGTCCTCTGCCCGCACTGCATATCCATCCATTGCGGATGCGTCGAAGGGCGGTTGTGTGCGCAGCGCTTTGACCGGTTCCGCCAGCACGCGGCCGGCGCATTGATGCAGCTCTATGCGCTCGGCGCTTTTAGGTGCGGCGCCTTCAAGCAGGCGGGCGATTGCGTCGTCAACCGGAAGCAGCGCCATGGCTCATCCTTCGGCGCGACGGTAGTCGCCTGATTTGCCGCCTGTTTTTGTCGCCAGCCGAATATCGGTGATGACCATAGCGCGATCAATCGCCTTGGCCATATCATAGATCGTCAGGCAGGCGACGCTCGCAGCCGTCAGCGCTTCCATCTCCACGCCCGTCTTGCCGCTGACGCGCGCAGTCGCTGTTACCCGCAACCCCGGGAGCGTGTGGTCAGGTTCGATCTCGACCGCAATCTTGGTCAAGAGTAGTGGATGACAAAGCGGGATCAACTCGTGGGTCTTCTTCGCCGCCATTATCCCGGCGATGCGGGCAGCGCCCAGCACGTCGCCTTTCTTTGCATCGCCGGCAAGGATCGTCTCCAGCGTTATTGCCTGCATCTGCACCGCGCCTTCGGCCACTGCAGTGCGAACTGTTTCGGCCTTGCCGCCGACATCGACCATGTTCGCCTCACCTGACGTGCCGATATGAGTCAACTTGCCGGGGCTGATCAGTTTTTCAGCCATCCGCTGGCTCGTCAGATGCAGTGCGCTCCAGCAAAGCCTTTGTGGCGCCGGCGACGTCCGCCTGCCGCATCAGGCTTTCGCCGACCAGAAAGGTCGATATGCCGACGGCTTCGAGGCGCAGACAGTCATCATGGGTGAAAATCCCGCTTTCACCGACAAGCAGGCGATCGTCCGGTATCAACCTGGCGAGCCGTTCCGAGGTTTGCAGGTTCACATTGAACGTGCGCAGGTCGCGGTTGTTCACGCCAAGCAGTTTCGACTGGCGCAACAGGGCGCGTTCGGTCTCGGGCTCGTCATGGACCTCGATCAGCACATCCATGCCAAGCTCAAAGGCTGTATCTTCCAGTGCGGCTGCCTCATCGTCGGCAACGCTGGCCATGACAATAAGGATTGCGTCCGCGCCCCATGCCCGCGCTTCGAAGACCTGATAGGGTTCGAACATAAAATCCTTGCGCAAGGCGGGCAGGGCGCAAGCCGCGCGCGCGGCAGTCAAGAATTCCGGCGCGCCTTGAAACGATGGCGTATCCGTAAGGACGGAGAGACAGGTCGCGCCGCCTGCCGCATAGGCTTTGGCCAGCTGCGGCGGGTCGAAATCGGCTCGAATGAGACCCTTTGACGGGCTGGCTTTCTTGATCTCGGCGATCAGTCCGAACCTGCCGGACGCGCGTGTTTTTCTGAGCGCCGCCTCAAAGCCCCGCGGCGCGTCATTGCCTGCTATGCGAGCCTTCAGGTCGTGGATTGAAACACGCTGTTTTGCCGCAGCGATCTCGTCACGCTTGTAGGTTTCGATCTTGCGCAGAATATCAGCCATGTCAGTCGTTAGACACTTTGATCAGGGCGTCCAGCACCTTTGCAGCGCGCCCGCTGTCGATAGAATGGCGGGCCTGCCCAATGCCGTCGGCAAGATCTTTGGCCCTGCCGGCCACGATCAGGCCGGCGCCAGCATTCATCAGCACTGTATCACGGTAAGCGCCGGGCGCGCCGCCAAGCAGTGCGCGCAATGCCTCGGCGTTGAATGCCGCATCGCCGCCCAGCAAAGCCTGGCGATCATGACGCGGCAGGCCAAAATCCTCTGGTCGTAAAACAAGCTCGGATGTCGTGCCGCCGGTCAAGGAAGTAACACTGGTTTCGCCGGTTGTGGTAATTTCGTCAAAGCCGTCACCATGGGCAACCCAGACATTTTGGGAGCCGAGTGACTTCAACGTGGCGGCCACAGGCGCGATCCACTCCGGCGAGAAAACGCCAACAAGCTGGCGTTTCACTCCGGCCGGATTGGAGAGCGGACCAAGCAGATTAAAAATCGTGCGGGTGCCGAGTTCGACCCGCGTCGGCCCGACATGACGCATCGCTGGATGATGCTGCGGCGCGAACATGAAGCCGATACCCGTCTCGCGGATGCAACGGCTGATCGCGGCGGCGTCGATGTCCAGCCTGACCCCCAGCGCCTGCAACACATCGGCCGTGCCGGTCTTGGAGGATGCCGCGCGGTTGCCATGCTTGGCCACCGTTCCGCCCGCACCGGCGATGACGAAAGCCGAACCCGTCGAAATGTTAAGACTGTGCGAATTGTCGCCGCCAGTGCCCACGATATCCATCGCCTCATCGGGCGCTTCAACGCGGATCATCTTGTTGCGCATCGTAGCGACCGCGCCGGTAATCTCGTCGACCGTTTCACCCTTGACGCGCAGCGCCATCAAAAAACCGCCCAACTGACCAGGCGTGGCGTCGCCCGACATGATTATGTCGAATGCGTCGCGCGCTTCGTCAAATGTCAGCGATTCGCCGCCGCCAACCTTGGCGATATGCGGTTTCAGCCCGCTCATCGTAGCAGCATCGCCTGCTTGGCGGCCTCGCGGTTAACGGTAACGCCGAACTCGCCCTGCAAGCGGGCGACCAGTTCGTCCAGCATATCCGACGCGATTCCGGTCGCGAATGCCTTCTGCGTTGCATCGGGAATGGCCTTTGCGTCTGCGCCTGCTGGCTCGAACACCTCGGTGACCTTGAATATTACGCGACCGTCTCCTGAGGGCGTTGGCGTTTGGTCGACGCCGCCTTCGGCTACGCCAAACACCGCAGCAACGCCTTCTCGGCCAAGGTCGGCGTCGTCAGCCTCACGTTTCACGCCTCGCTTGATCTGACTGGTGGCCCCGAGTTCTGTCGCCACCACGTCAACACTGGCGCCGTCAGTGATCCTTTTGATCGCATCCTTGACCTTCGTTTCCAGAAGCGCGTTGGCCTGTTCAAGTTTCCAGTCTTCGATAGCCTTGGCTTCAACCTCGTCCAGCGCGCGCTCACGCGCCTCAGTCACGCTGTCGACCTCATAGAAAAGAAAGCCGTTGGAGCCGAGATTGAGCGGCGCGTTTTCCGTGCCTGGGTCCGTCTCGAACGCGGCAGCGAGCAATTGCGCGGATTCCGGCACGCCGGAGATCGCTTCGCCGTCCGTTTTCAAGCCTTTGCGGTCAGCCTCGACCGTCTGCACCTTCAACTTTAGCTTGTCTGCCGCCTGCTGCATCGTCTCGCCGCCAGCGCGCGCATCTTCGTAGGAATCATGCACATCCAGCAGAATGCGGTTGGCCTCGCCGAGCGCAATATCGTTGCGGATCTGCGCGGCCACTTCCGCAAGTGGCTTCACCGTCTCTGGTGTGATCGCTGTGACACGGACAAGTAGTGCGCCAAAAGCGCCCTGGATCGGGTCGCTGATCTGATTGACCGTCAAGCCGAAAGCAGCCTCTGCGATAGCAGTATCCGGAACCCGGTCCTTGGCAAGGGAACCGAGCGACACGTCAGACGCGGTCTTGTTCTGGTCGGCCATCAATTGTTCGAACGTCTTGCCGGATTCTTTGGCCGCCTTCGCAGCGTCCATCGACGGAAAGACCAGTTGTTCGATCGTTCGCGTTTCGGGCGTGGTGTAGCGGCTCTTGTTGGCTTCGTAGTCCTTGTTGACCTGGTCGTCCGTCACAGCGGCTGGATCGCTGATGTCTTGCGGTTCCAGCTTCACATAATTGATCTTGCGGTATTCTGGCGCGGCATAACGCGCTTTCAGAGGCTCAAACCATGCGGTCAGCGCCTCAGCAGCCGGTTCCTGGATTGGTTCGACGCTCGTGCGCGGCACGACAAAGTAATCGATCGTTCGATCTTCGCCCTGGTACAGCGCGACAGCGCGCAGGAAAGCATCAGGCGCCTTCATGCCATCCGTTGCAGCGTCGACAATCTGCTGGCGCATGGCGACTTTGCTGCGGCTGTCGAAATAGTCTTCAGGGCGCATGCCGACCTGCTGCAGCACGTAGGCAAAGCGTTGCCGGTCGAACTTGCCGTCCGGTCCATGAAAGGCAGGGTCTTCAGCGGTCAGGGCGGCAAGGCGTTCCTGCGATAGTCCAAGCCCCATCTGGCGCGCTTGTTCGTCGAGCACTGCACTGGCGACAAGTTGCGAGAGCACCTGCTCGTCAATACCGAGCGAGGTCGCTTGTTCGCGGCTCAATTGCTGTCCGAACTGACGTGACATCAGACTTAGCTGACGATCCCACGCAAGGCGGTATTCGGTTGCGCCAACCTCCGTCTTGCCGGCTGTGACGATGGCTCCGCCATTCACGCCGTTGACCAGGCTTCCCGAGATGCCCCAGACGGCAAAGCTCAGGACAAGCAGGAGCAGAAGGATTTTCGCGACCCAGGTCCCTGCGGCTTTTCTCAGTGCTTCGAGCATATTGTCTTCGTTTGTCCGCTGTAAGTTTGCGCTAGGCGCGCCTAACACGTCTTTGTGCAGGCGCATAGCGTTGAACGGCGCGCCTGTCGAATGGAATGTCCGTAAACTGGCGCTTCAGGTGGTTCCATTTGCTGGCCTTCGTGGTCTATGAAGACGGCAGCTTTGTGCCGCCAAATCTGAAAGGTCTGGGATGACGCCTGGTATACGCCCGCTTGTTGCGGGAAACTGGAAAATGAACGGCACGATCGCCAGGCTGGAAGAGGTTCGTGCGATTGGGCAAGCCTTTAACGGCGATACTGGCGAATATGTTGACGGGCTCATCTGCCCGCCAGCCACGCTCATTTCACGCGCCGCAGGCGTTCTGGAAAATACGCCGGTGCTGGTCGGTGGCCAGGACTGCCACGAAAAAGAGCATGGCGCGCATACCGGCGACATATCGGCCGCCATGCTCAAGGAGGCCGGCGCAACCTTCGTAATCGTCGGGCATTCGGAACGCCGCACCGATCATCATGAGACCGATGCTATGGTCAGATCCAAAGCCGAGGCGGCAATCGCCGTCGGGCTGACCGCGATCGTCTGTATCGGTGAGACGCTGGCGCAACGCCAATCCGGCGAAACGCTCGACCTCCTGACGCGCCAACTCGA